>JGI12109J20283_10269952_pt1 | contig 12550 bp, 10 predicted proteins | sample ElkSlonscriptome_12_FD_20283 | JGI IMG/M metagenome (IMG submission 20283) | reverse complement strand
GAGGCGTTTCAGCAGGCCGACGGCACCACCAGTCGCCGCTACGGCGGCACGGGACTGGGGCTGGCGATCTCGCGGCAGTTGTCGCGCTTGCTGGGCGGTGAACTGGGGCTGGAGAGCGAGCCTGGCAAGGGCAGCACCTTCACGCTGTATGTGCCGGTGCGCTACCAGGCGCGTGGCGGCGACGAACCCGGGAGCGAGAAGCCGCGGGCCGGCGCTCACGTACCGACGCGGTCGAACCCGGCGCCCGCCTCCCGGGCGAACATGACCGCCCCGGCGGTGAGTATGCCCGAGCCGGCACCGGTGGCAGCGCTGCCCGAGCCCATCAGCGACGACCGCAACCAGATCAACCCCGATGATCGCTTCATCCTGATCGTGGAGGATGACGCCGACTTCCGGGATATCCTGATTCAGCTGGCTCGCGAAAAAGGCTTTAAGTGCCTGGCCGCAGGCGACGGGCAAACCGCGCTGGAACTGGCCGAACAGTACCAGCCCCACGCGGTGATCCTGGACATCGGCCTGCCGTTGATGGACGGCTGGAGCGTGATGGAGCGGCTCAAGGACAACCCGCGCACCCGTCATATCCCGGTGCATTTCATGTCGGCCAACGACCAGGTGTCGGAGGCCCGGCGCATGGGCGCCATCGGCTATTCCCTGAAACCGGTAAGCGTGGCCGAACTGAGCGACGCCTTCCGCCGCATCGAGCACTTCCTGGAGGCGCCGCTCAGAAATCTCATGGTGCTGGGTAACGACACCAAGCGCATCGGCGAGATCCGCGAACTTCTCAACGACGAGGAGGTGGAGGCCTGCTACGCCGCCACCCCGGAGGATGCCATGGCCGATCTACGCCGCCGCGACAGCGACTGCGTGGTGGTGGACCTGGAACATCCGGAAGCCGTGAAATTCCTGGAGTCACTGCGGCGGGTGGAGAACCTCAAGAGAATCCCGGTGATTCTCTATGCCAACCGGGTACTGACGGCCGAGGAGGATGCCGCGCTCGGTCCGCTGGAGGAGGATATGACGGTGAAGACCGTCAGTTCACCGGAGCGGCTGCTGGACGAGGCGACCCTGTTCCTGCACAAGGTGGAGGCACGTCTGCCCGAGAGCAAGCGGCGGATGCTGCACCGGGTACACGACAAGGAGTCCATCCTCAACGGCAAGACGGTACTGCTGGTGGACGACGACAGCCGCAACACCTTCGCGCTGACCGCGGCGCTGGAGGAGCGTAACCTCTCGGTGATGACCGCCGACAACGGCCGCGAGGCGCTGGAGATGATCGAGGGTCACGCCAAGGAGATCGACCTGGTGTTGATGGACATCATGATGCCGGAGATGGACGGCTACGAGGCCATCCGCCAGATCCGCGCGCAGCCGCGGTTCCGCCAGCTGCCGGTGATCGCCCTCACGGCCAAGGCCATGAAGAGCGACAAGGGCCGCTGTATCGAGGCCGGTGCCAACGACTACCTGTCGAAACCGGTTAACATTGATAAACTGCTATCGATGATGCGGGTGTGGTTGTATCGCTGAGTGTGGCGTCGTGACCGTTCCCGTCCATCGACTGGATGCCTCCCATGTCCGCTGTACGGAGTGTAATGACTAGTGCGGTAGAGCCTTTCCGGGTGCTCATCGTCGACGACAATCGGAACAACCGGTTCACGTTGCGAAGCCTGCTGGATAACAATCTCGACGAGGGCCTCGAACTCTACGAGGCCGACTCGGGACCGGCGGCGCTCCGCGCTCTGCTGCGCTACACGGTGGATCTGATCCTGCTGGATGTGCAGATGCCGGAGATGGACGGCTTCGAGACCGCGCGGCTGGTGAAGTCGCGCAAGGCCACCCGGCATATCCCCATCGTGTTTCTCACCGCCGCCTTCAAGTCTGAGGAGTTCCAGGAACGGGGCTACGCCCTCGGCGCGGCGGATTATCTCACCAAGCCCATCGATGCCTACCAGCTCCTCGGGAGGATTCGCACCTACCGACATTTCATCCTGCAAGAGCGCCGACGCCTCGGCGAACTCACCGCCGCCAACACCGCGCTGGTGGAGGCCAAGCGGCTGGCGGAGTCCGCCAACCAGGCCAAGAGCCAGTTCATCGCCAACATGAGCCACGAGCTACGCACGCCGTTGAACGCCATCATCGGCTACAGCGATCTGCTCCTGGAAAGCCTGGAGGATCTCCAGCCCGAGGCCTGCCGTCCGGACCTGTTGCACATCCAGGAGGCGGGCTATCAGTTGCTGGAAATGGTCAACCAGATCCTGGATCTGGCGAAGATCGAATCCGGGCGCATGGAGGTGGATCTGGAGAAGGTGGTGTTGCCGGCGCTGCTGCGGGAGGTCATCGATGCCGTCACGCCGCTGGCGGAGAAGAATCACGATACCCTGAACTTCTCGCTGGCGGTGCCGGAACTGGCTGTCACCGATCGTCTGAAATTACGTCAAATGTTATTGAATCTTCTCAGCAACGCCGCCAAGTTCACGCGTGGCGGCACCATCCGCTGCGAGGCCTGGCAGGTGAACGATCCACCCCGGGCCTGGCTGTGTTTCCAGATCACCGACAGCGGTATCGGCATCACCCCGGAGCAGCTGGCCAAGCTGTTCCAGCCCTTCACCCAGGCCGATACCTCCACCACCCGCCAGTTCGGTGGCACCGGGTTGGGGCTGGCCCTGACCAAGCAGTTCGCCGAGATGCTGGGTGGTGATGTGCATCTGGAGAGCGAGCCCGGCAAGGGCACCATCAGTCTGCTGCGCGTGCCCTACCAGCCGCCGCAAGACGAGGGACCATGAGCGCCGCGCAACTGGACGTGCGGACCATCGAACTGGATCTGCTGCTGGAGGCCATCTACCGGCGCTACGGTTACGATTTCCGCCACTACGCCCGCGCCTCCATTCGCCGCCGGCTGGAGCACGCCAGGTTTCGCGAGGGACTCGACAGCCTCTCCCAGGTGCAACACCGCCTGCTCCATGACGTGGACTTCTTCGAGCGGTTGCTGGCGGATCTGTCGGTGAACGTCACCGAGATGTTCCGCGATCCGCCCTTCTACCAGGCACTTCGCACCACCGTGGTGCCCATGCTGCGGGATCTGGATCACCTGAAGATCTGGCATGCGGGCTGCGCCACCGGCGAGGAGGTCTATTCCATGGCCATCCTGCTGGTGGAGGAGGGGTTGTATGACCGCTGCCGGATCTACGCCACCGACATGAACGAGACGGTGCTGTCCCGGGCCCGGGAAGGGATCTTTCCGCTCAGCCGGCTGAAGGACTACACCACCAATTACCAGCGCGCCGGCGGCCAGGAATCCTTCTCCGACTACTACACCGCCCAGTACGACAACGCCGTGATGCACCGGGCGCTACGCCAGAATATCCTGTTCTCGGACCATAACCTGGCCATCGACGGGGTATTCGGCGAGATGCACCTGATCATGTGCCGGAACGTGCTGATCTACTTCGACCGGGCCCTGCAGAACCGGGTGCTGGGCCTGTTCGCCGACAGCCTGCCGGGCGGGGGGTTTCTGTGTCTGGGACTCAAGGAGAGTCTGCGGTTCTCCGCCCACTCGGCCTCCTTCGAGGATCTGGTGCGGGAACAGCGCATCTATCAGCGCCGTTGATGCCCTCATGAGTCGCCGTCGCGAACCCCTGAAGGCGGTGGTGATGGGCGCCTCGGCGGGGGGCGTGGGCGCGCTGATGCGGGTGCTGGAGGCGCTGCCGGCGGATTTTCCCCTGCCGCTGGCCATGGTGTTGCACCTGCGCCCGGATGCCGGGAATTTCCTCGCCGATATCCTCAACCGGCGCAGCCCGGTGCAGGTGCGCCAGGCCGAGGAAAAAGAACACATGCGCCCGGGCGTGGCCTATCTGGCCCCGCCCAACTATCACCTGCTCATCGAGGAGGACCGCAGCCTCGCCCTGAACGTGGACGAGCGGGTGAACTTCGCCCGGCCCGCGGTGGACATGCTGTTCGACACTGCCGCCTACGCCTTCGGCCGGGAACTGGTGGGGGTGATTCTCACCGGCGCCAACGGCGACGGCGCCCAGGGCTCGAAGCGGATCAAGGCCAATGGTGGCATGCTGCTGGTGCAGGATCCGCTGGAGGCCGAGGCCAGCGCCATGCCCGAGGCGGCGCTGGCCGCCACCACGCCGGATCGGGTGCTGAAACTCGCCGAGATCGGCCCGTTGCTGGTGCAACTGGCCGGCCACGGTCGGCACCGGCGCTGACCGGGCGGGCTGGAGTCGGCCTCAGGCCGGGTTCTCGCCGGCGGGCACCACCTGGATGCGGTTCTCCACCCCGTGGACGCCGCGCACGCACCAGATATCGTGCTCCACCATGTGAGATTGCTCGTCGCTGGGTAACAGGCCCTGCACCACCACCATCCGGTCCTGGATCTGGATTTGCACCTGACTGTGGTTGATCCAGGGATCGCGCTCCAGCACCATGCGAATGGCGTCGTGCAACTCGCCGTCGTTGTCCCGCTCCGGCGGCACCACGTGGATGCGGTTATCCACGTCCCGCACGCCCTGGTGCCACCAGGCGTAGACCTCGGCCAGGCGCCGGTGGGTGAGGCTCTCCACCTGCCCGGACAGATGCACCACGCCGTCGTTCACCACGATGCCGATGGCGTGCTCCCCGGCGTCCTGGGGAATCACGGTGTCGGTGTCGATGCGGTAGTTGCGAAACGCGCTCTCCTCGTGGAGAGACTCCTCTACCGTGTCGCGGATCTGCTCGTCGCCGCGAACCTCGCCGATGCGCCGGCGCAGACGGTCGTGGATGGGGATCTGCTCCATGGTGAGCACCGCGTGGCGATGGACCAGGCGCTTGGTGGCGACGTTGTCCACCTCGCCCTCGATGTAGAGTTCCCCGTCGCGCACGGACAGTTCGATGGGATGGCTGTGCAGATTGACGGCGGTATCCTGCTCCAGCGCGGCCCGCAGGCGGGTGAGCAACTGTTCGGTATCGGACATGATGATCTCCTTGCTGAACCGGTAGTAGTGTATCGAGATTAGCGGGATAGCCGCCCGGCAAAACCCCCACCCTACAAAGCCCGGTGCATGGGGGCAAGCGCCCCGCCGGGCGATTGACCTATTCTTGTGTTGGCAAGCACTGGCGCCCAGGGTTCGCCCTTCCCGGCAATATCGACATTCCCACCACCGAGACCTCGCATCGTGCAAGAGTTGCCCGTCACCGCCTATCTCGACCGTTTCTCCGCCCGCCCCGGCGAGACCCTGGCCTTGCAAAGCAGCCTCCGCCAGCCCGGTCCCTGCCAGGTGTCGCTGGTGCGGATTGTCTGCGCCGATCCCAATCCGGCGGGGCCGGGGCTGGATATCCGCGATCTGTCGAGGATTTTCCAGGCGCGTTTCCAGGGGCGCCACCAGCCCCTGCATCCGGGTAGCTTCGGGGTGGTGGAGGGGGCGCTGGCGCTGCCGCCACTGACCACCTGGACCGCCTGGGTATGGCCCACCCTGGATCGGGAGCGCGAGCAGACCGTGCTGGCCGGGACCGGAGAGCGGGGCGCCGTGGAACTGGCGGTGGCCGCCGACGGCGCGGTGCTGACGGTGCGCGACGGACGGGGCGCGGCCACCCGGCTGGCCACCGGCCGGCGGCGCGGGCACAGCAATCGGGCCGGCTGGCGAATCCCGGCCCCCAGTTCCCTGGCCCGGGTGCTCATGGACTGGCGTCAGCGCCCCCGGGACTACGCGGCGGTCCACTTTCACGAGGACGGCGTGGGCGACTGCGGCTGGGAGACGGATCTGCACGTCACCGTGCCGGCGGATCTGCCGAGCGGGGTCTACGGGCTGAAACTGGACGTCGATGGCGCCAGCGACACCGTGCCGTTTTTTGTGCTGCCGCCCCGCCGGGGTCCGAGGGCTGCCATGGTATACCTTGCCGCCACCTTCACCTACCAGGCCTACGCCAATCACGGCATTTCCCGGCGGACAGCCATCTGCTGGCCTGGCTGGCGGCGAAGGATCACGCGGTGGACGTGATCACCGACGAGGATCTGCACGAGGAGGGGGAGGCGCTGCTCACCGGTTACCGGGTACTGCTCACCGGTGCCCATCCGGAATACCACACCGAGCGCACTTTGGATGCCATCCAGGGCTTCGTGGCCGGCGGTGGTCGGCTGGCCTATCTGGGGGGCAATGGTTTTTACTGGCGCATCGGTCGCAGCGATGTACAGCCGGATCTGCTGGAGGTGCGCCGCGCCGAGGGCGGCATCCGCGCCTGGGCCGCCGAGCCCGGTGAGTACTATCACAGCCTGGACGGCCAGTACGGTGGCCTGTGGCGCCGCCAGGGGCGTCCACCCCAGCAACTGGCGGCGGTGGGCTTCACCGCGCAGGGGCTGTTCGAGGGCAGTCACTATCGCCGCCTGCCGGCCTCTTTCGAACCTGCCATGGCCTGGTTGTTCCAGGGCATCGACGGCGAGATCCTGGGGGATTTCGGGCTGAGCGGTGGCGGTGCGGCGGGCTTTGAACTGGACCGGGCGGATGCCCGCCTGGGTACCCCGGAAGGCACGGTGATCCTGGCCCGCTCGGCGCAGCACCCGGATCATTTCGTGGCGGTGCCCGAAGAGTTACTGTCCCACATCCGCACGCTGAGCGGCGAATCGCCCGCCGAGCTGATCCGCGCCGAGATCACCTACAGCGCGCTGCCCGGGGGTGGGGCGATCTTCGCGGTGGGTTCCATCACCTTTTGTGGGAGTCTGCCGGTGAACGGTTTCGAGAACACGATTTCCCGGTTGTTGGACAATCTGCTGCGGGGCTGGCTGAGCCTGCCACCCAGGTCCTGAGCCGGCTGGAATTCAGGACTCCACTGCCTCGAACCCCCCCGCCCCCGGGCCGGGTGGTGGATGCGGTCGAAGGCCGCCAGTAACTCGAAATCGGCGTCGATACTCGATCCCACCTCGATCACCTGCCCGTCACCACCGCGCTGGCGCCCGGCGCCCCCGGAGCCGTCGCGAAGCTCCTTGCGCCAGAAGATCAATAGCGCCACCGACTCGTTCTCGCGTACCTCCGGGCACACCTCGGAGGACAGCGATACCCACAGAGCCGGGCGCTCCCGGGTGAGAATCTCCGCCACCCGCTGCTCGTGGGCGGGATTGGCGTAGGCGTGCAGAAAGCCCACCGCCACGCTCTCCACGCCCCCGGCGTCCAGCGCGGCGAGACAGCCGCGCACCGCGTCCTCGTCCAGCGGCGTCAGCACCCGCCCGTGCAGATCCACCCGCTCGGGCACGGGGAGTGGTCAGCACCTTGGCGGTGAGCCGCCGCCCGGCGTGCTCCAGCACCACGTCGGTGAAGGTCCCGCCGATATCCACCGCCAGCCGCGCACTGGCTTCACTCATGATGCGAACTCCATGAAAACCTCAACCTCCGGGGCTGATCCGGGATGGCGGGAAGGTGCCGATCCCCGGAAATACGGCGATCGGCACTGTGTCGGCCGCGGGGCTCAGCGGGCCGCCCCGGGTGCGGTCGTCGCCGTGGCATCGCGCTGCATGGTCTCCTGCATCCGCCGCCAGTGCCGCGCCCAGTCCGCCAGCCAGGCATCGAACTGCGCCACCGGTTGTGGGCGACCGATGAAGTAGCCCTGGATCTCGTCGCAGCCCTGTTCCCGCAGGAAAGCCAACTGGGCGGCGTTCTCCACCCCCTCGGCCACCACCCGCTTACCGAGGCGATCGCCCAGCGCGATGATGGCCTCGACGATGGCCCGATCCTCCGGGTCGTTGTGCAGATCCCGCACGAAGGACTGGTCCACCTTGATCTTGTGTACCGGAAAGCGCTTCAGGTAGGCCAGCGAGGAATAGCCGGTGCCGAAATCGTCCAGCGACAGGTGCACGCCCCGGGCCGCCAGCCGTTCCAGGGTGGCGGTCATGGTGAGCATGGAGGCGTCCATGAACAGGCTTTCGGTGATCTCCAGTTCCAGCAGGTCGGGGTCGAGGTCGTGGCGCTCCAGAATTTCCAGCACCCGCTCCTGAAAGTCCTCCTGGCGCAGTTGCGCCAACGACAGGTTCACCGCCACCCTGAGTGGCGAGCCTGCCTGCTGCCAGCGTCGGGCCTGGCGGCAAGCGGTGTCCAGCACCCACTCGCCGAGTCCGCAGATCAGCCCGCTGGATTCGGCCACCGGGATGAACTGCCCCGGCGGGATCATGCCCAGTTCCCGGTGCGGCCAGCGGGCCAGTGCCTCCACGCCCTGGATGCCGCCCGAGCGCAGATCCAGCTGGGGCTGGTAGTGCAACTGCAATTCGCCGTGGTCGATGGCCCGGCGCAGGTGAGTCTCCAGGCTCTTGCGGTGACGCGCCTCGGTGGTCATCTCCGGGGTGAAGCAGGCGTGGCGGTTGCGCCCCGCCGCCTTGGCCCGGTAAAGGGCGAGTTCAGCGTGCTGGAACAGCTCCTCGATGCCGCTGCCGTGGTCGGGGAACACCGCGATGCCGACGCTGGCGGTGACGTGGATTTCCTGGCCCTCCATGGGAAAGGGATCTTTCAGGCTGCCGATCAGCTTCGCCGCCAGGCTCGCCGCCCCCGACGCATCCTTCAGGCCCGTCTGTAGCACGGCGAACTCGTCGCCGCCGAGCCGCGCCAAACTGTCCATGCCGCGCAGTATCCCCTGGAAGCGGCGGGTCACCGCCACCAGCAACCGATCCCCCGCCGGGTGGCCGAGGATGTCGTTCACGTCCTTGAAGTTGTCGATATCCAGCAGCAGCAGGGCGAGACGGTTGGACTCGCGGCGGGCGCCGGTCAACGCCTGGGAGAGTCGGTCCTGGAGCAGCCGTCGGTTGGCCAGACCGGTGAGGGGGTCGTGGTAGGCCAGGTACTCGCTGCGCTCCTCGGCGCGCTTGCGCTCGGTGATATCCACCGCCACCCCCAGCACCGCCCGGATCTCGCCGTCGGCCGAGACCAGCGGCACCTTGCTGGTCTGTTGCACCCGCACCTGGCCGCTGTTGTCGGTGAAGCTCTCCTCGGGGATGAACACCGGCCGGCCGCTGGCGATGATCTCCCGGTCCTCCTGGAGAAACTGCTGGAGTTCCACCGGATTGCCGTGGAATTCCTCCTGCAGGTGGCCCAGCATCCGCTCCACGGTGCTGCCATGCACCTCGGCCTCGGCGCGGTTCAGCAGCAGATAGCGGCCGTCGCGGTCCTTCAGGAAAATCGAGTGGGGCACCAGGTCGATGATCTGGCGCAGTTGGTGCTGGCTGTCGCGCAGGGCGTTCTCGGCCCGTTTGCGGTCGTGGATATCGATCACCGAGCCCACGTGGCCGAGGAATTTACCCGACTCGTCGAAGCGTGGCCGCCCGGTTTCCATCGCCCAGCGATAATCGCCGCTTGCCGTGCGCAGCCGATGGTCCAGGGAGAACGCCTGCCGGGCGTGCCTGGCCTGGTCGGTGATATGCCGCATTTCCGGCAGATCCTCCGGATGCACCACCGCGTCCCAGCCCAGGCCCAGCGCATCCGCCTCGTGCTGGCCGGTGAAGGCATGCCAGCCGCGGCTGACGAAGGTGCAGGCGCCGCTGGCATCGCTGACCCAGAGGATGGTGGGGGCATCGTTGGCCAGTTCCTGAAACGCCGCCTCGGCGCGGCTGCGGGATGCCAGCCGGGCGCGGCGCACGCTCACGTCCACCACCGTGGCTACCACCAGCGGACCGTCGGCGCCGCGGGTGGGTTGCAGGCCCACCTCCAGCACCACCTCGGTACCGTCGCGACAAAGTCCCCGCACCTCCCGGTCGATGCCCAGGGACAGGGATTCGGGATGGCGCATGAAGTCGCGGAGATGGTCGCGGTGAAGGGCGCGCTTGGGGGCGGGCAGGAGTTTTTCCAGATCAGCGCCCCGCAGCGCCTCGCGATCATGGCCGAAGATTCGCTGAATGCCGGCGTTGGCCAGCAGGATCCGGCCTCCGGCATCCACCAGCAACACACCGTCCGGGACCAGATCGAACAGGGTGCCCAGGGTGTTTAGATCATGGCCTTGTAACATGCCCGGACAGCTCCTGCTAGGCGGGGGCGATGCGCCCGGTGAAATCGGAAATCCAGTCCATGTCTACCTTAACAAATTCGCCCGACGGCTGAGAATCAATCCGGCGCGGCGTCAACCTTGCCAGAGCGGTAGCGCATCGTGCAGGAGCTTCAGACCGGTGATCAGCAGGAAACTGTAACAGGCCCGGTAAAACCACACCTGGGAGACCCGGTCGCGCAGCCACAGCCCCAGGCGGATACCCAGCGGCGCCAGCGGCGCCAGCGCCAGGCTGGTGAGCAGATTCCCCGCGGGAAACTGCCCGAGCCAGGCGTAGGGCACGAGTTTGGCGTAGTTCACGGTGATGAAGAACAGCACCGTGGTACCCACGAACAGCCGCTTGTCCAGCCGCTGGGGCAGCAGATACACCGACACCGGCGGCCCGCCGGCATGGGCGATGAAGCTGGTGAAGCCGGCCATGGCCCCCCAGAAACTCCCCTTCAGCCGGTTCACCCCCCGGGGCCGGTGCTGGCGGGGGCCGAGCCAGTAGTGCAGGGAAAAACCCACCGCGATGAGGCCGATGAGGAGCTTGGTGGCGGTCACGTCCACCGCCTGGAAGGTGAGGCCGGCGATCACCACCCCGGTGAGGCCGGCGGGGATCAGGATTTTCAGATTCCGGACGCTGAAGCTTCGCCGGTAGGCCCAGGCGCCGAAGATATCCATCAGGCACAGGATCGGCAGCAGGATGGCCGCCGCCTGCAAGGGCGGCACCTGGAGCGACAGCAGCGGCACCGCCAGGATGCCGAGCCCCCCGCCGAAGCCGCCCTTGGAGATGCCGGTGAGCAGCACCGCCGGCACCGCCACCGCATAGAACCAGGGATCGGTGATCACGTCGGCACCGTCTCAGACCCGCTCCAGTACCATGGCAATGCCCTGGCCCACGCCGATGCACATGGTGCAGAGGGCGTAGCGCCCGCCCGAGCGGGTGAGTTGATGGCAGGCGGTGGTCACCAGCCGCGCCCCGCTCATGCCAAGGGGATGGCCCAGCGCGATGGCGCCGCCCTGCGGGTTCACGTGGGCGGCATCGTCCGGCAGGCCGAGATCGCGCAGCACCGCCAGCGCCTGGGCGGCAAACGCCTCGTTCAACTCGATCAGATCCATTTTGTTCAATGCCAGGCCGACCTTTCCCAGCACCTTGCGGGTGGCGGGCGACGGACCCATGCCCATGATGCGCGGCGCCACCCCAGCACTGGCCATGGCGAGAATCCGCGCCCGGGGCTTCAGGCCATGGCGGTGGGCGGCGGCCTCGGAGGCGACGATCAGCCCGGCGGCGCCGTCGTTCACCCCGGAGGCGTTACCGGCGGTGACGGTGCCAGGGTCGCGAAACGGGGTGTTGAGCTTGCTCAGCATTTCCAGCGTGGTCTCGGGCCGCGGGTGCTCGTCGGCCGCCACCACCATGGGCTCGCCCCTGCGCCGGGAGATGGTCACCGGCACGATCTCCTCCGAGAAATACCCCGCCGCCACCGCGTCCCGGGCGCGCTGCTGGGAGCGCAGCGCGAAGGCGTCCTGATCCTCCCGGGAGATGCCGTAATCCGCCGCCACGTTCTCGGCGGTCTCGGGCATGGCGTCGATGCCGTACTGGGTTTTCAACAGGGGATTGACGAAGCGCCAGCCGATGGTGGTGTCGAAAATCTCCGCGCTTCGCGAGAACGCGGTCTCGGCCTTGCCCATCACGAACGGCGCCCGGGACATGGACTCCACCCCCCCGGCGACGAAGAACGCCGCCTCGCCGGCCTTGATGGCGCGGGCGGCGATGCCGATGGCGTCCATCCCCGAGCCGCACAGGCGGTTCACCGTGCAGCCCGGCACGGCGGGCGAGAAGCCGGCCAGCAGGGTGGCCATGCGGGCCACGTTGCGGTTGTCCTCGCCGGCCTGGTTGGCGCAGCCCAGGATCACATCGTCCAGTTGCTCCCAGTCGGCGTCGGGGTTGCGATCGCGCAGCGCCTTCAGCGGGATGGCCGCCAGATCGTCGGCGCGTACGCCGCTCAGGGCGCCGCCGTAGCGGCCGATGGGGGTGCGGATGGCGTCGCAGATAAACGCCTCGGTCATGGGTTTTTCCTCGTTCGGTGGATGGCGCTCAGGCGGCTGCCGGCAGGCCCAGGAGTTCGCGGGCCTCGGCGGGGCTGGCCGGGCGGGCGTCGTGCTGGGCGCAGAGTTCGGCGGCGACCTGTACCAGTTCGGCGTTGCTGGCGGCCAGGCGGGTTCTGTCGAAGCGGAGATTGTCCTCCAGCCCGGTACGCAGATGCCCCCCCAGTTCCAGCGCCCAGCGGTTCAGTTCCCGCTGGTGACGGCCGAGGCCCGCGCCGGTCCAGGTGGCGTCGGGGAGGATCTCGTGGAGTTCCGCCACCAGGAACTCCAGCACCCGGCGCCGGGCGGGCAGGGCGTTCTTGATGCCCATCACGAACTGCACGTGCAGTGGCGCCACGAGGAGTCCTTGGTCGAGAAGCTCGCGGGCGTTGTAGAGCATGGCCAGATCGAAGATCTCGATCTCCGGCTTGATCCGGTACTCCAGCATCTGCCGGGCCAGTTGTTCCACCAGTTGCGGGTGGTTCTCATAGAT
>JGI12109J20283_10142076_pt1 | contig 12559 bp, 6 predicted proteins | sample ElkSlonscriptome_12_FD_20283 | JGI IMG/M metagenome (IMG submission 20283) | reverse complement strand
GAATGTGGCCCTTGTCTCGAATTCACCCCACGATTGCGTGATGATTGCCGCCCCTGAATCGTTGGCACGATCTCATAAATCCGGAAGCGGTCATTGGCAATAACCATGAACTCAAAAGCCGTAGGCATTTGACGCTCAGAGGCAGGCTTATAGCGCCAGTGAATATTGACTATATCTCCACTACTTCTTTCAAGCAATTGTCCAAGTGACGCGCTTGAAAGCTCCCCGGCTGCGGAGTCAGCCAATCTTTGAAATGCGCGTTGCTCATCACAGGTGAAATCCGGACAAGCACCAAAAAACTTAACGGACGGCATAGTTGTACGGTTTAGAATAAGACCAACGTCGTGATCAAAAAGGTCTTTTCGAACACGAGCATTTAACTTCCTAGATTGAATGGCTGAGCGCTCAGATCGTGCCGACCGCGAGCCATGAATGTGCTCATTCGTGCGCAGAATTTGGTCACGCTCATTGCCGATGGGACTGGACTGGGCAAACGAGGAACCAAACAAAACAACAAAAACAACCAAAAACCGCGTCAGAAAAGTCATAAATCACTCTTAGTCAAAGACGATAATCAGGTAACCAACCTCAAGGCAGATACCATCGACGTGAAAGTGGGTGTTAGATCGCTTATCAAAACTTTCTGAACCGACCACAACAAACTGGCGTCGTCTGGGAATTTCGAAAGCGGGTTGGAAAATACAAACTACAGGTTGAAGCAAATTTCGTTATAAGCAACTTTAGGAAAAGCAGGGCCATAAGATCTTCAAGCAGACACTTTTTAGGACTGCTAGATGAACCTCAAGCCGGAAATCACTATTCAGAAATTTAAATAGAACGAGCCAATGAAAGGCTACCTGAAATTATATTATCGCTCCCTTAGAGCCACACACTACTATTGCGGCTTGATCTTAAACATTTCATATTAAATTGACAAGCGTCAGATTGATATTTTTATTAAAATGTCAATCCATAGGAGTGGCTTCCCCGGCAGATATTCACAATATCCACTTCTCACCAAACAAAATGGAGTGCGTTGGCCAAAATAAACTGAATTCACGTTGATTGATTCCAACTTTAGAATTCAAACAAAAACGTTATTATCCAAACTGGAAAAACCCCTTGATTTTTGCCAGCCCTATTGGTTCACTAACGTACAATCTTCGGCAAAAAAATCAATATCTGATCATTTGCGTTTCCGCCTATAAAAAAAACCACCGCAGGAGACCCTGCGGTGGTTTGATCTTGTGCACTACCACTCAGCCAGTGGCTGAGCTGTATTGATGCAGCCGTTTACTCGGCGTCGGCCGCTGGTTCGGCTTCGGCTTTTTCGGCGTCGGAGGCTCTTAGCAGGGCGGCCAGTTCGGCTTCGGTGTCCTGATGGACATCGTCACGCTCTGACTTGCGGCGGGCCATGGCGACACGTCCGGTACCGGCTGGGATCAAGCGTCCGACAATCACGTTTTCCTTCAGGCCGCGCAGGCTGTCGACGGTGCCGCGAACGGCGGCGTCGGTCAATACGCGGGTAGTTTCCTGGAAGGACGCCGCTGAGATGAAGGACTCGGTGGCCAGTGAGGCCTTGGTGATTCCGAGCAGGACGTTAAGAATTTTGGCCGGGCGAAGCTTGTCGGCTTCGAGGCGTTCGTTCTCTTCGCGTACACGGATGTTGTCGAGTTGCTCACCTCTGAGGAACTTGCTGTCGCCACCGTCCAGAACTTCAACTTTTCGCAGCATCTGGCGAATGATCACCTCGATGTGCTTGTCGTTGATTTTCACACCCTGGAGTCGGTAGACGTCCTGAATTTCCTGAACCAGATAGTCGGCCAATCGCTCCACGCCCAGCAGGCGCAAGATGTCATGCGGATTTGGCTCGCCGTCGACAACGGTTTCGCCTTTCTCCACATGCTCACCTTCGAACACAAGCACCTGACGCCACTTCGGAATCAACTCTTCGTGCGCCTCGCCCGTCTCATCGGTGATGACCAGACGCTGCTTGCCTTTGGTTTCCTTACCGAAACTGACCACACCGGAGGCTTCGGCCAGCAGTGCGCCTTCTTTCGGCTTGCGCGCTTCGAACAAGTCAGCTACGCGCGGCAGACCACCGGTGATGTCACGGGTCTTGGACGACTCCTGCGGAATACGCGCGATGATGTCACCCACGCGAATTTCCTGACCGTCAGTGGCATTGATGACCGCACCGGCCGGCAAGAAGTATTGGGCCAGCTGCTCCGTGTTCGGAATATTGAGCGGCTTGCCTTTCTTGTCGAGCAGGCGAATGATCGGACGCAGGTCCTTGCCTTCGCTGCCGCGTTTCTTCGGATCGGTCACAACCATGGAACTCAAGCCCGTCACGTCATCGATTTCTTCGGTGACGGTCACGCCCGAGATGAAGTCCTGGAAGCTGGCTTGACCGGCCACTTCAGACACAATCGGGTGAGTGTGCGGATCCCAATTGGCCACGTTCTGACCAATCTCGACCTTGTCGCCTTCCTTGACGCTAACGATGGCACCGTACGGAATCTTGTAGCGCTCACGCTCACGACCGTGGCTGTCGATCACCGAGAGCTCGCCGGAGCGAGAAACCGCGACCAGCTTGCCATCTTTGTTCTCGACCGACTTCAGGTTGTAGAAGCGAATCGAACCGGTGGACTTGACCTCGATGTGGTCAATGGCCACCGACCGCGACGCTGCTCCACCGATGTGGAAGGTCCGCATGGTCAGCTGGGTACCTGGCTCACCAATCGACTGCGCGGCGATTACACCAACCGCTTCGCCTTGATTGACAATAGTTCCGCGCGCCAGATCACGCCCGTAGCAGGTGGCACAGATGCCGTGCTTGGTTTCGCAGGTAATGGCAGAGCGAACCAGGACTCGATCAATACCAACCTCCTCCAGCTCTGCAACCCACTTTTCGTCCAGCAGGGTGCCGCGCTCGCACAGCACCTTGTCGCTGTCGGCCGGGTAAATATCTTCAGCCACGACACGACCAAGAATACGCTCGGCCAGCGGCTCGACCACGTCACCACCTTCAACGATGGGCAACATCTCGAGACCCTGCTCGGTGCCGCAATCGGTTTCGATGACGACCAGATCCTGCGCGACGTCGACCAGTCGACGGGTCAAGTATCCGGAGTTAGCGGTTTTCAACGCCGTATCGGCCAGACCCTTCCGCGCACCGTGAGTGGAGATGAAGTACTGGAGTACGTTCAAACCCTCGCGGAAGTTGGCGGTAATCGGCGTTTCGATGATCGAGCCATCCGGCTTGGCCATCAAGCCGCGCATGCCGGCCAGCTGACGAATCTGCGCGGCAGAACCACGCGCGCCGGAATCGGCCATGATGAAGATCGAGTTCATTGAATCTTGCTCGACTTCATTGCCCTCGGCATCGACACGCTTTTCCTTACCGATTCGCTTCATCATCGCGCGCGCCACTTCTTCGTTGGTACGCGACCAGATGTCAACAACCTTGTTGTAGCGCTCACCGGCGGTAACAACACCTGAGGCGTATTGGTTCTGGATGTCGAGAATTTCGTTCTCGGCACGCTCCAGAATTTCAACTTTCTCAGGCGGCACCTGGAGATCATCCAGACCGATTGAAACGCCCGCACGGGTTGAGTAGGCGAAGCCGGTGTACATCAGCTGGTCAGCAAACACGACGGTGTGCTTGAGGCCCAGTTTGCGGTAGCACTCATCAATGAGCTTGGAAATCTGCTTTTTCTTCAGCACTTCATTGACGGCAGAGAACGGCATGCCTGGCGGGACAATTTCCCACAACAGCGCGCGGCCGACCGTTGTTTCCTTGCGGCTGATGATTTCCTCGCGGTTGCCATCTTCATCGATGTGCAATTCGCGCAGACGTACCGTGACGGCAGCCTGCAAATCGATCTTGCGGTTGGCGTAGGCGCGATGCACCTCACCGACGCTGGAGAACGACATGCCTTCGCCACGCGCACCCGGCAAATGACGGGTCATGTAGTACAGACCCAGGACAACATCCTGAGTCGGAACAATGATCGGCTCACCGTTGGCCGGCGACAGGATATTGTTCGACGACATCATCAGCGCTCGCGCTTCCAGCTGGGCTTCCAGGCTCAGCGGGACGTGGACAGCCATCTGGTCACCGTCGAAATCAGCGTTAAACGCGGTACAAACCAGCGGATGCAGCTGAATCGCTTTACCTTCAATCAGGACCGGTTCGAAGGCCTGAATTCCCAAACGGTGAAGGGTCGGCGCGCGGTTCAACATGACCGGGTGTTCGCGAATGACTTCGTCGAGAATATCCCAGACTTCGCCTTCTTCGCGTTCGACCAGCTTCTTGGCTGCTTTAATGGTCATGGCCAGGCCGCGACGCTGCAGCTTGGAGAAAATGAACGGCTTGAACAACTCGAGCGCCATCTTCTTCGGCAGACCACATTCGTGGAGCTTGAGGGTCGGACCGACCACGATGACCGAACGGCCAGAGTAGTCGACACGTTTACCCAGCAGGTTCTGACGGAAACGACCCTGCTTGCCTTTGATCATGTCAGCAAGCGACTTCAACGGACGCTTGTTGGTGCCGGTAATGGCACGACCGCGACGACCGTTATCGAGCAGGGCATCAACCGATTCCTGCAGCATGCGCTTCTCGTTACGCACGATGATGTCAGGCGCATTGAGATCGAGCAGGCGGCGCAAACGGTTATTGCGGTTGATCACGCGTCGATAGAGATCATTTAGATCCGAGGTCGCGAAACGACCGCCATCCAATGGCACCAGGGGGCGCAAATCAGGCGGCAGCACCGGCAAGACGGTCAGGATCATATACTCAGGACGGTTACCTGATTCAATGAACGCTTCCATCAGCTTGATGCGCTTGGTCAAACGCTTGATCTTGGTCTCGGAGTTGGTCGCGGAAATGTCTTCGCGCAGCTGACTCAGTTCACCGTTCAGATCAATGTTCTTAAGCAGATGGAACACCGCTTCGGCACCCATCTTGGCGTCGAATTCGTCGCCATACTCTTCCAGGGCATCCAGGTACTGTTCGTCGGTGAGCAGCTGACCTTTTTCAAGCGGCGTCATGCCCGGCTCGAGCACGAGGTAAGACTCGAAGTAGAGAATCCGTTCGATATCGCGCAGCGTCATGTCGAGCATCAAGCCGATTCGGCTCGGCAGTGACTTCAAGAACCAGATGTGGGCAACAGGGGAGGCCAGATCGATATGGCCCATGCGCTCGCGGCGCACTTTGGTCAAGGTGACCTCGGTGCCGCATTTTTCACACTTCACGCCACGGTGCTTCATGCGCTTGTACTTCCCGCACAGGCACTCGTAGTCTTTGATCGGGCCAAAGATGGCCGCGCAGAACAACCCTTCTCGTTCTGGCTTGAACGTCCGGTAATTGATCGTCTCGGGCTTCTTGACCTCACCGAACGACCATGAGCGAATCAGCTCAGGCGGCGCCAGTCCGATGCGAATGGCGTCGAAATCAGAAATTTGATTCTGACGCTTGTAGAGATTGAATAGATCACGCATTTTCAGACTTCTCCTGAGCTTTACGACTCTTCGAGTTCGATGTTGATGCCAAGCGAGCGGATTTCCTTCACCAATACGTTGAAGGATTCCGGCATGCCAGCCGTCATCTGGTTATTGCCATCGACAATGGATTTATACATCTGGTTACGACCAGCGACATCGTCGGATTTGACCGTCAGCATTTCCTGCAGGGTGTAGGCGGCACCATAAGCTTCCAGCGCCCAGACCTCCATTTCCCCGAAGCGCTGTCCACCGAACTGCGCTTTACCACCCAGCGGTTGCTGAGTGACCAGGCTGTAAGGTCCGGTCGAACGTGCATGCATCTTGTCATCCACCAGGTGGTTGAGTTTGAGCATGTACATCAGGCCCACGGTAACCGGCCGATCAAAAGCATCGCCAGTGCGGCCGTCAAACAGTGTGGTTTGCCCTGATTCCGGCAAATCGGCCATCGCCAACAGACGCTTGATCTCCTTCTCTTCGGCCCCGTCAAAGACCGGCGTTCCCATCGGCACGCCGCCTCTGAGATTGTCCGCCATTTCGTTGATTTCGGCGTCGCTGAACTGCTTCATGTTGACGCGATCAGCATCTGAATTGTAGACCTCGCCTAGGAACTTTCGGACTTTAGCGGTCGATTCATTGGCATCAATCATTTTCTGGATCTTGTCACCCAGACCGCGTGCGGCCCAGCCGAGGTGAGTTTCCAGGACCTGGCCAATGTTCATTCTCGAAGGCACGCCAAGCGGATTGAGCACAATATCAACGGGCGTACCGTCTTCCTGGTGCGGCATGTCTTCGACCGGAACGATGGTCGAGATCACACCCTTGTTACCGTGGCGGCCGGCCATCTTGTCGCCGGGTTGCATACGGCGCTTAACGGCCATGTAAACCTTGACCATTTTAAGAACGCCCGGCGCGAGATCGTCGCCACGGGTGATCTTGCCTTTCTTCTCCTCAAAGCGCGCATCAAACAGCTTGCGCTGCTTCTCGATTTGGCGAGATGCTTTTTCGAGAATGTCCTGCGCGTCGTCTTCGCGCATGCGAAGTTTGAACCAGTCATCGCGCTTGAGTTCGCCCAGGAAAGCCGCCGTCACTTTCTCGCCTTTCTTGATGCCTACCGGCCCTTTATCGGCAACCTTGCCAACAACAGCGGCCTGCAAGCGAGCAAAAATGGCATCTTCCATGATGCGCAGCTGATCGTCGAGATCTTTGCGCACCTGACGCAGCTCTTCTTTCTCAATCGCAATCGCACGGGCGTCCTTGTCGACGCCTTCGCGGGTGAAAACCTGCACGTCAATAACGGTGCCATCCATGCCGGTCGGCACGCGCAGCGAGGTGTCTTTAACATCAGACGCTTTCTCACCAAAGATCGCGCGCAGCAGTTTTTCTTCCGGGGTGAGCTGCGTTTCGCCTTTCGGCGTGACCTTTCCGACCAGAATGTCGCCGGCTTTCACTTCAGCGCCGATAAAGACAATGCCCGATTCGTCGAGTTTGGCCAACGTGCTCTCACCGACGTTCGGCAAGTCAGCCGAGATTTCTTCCGTGCCCAACTTCGTATCGCGGGCAACGCACGTCAGCTCTTCGATGTGGATTGAGGTGAAGCGATCTTCCTGGACTACGCGCTCGGAGATCAAAATTGAATCTTCGAAGTTGTAGCCATTCCATGGCATGAACGCAACCAGCATGTTCTGTCCTAGCGCCAGCTCGCCGAGATCAGTCGACGGACCGTCGGCCAAAACGTCGCGCCCGGCAATCGAGTCACCCACTTTGACCAGCGGCCGCTGGTTCATGCAGGTGTTCTGATTCGAGCGCTGGTATTTGACCAGATTGTAAATATCGACGCCTGGGTCATCCTCGCCCACTTCATCCTCGTTGGCGCGGACCACAATTCGACCGGCATCGACTTGATCGACGACGCCGCCACGCAGGGCAACGGTCGTTACTCCAGAGTCAGTCGCGACCACACGCTCCATGCCCGTGCCAACCAGCGGCTTATCAACCCGCAAGGTGGGGACCGCCTGGCGCTGCATGTTGGATCCCATCAGCGCGCGGTTAGCGTCGTCATGCTCCAGAAACGGCACCAGGGATGCTGCGACCGACACAATCTGGCGTGGTGATACATCCATGTAGGCCACGTCTTTCGTGGATTTGAGCGTGAACTCACCCTGATAACGACACGGGATCAGCTCTTCAGTGAAACGCATTTTTTTATCAAGCTCGGCGTTGGCCTGAGCGATGATGTAATCGCCCTCTTCAATCGCCGATAGATATTCGACTTCTTGCGTTACCTGTCCATCAACGACTTTTCGATAGGCGGTTTCGAGGAAGCCATAGCTATTGGTTCTCGAATAGACGGCCAGCGAATTGATCAGACCAATATTTGGACCTTCTGGAGTCTCAATCGGACACAAACGTCCATAGTGAGTCGGGTGAACGTCGCGGACCTCGAATCCAGCTCGTTCTCGGGTCAGGCCGCCAGGGCCCAGCGCTGAAACGCGTCGTTTGTGGGTTACCTCTGAAAGCGGGTTGTTCTGATCCATAAACTGCGAGAGCTGCGATGAACCGAAGAACTCTTTCACCGCTGCCGCAACCGGCTTGGCGTTGATTAGATCCTGCGGCGCCAGGCCTTCACTTTCAGCCACGCTCAAACGCTCACGCACAGCTCGTTCAACGCGCACCAGTCCGATCCGGAAAACGTTTTCCGCCATCTCGCCGACGGAGCGGACCCGACGATTACCGAGGTGATCGATATCGTCAACGGTGCCGTTGCCGTTGCGGATATCAATCAGCACCTTCAACACGGCCAGAATGTCGTCCTGGTCGAGGACGCCAGGGCCAGTGATTTCTTCACGACCGACCCGACGATTGAATTTCATGCGACCGACCGATGAGAGGTCGTAACGCTCTGCGGCAAAAAACAGATTCTTGAATAGATTCTGGGCCGCTTCTTTGGTCGGTGGCTCGCCTGGACGCATCATCTTGTAGATTTCCCACAGCGCCTCTAGCTCGCTGGCGCTGGGATCGATGCGCAAGGTGTTGGAAATATACGGGCCTCGATCAAGATCGTTGACGTAGAGAATATCGAAACGCCTGACCTTGGCCTCTCGCATGGCCTCGAGTATTTCTTCAGTGATTTCGTCATTCGCTCGCGCGACAAGCTCGCCAGTGTCACCGTCAGCCAGGTTGTGCGCCAGAATTTTGCCGATAAGATACTCGTCGGGTACGTCGAGTGTTTTTACACCCGCCTCTTCGATCAGTTTCACATGGCGCGCAGTCACTCGGCGATCCTTGGCAACAATCACGTTGCCATCGCCATCAACGATATCAAACGTTGCACTCTCACCGCGCAGTCGCGAAGCTACCAGATCCACCTTGGCATCGCCTTTACGCAGCGTGACCTTGGTTTTTTCGAAGAAGAAATCGAGGATTGCTTCTTCTTCCATGCCGAGTGCACGCAACAGAATGGTGACGGGCAGTTTGCGGCGACGATCAATACGGGTAAAGATGCAGTCCTTCGGGTCGAACTCAAAGTCCAGCCAGGAACCGCGATAAGGAATCACACGAGCGGAAAACAGAAGCTTGCCGGACGAGTGCGTCTTACCACGATCATGGTCAAAAAACACGCCGGGCGACCGGTGCATCTGATTGACGATAACCCGCTCAGTTCCGTTCACGATAAAGGTGCCGGTGTCGGTCATCAGCGGCAAATCGCCCATATAGACGTCTTGTTCCTTGACCTCTTTGACCTTCTTGTTACGCGCCGGGCTGTCCTTGTCGTATATGATCAACCGGACAGTAACGCGCAGTGGAGCTCCGTAGCTCATGCCGCGCAATTTGCACTCGGTAACATCAAACTCAGGTGCCCCGAGCTTGTAACTGACATACTCAAGCGCAGCATTGCCAGAGTAGCTGCTGATCGGAAAGACCGACGACAGTGCGCCATGCAAACCAATCTCATCGCGCTCGTGCTCTGGCCGGTCAACTTGCAAAAATTGCCGATACGAGTCAATTTGTGTGGACAATAGAAAAGGAACTTCCAGCACCTGAGGGTGCTTGCCAAAGTTCTTGCGAATGCGCTTCTTTTCGGTGAAGGAGTAGCTCATGAGCGTTTTACCCACTAAAATATGCTTCGGCCGGGTTTGTCATACCGTCCTGATCCTGGCACCCGGTTCAAGCCAGATCAGTCCGTTGTCGGCGCTAAAGCGTCAAGTGACCAACGGCAGATTCTATAAACGGCAACGGGCCGGGCACCGAAACGGCACCCAGCCCTGATGTTGCTGTCGCACGAAGTCGCAAGCGGCTTACTTGACCTCGACGGTCGCGCCTGCTTCTTCCAATTGCTTTTTGACGTCTTCGGCTTCGTCTTTCGATACGCCTTCTTTCAATGGTGCCGGAGCACCTTCGACCAGGTCTTTGGCTTCTTTGAGCCCCAGGCCGGTGATTCCACGAACGGCTTTGATCACACTTACCTTATTAGAACCGAAGCTTGCCAAGATTACGTCAAACTCAGTTTGTTCTTCCGCTGCAGCAGCGTCTCCGCCGGCTGCTGGGCCCGCAGCAGCGGCAACAGGAGCTGCGGCAGAAACACCAAATTTCTCTTCCATGGCTTCGATGAGGTCAACAACCTCCATCACACTCATGTTAGAGATTGTTTCCAGAATATCGTCTTTTGAAACGGCCATTTTCTTACTCTCCAAAAAAATATGATTGAGACCGATTTATCGGTCTTGAAAAACTATCAAACTCAGGCAGCTTGCTTGCTGTCACGCACCGCAGCAACGGTACGGACCAGCTTGGTATGCGGCTCCGCGAGGGTACGAACGAACTTCTCGACCGGTGCTTTCATAACACCCATCAGCATGGAAATGGCTTGATCGCGGGTCGGCAATTTCGACAGACGATCAAGTTCACTCGCATCAAGCAGCTCGGCACCAACGGCGACCAGCTTGGCGATCAAATGATCATTGTCTTTTGCGTAATCCTTCACTAACCGTGCTGCCGCACCTGGATCTTCCAGGGAAAATGCGAACAACAGCGGGCCAGTCAAACCTTCGCTCATGCACTCGAAGTCAGTACCTTCAACGGCTCGGCGCACCAGAGTATTCTTGGCTACCTTCAGATAAACACCGTCCGCACGTGCTTTCGCCCGCAGTTCGGTCATTTGCCCGACGGTCAGGCCTCGATACTCAGCAGCTACAGCAGAGTGAGCGGTCTGCGCCACATCGGACACCTCCGCCACGACTGCTTTTTTCTGCTCAAGAGTGAGCGCCATTGGCTACCTCCATCTTCTCTTTTTAAGGATCATCAAGCGACATGCCTGACAATCCGGTCACATTCCAGGTCTTCTTACCAGCTTCAAAAACGTGCTGGATCAGAAACCCGGACCCTTCGGTGGCCGTTTCCTCCAATTACTGAGGATCGGGCGTCACCATCTGCGTGGGCGGACCTGCCATTACCGTGACGTTCATATTGACCCGTCAACGACCCACGGTCTTGGACGGACACTCCTTGAAAATTCGGAGCACTCGCCCGATCGATCCATCAGAGAGAACAAAACTGCTCTGACTGACTTCTCAATCTCAAAAGCTGCGGCGTTCACTTGCCACAACCTTCAAACTAGATTCTTATCAAACCAGACTCAAACGCCCAGCGAACCGGCGTCAACCAGAACTCCGGGGCCCATCGTCGTCGACAGCGATACTTTTCTCAGATAGTGGCCTTTCGCTGCAGGCGGCTTAATTTTGACCAGCTCGGCGACCAGAGCACGCAGGTTGCCCTGCAATTTGTCGGCATCAAATTCAGCTTTGCCGATGGTCGCGTGCACGATGCCTGCTTTATCGGCGCGAAACTGCACCTGGCCGGCTTTGGCGTTGGTGACGGCGGTCTCGACGTCGGGTGTCACGGTTCCAACCTTGGGGTTAGGCATCAAACCACGAGGTCCGAGTACGGTACCTAAGCGCCCAACAACGCGCATGGCGTCGGGTGTCGCAATGCAAACGTCGAAGTCGATCGTGCCGCCCTTGATGGTATCGGCTAAATCTTCAAAACCAACGATGTCAGCGCCGGCGGCTTTTGCTTTTTCTGCGTTCTCACCTTGAGCGAAAACTGCGACGCGAACGCTTTTGCCGGTGCCGTTCGGCATAACAATCGCACCTCGAACCACTTGATCTGATTTACGCGGATCAATACCCAAGCGAATGGCTACATCGACGCTTTCCGCGAATTTAACCTTGCTGATTGACTTGACAAGTTCCAGGGCTTCGCTGACGGCATACGCCTTCCCAGGCTCGACCTGCTCGCGCGCTGCGCGAATACGCTTTCCTCTAGCCATTATTCGACTCCTTCCACGTTCAAACCCATGCTCCGCGCACTACCGGCAATGGTGCGCACGGCGGCGTCCATATCAGCAGCGGTCATATCAGGCTCTTTGGTCTTGGCGATCTCTTCAAGCTGCGCTCGAGTGACTGTGCCTACTTTTCGCGTATTGGGCTCGCCGCTGCCCTTCTCGATTTTGGCGGCCTTACGCAATAAAACGGCAGCCGGTGGTGTTTTCGTTACAAACGTAAAACTGCGATCGCTGTAGACCGTGATGATTACTGGAATGGGCATGCCAGCTTCAAGCGACTGGGTCGACGCATTGAAGGCCTTGCAGAATTCCATAATGTTGACACCGTGCTGTCCCAACGCCGGGCCCACCGGTGGACTCGGATTGGCCTGTCCCGCAGGGACCTGAAGCTTGATGTAGCTACTGACTTTCTTCGCCATGTTATTTCTCCTCGGGTTCAGACGCCGGATCGTTCAAACGATCATCGGCTCCCCGTCTTTAAGGGTTTAACGCAACCGCCATTCAGGCTCGCGCAAATTAAATTCAACTAAAGCTTTTCAACCTGTTGAAAGTCGAGTTCTACCGGAGTTGAGCGCCCGAAAATAGACACCGCAACGCGCAAGCGGCTTTTCTCATAATTTATCTCTTCGACAACGCCGCTGAAATCGTTAAATGGTCCATCGACCACGCGCACCATTTCGCCCGGCTCAAACAGCACTTTTGGACGCG
>JGI12109J20283_10388072_pt1 | contig 12560 bp, 8 predicted proteins | sample ElkSlonscriptome_12_FD_20283 | JGI IMG/M metagenome (IMG submission 20283) | reverse complement strand
TACCGCCACTGCTGCGAGTGCTGCGGGCATTACCGCTACTCTGGTTATTCGAGCGGTTGGGGATATATTTCGTTTGTTTGGGCTTGATCGGTTGGGCTTCGACGGTGGCTTCGCGGCCTTCGAGTTGTTGCGGTCGCTCTGGAAATTCCTCTGTTTCGAGCCATTCGGTGAGTTGCACCATAAACTCGCGCCAAACGGCGGCGGCGGTACTGCTTGCGCCCCAGGTCGGTTTGTTGTCGTCGTTGCCCAGCCAAACCCCGGTCACCACTTGCGGGATGTAGCCAACAAACCATAAATCCCTGGCATCATCGGTGGTTCCGGTTTTTCCGGCGGCGGGACGGTCGAGGCGGGCAGCGCTGCCTGTGCCTTCGTTAATGACTGAGCGCAGCATCCAAGTCATAATGGCGGCGGAATCTTCATCGAGGGCCCGTTGGCCAGTTTGCTCGGCTTCATAAATAACTTCCCCGTCGCGATCGCGAATGCGACTAATGCCGTGGGGTTTAACGTGCAGACCTTGGTTAGCTAGAGTTCCGTAGGCGCTGGTTAATTCCAGTAAATTAACTTCCGACGCGCCGAGGGCAAGGGAGTAGGTGGACTTGAGTTCCGACTCGATTCCCATCTTTTGCGCCACTTCAATGGTCGGGTCCCAACCCACTTGAATCAAGGTTTGCAACGCCGGAATATTCACAGATTTTACCAAGGCATCCCGTAGGGAAATCCAACCGCGATATTCACCGTCGTAGTTTTTGGGCTTGTAGCCATCGACGACAAATTCTTGGTCGCGTAGACCTTGATAGGGAGATAATCCCGCCGCGATCGCCGTTGAATACACAAAGGTCTTAAACGTAGACCCCGGTTGCCGTTGGGCTTGGGTAACCCGGTTAAATTCGCCGTTTTGTTCCTTGTCGTTGTAATCTTTGCCCCCCACCATGGCCATCACGCGACCGTTGCGGGGGTCAATAGCAACCAAGGCGGCTTGCTCAAAGCGTTGATAGCGACCGTAGCGCTCTACTGCATTTTCTACGGCTTCTGTGGCGACATTTTGCCAGCCGAGGTTGATGGTGGTTTCGACGGTTAAGCCCCCTTCCTGGCGTTTCTCTGGCGGTAGGACGCGCCGCAACTCCTTCTGAACGTAATCGGTAAAATAGGGAACTTTGCGGTTAAAGCGTTTGGGTTCTTGGGGATCGGTGGCCAAAGGAGACGCGATCGCTTCTTCGGCTTCTGTGGCGGTAATGTAACCTTGCGCCGCCATCCGTTCTAGTACCAAATTCCGGCGTTTTTGGGCGGCTTCGCGGTTTTCGAGGGGAGAATAGCGACTGGGAGCCGGGGCTATCCCGGCAATGGTGGCGGCTTCGGCTAAGGTCAAATCCTCCACTTCTTTACCAAAATAAATCCAAGCGGCATCGGCAATACCATAAGCGCCTGACCCCAAATACACCAAGTTGAGATAGCGTTCGAGGATCGTGTCTTTGTCGTATTCAGCTTCAATTTTTTGGGCGATTCGCATTTCCCGCAGTTTGCGGCTGAGTTTACGGTCTTGGTCGAGAAAGACAATGCGGGCTAATTGTTGGGTGATGGTGCTACCCCCTTCTACCACCCGCCGGGCCGTCAAATTCGCCCAAGCCGCCCGCATTACCCCTTGATAATCCACGCCCTCATGCTCTAGAAAACGGCGGTCTTCAATCGCCATAAATGCTTCGGTGAGAGAATCGGGAATTTCGTCAATGTCGAGGGGATTGTGGGTAACCGGGCCCACTTCTTCGATCACCGTCCCATCGCTCGCGGTGATGGTCACGGTATTTTCGCGGGCAAAGGTCAGGATGTCTGAGATGGATTCGGGTAAGCTGGCGTTTAGCTCTTGCCATTCCCGGTTAGCCAGGGTAAAAGCACTCCCTGCTCCTACGCCAAGAGTCACTAAAACCCAAAAACTAACCCGGCGATATGCGGGTTTTTTCGCTTTTTTACGCTTTTTTCGGCGTTTGAGCCGCCGGGGACTTGCCACAGGGGGGTTGACCGCTTCGGTTTCGACGACAGGCGGTTCGGGGGGCGGTTCTGAATCTGGGTTGGGTCGAGAGGGTTCAGACTGGGTTTCTGAGTTTACTGGAGGTAACTGAGGATCGGCGGTAGTCCAAGGTTGAACCGCACGATCTGGATAATCTTGCTTGTTAATGAATTTAGACACGCCAACTCCTAGAAGCTTTTACACCGCACACCACCCACGGGGGTTCATTGCCCAATACAGAGCAATCATCAAGGCTATGAAGATTTTTAAGTAATTGTTTCAAAACTGCCAAGGCTGAAAAATGACAGTTCAAGTTAGATATTTTATGAAAAAAAATGGCTCATGGTTATTTGTTCTTTTGCTAGATGTCTAAACCCTGATTTTCTATTGATTTTGTTTATTATTCAGGAGCGTGAGTTCCTATGGGAAGGCGGCCCCATTATGTATTCCTTTACGGAAGTTAACCACGGTTTTTTCAATCCGTCAACGGCGATTTTCAATTTTTGTTTCACCATAACGCAACAATTGGGCGATCGCGTCAAGACGATTGCGCCAAGCTTGGGTTTGATAAGTCGATAGGTTGTCTGAAGCCCCCAACCAACGGTCAAGGCGATTTTGAAAGCGGTCTAAATTGCGTTGGGCGATGCGGAGATTACTTGTACTAGGATTGGCGGCCAGTTGTTCGAGGGCGAGGGCGAGGGTGTCGGTTTGCGCTCCCCATTCTTGCAAAAGCTCGGCCTCTAGGCTAATTTGCTGGCCATTGAGCATCACAATCCACTCTCGCCGTAAGGTATGAAAGCGATCGCGAGCGGCCAGGAAGGGTTGGCGATGGGGCAGAGGGGTGTTGCGGTAAATGCGCCGTGAGCCTTGGGTTTGCTGCAAAATGGTTTGCAAATTTAACCCTAAATTTTCGGTGGCAAACAAAGCGTAACCCGCCGCAGGCAAATCCCGCAAGACCTGAATTTGATCGACGGCGAGGGGAGTGGGCAGGCGTAGCAAGCGAATCCCTGGAATAGCCAGGGTATGACCGTTCAGGCGATTGGCTTGAAATAAGGGTTCGGTGAGTCCTTGAAAGGTCTCGGTATCCAAGGCATAGGTCATGGGAACCAGTAAGTCCAGATGACCCGCTTCGATCCAAGCTTCCCAATGTTGCTGCAAGCGGGCTAATCTTTCGGTTTCGGGGATGGGAAATACTGCGGCGGATACGATCAAATCCGGGCGTTGAGCTTTCAGTTGCCTTGAAGCGGTGGCGACAAATTGGTTGACCTGATTAATGCGAAATTCCGTCCAGGTTGACCACAAAGCACTACCGGGATAAATCGAAATCGGATCGGTTCCGGTTTGGTTGCGAAATCGCGATCGCGAGGCTTCCCCATACCCATAAGTCTGATTCACTCTAGGGTCTTGGAAAGGATAGCGAATGTAATCAAACTGAATGCCGTCTACATCGTATTCGGTGGCAATTTCGAGCAGGAGAGACAGTAAATACTGCCGCACTTCGGGATTGGCCGGGTCGAAAAAGGCTTTGCGGGAGTTGCGGTGAAAGCTATTTCCGGTTTTGTCCGTCATCAGCCAATCGCGATTTTGAGCTAATACCGGGCCTAAATAATTGGCGGGTTGATTCAAAATCTCGTTGTGCCGTTGATTGGCTGCGGCAAAAATCCAGACCCAAGCGTGTAACTCCATATTCCGGGCATGAGCGAGTTCCACGGCGGCTCGTAACGGGTCCCAACCTTGGGTCAGGGGGTTTTGTGCGGGGGCGACTTGGCTAGGGTAAATGGGGTAACTAGCGTTAACGGTTTCAAAAAAGACGGTATTAATCCCGGCGGCGGCCAAGCGGTCGAAAATCACGGCTAAGTCGGCGGCGGATTGGGCTTTGACAATGGTGCCGCGATCGAGCCAAACGGCGCGGATTTCGGGCTGATGAATGCGCCGCGACACGGGATAACTGTCGAGGAGTTGTAGGCGGGTGGTTTCGGCTTGGCGGCGGGCGTTGCGGTAATCTTGCTGTTCGACGTAGTTGACAAAGGTTTGCAGGCGCGATCGCGCTTCCCCTAAACCGGGGAGGTCGAGGGCGGTTGAGGCGTTGTTGTTTTGGCTTTTATCCTGGGTGGCGAGGTAGCGCTCGATGGCGGTACTCAAGCCGATGTTTTCTTGTTCGCTGGCTTCTGCGAGTAAGACGGCGCTTTGGATGCGACCGAGTAAGCGGTCGAGGTCTTGATTTAAGGTGCGAATTTGATTGGGCGCGATCGCGAGGGAACTAGCAGAAGGAGGGGTAAATTCTCGGTCTGCGTCGGCATCGAGGATTAAATCTGCGGGGGTTAGGGTGGGTTCGGGTGCTACGGGGGGCGTAACTGCTGTTTCTAGGGGTTCGGGGGGCGGCGGTGAGGGGCGTTGTGTGACTTCGGGAGTCGGTACGGGAGGCGGCGGTGAGGGGCGTTGTGTGACTTCGGGAGTCGGTACGGGAGGCGGCGAGGCAAGAGGAGGATTGAGGCAGTCTTCGGGTTGGGAATTGCTGCCCTCGGATAAGTTGCCATAACGACTGATGGCGGCTTGTAGCCAAGCGGTGTCAAATTGAGAATTGGTGACGGTATCGAAGCCCCAACGCCAGCCTAAAAAGGTGGTGCGATCGGTAATGACAACTGCCGGGGGTGTGCCTTCGGTTTGCCAAACTGCGACGGTGGCACTGTTGAGGTCGCTGGGAATAATCACACCGCCTCTCGCGGTTTGGGTCAGAGAAGCGGGATTTTCCCAAGTCCAGTTACCCGGACGAGGACGCAGGGGATTGAGGGGGGTGGGATTGGTGAGGGGAAAGCCCCAGTAAGCCCCCAGGAGCGATCGCAACTGAGAGCGCACTGCCGGGGAGGATAAACTGCCTGTGGGGCCGCTGGCGACGATCGCGCCCCCCTGGGCAAACCATTGTTGTAAGCGGTTGGCTTGTACGCCGTTGAGGGTTTCGACGCTGGGGAGAAAGATTACGCCGATTTGGTCGAGTTGGGCTTCGGTGTTGAGGTCTTCGAGGTCGAGAATGCAATAATCAACGCCGACCTGTTGCAAGCGGTTGTTGATGCTTGTCCATTGGGCGGTGTTTTCGGGACTGCGAACCACGCCGAGTTTTTGGGGATTTTGCGCGATCGCCCGGTCGATTGTTCCCAGAAGGCTGTAACCACTCAGGGCGATCGCCCCAACGAGACGGAGCCAGGGAAACTGCGAGTATTCACGGAGTCGGGTCGCGAACCGAATCTTGCTATTCACGCTCAATTTTTGCCCTCTTACAAAAGGTTTTGGGGGTTTTCGGTTTTATGGGGACTGTAGCGTTAATTTGGCCCAAGCTTTCAGAAAATATGCCTAAATTTTGACAGAATTTTGCAAAAAGTCTGTACAAAGTGTCCGTTTATTCTCTAAACTAGGAAAAAGATAGAACGGTTGGTCTGAAACTACTAAGTTACAGTTGCGTAGAAATACGCACAACCGCGAAATCTGCGAAGAAAAGCTGCTTGAGCCAGACTTGAGTAATTTAACATTCCTGACCCCTCGAATGTAAGTTATCCAATCGCAATCAATCCTAGAAACGATTTTGTTTGAGCTACTCTATCGTGCCTTCAGGAACATTTGCCATGATTTCGTCTCGTTTAGTTATTGCCGCGATCGCTCAAACCACGACTGTTTTCGCTCTAGCAACCCCAACCATCGCTGCTACCCCTCCTCTTGAAGCCTTAACTCGCAAAGCCCAAGGTGTAACCGTAACCTTACACGATTGTAGTTCAGCCATCGGTACGATTATTAATCGCCAAGGTGACTTATATTCTGTACTGGTTCCTATCTCTCAAATTGATAATCCACAAAAAACTTGTTGGGTGAAACTCCCCGATGGGGATTTGCAAAAACTAATCCACACCCCCAACGCCGGACAAATGCGGGGTTTTGATTTGACTTTGATGAAATTCAAAAGCGATCGCGATTATGCCGTGACCGATTTAAAACAAGTAACCCTTCCCAATCGGGGTGAAACAATTTATCTCGCCGCAACAGATACCGCCGACCCCCATCAATTGACCTTGACCACCGTCGAAGTCACAGCCGATCTCGAACAAAGCGATCGCTTGACTTATCAAACTCCTGTATCTGGGGAGGTAAGTTTGGGTCGCGGGCCAATTTTTAACGAAAAAGGTCAAGCCATCGGCTTTCAAACCTCAAACCAAGAAGGGATAGCCATTTCTCCCTCCCTAGCCATGTTGCTGTATTCTCCCCAAGTTCCAGTAGACTCCCTTCCCCTCGAAACCAGTTTGCCCGATTCCCTCCCCTCCCCCACTCAACCGGATTTACCTGCTGCTGCTCGTCCACAAGGGGAGAAAAAAGCGCCCACCCCAAAACCCAAAGTCGGCCAGCCGAATAGCTTCAATGCTGCCCTTAAGGAAGCTCAAGCGAACACTTTGACCGAAGAGGAAAAAGCCAACCTCAGCCAACAAATGCTGATGGATTCCAGTTCGCAAAAAGCGAAATCTGGTTTTCCCATTGAACTATTGTTGACGGGAGTGATTCTTTGTGGGGTTGTGGCTTTGATGTATCGCCTATAAGCTGCGCGTCCTCGGTCTTTTGTCCCTTGTCATGAGTTATTGCTGCGACAAACGCTTGACTTCTGCCCCACCGAGCAAGCGATCGGCTTGAGCGAGATAATCGGGGATCAGGGGTGCATGGGGACTGTGGGCTAAACAAGCCGTTAAATCCAATTCTCGGACTTTATCGGCTTTATTCCCCGGAAACCAATGGCTGGCATTTCCTAAGAGGTTGTAGCGCATTTTGGCGTAGTCTAGGAGGTCATAGGCGATCGCGAGATTCCGCAGCCATAACACGCTAAAAATGTTGACCTGACCGGGGGTTTCTTGCCAATCGGGTAAGCCTGTTTCCCAGGTGTGATACCATTCTTGGCCTAACTGCGCGATCGCTTCTTGTTGTAGTCGCTCTAAAATTGGCGCTAAAGTCTCCGAGGCGCGATCGAGCAGGGGTAGGGCTTTGAGATGCTCGTCAAAATCCGTAGGACGGGCTGCACCTACAGATAAGGTATGCACTTGGGGATGGGACAGGCAGAATAAATCGTTAAACACCATCGGGCTTAACGGTTGACACAAATCGATTAACTTTTGCGGGGGGTTGTACAGTTGGCCGCCTTTGTCCGAAGGGCTGATAATAAAAACCCCCATATCTTGCTTTGTTGCGGCTTCAATGGCGGGCCAGTTGTGTTGGAAAATGTAGTACCAATGCAAGTTGACATAATCAAAACCGCCGCTTTCGATGGCTTTGATAATCGTGTCGCGATCGCCATGAGTTGAGAAGCCAATAAAGCGCACTCTCCCCTCTTTTTGCAGCTTTTGGGCTTCTTCTAAGCAACCCCCCGGTTTTAGGCTGTGGTGGAGGATTTCGGGGTTGTTGATGCCATGTAAACCCAACAAATCCACATAATCTAAATTGAGATAATTCAGCGACTTTTCAAACTCAGCCCGAAATTCTTTTGCATTGGGTTTCGGACTTACCTTGGTTTGCACGATAATTTCTTCTCTGGGAAACTGCGGTAAAATTTGCCCCAGTTGCATTTCCGATGTGCCGTAACCTCTGGCGGTTTCGATATGATTAATCCCGAGCGCGATCGCCCGTCGAATCGTGGCTTCAAGATTTTCTTGATTTTTCCGGGGAATATCCGCCGGAGGGACATCTTGCCATTTATATTGATAGCGCATTCCTCCACAGGAAAACACGGGCATTTGTAATTCTGTGCGACCAAAGCGCCGATATTGCATCATCTTTTTTACGATTCAACTCCTCTAAGCTAGTATAAAAGGTTTGACCGAGAGAGGACGAGATAAGCCCGATATTTTAATACAAATTATTTTATTATTTCTCGTTCCTAAGTCCTACCTGGAAACGTAAATATGAGGCTTTGCCTCAAATTCATGACTTTAAAATCACCGCATTTTAAGCCAAGTAAAAATCTGTTCTACGGTTAAATCGACATTAATATTCTCTAAAACTGGGACGCGATCGCGCCCTTGATATAATTCCGGTTGTTGTCGCGGTTCAAATACCATCACAGAACGATATGTTTTAAGCCAAAAGCATAGTGCTATAGTAATTCTAAATAAGAACCGACAGCCCGCCCACGGATTGAAATCCGGGGCTAATATAGCAAAGTCCGTTTTCACGGACTAAACCAATTAAGTTAATGTGCGAAACTTAATTGGAATGACTATATAAAAAACCCAGTAACTTCTGTGAAACCGGGGTTTTGTCTAAACTAAAAACTACAAATAACTTGCAATTTTCTGGCGATATTGACTTTTTTGTTTCACCCCCTGAACCACTTCCAACAACTCCTTATCCTTAAAAAGTTGAACCGTAGGCGTACCCACAACTTGCCCATTTTTGGCAATATCCGGCTCGGCATCAATGTCAATTTCAACATAATGAATCTTGCCGTCAAACTCATCAATTACTTTGTTTAAAATCGGTTTGAGGGTATGACAAGGGCCGCAGTTGGGCGAGATATATTTCACCATCAACACGCGATCGCTTTCGTGGAATAATTTACGCAGAGCATAGCCCCCCTGATGTCTCGTATTGGTAATATCGAAAGTAACCTCGGTGTCGTCTTTGGTTTTTTCGTCTTCAACAGAACGCGGTTGTTCCGATTCTGGGGATTGGTGAAACTCTCGACTTAAATTATTCGCCCCTAACCATCTTTCTGCCAATAATGCCGCCATACAGCCTGTACCTGCTGCGGTTACTGCTTGACGGTATTCAAAATCCTGTACATCCCCGGCAGCAAATACGCCCTCGACATTCGTTTCAACGGAGTTGGCTTGGGTGATAATATAGCCTTTGTTGTCGAGACGCAGATAATCTTTAAATAAATCCGTGTTGGGGGTGTGACCGATCGCGTAAAATAAACCCCGAACCGCTAAATCCCATTCTTCTCCGGTTTGGGTGTGCCGCACTTTCACCCCCGTCATGCGGCCATTTTCCCCGAATACATCTACAGGTTGACTGTGCCAATGAACGGTAATTTTCGGGTTGTTGAAAACGCGGTCTTGCAGGGCTTTACTGGCTCGCATTTTGCCCCGACGCACCAGTAAATGAACGTGAGAGCCGTATTTTGTCAGATATACGGCTTCTTCGGCGGCTGAGTCTCCCCCACCCACTACAGCTAATTCTTGGCTTTTGAAAATGGGGGTAGCCCCGTCGCAAATGGCACAAGCCGAGATGCCATTGCTCCAATATTGCGCTTCTGAGGGTAAATTGAGCCGTTTTGCTATTGCACCCGTGGCAATAATCACGCTATGGCTGCGGACTTCTCTTTCCTCAGATTTAATCGCAAAAGGACGTTGATTGAAGTCTACAAAAACCACATCTTCGGTATAACATTCCGTTCCCCAACGTTCGGCTTGGGCTTTCATGCGGTCCATCAGTTTCGGCCCGGTAATGCCTTCAGGAAAGCCGGGAAAGTTCTCAACTTCTGTGGTGGTCATAAGCTGTCCTCCCGGTAGTCCTCCGGCTTGGAAGCCTTCAAACATCAGGGGTTTGAGGTTGGCTCTCGCGGCATAAATCGCTGCTGTATATCCCGCCGGCCCAGAACCAATGATAACGACATTTTCAACGCTAGGATCGGTCATTTCAGTTATCAGTTATCAGTTAGCAGTTATCGCCTCGTCATTACCTGTAGTTATCAGGCCAGAGGAACCCAAAATATTAAATCGGGTATTTTCATTTCTTGATCATAGCAAACTAAGATGAACTCATAATGGCTGCGTTTTATGAGTATAGCTTGTTTTTTTGAGGTGTGGGGGAACGGGGTTGTTCTGCGGTCTCAATGAGTTTTTGTTTGGAAGTCAAACCCGTTTTCACCATAATTTGAGATTTAGAAACGTTGTAACGTTGAGGGAGAATTTCAATTAATTCGGCGTTGGCTTTGCCATCCACAGGAGGAGATTTTAAACGAATATCAACAATACAATATGCCAACGATGAGCTTAAATTCTGTTGCGATATGGCATGATTGGCTATAGTTGTCACGTCTACATTAACGCTGACAAAAGTTTTAGTCCATCCACTACGCTCAGGCAATATAGAACTTGCTCAAGAATACCACCAAATTATTCTTAGTCAGGAAAATCTACTTACTCTACCTGTATCGAATGACCAATGATAAAGGACAAAAGACTAACTATTTTTCCATAAAAGTTTGAGCCATAAGCCGCCGAGAAGACAACCAATAACGTAGTAGAAAAAGTCCCAAGCTACAAAGGTTGTACCGAGCAACATTCGACCGATAAAGGTAGAGCGAATGGCGACTAAGGTGGGGTTTTGCCACAGTTGTAGTAATTCTAAAATACAGGTGACAATAAAAACAATAATGGGGGCTTGCCACAATATTTCCCGTTTGGGTCGCAGCAAAAAGATAAACAAACACCAAAAGATTTCATATAAAATTGCCCCACCGTAGTTGTTAAACCAGGTGTGACCGATTCCCTGATAAAATTTTGTCCAGAAGCCGACGGGGATAATAAGAATTAAGGAAATGAGGGCAAAAATGCGATCGCGTCTCATCATTCAACCCAGAACGAATAACAAAAAGCCAGTACATTTTCGCGAAAACGTTACCCTTAATTGCTATTTGGGAAATTGGGTCATTTTCGCAGTGGCTTGTAGGATAATTTTGCCGTCTTCGATTTGGAATTGACGCAATTTGAGAGATAAGCCGGGCAGTTCAAATTGTTGTACATTTAAGGCGGCTTCGAGGCTTTGGGCGATCGCGTGAGTCAATGCCGGAGTGGGTTCGCTTCCTTGGAGGTAATGGACATTTTCTAGGGAGATGCGACTACCCATTTGCGCCATTTGCGGTTGAGTCGCGATCGCGATATGTTGACCCTTAAACTGAAGATTAACCACAATTTCGCCCCGTGCAAACGCATAACAATCTACCTGCTGTGGTTTAATGGTTTTGAGGTCGGCATCTGTAGCATTACGGATAAGGGTCGCGAGGTGATTGTGGAAAGCTCGGTTGACTTCGGCATCAGTTAAGCCAAAACGGGCGGTTCCGTGACTGGGTTCGGTGAGTTGGATATTGCCCATCAAGGCTTTGAAGGGACTTACAGAAATACGTCCCATTTTGATTTTCATTTCTTGGACGGGAAGGCCATTCGGTAAAATCAAACCGCCTCCTTCCATGGATAAGGCTTCTAATCGCCCTTGGGCTAAAAGATTAGGGTCTGTTTTTACTTCAACATCAAAGGTTTTGGCTTGCTTAAACTGGGATTGCAGGGCGACAGTGGCGATTTTGTTAAGGGCTTGTTCGCCAAGGGCGGGAGAGTTCTGTAAAAACACGGCAATCTAAAATTGGGTTTGTTTATACCTCAATAATATAAACAAATGTAAATCTTTTTCAGAAAATTCTCAGATCAAAAGTTAAGGAATGTTACATCCGGGCAAGGCGGGCGATCGCGATTCCCAACCACAAGCTCAAAAAGCCCCCTACGGCACTCCCCAACCAATACAAAGCGGCTTTAAAAATTTGATTGTTGCGAAATAGGTTTACCGTGTCAAGTTCGTAGGTAGAAAAGGTGGTATAAGACCCCAAAAAGCCCACCGCAATCAGCATTTGCACTTCTGGGGCGAGATTAACGATTCTCTCGGACACCAACGCCCAAAAACAGCCCATCCCGATACAACCACTGAGATTCACAATCAGCGTCCCATAAGGAAAATTAACACCCAACCAGCGATTAATCCACAGGCTGAGGTAGTAGCGACTCAACGCCCCGGCAATTGCCCCTAAACCAATCGCGATCGCGCCCCGTAGCGAAAGCTGTTGCATCAGATTCTAAAATGTATTTGTACAACTCCTCAATGTACTGGCATCTGCTACAACAAGAAAATGCAGTTTCACAGGGATTTCCGGCAATGAATCAACCCCTCCGCACTCTCGGCGTTAAACCCAATGCTTGGCAAGTCAGCGAAAACGTGGCAGACATTTCTCGTCCTCCCCTTCCCCCGCAACTACTCACCCTCACCACCGATACCAAAACCCTGAAGCTAGATTTAGCCAAAGCCGCAATTATTATCGTGGATATGCAAAACGATTTTTGTCATCCCGACGGCTGGCTATCACATATCGGCGTAGATGTCAACCCTGCCCGCGATCCGATCTCACCGCTTCAGAAATTGCTGCCAGGACTGCGCGATCGCGGCGTGGCGGTATTATGGCTAAACTGGGGAAATCGTGCCGATCTGCTCAATATTAGTGCCGGATTACGCCATGTTTACAACCCGACTGGAGACGGTGTAGGTTTAGGCGATCCGCTTCCCAAAAATAACGCCCCCGTCCTTGAATGTGGTAGTTGGGCTGCGGCCATTGTAGATGAACTTGTGCCAGAAGAAAATGATATTCGCGTGGACAAATATCGCATGAGTGGCTTTTGGGACACTCCCCTTGATAGCATCCTCAAAAACTTAGGAAAAACCACCTTATTTTTCGCGGGAGTTAATATCGATCAATGTGTCATGGCGA
>JGI12109J20283_10168709_pt1 | contig 12560 bp, 7 predicted proteins | sample ElkSlonscriptome_12_FD_20283 | JGI IMG/M metagenome (IMG submission 20283) | reverse complement strand
GGTGCCCGTCCCGCTGACGGTCAGCACAGCCCGGCCCCGCGCATACACAAACATCACACGCGGGCTACTTTCGGTGGCAGCGGCCAGTTCCTGCGCCCGTTCGATGTCGCGATCCATACGAGCGATGTATTCTTCACCCAATTCGACCTCGTTGAGCGCGGCGGCAATGGTGCGGATCTTCTCGCGGGCACCATCCACGGTGTCTTCCGCTGGCACAACCAGGAAGGTCACCCCGGCATTTTCCAGTTGGATAACGGCTTCGTCCGGCCCGGCGTCCTCAGTGGCGATAATCAGTGTGGGCGCGACGGACAGCACCGGCTCTGCGGAAAGAAAGCGCAAATAGCCGACCTGGGGCAGCAGTGCGGTTTCCTCCGGCGGGTAGATGCTGCTTTCATCCAGGGCGACGATATTATCACCCCAGCCGAGCGCGTACACGACCTCAGTCACCGCGCCGCCCAGCGTAATGATGCGTGACGGGTCGCTGATGGTCACCTCATCCCCGAAGGCATCCACCACGGTGACGGGTTCCCAATCACCGGTATCACGCTGAGCAACGCTCAGGCTACCGGTCAGCAATAGCAGGACAATCAAAATGAGTGTGGGCAGTGCCTTGTTAATCCCTGGCATGGGTTGGGTTTATCTCCTGGGTTAATGAATTTTGCTTGCGGACGCGCACAAGGGCTTATCCGTAGTTAACCGACTAAATTTCAGTATTGGTGCTTAGTGGGAGGGCACACAGACCCTCCCCTATAAGGTGTATATGTTCCCTACCGGGCTTTTTCCCCAATCGAAGCAAAAGTCCTGGGCCTATTTCGTGTGATGGTGCCGTTTGCTATTATCGTCACCACCCCGGATGATCTCTAGCTCTTTGGTTACCGGTTGATGGTGTGTGCCATCGCCATCGCTGCGGCGAATGATCGGAATGCGGTTGCGGGTCGGTTGTTTGTGCGGATCTGGCGGTGGGTAAACCGGGAACGTCACCGTGAAGGTCGTGCCTTCGCCCGGCTGACTGGTCACCCGGATTTCACCACCGTGTGTGTCCACAATCCACTTACAGATGCTCAACCCCAGGCCGAAGCCCTCACCAGTGTGGGTGCGTGCCGGGTCGGATTGATAGAAGCGGTCAAAGATGCGCGTTAGATCAGCCTCAGTGATGCCGATACCCGTATCCTTAACCCAGACCACGGCCTGATCCCGAATATGTTCCAACCCCATATGGATCTCACCGCCATCCGGGGTGAATTTTACCGCGTTGTTGGTGAGGTTGAGCATAAGTTGCCGCAGCCGGTCCGGGTTGCCGTTAATGCGTACCGGCTCAAACTGCGCCATGACCACTTTGAGATCACGGTCTTTGGTGATGGCGCGAACCTGTTCGTAGCTTTCCAGCATGATTGTATCCAGGTCCGTGGGGAATAACTCCACCTTGACGCCGCCGTAATCGGTGCGGGCCAGCATCAGCAGGTCGTTGACCAGTCGCGTCATGCGCCCGGCCTCGCTCTGCATCGCGTCGAGTGACTGCTCATCCAGCCCATAACGACGGATCAGTTCTAAATTGCCCTGGATGCTGGTCAGGGGGGTGCGTAGTTCATGGCTGACATCGGCCACAAACCGCTGTTGCACACTGAACAGGTTTTCCAGGCGGCTCATCATCTGGTTGAACACCGACGTCAGGCGGCCCAGTTCATCTGCCGGGCCGGACCACTTCAAGCGGGTACCCAGGTCATCCGTCCCGGCGACACTGGCCGCCGCCAACGTGATTTCTTCAATCGGTTTGAGGGCGCGGTGGGAAAACCACAGGCTCAAAATCACTGAACCGGCTATAGCAAAAGCACAACTGACCAGCATCACCAGCAGCAGCAATTCAATCGCTTCGTTGACGGTGCTTAAATCCCCGGCGACCTGTACCCAGCCGACGGTCTCACCATTGCTGACCACAGGCCGCGTCAGCACACGCACATCGCGCCCCTGGAAATCCGCGTTGGTCATATGGGTGCCGGGTAACCCCAGCACGGAGTCATCCAGCGCGGTATCGAACATGGCGATGTTATCTGAATGGCTTTTGAGGACGGCACCATCGCCGTTGATAGCCCACGCCTGCACGTAGATATTGGATGTATAGTAGCGATCTAAAGCAGGCAGGATGATCTCAACGTCATCCTGCTGGTCGCCAGCACCCGTGGCGGTCTCAGTCCGTATTTCATTACGGATGACCTGCTCGGTCTCGCGGAGTGTATTGTCGATATTTTCGATCATCGCATAGCGCATCACCCCAAAGGTAATGGCACCGAATGTTACGATGATTAACGCCAGTAGTATCGCGTACCATAGCGTTAGCCGCCGCCGAATGGTCATGCCGTATTATCGTCCTTACTCCTCGCGCAGGACGTACCCTACACCGCGTACCGTGTGGATCAAGCGCGATTCACTTTCAAATTCGGTTTTCTGCCGCAGGTAACGCACATAGACCTCAATAATGTTGCTCTCGCCGCCGAAGTCATAACCCCACACGCGGTCAAAGATGACATCACGGGTGAGTACCTGCCGGGGATTGCGCATAAACAATTCCAGCAGCTCGTATTCCTTGGCGGTCAGGTCAATGGCGCGTTCGCCCCGGTGGGCGCGATGCGTGCCGGTATCCAGCGTCAGGTCTGCAAAGCGCAGCACTTCCGGGCGGCTGGTCGGCGTCACCCGGCGGAACAGCGCACGGACGCGGGCCATCAGCTCATCCACGGAGAAGGGCTTCACCAAATAATCATCCGCGCCAGCATCCAGGCCGGTCACACGGTCGTTGATGTCGTCCTTGGCCGTTAGCATGAGGATCGGCACTTCGCTGGCTGCCCGCAACCGCTTGCAGACCTCCAGCCCATCCAGGCCGGGCAGCATCCAGTCTAAGATGACCAGATCCGGCGGATTGTCACGGGCGATAGTGAGGCCAGTCTGTCCATCACGGGCCACGTTAACGCGGTACCCTTCATAGATCAGGCCCCGTTCAATAAATTGTGCAATTCTTGCCTCGTCTTCGATTACGAGGATGCGTTCACCAGACATGGGACTTATCCTTATCGTCTTGGAATTTCAATAGTATATCAACATGATAAGTATGCTACACGAGTTCAATTAAAACTACCTGAACGTTGCCCACTGCCAATCCATCGCGCCATTGACACCGCCAATGATGACAGCACGCTGCGCCACGACGTCATAAATGACGGGTACACCACCGGGTCGATCCATACCAGCGATGAAGGCACCACCCGGTGCGATGCGCGGTGTGGTCAAAAAACCAATGGCGGCGACGTCATCCGGTTCACCAGCAGCACCGGTGACTTCGATCAGCGTGGTTACAGAGGGTCCAAGCGGGTTTTCATCAGCGACGACGACACGCACCCGCCCGTCATTGAGGGCACGCACATCGCGCACCTGTGAGCCAGTGCGGACCAGCAGCGTCGGTGTGATGGGCCGCACTGCCGGGTCAATCAGGCTGACGCCCTCGGCATCAAAGGCCAGTATTTGCCCATCATCGCGCCATTGGGCCGCCCGGTAGTTGCCAACCATCACCACTTCGCCCAGGGCCGGGTCCAATAAGACGATGCTTGGCGCACCATCCACCGTTAACGTCGCCAGCAGGTTGTCATTGTTCGGCGCGAACTGGGGGTTGGTGTAGACGGTGGCATCGCCGCTGTTGGTCAGGACTAGCGTCGGGTCAATCTCCCCGCCAGCGGATGCCAACCACACCCCCCCGGCGGTGTCGTCTGTATCCGGCGTGGTGTAGGCGATGGCTTGTCCACTAGGGTTGAAGGTGATGGCGTTGGCGTTCAGGGGGAGATCCAGCACCACTTCAGCGGATGCGCCAGCGGGCACGCGCCACAACTGCCCACCACTGACGTAAGTCAACTCCCCAGCGGCGGTGAAGGCGTAAGCATCAATATCGGCTGCGGCTGTGGTGATTGGTTCGGGCGGGGTGCTGGTCCCCGGTAGACGCCATACCTGCATCACACCGCTTGGCCCCGGTGCGCGGAAGTAGCCATCGGCGTTCATGCTCAGCCCGGTGACGGTTTCTGGGCGGGGGGTGCCCCATCCGTAGGCCACGGCATCGGTAATCGGCAGGGGGAAGGCTTGTCCATCCGCCGGGAGTACCAGCAGCAGGCTATCATCGCGGTTGGCGATAAGCAGCCGTCCCTGGGGTGCCCAGCGCAACCCGGTGAGGTCCACATCGAACTCGGCCACTTCTTCCAGGGTCACCGCTGACCCGCTGATGACCAGCCGGGAGTAATACGCGCCGCTGGCCGGGGTTTCGGTGTCCGTCGCCTCGCGGGAAAAGGCTACAATATCGCCCTGGGTGGTGACAGCCGGGTTAAAGTAGATGCGGCTCTCATCTTGTAGCACGGTCTGCGTGTTGGCGTTGCCCAGGTCCATCAAACGCATACCCCCTTCCGGCGGCGCGAAGATAAACCACGGGTCAGCCAGCCACGTCCCGCCATTGGATTCGGGCACGGCCCCGGTCAATGCGAGTTCGGTGCCCTCCCGCCGCAACAACCACCACACGCCGTTATTAGCTTCGGCGGCGAGATATGTGCCCAGCGGTGACCAGTGCAGGCTCAGCAGCGGCTCAATCGCCACATCGGTGAAGGCCACACTATCCCCGATGTTAACCGCCATACGCACGCCGTTTTCCGTGGTGTAGGCCAGCACATCACCACCCGGCCCCCAGGCGATGGTATCCCCGCGCCCCCGCACTGCCGGGAACCCTGCCGCATCATCCAGTGGGGTGGGGTTGGCGGCATCCGGGATGTAATCCACGAACAAGCCGTCCTCCGTGCGCAAGGCCAGCCAGTTGTTATCCGGCGCGATGGCAAAATCCACAATGAACGTATCATTATCGGTGACGGCTTCCACGCCCGCCGCGCCGATACCGTAACGGTCAATGCGCCCTTCGTTCAATAACACATATAATTCCGCAGGTAAGTTCAGCCCATCGTCCTGTGCTGAACCACCTCCTGCCCCGATTAACAACAATGTCAGCAGCAACGTCCCAAACAGCATCCTTTTGATGGGTTTCACAGTTTGCCCTGGCTCCCTTTAGTAACACAACATTAAACTGCGTATATAATAATTGAGAAACTGTAACACCACCAATGATTATCTTGCTTGCTGTAGAAAGCCACGGTCCACCAATGAAGACAACAATCCCGACACTGATGCCCGGCGCAGAGCCGTTTTTTTTACCGGGGGGGCCAGTTGGCTGTTTATGTCTGCACGGCATCACCGCCAGCCCGGATGAAATGCGCTGGTTCGGGGAACACCTGAACGGCCAAGGGGTAACGGTCTACGGGCCACGCATCGCCGGTCATGGTGCCCATTACACCCATCTGCGCACCACCCGCTGGCAAGATTGGTACCTCAGCGCGTTGGATGGCTATCATCTGCTGCGACAGCAATGTGAACGCGTGGTCGTCGCCGGGTTGAGCATGGGCGGGTTATTGAGCTTGCTCATCGCCGCCAATGAAGATGTAGATAGGGTGATTGTGATGGCCTCGCCGCTTAAACTAACCAGCGAGCGATTAATCCGTATGGCACCGGTCATCAAATTAATGCGGCCTTTCATCCACCTGCCGGACCGTACCGACTTCCCGCAGCGGCTACAGGTTGAACGGCAAGCACGGGGCGAAACACTCGATGGGCGGGTGCGCTATACAACATGGGCAACCCAGGCCCTACAAGAATTGTACACGCTGGTAGGGACTGTAAAAACACATCTGCCACAGGTAACCGCGCCCGCGCTGCTGATGTACTCCACACAAGATGAGACCGTCAGCTATGGGAATATGGCGTTGGTCCAGCAGGGGTTGGGCAGTACCCACATCGAAACGGAGACCTTCACCCGTAGCGGGCATATCCTCACGCAGGATTATGATCACAAGGCCGTGTTTGATCGGGCTGCACGCTTTATCCTGGCGGAATAGCCCGCTAGCAGCAGCATACAACACAAAAGGGGCGACCAGCAGGCCGCCCCGGTGATCCACACGCCTCGGACCAGGTATTAACAGGTGTGAGCAGTAGGAAGTTTTTAGTTTTAGATGCTCAGTTTTTGGTCTGCACGAGTCTTGAATACTTGTGGTCAATCTCTGTTCAGTGACCTACCGCGACCGGAAACGGGTAGGTCAAGTGATGGAGGCGGGGTGAGTATGCATAACCCACCCCGGCGATGTCATTGATGAACAGACGATCTTATTCGCAGGCTGCGCCCAGGTTCAGGTATTCTTTGTTCAACCAGCCCTGACCATCCAGGTAGATGACGCGGTACCAGTCACCTTCAACGGCCAGTGCTTCCAGGCTCAGGCCGAAGGGTACCTGGGTAATCACGCGCCCGTCCAGGCCGGGGCGGGTGCGCAGGTTCAGGATGTCCCCGGTGGTAATCTCACAGCCTTCGAGCGGGGTGCCAGTCCAGACGGTATCGGCAAAGCTCGCGCCGATCAGATCATCACTCGTGCTGCTGCTGGTTACGTCGTCGGCCAGGTCTTCGGCTGCGGTGACCACGGTGCCATCCGGCCCTTCTTCAACGAGGACCATCGTGCCGGTTGCACTCACACGGGCACAGGTGTAATCACCACGCACGTAACCGGGCACCCACACCGGGATGCGGGGCGCGTTGGCGGAGTCCATAAAGATCAGGCTACCGCTACCTTCCAGGCAGACCTGTGCGCCAGCCGGGTTACCCGCACCGGTGATGGAGTACACATCCACCGCCTGAATGACACCCTTGTTGATCACACCCTGGTCACCGACCTCACCAGCATCGGTGACGAAGTTGGTGTCTTCGGCAATGATGCGGCAGTAGAGATCATCGCTACCAGCCGGGAAGACTGCCCGCACGGTGGTGTTGGTGCTGCCATCGAAATCACTACACAGGGACGCGACCTGACCACCAATGATGGGTAAGCCACCACCACCAGGGCCGGGGAGCGGTGCTGCACTCGTCGCGTTAAGGACCAGGCCCCAGCTTTGCAGGGTGCCGTCATCACTTGGCAGACGGTCAGTAACGGTCAGGGTCCAGGTACCACCCGCGTCACGCCCATCGAATGTGCTCAGCGCGTTGGTGGGTCTCCATGCGCCGCCCACCGCTTTATCGAAGTCGTCGGCACAGTCGAAGCCGTCCATGGCGGCACCGGCTGCATCACTAAACGTCGCGTTGATGGCGTCCGCGCCACAGCCATACAGGTAGCTGCCCAGGTTGAGGCCATTCAACAAGGTAATGGTCTGTGGCAGACCTTCCGTTGGCTCATGGCTCAGTTCAATTTTCAGGTCACCGCCGTGGCTATGGTTGATGCTCACCGCGACCTGCACATCAGTAATCGTGGTCCCTGCCGGCACATCAATGGTGCTGGTGGTGGCCGCCGCATTACTGATGGGCGCATTCGGGGATGCGCTGTAGTTTTGCCCCAATACGGTAGCTGCCAGTGCTACCAATAAGATGAGGCCAAATCCGATCTTCACTTTTGACATCACACAATCCTCTTATATGTATGTTTGCTCATGATTGCCCTGGCGCGTCGGTTTCAGGATGATCACGCCGTTCCCCCACCTTACAAGAGTATTAACGCTGTAATAAGGTTTTTATGAGAGATGTGTAGGGCTAACATGAACACTATAGCGATATGCTGAGGCGAGTGTCAAGCGACTGATTAACTAGAGCGTTACTTTTTACGAAATTTAGAAAAAGTTCGGAAGCACTTCGGAAAATCTATGAAGATAAGGTAAATTTCGCCCCAAAAGGGTAAATTACAACGGGTTTTTCCACAAAGGGTTGATGCATCGTCAACACAACGGCCAAATCACGCCTCGCCTTTGTATGACGTTTGAGTACGGTTTTTCTGGTGTTGGTATGTGTTCAGGGCACGTCATTCAACAGGATTTTTTAGGGTCAATCATTAATAGTGGGCTGCGTTGATAGGGTAGATTAACAGTGCATATCTATAGCAGATAACGTCCGCAGCATGCTTACACACCACGCTAGCAAAATTGAAACCAGCCGACCAATTCACCACGTATCATCTATATAAAACAACGTTGCAAAACCAGTTAGACCAATATGGACTTATATGGTCTCATTGTAGCCGTTTAATCCATAGTGTGGCGCGGTAGAATAGGGTTATTCTGTTCGTTATCAGCATAATTCCTCATGACACACACACACATTTGGACGAGGAGATGAACGTGAACCAACCTGAACTGACAGTCACACTGGATAGGGACGCGGAAGAACCGATCTACCGGCAGTTGATCCGTACCATTCGGATGCAAATTGAAAGCGGCACACTCACCGCCGGGGCACGCCTACCCGCCAGCCGAGATCTGGCCCGCCAACTGAGTATCAGCCGCATCAGTGTGGTGAACGCCTACGCCGAACTCCGCTCCGAAGGCTTCCTGAGTGCGCACGCCGGACGCGGTACCTTTGTCTCTAAAGATAGTGGCAAACCCAGCAATGAGGTATCCAACAGCGTCAGCACGGTGACCGAAAACCAATCACCGGATAGTTCGCTGCGCGATATGATGCGCCTGGGACGTAAGCCGGGGGTGATTAGCTTCAGCCTGGGTGCGCCGCCGACGGAGTTCTTCCCGGTGGTGAATTTAAAGGACGCCATCAACACCGTGATTGACCGCGACGGGGCCAATGCCCTTAACTACGAAGTGCCGGAAGGGTACGGGCCATTGCGGGCTGCCGTGCGTGATTATGTGAGTGCGTTGGGCATACAGGTCAGCCCCAGCAATGTCATTATCACCGGCGGCACCCAGCAAGCGTTGGATCTGGTGATTCAAGCTCTGCTCAGCGAGGGCGATACCCTGGTCACGGAAAACCCAACCTACATCGGCATGATCGACATCGCCCACACGCGCCGCGTACAATTACATGGCATCTGCACCGATGAAGAGGGCATCCGCCTGGATCGTCTGGAAAACTATCTGATCGACAACAAGCCCAAGCTCATCTACGTGATGCCGAGCTTCCAGAACCCCACCGGCCATGTGATGCCCTTGCACCGGCGGCGGCAGTTGCTCAACCTCGCCAATGATTACAATGTGCCCGTGCTGGAAGATGGCGTGTATCACGAGTTCCGTTTTGAAGGGGAAGCGATACCACCGCTCAAGGCATTGGATGAGACAGGCATTGTCATCCATGCCAGCGGCTTCACCAAGATGCTGCTGCCCGGTATCCGCATCGGCTACTTGATCACCAACCCCAACTATTATCAGCGGTTGGTGCGGGTGAAGCAGGCCGCCGATATTTCGACATCCGGCTTGAACCAGCGCGTTATTCATCTGATGTTGCAACGCGGCACGCTCTCCGGTCAATTGGAGCGTAATAATAAGGAATTGCTGCGTCGGCGGGATGCGGCGTTGGCGGCTGCGGATAAGTTCTTCCCACCCGGTACCCGCTGGGACGTGCCCGAAGGTGGGTTGGTGCTGTGGGCAGAATTACCGCATAGCGGGCCAACCGCCGCCGAACTCTACATCTCCGCGATACAGGCCGGGGTTGCCTATGCCATTGGCAACGTGTTCTATACCAATGGTGGCGGCACCTACAAGATTCGAGTCAATTACGGTGCCCACGCCCCTGATGTGATTGAGGAGGGCTTCAAGCGGTTGGGCCGCGCCTGGCGTGAACTGGCCTGTGATTACGCTGAGATGGATAAATCACCGTTGTTGTAGTGTCCTCATCCCCACCGATACACTGATATACATACGGGACAAATGGCCGGCCATTTGTCCCACCGGATGACCCCACGCCATGCTACGCTGACACCTACCGATAAAGGATAACCAGCGATAAGGAGGCAATTATGCGAGGGTGGTTATCAGGGTTGTTTGGCAGTAAGGGCGCGTCTGCGCGGGGCCTGGAACGAATCGAGGTGCCTTATCTGGATGCGGTAGCCGCACATAACGCGCAGGTGTGGCCGGATTTATACGATATGACCGCGCAGGGGCAGGCGTACACCGCCTCGCCGTGGGTGTATGTGGCGGTCAATCGTATTGCGGAGGCGGCAGCGTTGACCCCGCTGCACGTCTACGCGGTAGATGGCGAGGGCCGTGTCGCCGTGGAAAGTCATCCACTGGAACGCCTGCTGGATGCCCCTAATCCCTTTACCAGCCGCTTTGAATTGTTTGAGCAGACCGTCGGCTACCTGGAATTGACCGGGAATGCGTACTGGTTCCTGGCCGGGGATATGACGGGTGTGCCGTCGCAAATTTGGCCGCTGCGCCCGGACCGTATGCGGATTGTGCCGGACCCGCAAGGCTTTGTGCGCGGTTACGTCTACGAGATTGACGGCCAGCAAATCCCCCTGGATGCGGTTGAGGTGGTGCATTTCAAACGCTGGCACCCCACCAACGATTATTACGGCTTATCCGCATTGCAGGCGGCCCGTACCGCTGTGCAGACCGACCAGGCAATGGGCGCGTGGAACCGTAACACCTTCGGCCAGAACAACGGCGTGCCCGCAGGCATCGTCAACATCAAAGAGTTCATCACCGATACGGATTTTGAGCGCATCAAACGGGAATGGCGGGCGAGTTACGGCGGTCCGCAACGGCGCACGGCCTTTCTGCGGGGTGGTGCGGTGGAATGGCACGACATCGGCCTGAGCCACACCGACCTGGATTTCCTCAAGGGGCGGCAGGCCAACCGCGATGAGATTTTGAGCATCTTCGGGGTGCCGGTGGGCTTGCTGAGTGAGAACGCTACCGAAGCCAACGCCAAAGTTGCGGAACGCACCTTCATTGAGCGCACGCTATGGCCGAAGTTGGTCCGCATCGCCGGGAAGATCACCGGGGATTTACTCCCGTTCTGGCCCGGTCAACATCTCGCCGCCTTTGAGGACATCCGCCCTACCGACGTGCAAGCCCGCTTAGACGAAATCCGCACGGCGGCCCCGGTACTGAGCATCAACGAGATCCGCACGCGCTATTATCATCTGCCGCCGGTGGCTTGGGGCGAGTTACCAGCACCATTGACCGCAACCGAACCGAACACTGAGCCAGCAACGGCCATAGCTGCGGACCCAGACGCGGCCTCACCCACACTTCCCGCCCCGGCAGAGGCCATCAAAGCGGAATTGGCACAGTGGGAACGTTTCGCGCTCAAACGGGTGGATCAACCGGAGGCCCGCCCCTTTGAAACGCACGTCATCCCGGCAGAAGTGGCGTTTGAGGTGCGTGCTGCGCTGGCTGCCGCCACGGATGCAGACGCGATCAAGGCGAGTTTTGCCGTCGCCAAAGCGGAGATTGACGCTTAAATGCAGCCCTGCCTGTCTGCTAAAGCAACAGAAAGTCAGTCTACATAAGACGTGAACAATGCCACTTTAGTAGATACCATCTCAGCCACCAGGTTTGATCTGCTGGTTGCGTAACTTGGCCTCACAACGCATTGACGAGAGCGCGGTGATAAGCCGTGCCCTCGTTTTCTGCTATCGTGTGTGCGTGTGGCGGGGTCAGTTGCCGCCGAACTGCCGCAGATAGTTCACAATGTTGCGTGGAAATTCCGCTAAGGGGTTGGCCTCATCCGCGCTGCTGAAGATGCGATCCCGGCGGTTGTTCAGCTCTACCGCTTCGGCGTAATACGTTTCCAGCATGGCTAATATCGCCTCCCACGGACGCGCCTCAGCCAGTTCACGGGCATAAGTGCCCATCCGCGCCCGCAATGCCGGGTCATCGCGCAGCAGTTTGACCTTTTCCGCAAAAGAGGCCGGGTGATGGGCCGCCCGGAAGCCCGTTTCGCCCTCAATGACGAGATCAGCCACGCCGCCGCGTTCCGTAACCACGGACGGCAAACCGGAGGCCATCGCTTCCTGCACCACCTGGCCGAAGGTCTCGTTCGGCCCAGGGAAAACGAACACATCTGCGCTGGCAAAGGCCGCAGGTAGATCATCACCCAGCAGATAGCCGGTGAAGTGGGTGCCGGTCCCGGCGAAGGTCTTTTCCAGGTCTTCGCGGCTGGCCCCATCACCGATGATGGTCAAGGCGACCCCCGGCAGCCGGGCCACATCCAGCAGCAACTCTATAGATTTTTCTTCCGCGACCCGCCCCACATATACACACAGCAGTGCGTTTGGATCACGCCCATGCAGTAGCCGTTCGCGCCAGGCGTCGCTGCGTTTGGCGGGATGAAAGCGGTTATGAGCCACACCGCGCCCCCACGGGCGCAGCCGCTTGAAGTGCTGTTCTCTCAGCGCACGCTCTGAATGTTTAGACGGGACCAGCGTCAAATGGCAGCGATTGTGTACATAGCGCATCCACCGCCACGTCGCGCCGACTGCGAAATCCCAGCCGTAAAGCTGGGCATATCCCGGCAGATCGGTCTGGTAATTGGCGACGATGGGCACCCCCATCCGCCGCCCGGCCACAATCCCACTGTAGGACATCAACGCCGGGCTAAACAGGTGGATCAAATCCGGCTGGAAGTCGGCCAGTTCACGGGCGATGATGGGGTTCGGTAGGGCCATGCGCGTTTCCGGCACTTTAGGGAACCCCACCGATGGCAGCGGAATAACGCGGGTGCCAAAGAT
>JGI12109J20283_10129407_pt1 | contig 12560 bp, 6 predicted proteins | sample ElkSlonscriptome_12_FD_20283 | JGI IMG/M metagenome (IMG submission 20283) | reverse complement strand
GCGGGCGACTACGACACGTTGGTCTACCCCAATCCGGTGAACCGCGGATCCGGTGACGCGGTGCGCGTGGGCTTCTTCAGTGCCGCGCCGCACCAGGCGCGGGTCCGGCTCTACAATCTCGAGGGCCAGGAGGTCCTCGACGTCAGCGAACGGGTCGAGGGCGACGGCGTGCCCGACGTCCTCGAGTTCTCGACCCAGGGTCTGCAGTCCGGTGCCTATCTGTGCCGCGTGCAGTACCTCGGTGCGTCCGGACGGACGGACGAGGTCTTGACCCTCTACATCGAACGATGAGTGCGCGCGATCTCGCGGCACCCGAAAGGCAGTCGATGACCATGAAGTGGTCCCCCTTCCCGTCGGTTCTCGTCGTGCTCGTCGCGGTGTCGACCTTCGCGGTCTCGATGCCAGCGGCGGCCGCGTCCGGTGCTTTCACCGTGCCGACGACCCTGGACGACGTGCTGTCACCCTCGTCCGCCCCGTCCCTCGATCTGGCCACCGGAGACCCCTCCACCTGGATCGATGCCCAGGACGGGATCGACTCGCAGTGGAGCGGTGAGTCCGCGGCGGGTCGCGAGGCACCACGCCGCATCTGGGCTCTGTTCGCTTCGGCCGCCGTTCCCGGGCTCGGTGAGACGCTCACCGGGCGCTGGTTGCGGGGTTCGGCCCTGATCGCGGCCGATGCCGTCGTGTGGTCGGTTCGGATCGACAAGAATGACGAGGGTGACGAGCTCGAACAGGACTACAAGGACTTCGCCGATCTCCACTGGAGCGAGGAGGAGTGGTCGAAGGCCATCGGTGGCGATCCGGACTCCGGAATCGACGAGAACTTCGATCTGTGGCGGGAACGCGTGGGAGCGGAAGACGCGACGTCGATCGACGACATCGCTCTCTACGTCTCGCGCGAGGAAGATCTGCGTGAGTGGTACGAGAATGCCGGCAAGTGGGACGTCTTCTCTTGGGGCTGGCGCGAGTTCTGGGATGCCGAGTGGAACCGCAACATCGAGTACAACGCGGTCATCACGCGCAACGGTGTCTACGCTCCGAATCCCTACATGCCGCCGCTCGACGAAGGGGATCCCGATCCCCGTGATCGCTGGTTCGATCGTAGCGATGCCCTACGCACTCCCTTGCGCGACGAGTACGTCGGCATTCGCAACGCCAGCAACGACGCCTTCGAGACACGCGATCAGATGACCACGATCCTCCTGCTCACGCGCGTCTTCAGTGTTCTGCAGATGGCCTACCTCGAGGGCTTCGTCGGAGGACGCTTCGACGCGCCCGTACCGGCGGATCATGGCATGACCTCGCGTGGTCTCGGCGTCACGAAGTTCGGACCCACGGGAACCGGTCTCGCCTGGAAGGTGACCTACTGATGAAGAACTCTGCACTCGTTGCTTTCGCCTGGATCGTCTTGCTGGCTCCGGTGGCCGACGCGAACGAAACCGATGCCGCGCGGCGATTGGATTCGATCTCGCGTGAGGTGATCTCCGCCCAGGTCGACACCGCGTCCGATGAAGCCGCCGCGTCATCGCAGAGTGCCCTCTTGAAAGATCGACTGCGCCGGGTCGGCCATGGATTCTGGTCGTTGCTGATCCCGGGCTGGAGCCAGTACCGGTCGGGTCACAACACGCGCGCGATCGCCTTCGCTTCGACGGAAGTGGTGATCTGGGGTGCCTATGCCTTCAGCTGGTTCCAGGGGGACTACCGCGAAGACCAGTACAGGGATTTTGCGCAGAACTTCGCGGGCATCGAGAATGCCGGTCGCGACGACGACGACTACTGGCGCGCCGTCGGGGCCTACCAGTACAGCGACGCGTACAACGACGCGATCCGTCGTGAGAATCGTGCCGCGCGTGACGAGCAGGAACTGAACGGGGAGACGCCGACGATCGGGATCGACGACGGGGTCGTCAGCGGTGACGCCGCGTGGACCTGGACCAGCGAACGTCGCCGGCGAGAATACGTGCAGCGGCGCAGCGACGCGATCTCGGCCTTCGACCGCGCCGAATTCATCCTGCTCTTCGCGGTGCTCAATCGCGTCGTAGCGGTCGCCGATGCGATCCGGAGCGGAGCGCCTTCGGACGGCAGCGACGCGGATTCGGCCTCGCTGATCGAGGCCGGTGGGTTCTCGGTCGGTCTCGACTTCGAGCCCGATCCCGTGAATCCGGGAGCGAGCCTGCGACTCGGACGGAGCTTCTGATCGCCGGGCGGTGCGCAGTTCTCGGAGCACTCGTGGCGTTCGCATTGGCCGCTGCGGGTGCCGGTTGTCGCCCCACTCACGTGGCACCGCCGGTCGATCGCCTGCGTTCGGTCGACCCGATCATGCCGGCCGCCTTCGAGGTCGTCGACGTCATCGGTAGTCGTCGCGACGCGCCGTGGGGCGCTCTGTCCGCGCCGGTCGCCGTCGTCGCCATGTCGGATGCGCGAACCTTCCTCGCCGACCGCGCTTCCGGCGTCATCCATCACTTCGACCGCGACGGTCTCTACGTCGGAGGGCTGGACGGTCCTTCGAATCTCGTACCGATCGATCTGGTCGAACACGGCCTGATGCTCTTCGTGCTCGACGCGTCGGCCCGGCGCATCCTGCGCTTCACCGTCGACGGGGTGTTCCGCGACGTCTTCCTGGATCTCACGACGCTCACACGACAGCCGTCGATCGATCCGTCGGCGATCGCGATCGATCGAGACGGACGCGTCGCGGTGGCGGACCTGCGCAATCACGAGGTCCTCGTCACCGGGCCGTTCCTCGACCTGGACGTGACCGTGGCCGAGCGGGGGACCTTCGATGGACAGGTCGATCGTCCGGTCGGCGTCGCATTCGGTCTGGACGGGATCTTGTACGTGACCGACCGCGGGAACCGGCGTGTGCAGGCCTTCGACCGCAACGGCGTCTTTCTACTGGGCTCGGAGTCGATCGATGCGCTGGAGCCGGATCTGGTGGCGCCGACGGGCGTCGCGTGCGATCGCTGGGGTAACGTCTTCGTGGCCGATACCGGAGCAGGCGAAGTCGTCGTCTTCTCACCCGATCTCGAAGTGATCGCGCGCCTGGGATCGGACGATTTCGACGACGGTCGGTTGCGGCGTCCCTTCGACGTGGCCGTCGGGCCCGACCAGCGACTCTACGTCGCCGACGAAGGCCGGCAGTCGTTGCTGATCTACGAGATCGTCTACCCCTGAGGCTGCGGACCTCGTACACGAATCGAGGTGTCGTGCGCCGGTGCCCCTTCGTCCTCGTCGTTGCGATGGTCGTCGCCTGCGCAGGCGACGCTGTGGCCGAGGACGCCGTCTGGCGGGCGCCGGAAACCCTCGCCGTGGCCGTCGACACGGCGGTCGTCGAGAGCGGGCGGACGCGCGTCGAACTCCAGCGCTCGCCGATCACCGAAGTGCTGGCGGTCGAGGGCCCGCAGGGAGTTCTCGAAGCGACCCGCTACCGCGTGCTGGGACCGGTCGGGGCCCTGTCCTTGTCCGAGCCCTTCGCCGAAGCGACGCGGCTGATCGTCCGCTACCGCTATGACCCGATCCTGCTGCCGGGATTCGCGCAGTGGCGCGTCCCCGAGGCCGTGGGGACCGCTGCGCGGCCACGGGATCGCGCAAGGTCTTCCGCACAGGTCGACAGCACACGCAACGTGACCGATCCGGGACTGCTACAGATCCGCGGGAGCAAGACGGTCAGCGTGCAGGGCGGAACGAATCGGGACGCCGTCGTCGATCAGGGATTGAATCTGTCGATCACCGGCCGGCTCACCGAGACGATCGGCGTGCGTGCGGAAATCAGCGACGAGAACCTGCCGATCACTCCCGAGGGCAACACCGAAGAACTCAGTGACCTCGATCAGGTGCGCATCCAGCTCTTCGGACCGCGCGGACGGGCGACCCTCGGCGACTTCCGGATCGATGCGCCGCTCGGACGCTTCGTTCCCTACCAGCGCAAGCTGCAGGGACTCGAGCTCGTGGGCGTCGATGCCCGCGGTCGGGTGAAGCTGCTCGGGGGTGCGCCCCAGGGGCGACGCGTCGAGCAGGAGATCTTCGGGCGCGAGGGTGTGCAGGGTCCCTACGAACTCCTCGACGTGCGCGCGACGGGCACGCGCTTCATCGTGGCCGGCAGCGAGCGGGTGTGGGTGAACGGCGCCTTGATGACGCGCGGTGAAGACAACGACTACACGATCGACTACGTGCGCAGCACGGTCACGTTCACCTCACGCCGCCCGATCGACGTCAGTTCGCGTATCGCGATCGACTTCGAGACCTCGGACACCGGCTACCGACGCAATGTGATCGGTGCCCAGGTCGACAGTCTGGGTGTCGGCTCGCTGCGTTTCGGCCTTGCCGTGTTGCGCGAGGGCGACGATCCCGATCGGCCGCGTGACCGGTCGCTCGAACCCGAAGAGATCGAAGCTCTCGAGCAGGCGGGTGACGATCCAGAGGCCGCGCGCAGTGCCGGAGTCCGCCGGACCGATCCGGGAGAAGGATCCTACGTCGAGGACTTCACCCTGGAGGGCGAGCGATTCTTCGTGCTCGCCGACACGACGGGCAGCGGAAAGGGTGGCGACTTCGACGTCGACTTCCGTTTCGTCGGTGCGCGAAACGGAGAGTACCGGGTGCGGGGTGTCGACGTCGAAGGAGACCTCACCTTCGAGTACGTCGGCGCAGGTGAAGGCGACTACGCGATCGGACGCACGCTCCCCCTGCCGTCGGTGACCGACGTCGTCGTGGCCCGCGCGCAATGGGGCGTCGACGAGACCACCGGCTTCGTGCGGGCGGAGTGGAACCACACCGCCCACGACGCCAATCGCTTCAGCGATCTCGACGACTCCGACAACGAGGCCTCGGCCTTCTCCTTCGAGGCCGTCGGTCCGCGCTGGTTCGGCGACGACGAGCACGGGCTCAGTGTCCACGCACGCGCGGAGAGGATCGAAGAGGACTTCTACGCGTTGGGTCGTTTGCGCGCGCCGTTCTTCTACCAGGCATGGAACCTCCAGCAGGATCAGCGCGACGTGGCCGAGGACTTTGCCGACGTCGGCGCCGCCTGGAACGGCAGCCACCGCACGCTCGACTTCGGCTGGCAGACCCTGCGTCGTCGCGGTGTCTATCGCGGGCAGCGATGGACCAGTTCGGGGAGCGGGCAGCTGGTCGGGCCCTTCCATTTCCGGCACGCGTTGGCGGCAACCCGTGCGGATCGTGAAGGTGCGGGTGCGAGCGATCGCGACGATCGCCGATTGCGTCTGCAATGGCGTGACCGTGGATTGGTCCCCTTCGTCGAAGGACGTAGCGAACGCTTCGAAGACCGTCAACTCACACGCACGCGGGGCTTCCGCAGCGAAACTGTCGAGACCGGGCTCGACTGGACCGGTCGCGGACGCGTTGCCTGGTCGCACGAGGTCGCCGACTCGCTGCGCGCCGGGGACTTCTCCTTTGCGCGTGACGTCAGCCAGGTCCGAGCGCGGGGCGGCGTCGGGGGCGCGGGCCAGCGCGTCGACGTCGATCTGACCTGGCGACGGACCGAGCTCCCGGACGACCTGAAGGAGACCACGCGCCTCGCGGTGCTCGGATACGACCTGCAGATTCCCGAACGCGGTCTCGCACTGGACCTCGACTATCGCGTGAGCAACGAGCAGAACCGGGTGCTCGGCCGTGAGATCGTCTTCGTCGGCCTGGGCGAAGGGGATTTCGACCTCGAAGGCAATCCCGTGGGCGTGAACCAGGGTGACTACGACGTCGTCTTCACGCCGACCGACAGCCTGGTCCGGTCCACCGAGGTGGAACTGTCGTCGCGTCTCGACGTGCAGCCGGCGACCGACCGCTTCGGTGGCTTTTCCAACGTGCTCCTGTGGCAGCTGACCGAGCGCAGTCGGACCGAGGACATCGGGCGCCTGCTTCGTCTCGATCCCGGCGTACTGCGCGATCCGGACACGACGGTCTTCGGCGAGCAACGCATCCGGAACGAGTTGACCCTCTTGCGCCGCGTGCGTCGCTTCGATCTGCGCGTCGATCACGAACGGACCGAGGGTCTCGACCAGCGCTTCGAGAACGGACCCGAGGAACGCCGTCGCCGCACGACGAACGCTCGCTTCGAGAGCGAACTCGTCGCGGGCTTCTCGGTGCGACTCGACGCCGGCGCGGAGACACGCACTCGGGAATCGACCGACACCACCAATCCCCTGCGGCGCAGCTATGAGGTCGACGACCTCACCGCTGCGACCTCGCTCCGCTGGCGTCGCGACCGCAGCACCCGCTTGGGGCTCGAGGCGCGGTGGACCGACCGCAGCGAGTCGAGAACGCCGATCGAGCAGACGATCCTCGCGTTGTCGCCGTCGGTCACGAGCGCGGTGTTCGGTGTGCAGGCGACGGTGCAGGCGCGGCTTGCCCAGGTCGAGGAGAGTTCCGACCCGAACGTGACGCGTCCCTTCTTCTTCGAACGTCCGGGAACTCAGCGTTCGGCCTCGATCCGTGTGCAGTGGGGCGGTAGCGGGAACCTGTCGGTCAGCTTCCGTTTCTCGGTGCGCGATGAACCCGATCGGCCGCTGCGCCAGGACCTGGGGGTGGAGACGCGTGCGCGCTTCTAGCTGGATCCTGTTGCTGTTGCTGCTGTCGACGTCGGCGCACGCCGTCGAGGTCGTGGGGGACGACGAGGCATCCCGTTGGCTCCGCGAGAGCCTTCGGGAATCGCCGGTCCGCGTCGCGGGTGATGCACTCGCGGAACGGATCTACTCTCGCCTGCGTGACGAGGGATGGATGTGGGCGCGGATCGCCGTCGACTCGTCGTCGGTGCGGATCGATGCGGGACCGCGAGCACGGATCGGGACCCTCACCGTACGTTGTCGCGACGAAGAGCTCGGTCTTCGGTGGCGCAGTGCCAGCGGGCTCGGCGAAGGCACATCGCTTCGACCCCGGCGGTTCCAGGCATCACTGCGCCGTGGACTGAGAGCTCTGAGCGAACGCGGCCATCCTTTTGCAAGTGCGACCCTCGTGGACCAGGCGGCCGATGCCTCGACCGGGCGTGTCGATCTCGTCGTCAGCGTCGTGCCCGGTGTGCGTGCACGCATCGGGGACGTCGTCGTCGAGGGAACGACGCACACCCGCCCGGAGGCCCTGGCCCGCCTCACCGGGTTGGAGCTCGGAGCATGGATCCGTGAATCCTCCCTGGCCGAAGCTCGGGAGCGCCTGCTCAACCGGACGACCCTCGTTCGGTCGATCGAAGACGTGGCGCTCCGACGTCGCGCCGGGAGCGCCGACGAGGTCGACGTCGTCCTGCGCGTCCAGCAACCGCGAGCGACCGGTTCCTTCGCGGCGGCCATCGGAGCCGTGCGCGACGCCGACGAGGAGACGCGGATCAGTGGCAGTGTCGATCTCGTCCTGCTCGATCTCTTCGGAACCGCGCGTGCCTTCTCGGGCCGTTGGAGCGACGACGGGGCGACGCGACGCCGCCTCGATCTCTCCTACCTCGAGCCGGCTGCGTTCGGCACCTCGTTGGACCTGCGTGCAGAAGCCGGTCAGCGTCACGAGGACGATGCCTTCGATACGGTACGCGGGGACCTGCGTGCCGAGCTGCCGGGAATCAGCGGACGCACCCTGAGCCTTTCGATCGGTGTCGACCGGACCACCTTCGCCGGGGACGAGGGCCGGGTGCGGCAACGACAGCGTTTCGGCGGTGGCTTCGGATTCGCCGTGCCACGTCCGGCCCGGCGCGGAACCTATGGCAGCTTCCGTTCGACCGTCGAGGCGGCGCGGGTCGTCGACCGTCGCCGTGATCCGGAGGGCAGCGGAAGCGTGGAGGCGACGATCACGCAAACCCTGGTCGAGGTCGACACCCAGCTCGCGCGGGCCTTCGGCCGCAACGTCGCCCTTCGTTTCGACCTGCACTGGCGCTCCACCGAGACGGACACGCTCCCGATCCCGCGCAGCGAGCAATGGGCGCTCGGCGGCGCGACGACCGTCCGCGGATACACCGAAGACCGCTTCCTGGGTGAACGCACGGCCTGGGGCGGATTCGAGGTCGTGCTCGGCCCTCAGGCGGGAGGGCAGGGCTTCGTGTTCTTCGACGCCGGGTGGATCCGGACGACCGGCGAAACCCTGGCCACCGAGAATCGACTCCGCGGATTCGGTTTCGGCCTGCGCTCGCCGACGACGCTCGGCGCGATCGATCTCAGCCTGGGCTTCGCCGAACGCATCGGTTTCGACGCCGGCAAGCTGCACCTGGTTCTCGTCCAGAACTTCTGACGGAAGATCCATTTCGGCGCCGGGTCTGGTCAGTTGGGGCAGGTTCTGGCATCTTGGCGGTTCGCTGCCACCCGGTCAGGAGCACGATCGTGGATCCGTCCACTCACGACCTCGAATCCGCCCGCATTCGTGTCGAGGAGCTCCGTGCGGAGATCCGTCGTCACGACGCGCTCTACTACGAGAAGGCCGAGCCCGAGATCGCCGACCAGGACTACGACGCACTCGTCGCCGAACTCGCGGCACTCGAAGACCGTTTCGAGGAATTGCGATCCGAGGACTCCCCGACTCAGCGCGTCGGCAGTGATCTGGACGACGACGCCGCGCCGGGTTTCGAACGCGTCGAGCACTCGGTACCGATGATCTCGCTCGCCAACAGCTACGAGCGGGACGCGGTCGAGGCCTTTCATCAACGTCTCGCGAAACGCCTCGAACGCGAGCCCGGCGGCTACGTGGTCGAGCCCAAGATCGACGGCGTGGCCGCGGCTCTTCGCTACGTCGACGGGCGCTTCACCATGGGCATCACCCGCGGTGACGGAACGCGTGGCGACGTCATCACCGCGAACCTGCAGACTCTCGACGACGTGCCCGACACGATCGCGTCGGACCGTGCGGCCGAACTCTTCGGAGCGAGCGAAACCTTCGAAGTCCGCGGCGAGGTCTACATGCCCGACGCCGACTTCGCCGCTTTCAATGCGCAGCGTGAGCAAGCCGGTCTGGAGGCCTTCCGGAATCCGCGCAACGCGACGGCGGGCTCGTTGAAGACCCTCGACGTGGACGAGGTGCGCAAGCGCCCGCTGCGCTTCTGGGCCTACTCGATGGCCGTTCCCGGCGCGGCGACGATCGGAACGCATTCGGCCGAGCTGGACGCCCTGGAAGAACTCGGCTTTCCGGTTCCCGAACGGTCACATGTTGCGACGCTCGAGGAGCTCCTCGCCGCACTCGAAGCACTCGGCGAGAAGCGCGGCGCTCTTCCCTACGCAATCGACGGCGCGGTGATCAAGCTCGACGATGCGACGGCCTGGGAATCGCTCGGTAGCACGGCGAAGAGTCCGCGCTACGCCCTCGCGTACAAGTTCGCGGCCGAGCAGGGGATCACGAAGCTTCTGTCGATCGAAGCGTCGGTGGGGCGCACCGGTGTGGTGACCCCGGTCGCGAATCTCGAGCCGGTCGCACTCGCTGGCACGACGGTGTCGCGTGCCACGCTCCACAACCAGGACGAGATCGATCGCAAGGACATCCGCGAGGGCGACATCGTCGTCGTCGAAAAGGGCGGCGACGTGATTCCGAAGGTCGTGAGCGTAGTCCTCGAGGAGCGTCCGGACGACAGCGCTCCGTACCGACTCCCGACGGAGTGTCCGAGTTGTGGGACCGAGGTGCTCCGCGAGGAGGGACAGGTCGCCACGCGCTGCGTGAACGCCGTGTGTCCCGCGCAGCTGCGCGGCCGGATCCTTCACTTCGTGGGCCGCGACGCGATGAACGTCGAAGGACTCGGCGAGAAGTGGGTCGACCTCATGCTCGAACGCAGCATGGTACGCGGACCCGCGGATCTCTACCGTTTGCAGCGCGACGACCTCGTGGCCCTGGAGGGCTGGGGAGAGAAGAGCGCCGACAAACTCGCGAGCTTTCTCGAGGCTTCCCGCGATCGCCCGCTCGGCAACCAGATCTTCGCACTGGGGATCCGTCACGTAGGAACCAGCGCGGCCCGACAACTCGCCCGACACTTCGGCAACTTCGCGGCGGTTCGCGCGGCCACGGCTGACCAACTCGAGCTGGTCGAGGACTTCGGCCCGATCACGGCACAGAGCGTACACGAAGAGCTCGAGCGCAACGCCGAGGTCTACGACGAGCTGGTCGAACTCGGCCTGCTCGCAACCGAAGAGGAGAGGCTTCCCGAACCCGAGATGGGGGCCAGCGTATTTGCTGGGCGTACCTTCGTGCTCACCGGCACGCTCGAGGCGATGGACCGTCGCGACGCGAAGGTGCGCATCGAAGGGCTCGGTGGCAAGGTCACCGGCAGTGTGAGCAAGAAGACCGATGTCGTGGTCGCGGGTGAAGCCGCGGGGAGCAAACTCGAGAAGGCGAAGAAACTCGAGCGCGAGATCTGGGACGAGAAGCGCTTCGTTTCCGAGTTGGACGGCGCGGAGTCCACCGGATGAGGCGCGTCTGGTTGAGCGTGCCGATCGCACGTCGCGACGCCGTGACCGTTTGTGTCCCCCTCGACGGCATGGACACGGTGTTCGTCGAGGCCGGGCACGATGCGCCCGATGGCGATCACTTCGCGACCCATGCCGATGCTCCCGGGGTGTCACTGCGTAGTCTTCTGCTCGCGCTGGCGCCGGCACGATCCGATGCGATCACACGACACCTCGATGCGCTCGCGGCGATCGACAACCGGATCGATCTCGAGGCGGCGCTGCGTGCTCTGGCGGCGTGGATCGAACACGGCGTGGCATTGCACCGGGCACGAGATGACGGGTGGAGGCGTTCCCAGGCCCGCGCGCTCGGCGGATGGCTGCCCGAAATGGTCCATCTCCTCGACGAAGCCACATTGCGCGTGGACGCCGATCCTCCGGCCGAGCTGATGGTGGATCACGAGGGCGGGGGTACTCGCGCATCGACGGACGACGAGCACTGGGACGCATGGAAGGTGCGCGAGGTCGAGGAGATCCTGGGCACCGAGGGAGCTCTCCGACGGTTGATCGGCGACGGCTTCGAGTTCCGTCCGGGCCAACGCGACATGGCCGAGGCGGTGTCGAAGGTCCTCGAGCGGCAGGAACACCTCATGGTCGAGGCGGGTACCGGCATCGGGAAGTCGCTGGCCTACCTGGTCCCGGCCCTGTTGCACGGTGCACGGACCGGCGAGCGCGTGGTGGTGAGCACGTACACGCGCACGCTGCAGAGCCAACTCGTCGATCACGATCTCCCTTTGCTCGAAAGCCTGGGTTACCCGGGTGGGGCACGCCTGCTGCTCGGTCGCAACAACTACCTGTGTCGGCGTCAGCTGCGGCGCGCCAGCCAGACACGGGTCGATTCGGCGGAGCAGGCGCTCGCTCTCTTCGCCCTGGCGCGCTGGGGACGCGAGAGTCGGGAGGGACGACGCGAGGAGCTCGTCGACCATCCCTGGTTCGAACCCTACTGGCGTGTGTTCTTCGAGTCCGTCGAACCCTGCTCTCCGCACATCTGCCACCGCGATCCCGTGTGTTTCGTCGTCAGGGCCCGACGCCGGGCTCGGGAGGCGCCGGTCGTGATCGTGAACCACGCGTTGTTGATGATGGATCTGCGCAGCGGTCAGTCGCTCGTCGGTCCGTCCCGTGTGCTGATCGTGGACGAGGCCCATCAACTCAACGACGTCGCGACGCGCGCCCTGAGTCACTGGATCGCGCCCGAACGACTCGAGGTCTATCGCAATCTCTCGGGCGACCGGCCGACGCCGGGAGCAATGCGCGAGGTCTTCGGTCACGTGGTCAGTGCGTCCGGAGGCGCGGGGGAGGTCGAAGAGGCCGCGCGCACGACCGACCGGGCGCTGGAGCGCTTCCTCGACGGCTTCCTCACCTGGTTCACGGCCCTGGCCGAGCTCGCGCGCGACCGCCTCGGCGGCGAAGTCGCCCGGCCCGGCGCCCATCGCATCCACGATCCCGACGAGGCTTTCGGCACCCTGCGTGAGCGCCGCGATGCCTTGCGCGAGACGGCGAAGGATCTCGAACGCGCGCTGGCACTTCTGCTCACGCTCGGCAGCGAACACGAGGAACACGGTGCATCCGTCGCCGAAGAACGCGAGGGGCTCGCGACGCTCCTGGAGTTCCACCGGGAGTTCGCCGCCCAGGTCGACTTCTGCCAACGCGTCGACGACGAGGACTGGGTCTACTGGTTGGAGTGGGGTGGCAACGTCGGACTTCGCGCCCTGGTTGCGGCGCCGCTCACGGTCGAGTCGCCCCTGGCCTCGTTGTGGAACGATCACTACCGAAGTGTGGTGATGACCAGCGCCACGTTGGCAGTGGAATCCGAGTTCCTGCCCTTTGCCGAAAGTGTCGGCCTGTCGCGAGCGGATCGCTTCACCGAGTCGGTCCAGATCCCGAGCCCCTTCGAGGCCGAGCGCCAGAGTCTGGTTCTGACGTCTCTCGACGTTCCCGGGCCCGACGACCCCGAGATGGTGACGCGAGTCGCCGACCTCGTCGCGTCGATCGCCACGCGCGTGGTGACCAAGATCCTGGTGTTGAGCACGAGCTACCGCTTCGTCGATCAACTCGACGCTGCACTGCGGGAACGACTGGTCGCGGTGGACGACGACCTCTTCGTCGACGAGACGCCGGTCGTGCCCACTCTTCTCGTGCAGAAGCCGGGTGCGG
>JGI12109J20283_10150301_pt1 | contig 12570 bp, 11 predicted proteins | sample ElkSlonscriptome_12_FD_20283 | JGI IMG/M metagenome (IMG submission 20283) | reverse complement strand
GCGCAGGATCCACCTGGGCAAGACGGCCGCCCTGCTGGCGGCGTGCCTGGAGGCGGGGGCCCTGCTGGCCGGCACCACGAAAGAAAAGCGGGATATATTACGCGGTGCCGGTTTGAATCTGGGCCTGGCCTTCCAGGGAGCGGACGATGTGCTGGATGTGACGGCGACCAGCGCCCAGCTGGGCAAGAGTCCGGGCAAGGACGAAGCCACCGGCAAGGCCACCTGGGTGCGTATCGAGGGCCTGGAGAATGCCCGCCGGCGGGTGCAGGGCCTGGCCCGCAAGGGCCTGGCGGAACTTGAAGCCGAGCTGCCGGCCGGAGAAAGCGCAGCGCGGCTGCTGGCGCTGGGGCACCTCATGGGCAACAGGGATCACTGAGATGTGGACCGGGCCGCAGGACATCCCCGCCTGGCTGGTCATCCTCGGATGCGGGGTGGCGACCCAGGTGATCAAGCTGGTGGGGTACAGCCTCACGCAGCGGCGTCTGGCTCTTCCGGTACTGGTGCAGAACCATGGTTTTCCCAGCCTGACCTCCGCGGTTCTGACGTGCCTGCTGGTGGTGGTGGTCATCCGCCAGGGATGGGAGAGCAGCCAGGCCGGGTTCGCCCTGGTGTTCGCCATCATCGTCATTCACGATACCATCAAGCTGCGGGTGGCGGCCAGCCAGCAGCGCGAGGTCGTCTTCCTGCTGGTGGAGACCATGCCGGAGGCCGGCCCTTTCCATAAACAGGTGGCGGATTATCTTGATCCACGCACCCACCACCCGGCGCACGTGACCATGGGGGTCCTGCTGGGAGGCCTGTTCGCTCTGGCATTCGGCCTGACCTCGGGTTAATCTGGGGCAGGAACGAAATAAATCCCGACGGCCGTCCAGGGGCCCAGGGGAAGGATGATTGCATGGAACCGCTACTGCCCGGAATCAAGAGTCCCGAGGATCTCAAACCCCTCAAGCCCGCCCAGCTGGAGCAGGTCTGCTCCGAACTGAGGGACATGATCATTTCCACCGTTTCCCACACCGGTGGGCACCTGGGCGCCAGCCTGGGCGTGGTGGAACTGACGGTGGCCCTGCACCGGGTTTTCAGCACCCCCACGGACAAGATCGTGTGGGATGTGGGGCATCAGGCCTACGGGCACAAGCTGCTGACCGGGCGGCAGGATGATTTCCACACCCTGCGCAGCCAGGGCGGTGTCTCCGGATTTCCCAAACAGGCCGAGAGCGAGCACGACATGTTCGGCGTCGGCCACGCCAGCACCTCGATCAGCGCGGCCGTCGGTTTTGCCGCGGCGCGGGATGCCCGGGGCGAGGACCACTCCGTGGTGGCCGTCATCGGCGACGGGGCCCTGACCGGCGGCCTTGCCTACGAGGGCATGAACAACGCCGGCCAGCTGAATACCAACATGATAGTCATCCTCAACGACAACAAGATGAGCATCAGCCCCAATGTCGGGGCCATCAGCAAGTACCTGACGCGGATCACCAGCGGCAAGCACTACAACCGCATGGAGGCCGACCTGTGGGACCTGCTGGGCAAGATGCCCCACGGCTCCAAGGCGCAGAAACTGGCCGGCCGCATCAAGGAAAGCCTCAAGCAGCTGGTCGTGCCCAACATCCTCTTCGAGGAGCTGGGTTTCACCTACTTCGGACCCCTCGACGGCCATGACCTGCCCCTTCTGGTCCACACCCTGGACGCCGTGCGCCACCTCAAGGGCCCCATCCTGATCCACCTGATCACCGAGAAGGGCAAGGGGTACCATTTCGCCGAGCAGGACGAGTCCCGTTACCACGGGGTCGGCAAGTTCGATCGCGCCGAGGGCGTGAAGGTGGTCAAACCCGAGGTCCCCGCCTACACCTCCGTGTTCGGCGATACCCTGCTCGGGCTGGCCGCTGCCGACGAACGAATCCACGGCATCACCGCGGCCATGCCCTCGGGTACGGGGCTGACGAAGTTCAAGAGCAGCCATCCCGGACGCTTCCACGATGTGGGCATTGCCGAGGGGCACGCCGTGACCTTCTCCGCAGGCCTGGCCAGCGCCGGCCAGCGGCCCGTGGTGGCCCTTTACAGCACCTTCCTGCAGCGGGCGCTGGACATGGTGATCCACGACGTGGCCTTGCAGAAACTGCCCGTGGTCTTCGCAATCGATCGGGGTGGCGTCGTGGGTGAGGACGGGCCCACCCACCACGGGGTCTTCGATTTCACCTACCTGCGCATGGTGCCCAACATGGTGGTGATGGCGCCGCGCGACGAGGATCAGTTGCGCCACATGCTGGCCACCGCCATCGCCCGTGAAGACGGACCCAGCAGTCTGCGCTACCCGCGCGGATCGGGTCTGGGCGTGCCCCTGGAAGGGGAACCCCGGGTTCTGGAAATCGGCACCTGCGAGGTTCTGGAAGAGGGCCGTGACGTGGCCATCCTGGCTGTGGGCTCCATGGTGCAGCCTGCGGTGGAGGCGGCGCGGCTTCTTTCCGGTCGCGGCATCTCCTCCCGGGTGGTGGATATGCGATTCATCAAACCCCTGGACGAGAAGCAGCTTCAGGAGGTGTGGGAGGAATTCCGCACCGTCGTGACCGTGGAAGAAAATGCCGTGGCCGGCGGCTTCGGCAGCGGGGTGCTGGAATGGGCGGCCTACCAGAATGCGGCCAACCCGCCGCGCGTGCTGACCATCGGTGTGCCCGATCAGTTCCAGGAATACGCATCCCGCAAGGAGTTGCTGGCAGGCATGGGCCTGTCGGCGGAAGGACTGGCCGAGAAGATCGGCCGCATCGTGGCCGAGGAGAGCGACGCCTCCCAGGCTGAAAGCGCCTCATGACTCATCCGGACCCCGGAACGCCGGTGCGCCGCATCGGATTGTTCGGGAACCCCGCCAAGTCGGACTTGCCCCCGGCCGTGGAAGGCATCCGGCGCGCCTGTGCCGACGCCGGGGTGAACCTGGTGGCCTCCTCCGATCTGGGGGAGGCTTTACCTGCGGATATCCCCAGCGTCCCCAACGACAAGCTGGCCGAGGCGGTGGATGTGGTCATCGCCTTTGGCGGCGACGGCACCATGCTGCGCGCCGCGCGCGTGCTGGGGTTGACCGGGGTGCCCCTGCTGGGGGTCAACCTGGGCAGCCTGGGGTATCTGACGGATGTGCCCCTGGATGAGCTGGGCCAGGCCGTGGAGGCCCTGATCAGCGGGGACTATCATCTGGACCAGCGCAGCCGGGTGTATTGCCGGGTGCAGCGCCAGGGCCAGCCCGATACCGTGACCAACGCCCTCAATGACCTGGTCGTCAACATGGGCCCCCTGCCGCGGGCCCTGGACATGGAGCTGATCCTGGACGGGGATAGTCTAGGGCCTTTCCTGGGGGACGGGGTCATCGTCTCCACGCCCACGGGCAGCACGGCCTACAACCTGAGTGCCGGCGGCCCCATCTGCCACAGCGCCGTGCCCTGCCTGATCGTGGCGCCCATCTGCCCGCACAGCCTGGGCATGCGGCCCCTGATCATCGCCGGCGATACCACCATAGAACTGCTGCTGCACGAGACCGGCGAAGGGGCGGTCCTGACGGCCGACGGCCAGAAGACCCAGACCCTGGAGAACGGCGACCGCCTCATCTTCAGCGAGGCCGACCATGAGGTGGCCCTGGTCAAGTTCTCCCACAGCACCTTCTACCGGGTGATGCGCCACAAGTTGAACTGGGGCGGCCCCAACCGCCGGGGCCGGCGGGGTTCCTGATGCTGAAGGAACTGCGTGTCGCCAACCTGGCTCTCGTGGAGGACCTGGCCCTCTCGTTCGGGCCGGGCCTGACCATGATCACCGGCGAGACCGGCGCGGGCAAGAGCCTCATTGCCGGCGCCCTGGGCCTGCTGACCGGTGGCAAGTCCGACAAGGGTCAGATCCGCGAAGGCGAAGAGACTGCGGTAGTGGAAGCCGTCTTTGATCTCCTGGATCGTCCCGACGCCAGGCGCGCCTTTGCCGATGCCGGCCTTCGGGTGGGGGCCGACGGCCTGCTCATCATGCGCCGCGAATTGAAGCGTGAGGGCCGCGGTAGGGTCCTGATCAACGGCCTGCTTTCTTCCCTTTCCATCTTCGAGCGCCTTGGACCGCTGCTGCTTTCGGTCCAGAGTCAGGACCATCAACGCCTGCTGACCCGCCCCGGTTTCGCCCGGGATTTCCTGGACCGCATCCTGGGTCTGGAGTCCGAGCGGGAAGGCATGGCCACCGCCCTGGAGCGCTTCAGGACCCTGGAACAGGATCTGGCCGACCGGCTGGCCGAGAGGGCTTTTGCCCAGGAACAGCTGGAAATGTGGGAGTACCAGCTCCGGGAGATCTCCGCGGCTCAACTGAGCCTGGAAGAGGAGGAAAACCTGGCCGAGAAGCTGGCGTTCGGCCGCAACCTGCGTTCCCTGATGGAAGGTCTGGAGAGCGGTCGGCAGGACCTTCTGGATGGAGAGCCCAGCGCGCGCCAGCTACTGGCCCGGACCCTGGCGGCCCTCGAGCCCCTGGCCGGCAGCAGCCCCAGGCTTGAGGAGATCCTGGTCATGATCCGCGATGCGGAGGCGCTGGTGACCGAGGCCGGAGGGGAATTGCAGCGTTTCGGCGACGGGGTGGACGTGGATCCCGCCCGCCTGGATGAAATGGAAGCCCGGCAGCACCTCTACACCCAGTTGCAGCGCAAGTATGGCCGGGGGGTCCTGGACCTGCTGGATCTGCAGGACAAACTGGAAGACCGTATCGCGCGCCAGAAGCAGAGCACCTCGGACATCGAAGCCTTGCGCCAGGAGGTGGAGGCCGCCCGGGAGGACCTGGCCGCCGCCGCACTGGATCTGCACCGCAAGCGGAAAAAGGGCGCCCCCCGGGTGGCGGCCCGCGCCCAGGAAAAAATTCGCCCCCTGGCTCTGCCTGACCTGGGGGTGGAATTCCGCATCCTGCCGCGCGTGGACGACAAGGGCGACGCCGTCGTGGAACGGAAACGCTGCCGGATACGCAACCACGGGGCCGACGCGGTCAGCCTGCACGTCCGCACCAATACCGGCGAATCCTGGAATCCGGTGGGGGATGTGGCCTCCGGCGGCGAAAAGAGCCGGATCTTCCTGGGCCTCTCGGTGCTGGAAACCGGCAAACAGGCCCAGCCTCTGCAGCTTTTCGACGAGATCGATGCCGGCCTGGGCATGGACAACGCCGTGCCGGTGGCTCGTCTCCTGGCCGAACTGGCCGGGGGCGGGCAGGTACTGTGCATCACCCATCTGCCCACCGTGGCGGCCCATGGCCAGGATCATCTGAAGGTGGCCAAGCATGTCTCCGGCGGACGCACCAGCGTCTCGGTCAGGAAGCTTGACGGAGAGGCACGCATCGAGGAGGTGGCCCGTCTACTCGGCGGGGAAACCGGATCGGGCGGCGATCGGGATGCGCAGCGGGCCTACGCCCGCCAGTTGCTCGGCAAAGCCTGATCGGTGGCCGGTCTGCCGGGATCAAATGGAATTTGACGCAGACCCTTTCATGTTCCATACTTCGGCCACTATCGTGCGCCCGTAGCTCAGCTGGATAGAGCGTCTGCCTCCGGAGCAGAAGGTCGTGGGTTCGAATCCCGCCGGGCGTACCAAGAATCGTTGCCTGGCAACAGGAAAAGGATCGCAAGGGCGATCCTTTTTCTTTCCGGGTCTTCCGGCCCTCCACGTTGCGGCCCCTGTTGCCCCCGAGCGATATTTTCTTGGGACGCCAACCCCACCATGGGTTATATTCTGGAGGAGGGCAGGGACAGGTTTCCCTGCCGCCTTCATTCCCCATCCGGCCGAGGACCCATGTTTCTGTTTCGTCTTCTTTTACTGTTTTTCCTCGGATTGATGATCCGCAGGATCTGGTTGTCCATCACCCGGGCGCGCCGCCCACGTCCGGGTTCCGACCCCTCGCAGCAGAACGAGGGTCAGGGGCCCGCTGCCCACACAGGCAAACCCGGATCCCCGATCACCGAACAGGAAATCGATGATGCTGATTTCGAAGAAATCCCGTAGACGGAGCGAGATATTCGACTCGCGCTTCCGAAGCGGCGAGGGTGTGGCCTTCCCGCTGCGGCAGTACATGCGTTGCCGTGAGGAATTCAGCAGCGGTCTGTTCCATCTGGTGCTGCTGGTGGCCTTCACCGTCGTCCTGGGCACCTTCGGGAAGACCATCAACAACCTTTTTCTGCGCCACGGGGACAGTGTGAACGCGGCCTGGCGCTGGGTGGCCTTTGCCGCCCTGGGGTTCTTCATTCTCACTGTCCTGCGGCGTATACTCTACAAGGTGAACGATTTGCGGGATCTGCGGCAAGAAATGCAGGCCCTCAAGGAGGAGATGGCCAACTCCCCCGATTGAGGTTGTTTTTCCGCTGAACTGACCTATCCTGTTGCCGATACACGTCCTGGACGCTTTTTCTGTTTTTTCGAAAAGGAGCCTACGCATGGCCAAGTACCTCGTCACCGGAGGTGCCGGATTCATCGGTTCACACCTTACCCGGGAACTGGTTCAGCAGGGGCACGAGACCGTCGTCCTGGACAATCTTTCCACCGGCCGGCTGGAGAACCTAGCCGATATCCGGGACAATATCCGATTCGTGGAGGGGTCCATCACGGATCTTGATACGGTCCTGGATTGCTGCCAGGGGGTGGATTGTGTTTTCCACCAGGCGGCTCTGCCCAGCGTGCCGCGCAGCGTGAAGGATCCGCTCACCAGCGACGAGCACAACATCGGGGGCACCCTGCGGGTGTTCTGGGGCGCCCATCAGAGCGGCGTGCGCCGGGTGGTCTACGCCGCCAGCAGTTCCATCTACGGCAATACCGCCGAGCTGCCCAAGCACGAGGGGATGCAGCCCAATCCGATGAGCCCCTATGCGGTGAACAAGCGGGTGAGCGAGCTATACGGCTCCGTTTTCAACAATCTGTATGGACTGAGCGCCATCGGCCTGCGCTATTTCAACGTCTTCGGTCCGCAGCAGGATCCCAACAGCCAATATGCCGCCGTGGTGCCCAAGTTCATCACCCGCTTCCTGGATGGGCAGCCGCCCATCATCCACGGCGACGGGCTGCAGTCCCGGGATTTCACCTACATCGCCAACGTGGTGGAGGCCAACCTGGCTGCTTGCCACGCGCGCAGCGAGGCCGGAGGGCGCAGCTACAATGTGGCCCTCGGGGGGCGCATCTCCGTCAAGGATCTGTGCCTGAAGATCCGGGACCTGGTGGGGTCCGACATCGAACCCGAGCACGAGGAAACCCGAGCGGGGGATGTGCGGCACTCCCAGGCCGACGTTAGCGCGGCGCGCGAGATGCTGGATTATAAGGGGTCCGTGGACCTGGAGGAAGGGCTGCGCAGGACCGTGGATTGGTACAAGAACCATCATGAGGGTGCGAAAGGATAACCATGCATTTCCAGCAACCCCACCGGGGGATCGGTTTGTTTCTGGTTCTTATCACGATGCTGATGCCGCTGCAGGGCCTGGCCCAGGCGGCGGGCGGCGGATCCGGCGGGCGCCTTTCCGCCGGTGACGTGGTCGATATCCGGGTTCCCGGGCGGCCCGATCTTTCCATGACCCTGACCCTGAATGAACGGGGCCAGGCTGTGATTCCCCAGGTCGGCAGTGTGGGCCTCGAGGGATTGACCACCAGCGAGGCGGAACTTGTCCTGCGTCAGCGCATGCGGCTTTTTGACCCCACCCTGGATACGGTGGAAGTGGAAATGCGATCGGTCGAGGAGCAGGGCATGGCCTTTTTTCTCATCGGCCAGGTCGGGCATCCCGGTCAATTCACGTTCACCAAGACACCCACTCTCTGGGAGCTGTTCCGGGAGGCGGGCGGCCCGCTGGACAGCGCCAACCTCCGGCAGGTGCGACTGGTGCGCGAGAAGGACGGGCAGACGCGGGTGACGCAGTATGATTTTTCGGAGCTGATGGAAGGCGGGCAGATTCCGGAAATCACCCTGGAGCCGGGGGATACCCTGGTGGTTCCCGCACTCCTGGAAGGTGTATCCGGCGTTCCGACCGCCACGGGCGTGAAAGTTTTCGGCGCCGTGTCCGTGCCCACGGTGGTGGATATCGACCAGCCCACCCCCCTGCTGGAGGTGCTGATGCTGGCTGGCTCGCCGTCGGCGGACTCGGAGATCAAGAAGATCCAGTGGGTGCACGAGGTAGGCGATGTGCCCCAGGCCCGCGTGGTGAACCTGACGCAGTATCTTGAAATGGGGAATCCCCTGGGCAACCCCTTGATCTATCCCGGCGATACGGTGCGAGTGGAGTACTACCGGGAGCCCTGGTACCGGACCACGCTGCCGATGGTTCTGGGTACGGTAGCGGCCGTGGCCACCATCTGGCTGGCCTACGACCGGATCCAGAACGACAGGTACTGATCTCCTACTGGTCTTCGGGATCGCGCAGGAGGTCCTTGCGTGCGACCAGAAAAAACCCCAGCCCGATGAGGACCGCCAGCCACAGGGTGAACAGGCGCACGAGCAGAGCCACCGCCGCGGCGGTGGCTCCGTGCATTTCCAGGCGGGTCAGCAGATAGATGATAGTGGCCTCGGTTCCCCCCAGACCGCCGGGCAGGAAACTGAGCGATCCCACCAGGGTGCCGGCCGCGTAGATGAATACCGCTTCGCCCCAACCCACGGGAAAGCCCAACCCATGGCAGGCCACATACAATCCCATGCACTCCGCCAGCCATGCCACCGTGCTGAGGACAAGGCTGAAGACCGTCTGCCCCGGGGCCAGGAGCTTCCCGAGGCTTTCCAGGCTGTCCTGCACACCGACCCGGTGACGGGACAGGAGTTTGTTCCCGGCCGCCTTGCGGACCAGCATCTGGCGCACCCGCGGCCTCTGGAACAGGAACAACAGGACCGGGATGCAGGCGGCCGCGGCCAGGCCCGTGGTCATGCCCGTCAGGGGGCCGGGCCAGAAGAAGATCCCCAGCACGGCCAGGATGATGACGGCCAGCAGATCGTAGGCGCGCTCGGCCAGGATGATGGGGATCCCCTTGGCCAGGGGCACCCCGTAACGTTCGCGCAGGATGCCGGCCTTGAAAACCTCACCGATCTTGCCCGGAGTGATGACCATCACATAGGTGGCGAAATAGAGGCTGAGGGAGGCCCGCAGGGGCAGAGGCGCTTCCAGGGCTCGCAGATAAACATCCCAGCGCCAAAAGCGCAGCACATAATTGAAAAGACTGAGGGCCCCAAGAATCAGCAGGATGCTGCCGGGGATGGCCATGAAGTTCTGCTTGAGGTCATCCCAGCCAAAATACAGGGCGGCAACAGCATAGAGGGCCACCGAAAAACCCAGAATGGCGAAGGTCCTGGCAGTGAATTTGCGAGGCAATCTCATAAAAAGCTCAAAACCTCAAAAATGCTCCGGGGGGAAGGTCCTTCAATTGGGGTCGGGTTTTGGGGTTCCCTTCCGACAGTGCAAGTATGGGGCTATCTAACCTTTTATGCAACCATGAGTTCAATTTTGGTGCTAAGTGGTTTTGTTTAACGTGATAATAGTATCCGGGAAATTTCATCAAAATACAAAAAGTGTCTTGCATCCCGGGGCGAGTTGGTGTACCATGGAATTAGGTCGAGAGATGACTGGGGGAGTTGTCTCTCAATTTCCAGCCTTGGCATCCGATCTGGTTACAAGAGTTATCCTTGTACACCAGGCAGATCAACACCGAGCAACGGCAGGAAGTGAAATGGCTAGACGTTACTATCTGAATAAGATGGGGGTGAGTTCTGTCACGGGGGGGCAGAGCGTCGGGCCCATCTCTGTTGTGGGAGGCGCATCCAGCGCTGCCCAGTCTCTCAAGTCCGCATTACCGCAGGGGTTCGCGCCGGTCATCGTGGACGAAAAAGCCCAGATCGGGCACGTGCCGGATTTTGCGCTGCCCGGGAATATCTACCTTGATGCCAAGCGGGTCTTTGATGTCGCCGCCTCCGTCCTGGCTCTGACCGTCTTCGGTCTGATTCTCCCTCTGCTGGCGCTGATCATCAAGCTGGATTCCCCCGGCTCGGTTTTCTACAGCCAGGAGCGGGTGGGGATCAACCGCCGCCGTGGTCGCCGGCGCGTTTCCGAACGACCCGGCAATGATCGCCGCAAGGTCCTTCAGCCCGGTCGTCCTTTCCGTGTGCACAAGCTGCGCACCATGGGGATCAACGCCGAGGCCAACGGTCCCCAGTGGGCCAAGCAAAACGATATGCGGGTCACCCGTGTGGGCCGTTTTCTGCGCAAGACCCGTCTGGACGAGGTGCCCCAGTTCTGGAACGTTCTCAAGGGTGAGATGAGCCTCATCGGGCCCCGCCCCGAGCGCCTGGTCTTCGTCCGCCAGCTGGAGCAGGACATTCCGGAGTACCGGGATCGTCTCCTGATCAAACCGGGTATCACCGGGTTGGCCCAGGTCATCAATGGCTACGACGAGGACATGGATTCCGTGCGCCGCAAGGTGGAACTGGACCGTCAGTACATCCGCAATGCCGGATTCGGCCAGGACGGACGCATTCTTTTCAACACGGTCGGTGTCGTGTTGAAGGGTGAGGGCGCAAGGTAGCACCTCGGCTCCGCCGACGGATCTACCTGCGCCCTTCACGACCGGGCCGCCTTCCCCAGGGCGGCCCGGTTTTTTTGTTCCCGGAAGCTTGCCGGACCATATGTGGCTTGATTAGGTCGCGCACTCCTACCATAATCCGAGCCATGAAACCTGTTGTCCTGGTCATCGATGACGAGCAGGCCATTCGCCTGTTCCTGGAAGCCACCCTCGTGGACGAGGGTTATATCGTGGTGCCTTTCGGTGACGGGGCCTCCACCCTGGACTGGCTGCAGCGCAGCGTGCCGGATCTGGTGCTGCTGGATCTGATGCTGCCGGACATGAGTGGCATCGAGGTCCTGGACAGCCTCAAGAAGATCTATCCTCACGTGCCCGTGGTGATGATCACGGCCTACAGCCAGACCGATACGGCCGTGCAGGCCATGAAGCTGGATGCCTTCGACTACGTCTCCAAGCCCATCGAACTGGATCGGTTGCTGAAAGTGGTCGTCCGGGCCCTGGAGGAAACCTCCGACGCGCGGGAACGCTTCCAGCACGTGAATCAGAACGATCTGTTCCGGGGCGTTTCGGACGTGGTGCCCAGCCGGAGCGAGGAGATGCACCGCATCTACGACACGGTGCGCAAGATCAGCGGCGGCTCGGCCACGACGGTTCTCATCGAAGGGGAATCCGGGGTGGGCAAGGATGTGGTGGCCAATCTGATCCACCGGACCAGCCAGCGCAGCGACTACCCCTTCCTCGAGGTGAACTGCGCCGCCCTGCCCGAGGCCTTGCTGGAGAGCGAACTCTTCGGGCACGAGAAGGGCGCCTTCACCGATGCGGTGAACCAGAAGCTGGGGCTCCTGGAACTGGCGCACAGCGGCACCCTCTTTTTGGATGAGATCGGCGAGATGCCGCTCAGCGTGCAGGTCAAGCTGCTGCGCGTGCTGGAGAAGATGTCCTTCCGGCGCGTGGGTGGAATGGAGGAGATCACCGTCGATGTGCGCATCATCGCGGCCACCAACCGCAACCTGCTGGCGCAGGTGCGCGCCGGGGAGTTCCGCGAGGATCTGTATTACCGGCTGAAGGTCATCGATCTGAGTGTTCCACCGCTGCGCAGCCGGCCCATGGATATCGTGCCTCTGGCCGAGTATTTCCTGCGCCTGTACGCCCAGAAATTCGGCAAGAATTTCAAGGAGATCAGCCCCGAGGCCCGCACCACCCTGGAGAATTACAGCTGGCCGGGGAACATTCGGGAACTGCGGAACCTGTTCGAACGTTGCGTCCTGCTGGAGGACGGGACCGTGCTAAAGCTGGAGCACATGCGGGATCTGAACCTGGGGGATGTGAACCACGAACTGCCCATCCGCATCCAGGAAAGCCTGGTCAACCCCCTGCCGTCGCAGGGTGTGCAGCTGGAAGGCATGGTGGAGGAGCTGGAGAAGGCCCTGATGGAAAAGGCCTACCTGACGGCCCGGGGCAACCAGAGCAAGGCGGCCCGCCTGCTGGGGTTGAATCGGGACAAATTCCGCTACCGCATGAAACTTTACGGCATCAAGGAGAACCCATGAGACGGGCTGGAATTCCGCTGGCTCTGGGCGTGGCCCTGCTGGCCATGTTATCGGGAGGATGCGGCGTGTACAGCGCCAGCAGCGGGCGGGTGGATGAAAACATTCAGCGCGTCTATGTGGATTACCTGGAGAACATGACTCCCGAACCCAACCTGGGGGTGGATATCGCCGAGGGCATCATCGAGGCCCTGCAGATCGACAATACCCTGAAGGTGGTGGATGAGGGCAGCGCCGACAGCATCCTTTCCGGCAAGGTCCTGCGTTACCATCTGAAAGAGGTGGCCGCCCGCGGGACCGATCTGACGGTCAACGAGTACCAGGTGCAGATCTCCGTCCAGCTGGACTTCCTGGTGCGTTCCACCGGGGAAGCGCTGTTCAGCAAGAAGCGCTTCAACGGCACGGGTAATTACGTGCTCGAAGACGACGCCACCGATGAAGAGACGGCTCGCAAGGAGGCCCTCACCGAGATCGTGAAGGATATCCTGGCGCAGGTCGTGGAG
>JGI12109J20283_10124022_pt1 | contig 12570 bp, 10 predicted proteins | sample ElkSlonscriptome_12_FD_20283 | JGI IMG/M metagenome (IMG submission 20283) | reverse complement strand
AGAATATCAGCCGCGGCGAACGAATCGGCTCGGCAGTGGGCGGGGCCGCGATGATCCTCGGGGGACTCAAACGCGGACATACCAGTGGGCTGCTGATGACCCTCGCCGGCGGCGCACTGTTGGCCCGCGGCGTCAGTGGCCACTGTGCCGGTTATCAAGCGATGGGTGTCGACACCAGCGAGTATAACGAGCAAACCGCCGTGCCGAACAAAACCGGTGCAAAGGTCGAACGAACGATCGTCATCGCTAAATCTCCCGAAGAGATCTTTTCGTTCTGGCGTGACGTCGAAAACTTGCCGCGTGCGATGCACCACCTCAAGAGTGTCGAGGCAATCGATCGCCAGCGTTCACGCTGGATCGCCGACGGTGCGCTCGGCAAGCTGGTCCAGTGGGAAGCCGAGATCTTCCACGAGCACGAACCGGAAACGATCGCTTGGCGTTCAATTCCCGGCGGCGACGTCGATACCGCCGGCAGTATTCACTTGCGGCCCCTCGAACACGACCGTGGCACCGCCGTCACGATTTCGCTGCGTTACAACCCGCCGGGCGGGAAGTTGGGCGTCACGATTGCCTCGCTGATGGGCGAGGGAGTGGAAAGCAAATTGGACGAGGATCTTCGTCGCCTGAAGAGTCTGCTGGAAACGGGAGAGATCCCGACCGTCACCGGCCAGCCGAGTGGACGTTGCACCACCTGATCCCGCTCGCTTCGTTTCGCATCCTCACCTGATTTTGACTTCCGCCTTGAAAGGGCCTGTGATGAAAGCTGTTTGTTGGCACGGTAAACGTGACGTCCGCGTGCAGACGGTTCCCGATCCTTCTATCTTAAACCCCCGCGACGCGATCATTCGTGTCACGTCGACCGCGATCTGCGGCAGCGACCTGCACCTGTTCAACGGCATGATCCCGACGATGCGAGAGGGCGACATCTTGGGGCACGAGTTCATGGGCGAGGTGGTGGAGGTCGGTCCCGGCGTCCGGAATCTATCAGTCGGCGATCGCGTGGTTGTCCCCTTTACGATCGCGTGCGGCGAATGTTATTTCTGCCAGCGAAAGCTGTATTCGCAGTGTGATAACTCGAACCCGAACGCCGGATTGGCTGCCAAACTTTACGGGTACTCCGGATCGGCCCTGTTCGGGTACTCGCACTTGTATGGCGGCTATGCGGGCGGTCAAGCCGAATACGTGCGTGTCCCCTTTGCAGATTTCGGCCCCTGCAAGGTTCCGGAGGGGATGACCGATGACCAAGCGTTGTTCCTGTCGGATATTCTGCCGACCGGCTACATGGCGGCGGAAAACTGTGGGATCCAACCGGGCGATACCGTCGCGGTGTGGGGTTGTGGGCCGGTCGGCCAGTTCGCCATCCAGAGTGCGTGGTGGCTGGGCGCCGAGCGGGTGATCGCGATCGATCACGTGCCGCACCGGTTGGAGCTTGCTCGCCAGTACGGTCGTGCCGAAACGATTCACTTTGACGAAGTCAGCGTCGTCGACCAGCTGGACCAGATGACCGGCGGTAGGGGGCCCGACGCTTGCATCGACGCCGTCGGCCTGGAGGCTCACGGGACCACACCGGACGCGATTTACGACCGGGTCAAGCAGGCGGCTTATATGACGACCGACCGGAGCCACGTGTTGCGACAGGCGATTTACTGTTGCCGAAAAGGGGGCACGGTATCGATCCCCGGCGTGTACGGCGGACTGTTGGACAAGATGCCGCTGGGCTCTGCGTTCGGCAAAGGGTTGCAGCTGCGGATGGGCCAGACGCACGTGCACCGATACATGCAGCCGCTGATGGACCGTTTGACGGAGACGGGTGGAGACGGGCACGCCGCTTTCGATCCCACCTATATCATCAGCCACCGGGTACCGCTGGAGCAAGCTCCGCAGGCCTACGAGCTATTCAACGCCAGCAAGGACCAGTGCACCAAAGTGGTCTTGGACGCTTCCTCCGCGGCATGATTCGGGCTGTGCAAAACAAGCAGGATAGGTAGGATTGACGCTTGGCGGCCGCCGTCGCCGAATCATCCCCCACCTTCCTGTGAACACCGGCCATGCCTTCGAGCCAATCGGCCGCCGCTGCGGCATCCTCTTCTGACTCTCCAGCGATGTCGCATCGGCTCGACTCCGTTTCCCCCGCGCCGCCCGATGCCATTTTGGGGCTGACCGAAGCGTTTCAGTCGGACACGCGGGACGAGAAGATGAATTTGTCCGTCGGCGTGTACAAAGACGCCTCGGGCACCACCCCGATCCTTCAGTGCGTCAAACAAGCCGAGCAACGGCTGCTGCAGGAGGAGAATACCAAAGGGTATTTGTCGATCGACGGTTTGCCCGATTACCGCCAAGCGGTTCGGCAATTGGTCTTCGGCGAGATGATTCCGCCGGAAAGGGTCGCGGTCGTGCAGACGCCCGGGGGTACCGGTGCCGTTCGATTGGCTGCCGATTTTCTGGCCGACCAGTTGCGAGCGTCTGACGGCGGGCCGATGCGAATCTTTTTGCCCAACCCAACCTGGGCAAATCACCACGGGATCGTCGCCGCGGCGGGATTGCGGGCCGAATCGTATCGTTACCTGGGGTCGGATCGCCGTACGCTGGGTTTTGACGGCTTGGTGGAAGATTTAAAGGGCAAGACGTCGCCCGGCGACGCGGTGTTGCTGCATGCCTGTTGCCACAACCCGACCGGGGTGGATCCGACGGCCGAACAGTGGCGTCAGATTGCCGAGACGTTAGCCGAACGTCAGCTCTTTCCGGTAATCGATTTCGCCTACCAAGGTTTTGGCGAGGGTTTGGAGGAAGACGCCGAAGGGATGCGGACGGTTTTGTCGCATGTGCCCGAAGCGATCGTTTGTACGTCCTTCAGCAAAAATTTCGGGCTGTATAGCGAGCGGGTCGGAGCGGCTTGCCTGGTCGGCGGTTCGGCCGATGCGACGGCCGCTTCGCTCAGCCAGATGAAACGACTGGTGCGGGCCAATTACAGCAACCCGCCACGGCACGGGGCGGCGATCGTCGCCACGATTTTGGCCGATCCCGAGCTGACTGCGGGATGGAAAGAAGAGTTGACCCAGATGCGAGACCGGATCCATCGCTTGCGAGAATCCTTTGTTACCGGTATGGGCCAGACCGCGCCGGAGCAGGATTACGCCTTTTTGTTACGTCAGAAGGGGATGTTTTCCTTCAGCGGTCTGACACCGATGCAGGTCGACCAACTTCGCAACGAATACGGTGTCTATATCGTCGGCAGCGGCCGCATCAACGTCGCGGGAATGGACGAAAGCCGCATCGATTGGCTGTGTCGGGCTGTCGCCTCGGTACTCTGACCTGACGACGGACCGTCGGCCGCCTATGAATTGGGGTCACCCGTCGACCGGAAATTGGGGTAAAACGGGGACACGTCTTTTTGCCGATTCTTACGAGCTGATCTTCGCCTATGCCTTTGCAACTGCGCCGCGCGTTCATGATCCTCGCCGTCGTGGTGGTCGGGCTGGCAGTCGTCTGGGCCGCCCGGTTCGACGCGATGCCGCCGGCCGAATTCCGCTTTCAGAACGGCACCGATCCGAAAACGCTCGACCCGCACCGCGCGACCGGACAGCCGGAGAGTCGGCTGTTATTCAACATGTTCTCCGGCTTATTGCAGCTATTGCCGGAGGGACCGCCCGATCCGGAAACGGGGGTCCAGCCGATGTCGCCGCATCCGGCGCTGGCAACCAGTTACGACGTTTCCGCGGACAACAAGACTTACACGTTCCAGCTTCGCCGTGATGCCGTCTGGTCCGACGGCGTGCCGATTACGGCCGAGGATTTCATCTGGTCTTGGACCCGCATGCTGCACCCGGAGACCGCCTGCGAATACAACTTTCAGCTGTTTTCGGTGCCATATGCGGAGGAGTACGCCAACTCGGTCGTGGAGGTAGGCGACCGCGTCGAGGTGGAACTGTGGGATCGGCCGGGCGAGCGGCAGGGCAGCGAGCCGAACTATCAGAATTTTCCCCGCGGAACACTCCGCTACGGCACGCTGACGGAGATCACTCGGCCGCCCGAGCCGGAGATTCCCGAGGATGCCAACAAGCTGGCACGAGCCAAAATCATGGCTGATTGGCAAAGCCAGTGGGTCTACACCGTGGACCTTGCCGCTGTCCGTGACGGGCAGCCGATGTGGGACGAGGTGACCGGGACCCGCTCCTACTGTCGCGACCTTGCTTCACCGATGGCGACGGCAGAAACCGAGCAGACGCACGGCGTCCTGGTCGCCTTCAACAAGCTGGGAGGCATCGAGGCGCCGGATCCGTACACCTTCATCGTGCACCTGGAAGACCCGCTGCCCTACTTTCCGTATCTGGCCACCTACTATCCGCTGTTCCCGGTGCCGCGGCACGTGATCGAAGAACACGGTAAGCCGATGTGGACCCGGCCGGAGAATATCGTTAGCAACGGCCCGTACAAAGTCGGCCTGCGAAAGCTACGGGATCGCGTTCGGTTGGTCAAAAACGAAACCTGGTACGACGCCGACATGGTGCAAATCGAATCAATCGACGCGATGTCGATCGAGGGCCAAAACACGGCGCTGAACATGTACACGACCGGACAGTTGGACTGGGTGACCGATCCGCCGGGAAGTTTGATCGAAGAACTGAAGAAGCGTGACGACTGCATCATCGCGCCCCAGCTTTCGCTTTACTACTACGAACTGAACACGGCGCGGCCGCCGCTGGATGACGTTCGGGTCCGCCGGGCGTTGGCGATGGCGATCGACCGGGACCAGATCGTGCGAGAAGTGACCCGGGCGGGGCAAACGCCCGCGTACCGAGTCGTGCCTCCCGGCATCCAAGGTTACGATCCGCCGCCCGGGATGGAAGGATCGCTGGAAGATGCCCGGGCGTTGCTGACCGAAGCGGGTTACCCGGGTGGCCGGGGTATTCCGAAGTTCACAATCCTCTACAACACCAGCGAAGGGCACCGCGCGATCGCCGAAGTGATTCAGCAACAGTGGCAAAACAACCTGAACGTGAAGGTTGATTTGCAAAACATGGAGTGGGGCAGTTTTCTGGATAAGCGGCAACAGAAACGCTTTGATATCTCACGTGCCGGTTGGATCGCCGACTACCCCGACCCGAACACGTTTTTGGATCTGTGGCTCACCGACGGGCCGCAGAACAACACCAACTGGTCCAACCTGGAATTCGACCGCTTGTTGGAAGAGGCCGCGTCGGAGAGCGATCCGGAGAAGCGGATGCAGTTGCTGGCGGAAGCGGAGGCGATCTGGGTCGATGAGGTGCCGGCGATTCCGATCTATTTCTATGTCGGGCTCAACATCGTCAAGCCGCACGTCAAAGGTTTCTTTCCCACGCCTCAAGACATCCACCCGTTCCACTTGCTGCGATTGGAGAAGGACTGATGAGATCGCTGCTGGGCTTTCTGGTCCGACGATTCGGTTGGATGTTGCTGACCCTTTGGGCGGTGTATACGGTTTCGTTCATCTTGATCAAGTTGGCGCCGGGCAGCCCGTTTAGCGCCGAGCGGGCGGTGACGCCGGCGATCGAACAACAATTGCGGGCGCGGTTCAACTTGGACGGACCGGCGCTCCAGCAGTACACCGATTACCTTTGGAACATCTTTACCCGAGGCGACCTAGGGTGGTCGCTGAAGCTGGAAGATTACAGTGTCAATCAGGTCATCGCCGAGGGTTTCCCTGTCTCGGCCTCGCTAGCGGTGTTCGCACTGGTCTTTGCGATCATTTTGGGCGTGTCGGCGGGAGTCATCTCGGCGGTTTACCGTGGGACGATGGCGGACCTTTCGATGATGACGACGGCGGTGCTGGGCATCGCGATTCCCAACTTCGTGTTGGCCTCGCTGGCAATCCTGTTGTTTGTGTTCATGATCCCGATTTTTCCCGCAGCGGGATGGGGAACGTTACGGCAAGTCGCGTTGCCGGCGTTTTGTTTGGGCGCCCCCGTGGCGGCTTACATTGCCCGTCTGACGCGGGCGGGCATGTTGGAATCGCTCAACCGCGAACACGTACGAACGGCTTTCGCCAAAGGGCTTTCGCACCGGACCGTGGTTTTGAAACACGTGCTGCCGGGGGCGATGTTGCCGGTCGTCAGTTACCTCGGTCCGGCGACGGCGGGGGTGCTGACCGGATCGTTGGTATTGGAAAAGATTTTTGCCTTGCCCGGGATGGGCAGCCATTTCATTTACGCGGCGACCCAGCGGGATACCTTCCTGGCGACCGGTATGGTACTGACTTATACCGTGTTACTGTTCACGATGAATACGTTGGTGGACCTGGCGTATGCCGTGATTGACCCGCGAGTGGAGTTGGAATGACGGAGCCACAACCGCCGCATGGATCGCCGTCTTCGTCGGACGCCGATCGATCGCCTTCGCAAAAACTGCCCGGCTCGCCCGGTGGCGTGGGGACGGGGAATCCGATGGCCGAATCGCCGGTCGACCCCGATCACGTCTCGCGGGGCGGCCGCGGGCACGCCGAGACGCTGACTCGGATTTTGGAAGAATCGCGGGGCGTTCGCGGGGTGTCGCTGTGGCAGGATGCTTGGCGGCGGCTCAAACGCAACCGGCCGGCGATGGTGTCATTGGTCGCTTTGATCCTGTTAGGCATCACCGCTTTTTTGACGCCGCTGTTGCCGCTGCAAAGTCCGCTGGACAAGGATCTGGACCACCGCCGTTTCTTGCCACCGTCGACCGAGCCTGTGGTGATGGGTTCGCGTGCGGGGCTGAAATTTCGCGAGGCGAGTTTGAAAGCTGAACTGCAAGCGTTCGAAGCGGAAATCACCGAGGCCCGTGCGGCCGCCGAAAATTCGGCCGATCCGGAGGAGCGGGCCAAGGCGCTTCGGCGGATCGACAACCGCATCGCCGTCGAACACCCGTTCAACCAACTATGGAACAAGCTGGGGCCGGTTTCCTTTGCAATGGTTCGTGCGCGGGTGGCCCTATTTGGCGACTATGCGTTCCCTTCGCTCTTTGGCACCGACAAGCTCGGTCGCGACCTGTTGGCACGGGTGTTTTGGGGGGCTCGGGTTTCGCTGATCGTCGGAATCGTCGCGACGTTGGTCAGCTTGCTGATCGGCGTGACGTACGGTGCGATCTCAGGATATTTCGGCGGCATGGTCGACGCGGCGATGATGCGGATCGTGGACATGCTCTATTCGATTCCGTTCATCTTTGTGGTGATCTACCTGGTTACGTTCTTGGGCGAGGAGCAGGTCAAAGCGAGACTGGAGTCTTTCGGCATCGATCAGATCACAATTTTTTACATCATCATCGGCGCGATCTACTGGCTGACGATGTCGCGGGTGGTGCGGGGACAAGTGCTGTCGCTGCGGCAGGAACAGTTTGTCGAGGCGGCTCGGACGGTCGGTGCCTCGTCGATGCGGATCGTCTTCCGTCACCTGGTTCCCAACGTGTTGGGGATCGTGATCGTTTATCTGACGCTGACCATCCCCGCGGTGATGTTGTTCGAAGCCTTTTTGTCGTTCCTGGGATTGGGCGTTTCGCCGCCGGACGTTTCCTGGGGGCTGTTACTCAACGACGGCGTCGAGGCACTTTCGAGCATCAAGTTGTTCTGGTGGGTCGTCGTCTTCCCGGGTGCCGCGCTGGCGATCACGCTGTTTGCCTTGAACTTTCTGGGCGACGGTTTGCGTGACGCACTCGACCCCAAGATGAAGAATCGCGGATAGGAGACACCGATATGACAGCTCCCTCCACCGCATCCGCCCCGAGTGCAGCGTCCGGCGACGGGCCGCCGCTGTTGAGCGTCGAAGACTTACACGTCAGTTTTCGCACCGATGACGGGTTGGTCCGTGCCGTCCGTGGCGTCTCCTTCGACGTCCGGCCCGGCGAAACGATGGCGATCGTCGGGGAATCGGGTAGCGGAAAGAGTGTCACCAACTTGGCGATGATGGGTTTGATCCCGCGACCGCCGGGGCAGATCGATGCGGGCACGGCAACCTTTCGTGGCGACGACCTTTTATCGATGTCCAATCGTCGGTTGCAGTCGATCCGCGGACGGCACGTGTCGATGATCTTTCAAGATCCGATGACGGCGCTCAACCCGTTGATGACGATCGAACAGCAACTGACCGAAATCACGCGGTTGCATCTGGGGCTGACGCGTCAAGAAGCGCGCCGCCGCGCGGTCGAAATGCTGGGGTTGGTCGGGATCACTTCGCCCGAGCAGCGTTTGCAAGATTATCCGCATCAATTCAGCGGCGGGATGCGTCAGCGGGTGATGATCGCGATGGCACTGTCGTGTGAACCAGAATTGCTGATCGCTGACGAGCCTACGACGGCGCTGGACGTCACCATCCAGGCCCAAATCATGGAACTGTTGGCCGACCTGCAAGAGCGTAAGGGGACAGCCATCGTTTTAATCACTCACGATCTGGGCGTCGTCGCCGGCGTCGCCGATCGTGTCCTAGTCATGTACGCCGGCAGGATCGTCGAGAAAGCCGACGTCCGGACGCTGTTCGCACATCCCAAACACCCCTACACGCTGGGCCTGCTCGGGTCGCTGCCGAGGTTCGATACGCAGGGCGAAGCGACCCTGACGGCCATTCCCGGCGGGCCGCCCGACATGTCCGAGCCGATCGTGGGTTGCTCGTTTCGGCCACGCTGTGATTATGCGATGGATGTCTGCGCCGGCGACGACCCGGCGTTGACGCCGCGGGGTGACGTCCCGCGGGATCAGACGGGAGGGCTGCCGGTCGTACACTTGGCGGCTTGCCACGCGGAGGTGTCGTCATGAGTGAAGAGGACTCCTCGCCGCTGCTTCGCGTTCGCGATTTGAAGGTCCATTTTCCCTTCTCCCGCGGATCGATCTTCAACCCGAAGCATGGTGTGGTGCGAGCCGTCGACGGGGTCTCGTTCGACATTCGTCGCGGAGAAACGTTGGGGTTGGTCGGCGAGTCAGGGTGTGGCAAATCGACCACTGCCAGAGCGATCGTCAATTTGGTGACACCCACCTCCGGCCAGGTCGAGGTCGACGGCGAGCCGATCGCGGGTCTGTCCGATCAGGCGATGCTGCCCTACCGACGCCGTGTTCAGATGGTTTTTCAAGACCCGTTCGCCAGCTTGAACCCGCGGATGACGGTCGGCCGGATCATCGGCGAGCCGTTGGTGGTGCACAAGCTGGCGAAGGGTCGGGACCGCAAGCTGGAAGTGTTGCGGTTGATGGAGCTGGTGGGGCTGAATCCTCGCTTTTTGAATCGTTACCCTCACGAATTCAGCGGGGGGCAGCGACAGCGGATCGGCATCGCGCGGGCGTTGGCGGTCCAGCCCGATTTGATTTTGTGCGACGAACCGGTCTCCGCCCTTGACGTGTCGATCCAGGCCCAGATCATCAACCTAATGATGGACCTGCAACAGCGGTTGGGGGTGGCCTATTTGTTCATCGCCCACGACCTGGCCGTGGTCCGGCACATCGCCAGCCGGGTCGGTGTGATGTACCTGGGCCGGATCGCGGAGTTGGCTTCGGCGGAAGAATTGTACGCCGCGCCGAAACATCCCTACACCGAGGCACTGTTGTCGGCGGTGCCGGTGCCGGACCCGGTGGTAGCGGCTCAGCGGCGGCGGATCGTCCTGCAGGGTGAGGTACCGAGCCCCGACCAATACTATCCCGGGTGTGCGTTTGCCGACCGCTGTCCGATACGGATCGATCGTTGCACAGACGACCGTCCTCAGCTGACCGATAAGTCTCATTCGGCAGCCTGCTGGGTTCGTGACCCGATTTCTGAATAAATTCTCTTTTTCCCGACGACAAGTCATGTCGCTCCAAGTCATCCACTATCCCCATCCCACCCTTCGGCATTGCAGCAAGCCGATCGTCCGCGTCGACCAGCGGCTGCGTGATCTCGCATCGGAAATGCTGGATCTGATGTATGCCCACGAAGGCGTCGGACTGGCCGCCAATCAAGTCGATCTTCCGATCCGGATGTTCGTCGCCAACCCGACCGGACAGCGTGGGGAGGGAGACGAGTGGGTGATTATCAATCCTGAGATCAGTCGGCCGAAGGGAAACGAATCGTCGCAGGAGGGCTGTCTGAGCGTGCCCGGTGTCTACGGACAGGTCAAACGATCAAAAGCGGTCCGGTTGCGGGGGTATGACTTATCCGGCCAGGAGATCGACGTCGAACTGGAAGGCTTTCCGGCGCGGGTCGTCCAGCACGAACTTGACCACTTGGACGGCAAAATGTTTTTCGACCGCATGTCCGAGGCGGGCCGGCGGGAACTGGAACCACTGTTGCAGGAGTTCGTCACGGTTTTCGACTCGAAGCGGAGCACCGGCGAAATCGGCGATGACGCTTCGATCGAAAAACGCCGCGGCGAGTGGGAAGCGGCGTACACCTGATCGATCCCTGCAGGGCGGACAAGGCTGATGAGCCAGATGAAAATAATTTTGATGGGGACCGGTCCCTTCGCGGTCCCGTCCTTCGAAGCGATCCGCGCCGCTGGTCACGACATCACGCTCGTGATCACTCGGCCGCAACCGCCCGTGAAAAGTCGCAGCGGCCCGCCGTCGGCACCGGTGCGAAAATGGGCCGATTCCCATGGTCTGCCGCTGGAGGCTCCCGCGAGCATCAACACCACGGAGACGGTCGAACGGCTGTGTCGCGAGGCCGCCGACCTGTTGGTGGTTTGCGATTATGGCCAGATTTTACGGCCCGAGGCGTTAGCCGCATCGCGTTTGGGCGGCATCAACCTGCACGGTTCCCTGTTGCCCGCGTATCGGGGTGCCGCGCCGGTACAGCGGGCGATGTTGGCCGGCGAGCAGGAAACCGGGGTCAGCGTGATTCACATGACACCCAAGCTTGACGGCGGCCCGATCGTCGCGACCCGTGTCACTGCGATTCGGCCGGAGGAAACGGCCGGCGAGTTGGAACACAGGTTGGCGGAACTCGGCGTCGATGCGGTCCTGGAGGCCATTGAACTGCTCGCGGGCCAGCCGCAGCCGGGTGATGTGGGTGTGCTACAAGATGCCGCCGAGGTCAGCCAGGCGCCGCGGCTCGCCAAAGCGGAAGGTTTGATCGATTGGAACAAGCCCGGTCGGCTAATCGACGCCCACGTTCGTGGCATGCAGCCTTGGCCGTTGGCGTTTACTTTTCTGAACAAAGGGAACGGCAAGCCACCGCTCCGGCTCGTCGTCCGCGAAGTCGAGTTCCAGCCGGATCCGTCGATCGGCCCGGAGCAGATCGGCAGGCTAGTCAGCGAAGACGAATTCCAGATCGGCTGTGCCGACGGGACAATCACCATCCGCCGCATCCAACCTGCGGGCAAAAAGGAAATGTCCGGCCACGACTTTCTCAACGGCCACCGTCTGAAGCTTGGTAGCTCCTTCGACGGCAGCTCGAAAGATTAAAGCGAAAGCTGCCGAACCTTTAATTCAAAGTGATGCTGCAGCGGACTGCTTGGATAGAAAATGTGGCTTCTTACCTATCCTCAGGATCCGGCGACATTCAACCGCCGCGCCGCAGTCGTTCGAAGGAGCGGCCCGCACAGCGGGCCCGACGAGTGGGAGCCGCGTTAGATTCGCAGGATGCAAAGACGAAAAGTGGTCAGTCAGCGGCCTTGTCGTCTTTCGGTGCGGGGGTGATTGTTCCGAATAGGTGTCCCCCTTTTTCGTCGTGTTGCCAGGTGCCTGCGTAGCGACCCTTGTGCAGTAGGACGCGTGCCGAAAAGGTGCCTAGACCTGGGATCCAAACACTATCCAGTGTGATGACTGGGGTCTTGCCGGACCATAAGATCGGCAGGTCCATCGGAAACTCGCCGTCGGTGTCGCCGTAACGAATCGCCACGGTCAGACGGTACATATTTTCTTGATCCAGTTTCTCGCACGACTTGATCCGATAAGATTCCGGCTTGGGCGTTCGGTCCTCGTTTCCCTCGACGGTGAAGTTTCCGGTAAAGGTAGCTCCGGTCAAATAGTTCGCCAGTCGTTGCTCGCGGATTTCCGCTCCTTGATCTTCCTCGCGGCTGGCGTCGGCCTCGGAATTTGCTCTCGGTACGGGAGTGTCGGCGGAGGCTGTTTGGTACCAGCCGAGCGATCCGAGCAAGAAGTAGCAAGCGAGGGAACCGATGGTGGCGGGGTTCGTCGTCAGATAACGCATCGGGGGATCCTTGTGCGTGAAAAGGGATTTTGACGGGGTGGGCCATCATGCTTCGTGGATGAAGCCGAGGTGCAGTTCGAAATGTCGACACTGCAATTGACGATGCTGCTCGGGCGTCATCTCGCCGAACAGTGGGTGAGGCGGAAACGGGTCGCACTGCTCGAACCGCTGGACGCTCTGGCGAAGGCTGGTCATCGCTTGATCGAGCGGGACGTCCTCGGTCGACCAAAACAACGGCTGGACCTTCTGCGGAAGGCGTGTGCCGGGTTTCATCGGTTTTTGGGTGACCCTGTTTCGCATCAGTCGCAGGACGGCCCGCAACAAGAACGGCACCGCGGGGGCCTGGCGGTCGCCGGTTACGGTTTGGAGAGTGCGTGCCAAGTGATCGATGATTTGTCCGTGCGAGAACCGACCGGTGGTTCGGGTATCGACCTGGGCCAAGCGTTCCGCCTCGGCGATC
>JGI12109J20283_10107792_pt1 | contig 12579 bp, 7 predicted proteins | sample ElkSlonscriptome_12_FD_20283 | JGI IMG/M metagenome (IMG submission 20283) | reverse complement strand
GCACGCCAATCCCCAGCTGCGACCGGTGGGGCTTTCCAGCCATTTCGCCGATGTGGAGGATACCACGGACCACGGTTTCGCCCGGCGGCAGATGGAGCGTTTCCACGCCCACCGCGAGGCCCTGGCTGACCTGCTGACGCCGGAGGCCCTGATCCACATGACCTGCAGCGCGGCCACCCTGCTGTGGCCCGAGATCCACGGCGGCATGGCCCGCGTGGGGGTGGCGGCCTACGGAATCTGGCCGTCCCGCGAAACGCTGGTATCCTTTCGGGAGAGCGGGCGCGGTCCGGTGGATCTGCGGCCGGCCATGACCTGGAAGGTGCAAATCAGCCAGGTGCGGAAGGTGCCTGCCGGTGAGACCGTCGGCTACGGCCGCAGCTGGAAGGCCATGACCGACAGCACCATCGCGGTATTGCCGGTGGGTTACAGCGACGGTTTGCCACGGGCCCTTGCCGGCCGCGCCCACGTGCTGGTGGGCGGTTACCGGGCGCCCCTGGTGGGCCGCATCTGCATGAACCTGTGCATGGCGGACGTGAGCAACATCCCGGGGGTGCAGGCCGGGGATCCGGCCGTCTTCCTGGGGCGCCAGGGGGACGAGGTCATCACCGCCGAGATGCTGGCCGGCCACCTGGGCACCATCGCCTACGAGATCCTGACCCTGCCCGGCCCCACCTGGCGCCGGGTGGAAATTTCCTGAAACCGGAGTGAGGCATGTTTTCGAATCTGGCCAAATTTTTTCAGAATGACGACGGCAGGGACGAGGCGGCGTCCGCGCAGAATCTGCGCCTGGCCACATGTGTCCTGCTGCTCGAGGTGGCGTACGCCGACGACGAGTTCAGCAACGAGGAGCAGGAGGCGCTGCAGGGCATCGTGGCTCGGCGCTTCGAGCTGGATCCGGCGGCCACGCAGGAGTTGCTGGCGCAGGCGGAACAGGAACGCAAGGGGGCGGGGGAGCTCTTCGCCTTCGCCCGGCAGGTGGATGAGCACTACCCCCGGGCCCGTAAGCTGGCCATCCTGGAACTGCTGTGGGATGTGGTCTACAGCGACGGGGTGCTGGAGGCTCACGAGGATGCCCTCATGCACAAGCTGGGCAACCTGCTGAGCATCCGGCACGAGGAGTTGATGGCTCTCAAGGTGCGGGTGCGGCGCAAGCACGGCCTGTCCTGATTTTGCCGGACGGGGCTGTCCCTGCAGGTACGATTTCCCCGTGGGGCTGCGGCCCTGCGGGGTTTTTTGCTTGGCCCAAATGTCTGTGAATAAGGCAATTACAGAATCAGACAATGAGTGGCACCTCGGGTGCAGAGGAGAGGACGTGGTACCGATCCAGGGCCCAACTGACACCCGATGGGAGACCAGCATGAACCGCCGACTCTTGACCCTGCCCCTTGCCTTCCTCTATTGCCTCGGCCTGCTGGCCGGCTGCAGCGCCGACGGCGATGGCCCGGTCAGCGCCGGTCAGACGGGCAGCGATGACTTCGAGAACATGGACTTCAGTCAGCCCTATGGTGGCCTGACCGCCACCGATGAACCCGCGGCCTTCGATGATGCATCGCTGCAGGCGATGATGATCGCCGAGGACGGGGAACTGGTCGAGGACGAGTTCGCCTCCGATGAAGACGTGCAGGCCCTGATGGCCGAAGGCCAATTGCCCGGCGACGCGCACGACACCGCCCGGCCCCGCTTCACTTTTCTGCGCCTGGCCTGGGGCATGGTGCGCGGCCCCGGGGATACTCTCGGGGAGCCCTCCGGCCCTTGTGACGTCGTGGAATGGACGGGCGAGATCCACACGGACCGGGGCATCGTCCTGGTGCGTCGTGTGATGCGATTCGAGGAAGGCGACCACCTGGTGCGTCCCCGCCTGGATCGCCGGACCGTGGCCTTCGTCTCGAACACCACCTGCGGCTTTGATGGCCTGCTGCTGCAGATCATCGAACGCCCGGCCGACCACGATCCCGAAAACACCGAGCCCAACCGTCTGCACATCAACACCGGCCCGTTCAGCGGGGTCTACGAGATCGACGGCCTGGCGGGCCTGAGCGAGATCCATGAGATCGACGATGCCGGCAATCTCTTCCAGCTCAACGGCTTCAATCTGAGCGATGTGGATTACTGCCCCAAGGGTTTCCTGAGCGGCCGCTACCGCATCCTGGACGGGGAGACGGGCTCCCTGGATGAGCCCGGCAACGCCGTGGGCAAGATGGCGGGCGCCTATCTGGGGCTGAACGGCCGGATCCGGGGTTTCATGATGGGGGCCTACGGGTTCGATGAGCAGGGTGAGCGTGTTTTTTACGGCAAGTACATCGATCGACTGGGTCGCTTCCGCGGGCTCCTCAGGGGGACCTGGGTGGCGGGTGACGGCGAAGACCATCTGGCCGGTTTCGAGGGCCACTGGGTCACCCGCAACGGCAACCGTGAGGGCCTGCTGGGCGGCCTGGCGCATGCGGTAGAAGGGTATCCGGGCGGGTTCTACGAGGGCCGCTGGACCACCGTCTGCGACGACGAGGCCGAGGACCAGGTCCAGTAATTCCCACAGTGATAACAATTTCGTGAGCTTTGTCAGAGGGGCGGCCCGGCCGGGGCCGCCCATTTTTTTTGCCCGCACGAAAAAAGCCGACCCGCCGGATTTTGAGATTTAGTGATCAGTATAACTTTTTGTTTGGTAAAGAATTAGGGCCGCAGGGAGGTTCTCCGGAGGGGACCGGGAGCCTGGCAAGCATCTGCGAATAAATAAGATCAATTCCGGGCGGATTGAAGGGCTCCTGCCTGGGGTGGTACTATAAAGTCACTTCGCCTGAATATTCCCGTGATTTTGGAGGCAAACGATGAGCAAGAGGCTTGTTAACGTCCTGATGCTGCTCCTGCTGGCTGGATTCGCCACCGGAGCCCAGGCTGAATGGTTGAGTTTCAACGGCCAGGACGCCACCCGCCCCGATGTCCAGGTGCAGCAGGTCGGCGAGAGCCTGACCCGCCTGGACGTCACTCTCGACGGCATCGACACGGAGACCGTCACCATCCAGGGTGAGGACTACACCCAGGTGCGCCTGCCCGGTCACTGGTGGACCGTGGACGCGGGCAACCCGGAACTGCCCTTCATCACCAGCCGGCTGATCATCCCGAACGCCGGTACCCCGCAGGTCAAGGTCGTGGACGCGGTGTGGCGCGAGATCGCCGCCAACCCCGTCGTGCCCTCCAAGGGCAACCTGACGCGTGATGTGGACCCCGCCACCGTGCCCTACACCTTCGGTGACGTCTACACCCAGGGCGGCGTATTCCCCGCGGCCGAGGCCCAGCTGGCCGAGCCGTTCATCATGCGCGACTACCGCGGTGTCAGTATGCGCATCAACGCCGTGCGCTGGGACGCCGACCGCGGCGTGCTGCTGGCCCTGGAAAGCGCCACATTCGAGGTGGAGACCACCGGCACCGGCGGGATCAACGTCAAGCAGGCCCGCTTCAGCGACGGCATCGACGCCCAGTTCGCCAACCTCTACGCTCTCGGTTTCGACAACTACGACGACGCCTCCAAGTACAGCATGGTGTCCACCGACGGCCGCATGCTCATCGTCTGCAACGACGCCTTCATGGGCATCATCCAGCCCTTCGTGCAGTGGAAGCAGCAGACCGGTCTGGACGTGACCCTGATCTCCTCCGGCAGCGTGGGAGGGACCACGGCCGGCATCCAGGGCGCCATCGACGACATGTACGCCGAGCCCGCGGGCCTGACCTACGTGATCCTGGTCGGCGACCGGGCCCAGATCCCCACCTACAGCGGCACCTACGAGGGTGCCGACGATGATACCCGCTACGCGAACCAGGAAGGCAGCGACCTCTACCCCGACCTGTTCGTCTCGCGTATCAGTGGCTCCAATCCTTCGGATATCCAGACCCAGATCAACAAGTTTATCCGCTACGAGCGCGATCCCGACGCGGACGGCGAGTGGTACCACAAGGGCGCCGGCCTGGCCTCCAACGAGGGTTCTCCTCCGGATTACGAGCGCGCCGAGTGGCTGCGCCAGGATCTGCTGGGCTACACCTTCACCGAGGTGGCCGAGATCTACCAGCCCAGCGGCAACGCCACGCAGATCTCCGCGGCCGTGAACAACGGTGTCAGCATCATGAACTACATCGGCCACGGCTCCGGCAGCAGCTGGTCGAACCCCTACTTCACCATCAGCAACGTGCACGCCCTGACCAACGGCTGGAAGACGCCCTGGATCCTGGACGTGAGCTGCTCCAACGGTGACTTCAGCGTTTCCGAGTGTTTCGCCGAGGCGTGGATGCGTGCCGGCGATCCGGCCCAGCCCCACGGCGCCGTCGCCATGTACAGCGCGTCCACCAGCACCCCCTGGGTGCCCCCCTGCGTGATGCAGGCCGAGGCCGTGGATCTGCTGGTGGCCGACGAGGCCAACGTCATCGGTTCCCTGTACTACCACGGCATGATGCAGGTGCTGGACGAGTACCCCGGCAGCCAGGGCGCCCAGCTGGTCGAGCAGTACAACATCTTCGGTGACTGCTCCCTGATGGTCCGTACCGATACGCCCACCGTCCCGACGGCCAGCTACGCCGACGTGGTGGCCCTGGGCAGCACCGTCTTCCCCGTGGAGACGGGTGTGCCGGGCGCCAAGGTGACCTTGCACAGCAGCGCCGGTCTGCATGGTGTAGGTATTGCCGACGCCAGCGGTCACGTGGACCTGATGCTGGACAACCCCGTTGTCGAGCCCGGCGAGGTCACCCTGACCATCACCGGTTACAACCTGCTGACCGAGACCGCGAGCCTGCAGGCCATCGTGCCGGTGGTCGTGGACATCCAGCCGACCGCCATCCCCGTGGGTGAGACCACCGAGGTGACCGTCACCCTGATGGATCCCCCCAGCGCCAAGAGCACCGTGGGTGTGAACGTGACCATCGACGGCTTCGGTGTGGACGCCATGAGCGGCGTGACCGACGAGTACGGCGTGGCCGTCTTCAGCGTCACTCCCGAGTACGGTGAGACCCTGAGCGTGACCGGCCGCGAGTCCGGCGCCTCCTACGACATGTTCGAAAGCGGCCTGCCCGTCACCGGCGCCATGGAACTGACCGGCGCCACGGTGAGTGCCGAGGTGGCCTCCATCGGCCTGGTGGACGCGTTGACGCCCCACATCGAGGGCACCGTCACCGCCACCAGCGACGTGGTCGACTTCAGCCTCGCCCTGACCGGCTGCGGCCTGGACAGCGAGGCCATGGCCGCCGGTTACAGCATCGTGCAGCCCGCCACCCCGACCAGCACCGGCACCGTCACCGCCACCCTGCTGAAGAGCGGTTACGGCATCGTGCAGAGCAGCATCGAAGTGGTGCCTGCCTACGGCAGCCTGGCCGGTGTGGTGACCGACGCCGACAATGGTGGCGCGCCCCTGTCCGGTGTGCATGTCTACGGCTTCGTCGCCGGGGACGACCCCAACGGCACGCCGCTGTTCGACCTGACGACCGATTCCTACGGCCAGTACACCGTCGACGAGGAGATGCTGGTCGGCGACTACGACCTCTACGCCTCCAAGTTCGGTTACCTGAACCACATGGAGACCTACTTCCTGATGTACGGGGCCAACGACCACGGCATCGCCATGAGCCAGGCCCCGGCCGGCGTCCTGAGCGGCACCGTGACCGCCCTGGACGGCGGAGAGGCCCTGACGGCCTCCGTCAAGGTCAAGCGTTCGGACAACAACGAGCTGGTGGCCACCGTCAATACCGATGAGAACGGCCACTTCGAGACCCCGGCCTTGACCTACTTCGACTACGTCGTGACCGTCACGGCCTACCACTTCATTCCCCAGACCATGACCGTGGCCATCGACGCCGCGAGCGTGACCAAGGACTTCCAGCTGGAAGGCACGAACGGGAACATCCTGGTCATCGACGACAACTCGGTGCGCGAGGAACTGGTGGACTTCGGACCCAAGCTGGGCAAGAACGGCATCGTCATCGCCGAGGCCTACCAGGGCAACGGCAGGCGTGCCGCTTCGGACATCGTGGCGGATCTGGAGACCATCGGCTACACCGCCGAGATGGTCAACAGCGGCGCCTACAACTATGCCGACTGGATCACCTACGACATGGTCGTGGTCTCCGCCGGCGCCCGGACCAGCGACCTGACGGCCGGCCTGATGGCCGACATGAGCACTTTCATGGATGCCGGCGGCAAGCTGATGATCGAGGGTGGCGAGGTGGCCTACAACCACCAGAGCGACGCGGCCTTCTGCGCCAACGTCCTGCACATCGCCGACTGGGGCACCGACAACTCCGGTGACATCCACGTGGCCGATCCCGACGCCTACGTCATGAGCGTGCCCAACGTGGTCGAGACCACCATCGACCTGGACTACTCCGGTTACGGGGACAGCGACAGCGTCATCCCCGCCGCCGACGCCGGCATGCCGGGCAACTGGACCAGCTACTCGGATCGTGGCAGTGTCATCACCTACGACACCAACCCGGCTCCCCAGGGTGGCCAGATGGTGTTCTTCACCTTCAACTACGCCTCGGCGGCCAGCCCGGCCCGGATGGATCTGTTGCAGAACGCGGTGGTCTACCTGACGACGCCCGAGATCGGCAACGCGGCCATCAGCGGCACCGTCAACTGCGTGGGGGACAACAACGGCGTGACCGTGACCCTGACCCCCGGCAACGAGCAGTTCGTGACCGGTGCGGACGGCAGCTATAGCTTCGAGGGTCTCTTCCCCGGGACGTACCACCTGACGGCCGTCAAGAACGGCTGGAGCGCCGGTGCGGCCGACGTTACCGTCGCCCAGGGCGAGAGCGCTGTTCAGGACTTCTACCTGAACAACATCGTGACCGATATGATGTGTAACGAGACGCCTCAGGCCATTCCGGACAACGACCCCGACGGCGGCGTGTGGAGCACCATCAACGTGCCCATGGAAAGCACGCTGGCCGAACTGGCTGTCCACCTGGAAATCCAGCATACCTACCTGGCGGACCTGGTCGTTACCCTGACCAGCCCCTCTGGTACCGTGTTGACCCTGCACAACAACCAAGGTGGTGACGGCGACGACATCAACGCATGGTATCCCATGGATATCGCGCCTTACCAGAGCCTGGACGGCCTCATCGGCGAGAGTATCCAGGGTGACTGGCAGCTGCATGTGGTGGATGAAGGCCATTACGATGTGGGCGTGCTGCTGAGCTGGTGCCTGGTCGTGACCTACGAGGAGATTCATACCTCCGCAGTCGGTGACGAGATGCCTGCGGTCCTGGCCCTGGACGGCAACTACCCCAACCCCTTCAACCCCATGACCGTGATCAAGTTCGCGGTGCCCGCCGCCGGCAACGTCCAGCTGGACGTGTACGACGTGCGCGGCGTGAAGATCCGGACCCTGGTCAGCGAGGCCATGGAATCCGGAAACCATGAAGTGACCTGGATGGGCCGCGACGACAGCGGCCGCAGCGTGGCCAGCGGCGCCTACTTCTACCGCCTCAGCAGCGGTGGGCAGAACGTCGTGGGCAAGATGCTGTTGATGAAATAGATATCGGTGGAGTGATTGGAGTTGCCGCCGGCTTCCCTCGGGGAGCCGGCGGCCTTTTTGTGGGGCTAGGCCAGGTTGAGCTCGATCTCCTTGGCCTCGATCAGCTGGATCTCGTCCAGCGTCCTCTTGAAGGCGATCACCTGATCCACCGGGCCGACCACCGTGCCGCGGCCTTCGGCCTCGTAGTCGTGGGCCGGGGCGTAGGCTTCGACACCCTTGGCGCTGGGATCCTTCTTCAGGTCCCGCGTCTGGCCCTTGAGGCGCAGGCCCGCCGGCCGCTTGTCGAAGGCGGCCAGGATCTCGTCATCATACTGCTTGGCATAGGCGTGGTAGCAGTAGGCGAAGCTGGCGTTGCGGATGTTCCGGTGGGAGGTGACCTCCAGTCCGGTTTTTTCCTTCAGTTCCCTGGCCTGCTTCTTGATCTGCTTGCTGGTCTCGGCATCCACGATGACGTGGCAATCCAGGGCGCGCACGTGCAGCATCTCCTTGAAATGTTCCACCTTGCCTTCGTGGTGGACGCCGTCCTCGAAGCTGAAGTAGACCTCGGCCTCGTGGCCGGAACCATCGGCCAGACCCGCCAGGTAGGCCCGCACGACCTTGGGCTTGCCCTGGAAGACGACCTCGTAGAAGGACTTCTTGGCTTGCTGAACTTTCTTGGCCATTTCGGCGACTCCTCTACGCGAAGAAGACAAAGGTGATGATGACGAAGACCGGCATCAGGATGGGCACCGACCACTTGAGCATGTAACCGAAGAAGCTGGGCATGGGGATGCCGCTCTCCTCGGCGATGGCCTTGACCATGAAATTGGGCGCGTTGCCGATGTAGGTCACCGCTCCCATGAACACGGCGCCGGCGCTGATGGCCGTCAGATCGTGGATGAACTCGTTGTTGCGCAGGCTCTCGGCGGCGTAACCGAGCATGCCGGGCACCTCGGCCTCGACCTTGCCCAGGTCGCCGAGGGCGGCGTTGAAGAACGTCAGGTAGGTGGGCGCGTTGTCCAGGAAGCTGGACAGGATGCCCGTGGCCCAGAAGAAGCGCACGGGGCCGTGCACGGCGTTGGTCAGGTCGGACAGGGCGCCGGCGCTGCCCGCCTTGAGGATGGCCAGGGCCGGGATGATGGTCATGAAGATACCGGCAAAGAGGTAGGCCACCTCCTGGATGGGGAACCAGCTGAAGCCGTTCTTCTGGCGCACCAGTTTCTTGGTCGTGACCAGGGAGAGCACACCCATCAGGATGATGATGATATCCTTGACCCAGTTCTGCAGGGGCACGGACACGGGGTGGCTGCCGGCGGTGTAGATCGTGGCGGTGCCCATATTCACGGAACCGGACATGATCACCGCGGCGATGATACCCAGCAGGAAAAACGCGTTGTGCAGGCCTTCGAGCTTGATGCCGCCCTCGCCCGGCTGGGGGACCGGAGCGTTGGCCTGGTTCTCCTTGCGGTAGAAGTAGGTGTCGACCGCGAAGAAGATGACCAGGACCATGGCGGAGACCAGCAGCATCTCGCGCAGCAGGCCGGTGGTGACCCAGAAGAAGGGCACGCCGTGGAGGAAGCCCAGGAAGAGGGGCGGATCGCCCAGGGGCGTCAGGCTACCGCCGATGTTGGCCACCAGGAAGATGAAGAAGATGACCAGGTGCACCTTGTTCTGCCGCCATTCGTTGGCCCGCAGCAGAGGCCGGATCAGGACCATGGCCGCACCGGTGGTTCCGATCAGCGAAGCGAGGAAGGTGCCGATCAGCAGCAACACCAGGTTGACGACGGGTTTGCCGCGCAGGGCGCCGCCCACGTAGATGCCGCCCGCCACCGTGAACAGCCCCCACAGCAGGATGATGAAGGGGAAGTAGTCCAGGAAATAGATGTGCAGGATCTCACCGAAGGCCTCCTTCGGGTTCCAGATCAGGAACGGCACGGCGAAGAGCAGCGCCCACATGGCCGAGATCTTGGGAAAGTGGTGGTGCCAGAAGTGCGGCGCCACCAGGGGCCCGAGGGCGATGGAGAGCAGGATGCCCGCAAAGGGGATGGCCGTCCACAGGGGCAGCAGGCCGGTGAGGCTGGGCCCTTTGTGGCCGCCACCGTGGCCGTCGCCGTGTATGGCGTCCATGCCGTGTCCGTCTTCGCCGTGGGCGGCGGCCGGGTCGGCGGCGTGCCCCTGGGTATCAGCGTGAGCCTCTTCATGCTGTCCGCCGTGGTCCTGGGCCACCGCCTGCGTGGGGCCCACGGTGAGGGCCCAGGCAGCCAGACAGCCCAGGAAGGCCATGAAAATCATGACGTTTCGTGAGCGGAGAAAGAGGTATTGAGCCATGTCCATGCCTCCATGCTTTCGGAAAAAGTTCGGGTTTGGATCCCGGCAAATCGTAGGTTAGCATGTCCGGGGTGTCAATAAATGTCGATCGAACAGGGGTCATATTGACTCCATGGCAGCGGGGCGGCCGTTCAAGATGCGCATCATCCAGCTCAGCTCCATGACCTCCTACTACGGAGGCGAGGTGCACCTGGCGCAGCTGGCAAGGGGGCTGCAGGAGCGCGGCCACCAGGTCTGCTGCGTGGTGCGACCGGACTCGGAGCTGGCCCGGCGCCTGCCCTCCCTGGGACTGGGGGTGCGCACGATGCCCCTGGTGGATTGGTACGATCCCCTGTCCGTGGGCCCCCTGGCGCGTCTGCTGCGGGACGGTGGCCCGGGTGTCCTGCACACCCACCTTCCTCGCGACTACTTCCTGGGGGCGGTGGCCTCCCTGGGCACGGGCATCCTGAACGTGGGCACGCGTCACCAGCTGCGTCCCCTTTCCCATCCCCTTCTCAAAAGACCCTTTCTGAAGCGATTCGGGGCCCTGGTGGCCGTCAGCGAGGCCGTCCGCCGGGGGCTGGAGGATACGCGCGCCTTGCCGGCGGAACGGCTGCACGTCATTCCCAACGGGCTGCCGGCCGGGGGCTCCGGGCTACGGGCGCGGGCCCTGCGGCTGCGTCTGGAGGCCGGTGCGGGTCAGGACGATACGCTGATCGGTTTCGTGGGCAAGCTGAGTCCCGACAAGGGCCCCGCGGATCTGCTGGAGGCGGTCGCCAGGGTGAGGAGGCGCTGGCCGCGGTTGCGCGTCTGCCTGGTGGGGGACGAGGATCCCAGCAGCGGCTACCGCGCGCGGCTGGAGGCGATGGTGGCCACCCTCGGCCTGGAGGACCGGGTGCTCCTGGCGGGCTACCGCCGCGATGCGGGGGAACTCTCCGCCGCCTTCGACGTGCAGGTGGTGCCCTCGGTTGCGGAACCCTTCGGCCTGGTCACGCTGGAGGCCATGCAGGCCGGGGTGCCGGTGGTGGCCACCGACAGCGGCGGCACCCCCGAGATCCTGCGCGACGGGGTGGAGGGTTTTCTCCACGCCCCCGGGGATGTGGACGCGCTGGTCCGCAAGCTGGAGATCCTGGTGGAATCGCCGGGGCTACGCGTGGAGATGGGGCACCGGGGACAGAAAAGGGCGCGGGAGGAATTCTCCCACGCCCGCATGGTGGAGGCCACCGAGGCCCTCTACCGCCGCCTCATGGACAGCCGGGTGGCGGCTCCGGCCGCCGGCTAGTCGAGCATGGACCGGATCAACGGCAGGATGCCGTCGATCATCAGCTGCACCGCGATCACCGTCACCAGCAACCCCATCAGCTTCTCGATGATCTTCAGGCCCGTCTGGCCCAGCCGCTTGAGCACCTGGTCGGCGCCCATGAGGATGCCGCCGGTGGCCAGCAGGATGGCCGCCACAGCAGCGATCAGCAGGAACGGGCCCGCCGCGGTGGGGGCCTGGGGTCCCAGGACCATCACCGTGGTGATGGAGCCCGGCCCGGCCAGCAGGGGAATACCCAGGGGGGTTATGGACGGATCGTCACCATGGTGCACATCGGGATCCAGCTCATCCTCGTCCGGCGGGTTATCCGCCGCGTAGGCCCGCCGGATGCCCGTGCGCCAGCGCCGCGGCCGGCTCTGCAGCATGTCCAGGCCGATGCCGAAGAAGATGACGCCACCGGCGATGCGGAAGGCGTTCACGGTGATGCCGAAGAGTTCCAGCACCTGCCGGCCGCCCAGCACGAAGACCACCAGGACGCCGAAGGAGACGGCCAGGGCGCGCGCCAGGGTGCGGCGTTTCTGCCGGTTGTCCATGTGCGAGGTCAGCCCGCTGTAGAAGGGGATGGCCCCCAGCGGATCGATGACCGCAAAGAGGGACGAGAATGAGAAGAGCAGAAAAGCCGTGACGCCCATTTTTCACCTCCCGGATCTTGGGTTGGCGGGTTTGAAAAAACGACGCCGGTGGGAAAAACCGGCGCCGTTTGGCCATTCTGCGGGCAAGGTGGAGCCCCGACCCGGGGAAAGCAAGGCGAATTTTTGATATTTGCGCGCTTTTTCCTTAACGATCCTGGCGGGCGGCATCTTCCAGGAAAACGGTGTTGGGCAGGGTGGTCAGACCATCCTCCGTCTCGATCACCACATGCAGGGGTGTCACCCCACCCAGGGTGCCGCGCACATCCTGGACCTCGATGGGCTCGCCCACGGCGAAGAGCTTGCGCGCGTAGAAGCCGGCCACCAGGTTGCGCGTGATATCCCGCGTGCCCAGCCCGAAGGTCAGGGCCAGGGCCAGGGCGGTGCCGGCCAGCAGGATCAGCACCACCGCGTGGATGATGTCGGCGTCGATCTTGAGCTGAGTGACGGCCATCAGCCCGGCCATGAAGACGATCAACGAGGAGACGATGCGCCCCAGGATGGGGGCGAATTCGATACCCGAGTCCCTTGCCGACCGGGTCACCGCGCTGCCGGCGAACTGCGCCACCAGCATCCCGATGAACAGCACGATGGCCGCGGCCACGAAGTGGGGCAGGTAGCTGAAAAAGGCGCCGATACTGCCGCTGACGGCCGTCAGCCCCACGGCCTGGGCCGCACTCTGGATGAACAGAATCAGCAGGAGGTAGAAGACCAGCCGCGAAAGCAGGAAACCCGGTGTGCCGCGCATGCCGAATTTCCGCAGGATATCCGTCATGCCCACCTTCTCCAGCAGGTCATCCACCTTCAGGCGATCGAAGGAGGTGCG
>JGI12109J20283_10023721_pt1 | contig 12590 bp, 9 predicted proteins | sample ElkSlonscriptome_12_FD_20283 | JGI IMG/M metagenome (IMG submission 20283) | reverse complement strand
AGTTGCCCATCGCCGCCGCATCGGCGGCGGGGGCCGGCTGCCCGGCCATGGCGGCCAGTGCCGCCACCTCGGGGCTCGCCTGGGTCCACGGCAGGGTGGCGAAGAAGCCCCGGACCGGCGAGCGCAGGCTCTGCGCCAGCGCCACCGGCGCACTGGCCGGTGCCACGGGATCCGGCGTCGCGGGCACCACGGGGGCCATGGGCAGATCCTCCGGCTGCACGCTGAACTCCTCGAAGGGCGCGTCCGTCGGGGAGGATTCCGTCGGCGGCGAGGCCGGCAGTGGCTCTTCCGGCGCGGCGACCAGCGGCGTCTCCAGCGCTTCCGCCACTGCCTGCGCCATCGGTTCCGCCGCCGGTACCACCTCATCCCGATCCGGCTCCCAGTCCGCCACCGCCCGCACCGCCCCGGTGCGGTCCAGGCCGGTTTGCAGGGTGGCAAAGGTCTGGCGCAGGGCGTCCACACGCTCGCCCCGCGCCAGCACCGGCGGGCGGGCGCCGTCGAGCATGCCCATGGCGAGGATATTCAGGGCGCGCCGGAAATCCTGTAGATGCAGGGGGTTCATTTCCACCACCGCCTCCTGACCGCCCGGGGGCTAGTCCAGCTGCCCCATGATCTCCACCGCGGAGGCCCCCTCCTGGCGCCAGAACTCCGCGGCATTGACCCGCTTCTCATCGCCGATGAGGAACTTGCAGACATCGTTGCCCATGGAGTAGCACTGCAACTCGATGCACTCGCGTTCCTTCTTCTCGTAGAAGGAGAACACCCCGGCGAACAGCCCGGCGTAGAGATGGCAGACCGGCTTGCCCAGCATCTTCATGGACTGGGCCACCGCGGAGTTACGGATCTCCACCATCATCAGATCCTTGCTCTTGAAGCTCAGATCCAGACTCCAGGCGCCGAAGCCGGTGATGGTCAGCGGCCACCACCAGCACTCCATGACGAAGCGGAAGTTCATGTTCCAGATATCGTGCTTGCCGCCGCCGAACTCGTGGCGCATGCGGGTGTTGAAGCGCTTCATGTCCTGGGCGCCCCACTCCTTGCCGCACTTGTACATGAGCAGGGTGCCGGCGTTGCCCACCTCCTCCTCGATGCCCATGTGCAAACCGTTGACGAAGGCCTCGGTGACCTTGGCGGCGCGCTGGCCGTCACGCAGATAAATGGCCCCGTGGTGCTCGTCGTGACGGAAATATTCCTCGGGAACGTAGTAGTTGTGATAGCCCTTGTAGCCGCCGGCGGCGCTGTCGATGAAACCGCCGGGCTTGTCGCCGGCCATGTTGGCAGTGTCGGTCATCCAGTCGTCCTCGAAAGTATCTGAACAGGTTAAAGGTGATTACTGAGTCTTCAGATCGGCGATGTTGAAGTCCACGTCCTTCAACTGCATGATGGCGCTGCGGGTGATGATTTTATTCTCCTGGATCAGCACCATGCCATTCACCGGGTGGAGGATCGGCACGTTGGTGCGCTTGCCGATGAGCGATTCCAGCTCCGAGAAGGACTCCACGTAGAGCCCCTTGGGTAACTCCACCTCCACCCCCTCGCCGATCACCCGCGCCTGACAGGCCAGGCGGCTGTTGGGCTGGGCGCCGGTGAGCAGCGTCAGGGTGAGGTTTTCCCGGTCGGTGTTGGGGGTGAGGAACTGGGGGTTCCTGGTGACGTAGACGTGGCAGGTGGCACACAGCCCCCGGCCCCGGCAGAGCATCTTCACCCCCACGTTGTTGGCCAGCAGGACGTCCAGCAGACGATCCTCGGTCTTGATGGAGACGGTGTCCTGGGTGGCGCGAAATTTAACCGTTTTCATGGGTCACCGTGGCAACTTGCTGCGCCCGTCGGGCGCTGATGGTCTGGCGAATCTCGTTGATCAGTTGGTCCAGCACCGCCAGTTCGGCGGCGGGCAGATGTTTCTGGAGCAGGCCCGGCAGGCCGGCGAGACAGCCCTCCTCCACCTGGCAGGCGGCCGCCGGCAGATGCCGGCCGATGCGCGCCCAGTACCAGTCGCCGAGCTTCTCCAGACCCTGGCCCACCCCGAGGCAGTAGCCCAGGTGGCGCACCAGGGTGCGCAGATCCCCGTCCAGCCGCCGCCCCAGCGGATCGCCATCGCCCGGGCGGGGCTGGCGCTCCAGCAGGGTGCGCACCAGCCGGGCGCCGTTGCCGAACAACTCGGCCGAGAGCATGGAGCGGTCCAGATGCCGGTCCAGCCGCTCGCCGAGACCGGCAAAACCGGGAAGCTCGCCGAACAACTGCGCCACCAGCCGGTGCAGGCTCGCCACCACCGCCATCTTCTGCTCGGCCTCCAACTCGGCAAAGGCCAGGCTCAGGGTCTCGAAGGGCCAGTCGTCCATGGGACGTTCAGCCTCGCCGCCGACCCCGGCCACCATGCCCCGCAGCAGCATCAGCCGGATCATCAGCCGCAATTCCGCGGTCTGCCAGTCGGACAGGGCGATCTCGGCACCGCCGAGCCCGCCCCAGCGGCGCTGCACCACCCGGATACGGTCCTGGAACTGGCAGGCCACCCGGTGGTGCTCGGCCAGTTGCTCCAGCAGCCGGGTCTCCGGCAAGCGCCAGCCCAGCAGGCGCGACAGGGTCAGATCCTGGGCCGCGGGCACCACGCCCTCGCCCTCCACGTGGCGACTCCAGAGATCCAGTTGCCAGCGGACAGGCGCCCCGGGTGCCGCATCCAGCAGGCCATAGCCCAGATCCACGCCGCGCAACTGGCCGGCCTCGCGTAGCGCCTCCAACCGCTGGAAATTCTTCAACAGGGTGTCCTGGCGCTGGGCGGCGGCGCGGCCCAGTTCGCCGCTAAACACCTCGGCAAACGCCGCCGAGAGGACCAGAAAACGTTCCTGCCAGGACTCGCGGGTCTCCTCGGCGAACACGGGGCTGGCCAGGAACAGCCGCTGGGCCAGGTAATCGCCCGGCAGCGGCGCCTCCCCGGGGGTGGCCACCGACACCAGCAGCCCGCCCAGGCACTGGCGCCAGCGCCGCTCCGCCGGGCCGGTGTCGGCCAGCACCGGCTCGCGGGCGCTGAACACCTGCTCCACCACCGGGATCATCCCGGGTAGATGCTCGGTGAGCCCCTCCAGTTGCCGCAGCCAGCGTTGCAGGCCCAGGTTCTCGGCGGCGTCCAGCTCGCCCACCAGCGCCGCCTCCAGTTCCAGCCAGAGAAGTTGCCAGCCACTGCTGGCCAGCGGCGCTTCCCGGCACACCACCTCCAGGCAGTAGCGCCCCAGATGTAGCGCCGCCATGCCGGGGGGCAGACCGCGCAGGCTCGCCGCCAGGCAATCCAGCAGCGCCTCCAGCCGGCCACCGGCCAGCAGGTCCTGGAACTCACCGCCCAGTTCGGCCCGGGCCAGCCGCTCCCGCAGCCGCCCCGTCAGGGTGCCGCTCAGTTGCTCCAGGCGGATGCCCAGCCCCACCTGCCGCAGCAGCCCGAGTCCGCCACTCAGGGTCTCGGTCCAGAAGCCCGCGTACCCCGCCGTCATCATCCCGGGTAGCGCCGCCAGCAACGCCCGCCATTGCTTCTCCAGGGCCAGGGTACCCTTCACCCGGATCTCGTCGGCCAGCAGTGTCTGACAGGCGCCCCAGGCCAGTTCCTCGTCGCCGTGTTCGCCGAGGGCCGCCAGCACGTTCTGTAGACAGCGGCGGATGGCCGGGTCCAGCGGCAGTGTTGGAATGGCCGCGGCCAGCACCGGATGTTGCGCCGCCCCCGGGCGCGACGCCTGGAACAGCGTGGTCCACAGCGGACCCCGGCTGTCCAGCCCGGAGAACTCGTGAAAGGCCGGGGTGGGCCGACTGCCGCGATCCTCCAGCGGCACGATGCCCAGGGACTCCTGGTAAACCCCGCGGATCAGGGAACTGGCCAGCGCAAACGTCGGGGCCGGTAGTTTTTCCCGCAGCAGCGCCAGCAGGGCACGCAGATTGACCTGGTAGGCCGGTGGATTGATATTCACCAGATACGGCACCACGGCGATGTTCCACCACCAGAGCANCTGACCCCGCGGATCCTCCAGGGGCTGCACCGCCACCTGCGCGGCCTTGATGAGCAGATAGCGGTTGTCGGTGGCAGCCGCCTGGATACCCTTCTTGCCCACTTTCGCGACGAACTCGGGACAGGCCCGGGCGGTTTCCAGGGCGGCGGCGCTGGCCACCTCGTTGGCGCTACGGGCCAACTGCCGGGCCAGCGCCAGCGCCGGCAGCTCCCGCACCCAGGCCACCAGGGTGGCCACGCAGATATGCTCCGGCTGGGACGCCTGCAACGATACCAGTAAGCGCTGCAGCAGCCGCTCGGGCTCGCTCCAGCCGGCGTTCTCGGCGTCCAGGTTCGCCGCCTGCCAGGCGCGCAGCGCCAGCACCGCCTGCCGGGAACGGCGAAAGGCGCGCACCACCGCCAGCAAGCGCAGCAGCAGCAGCGCCTGTTCCCGCTGGGCGGGCGATTCCAGCTCCGCCACCGGGGCCTCGCCGCCGAACCAGTCGGGCAGGCAGCGGGTACAGTCCGGCACCAGGTAATCCAGGCTGGCGTAGAGGGCGTGCAACGGCTCGGCCCGGCCCCGGGTGGCGGGGGAGGACAGTTCGAAGCGTTGCAGGGCCAGGCTGATCTCGCGGAATTTCTTCCAGATCACCCAGTCGCCGGGAATATCGCTCTGGCGCACCAGGCGCAGCCGGAACACATCCTTGGCCAGCACCAGGTTGTCGGTGAGGGCCACCGCGTGCATGGCCTCGCGGCTCACCGTCTCCAGCAGTTGCTGGATCTTGCTGGCGCCCCGGGGATCGGTGAGCCCCTCGGTGAACAGGGTGCAGAAGCGCCGCCGCGACTCGGCGGTGTCGGTGAGCAGTTGCTCGGCCAGATCCGCCGCTCCCGGGAACATGGCCAGGCTGTCCAGGCTGTCGGTCAACCAGTCCAGCTGGTAGCGCTCCCAGTCCGGGCGGATCGCCTCCACCACCTCGCGGTTGGTGGCGTGCAGCGCCGCCAGGTTCTCGCCCAGCGCCTCCCGCCAGGCCGGCGCATCCACCTCCTCCACCACCCGCCGCCAGAGCTGGCCCTGCTGGTGGGCTCGCAGCATCAGCAACACCGGCAACCAGGCCGCCACGGCATTACCGAGACGCTGGTAGGCGGGCAGCAATCGAGGCCCCACCCGGTGCAGGAACTCGAAGCGGTAGGCACCGGCCAGCAGGGTCTCCAGACACTGGCTGAGGGCATGATCGGCACGGCGAGCGGCTTTCAGGTGCAGCCAGCGGTCGAATTTCAGCAATGCCAGTTCCCAGAAGCGCGCCGGGGCCGGATGGGGCAACACCAGATGTCCGAGGAACAGGGCGATGAACTGACACTCCAACGCCACGCTGTCGTCGGGCGGGCTCCTGGACCAGTCGTCCAGACAATCGGCGAAGGCGGCCTTGATGGCCGCGAGATCGGCCAGCGACTCCCCGGCATCGGCCAGCTGGCGGATCTCCGGGCTGTCGAAGATATAGTCGGTGAGTTCGCTGCGAGCATTGTTCACCGCATAGCGCAGCCTGATGCGCTCGGCGGCGGCGGTGGCGGTATCCAGAAACAGCGCGCCCCGGGCAAAGCCGGTGGGACCGATGACGGGGATCGCCGCCTGCAACGCGAAATGCACCAGCGCGACGATCTGTGGGTGGGAGAAATCGTATTGCAGTTGCTGGTAGATCCGGATCCACAGGGGTAGCTTGGCGGGGTTGTCCGCCTGGGTATCCAGCAACTCCAGCAGCAGATCCAGGGTCTTCGCCAGGAACCGGGGGCGGTCGAGTTTGGGCTTGTCGGCGAACAGCGCGTGGATCGCCGCCGAACCCTCCAGGCTGTCCAGGAGAGCCTGTCGCTGATCGGCGAGCTGGGCATGCAGGCCGGGATTGACACCGGTGGCCCGATCGATCTGGAGGCCCCGCCGATAGACGGGGATGAACAGCGACTTGAACGGTGATACTTGCATATTGATATACCGATACCTGATCCCGGCATCCGGGCACGCGGTCCACCCGTGGCGGCCCCTTGCGGGGGTCGTCGTCGAGGGCGGCGCTGCCCGCATGACATACTGCTAATCGAAATGAATCCGTTATCGTGCCTTCATCTACCATGTACACGGGATGGATGATTTCTATGTATACCGATAGTCATCCCGTGCTCGATTCCCGCGCGAGACCGTCATGGGCCTCCACCGGCGACCATCACCCCGTCATAAAGATCCGAAGCCGCCGGACCAGGCCAGAAACGCATCCTGGACATCTCCGGCAATTGGCGGAAAAGACCACTCCGCCAGGGGGTTAGTTCGCCGGCCCGGCCAATGGGCCAGCGCCGCTGTCACTCTTTTCTGAGTGTATTCTAAAAATCACGATGTATGACATGTATTGTGACAGAGTTATCCCCGGAACCCCATTGGCCGGAGAAAAACTTTACAGTCTTTGTTCATTAAGGTCGGGACAGATGGCGCGCCACCAGGCGTTGCAGGCGCCCCCCCGGTCCAGCGCCAGCATCAACCCCGAACAGTCGCGGGTGGCCCGGTGGCGCCACTGCTACAGGCAGAAGCGCCGGTGCCAGCCGTGGACCACGGCGAGACGCTGCTCGGTGTAGTCCAGTTCCGGATGCCACATGAGCGAGCCGTAGCCGAATACCCAGAGTTCCCGGTGATCCAGCGCCTCGGCCATGGTGGCCTCGAAGTAGGCGGCGAGTTCCGCGTCGGACAGGAGGCGCATGGCGGTGGGGTCGTCGGCCACCGGGTGGGGAAAGGCGGCCTGGATGAGTTCACGGGTGAGGTGTAGGCGGCGGGCGGGTCTGGACATGCCCGGGAAGTATAGACCAGCCACAAAAAAGGGGCCGCCCGGGACGGCCCCAACGCTACGCGAGAGAACAGGTACGGTGCCGGTGGTCAGTCCTTCTCCTGCCGGCTCTCCCCGGGCCAGCCCTGGGTCTCCAGCCACAGGGCGTTGATGATGCCCACCGAGCAGGCCAGCAGCACACCGAGAATCCAGGCGAAATACCACATGAGGCGACTCCTTCCATCAATACAGTTTACGGGTTTCCCGGCGGATCATCTCCAGGGTCACGGTGCCCCTGAGCACCCGGTATACCCAGCCGGTGTAGAGCAGAATCAGCGGCAGGAACACCACCGTGGCCAGAAACATCCATTGCAGGGTAAGCAGGCTCGAGGTGGCGTCCCACACCGTGAGGCTGCTATTGGGATCCAGGCTCGATGGCATGATGAACGGGAACATGGAAAAGCCCGCCGTGAGGATCACCCCCGCCACCGCGATACTGCTGGCCACGAAGCCCGCGCCGGGATGCTCCAGCCAGCTCAGTTGCACCGCCGCGGCCGCGCCGACGAAGGCCGCCAGCGGCGCCAGCACCATCCAGGGATGGGCGCTGTAGTTGGCCAGCCACGCCCCCGGCGCCAGCCCCACGGTCTTGGCCAGGGGATCGGACGGCGCCTCGGTGCCGGTGAAATCCAGCAACTGGTAGCCATCCACCGGCCACCACAGCAGCAGTCCACAGAGCGCAAAGCTCGCCACCAGCACGGCCGCGGCCACCGGCACCCACTGCCGGCTCCGCTCGCGGATCTCGCCCTCGGTGCGAAGCTGTAGATACACCGCCCCCTGCATCACCAGCATGGACAGGCTCACCAGCCCGGCCAGCAGTCCGTAGGGATTGAGCAGCCCGAAGAAACTGCCCTCGTAGAACACCCGAAGCTCCCCGTCCAGGTAAAACGGCACCCCCAGCAGCAGGTTACCGAAGGCCACCCCGAACACCAGCGCCGGCACCATGCTGCCGGTGAACAGGCACCAGTCCCAGGTACGCCGCCAGCGCGGGTCCTGGATGAGGCTGCGGTACTTGAAGCCCACCGGGCGCAGGATCAGGGTGAACAGCACCAGGATCAGGGCGATGAAGAACCCCGAGAAGGCCGCCGCGTACACCGGCGGCCAGGCGGCGAACACCGCCCCGCCGCCGAGAATGAACCACACCTGGTTACCCTCCCAGGTGGGGCCGATGGTGTTGATCACCACCCGCCGTTCCTCGTCGTTGCGTCCCACCCAGGGCAGCAGGGTACCGATGCCGAGGTCGAAGCCGCCGGTGACGGCAAAGCCGATGAGCAGTATCCCCACGAACAACCACCAGATCACCCGCAGGGTCTCGTAGCCCAGGATAAAGTCGACAATCATGGCCATGGTGTTCACTCCTCAACGCGGTTCATGGGTTGCGGGGTCAGGCCCGGAAAGCCGCCCGATCCGGCGGGGGACCGGTTGTCCACCAGTGGCGCGTCGGGATCGTCGGTCTCACCGAAGTAGCGCCCGGTACCGAGGCTCGCCGGCCCGAGGCGGGCGTACTTCACCATCAGGAACAACTCCACCGCCAGCAGGCTGGTGTAGAGCACCACGAAGCCGGTGAGGCTGAACACCAGATCCCACACCGTGAGGCTGGAGGCCGATAGGTGGGTGGGCAGCACCCCCGACACGGTCCAGGGCTGGCGCCCCACCTCGGCCACGAACCAGCCCATCTCCGAGGCGATCCAGGGCAGCGGCAGGCTCACCAGTGCCAACCGCAGCAGCCAGCGGTGGCGCTCCAGGGTGCGGCGGGCACAGAAGAAGAAGCTCACGGCGAACAGCAACAGCATCCAGAAACCGCTGCCCACCATGATCCGGAAGGCCCAGAACAGCGGCGCCACCGGCGGGATGGTGTCGTGGGCGGCGTCGATGATGTCGGCCTCGGTGGCGGTGCTCACGTCGTCCGTGTAGCGACGCAGCAGGAGTCCATAGCCCAGATCCGCCCGGTGGACCTCGAACTGCTGGCGCACCGCCTCACTGCGGTCCCCCGCCCGGTAGGCTTCCAGCGCGGTGACCGCCTGGATGCCGGAGCGGATCCGCGCCTCGTTCTCGGTGATGAGGTCGTGGATGCCGGTGATCTGCTCGTCCAGCGAGCGGGTGGCGATCAGGCCCATGGCCCAGGGGATCATCAGGGCGTAGTCGTTCTCCATGCGCGCCTGATGGGGTAGCGCGAACAGGGCAAACGGCGCGGGGGCCGGTTCGGTCTCCCACATGGCCTCGATGGCGGCCAGTTTCACCTTCTGCACATCCCCCAGTTCATAGCCGCTCTCGTCGCCCAACGTGATCACCGATAAAGTGCCGGCCAGCCCGAAGGCCGCGGCGATGGCGAACGAGCGGCGGGCGAAGGGGAGATCCCGCCCTTGCAGCAGATACCAGGCGCTGATGGCCAGCACGAACATGGACGCGGTGACATAGCCCGCCGCCACCGTGTGGACGAACTTCACCTGGGCCACCGGGTTGAACACCACCTCGCTGAAGCTGGTCATCTCCATGCGCATGGTGTCCAGATTGAAGGCGGTGCCCACCGGGTTCTGCATCCAGCCGTTGGCGATGAGAATCCACAACGCCGAGAGGTTGCTGCCGATGGCCACCAGCCAGGTGACCATGAGATGCTGCACCCGGGACAGGCGCTCCCAGCCGAAGAAGAACAACCCGATGAAGGTGGCCTCCAGGAAGAACGCCATCAGTCCCTCGATGGCCAGCGGCGCGCCGAAGATATCCCCCACGTAGTGGGAGTAGTACGACCAGTTGGTGCCGAACTGGAATTCCATGGTGATGCCGGTGGACACCCCCAGCACGAAGTTGATGCCGAACAGCTTGCCCCAGAACTGAGTCATGTCCCTGTAAATACGCAGCCCGGTCATCACATAGACCGATTCCATGATGGCCAGCAGGAAGGACAGGCCCAGGGTCAGGGGCACGAACAGGAAGTGGTACATGGCGGTGGCGGCGAACTGCCATCGCGAGAGTTCCACCAGGGTTTCCGAGATCATGAGGAGGACTCCTGAAATCATTCCAGAAACCTCTGTGAGCGATTTATATGCCAGTTTTCTGAAATAAATTTATAATATTAAAATCAATGGCATGCAATTTATTCTGGGAAAACTCCAGAACCCGGGCGGGGACTGGCTGCCATAACTGACATACCATCCAGGCAGCCATGTCATATTCGTCAGCCATGAAGGATCTTCCCGACCTCACCGCGGTGCTGGACGGCCTACCCGCCCCGGCCATCCTGCTGGACACCGACTACCGCATCCTGCTGGCCAACCGCGCCTACCGGGAGACCTACGGCGATGGCCACCCGCTCACCCGGCGCCGCTGCTACGAGGTCTCCCACCGCTACGACCGGCCCTGCGATCTGGCCGGCGAGAGTTGTCCCTTGCAGGCCAGTATCAGTAGCCGCCAGCCCAGCCGCGTGCTGCACATCCACCACACCGCCGCCGGGCAGGAATACGTGGACGTGGAGACCTTCCCCATTGCCGACGGCGAGGGGCGGATTCGCTATCTCATCGAGACCATGAAGCCCAGCGAGATCGCCAGTCAGGCTGGCCCGGCACCGGCGCTAATGGGTCGCTCGCCGGCCTTCCGGCGGATGCTGGGGCTGGTGGAGCGGGTCTGCGGCAGCGACACCACGGTGATGCTGCTGGGCGAGTCCGGCACCGGCAAGGAGCGGGTGGCGCAGTTGATCCACCAGCGAAGCCCACGGGTCGGGAAAGCCTTCGTGCCGGTGGAATGCACGGGGCTGCCCGAGACCCTGTTCGAGAGCGAGTTGTTCGGCCACGAGAAGGGCGCCTTCACGGGCGCCGCCTACCGCAAGCAGGGGCTGGTGGAGGCCGCCGAGGGAGGCACGCTATTTCTGGACGAGATCGGCGACGTGCCGCCGGAGGTACAGGTGAAGCTGCTGCGCCTGCTGGAGACCCGCACCTACCGGCGGGTGGGTAATCCGGAGGTGCATCGGGCGGATTTCCGGCTGGTGTGCGCCACCAACAAGGATCTGGCGGGGCTGGTGGCGGCGGGCCGGTTCCGGGAGGATCTGTATTACCGGCTGAACGTGTTCGATATCGTGCTGCCGCCGCTCCGGGAGCGGCGGGAGGATATCGCGCTGCTGGTGCGGGACGCCATCGCCCGGCTGGCGCCGGAGCGGCGCATCACGGTGGACCCGGAGACCGGGGTGTTGCTGGGGGATTACGATTTTCCGGGCAATGTGCGCGAGCTTCGCAATATCGTCGAGCGGGCGTTGCTGCTGATGGACGGCGAGCGGCTGTTGCCGCAGCATCTGCCGCCCCGCTGTCGGGACACCGGACTTGAGGCGCCGCCGCCGCTGGAGGGCGAGACGATCCTGCCGCTGGCGGAAATGGAGCGGCGTTATCTCGCGCGGGTGGCGGCGCGTTATCCGGGGGAGCGGCGGGAGCTGGCGCGGCTGCTGGGGTTGAGCGAGCGGGCGCTATACCGGAAGCTCGCGGCGTTGCGGGATGGGGGAAACTGATGGCGCTTCGGTCTTTACTTGCTGATCGAGATGGAAGTGCCTTGAAGCTGGCAGGGCTCTTGTAGGGTGGGTGAGGAGCGACGCGACGAAACCCACCATCCAGGAACGAAGGCAGCATGGGTGGGAATTCCACCTGCCTCGGTGGAAACTCCAGCGCTGGTGGTTGCCTTCCCGGGTGGTGGGTTTTGGCCCCTCCGGGGCCTGCACCCACCCTACAGGAGAACGTGATTTTCACGGCTGAAGCTTCACTACCGAATAAACCGATCCACGTAATCGGCCCCCAGTCCCACCGCCTCGTAGTGCGCCCGGCACATATCGATCTTGGTGAACACGTCCTCGAAGCCGGTATGGTTGCCCGCCTCGTCCACGTAGTACATGCACCCGGAGATATTGAAAAACGTGATCATCTCCTCCACGTCCTCGTCCACCACCAGCGTGTGGCTCTCCCCCGGCGGCTCGAACACGTAGTCCCCGGCCCGCGCCACCCAGTCGTGTTCCAGATAACGCCACGAGCCCCTGATCACGTAGCCATGCACCGGCGCCGGATGGCGGTGGCGGCTCAGCACGCCGCTTTTCCGTACCCGGAGCAAATTGCACCACTGGCCCTGGAGCGTGTTCAGCATCAGCGGGCGGAACCACACGTTGGGCGCCTGCGGCACCCACACCCGCTCGTCCTCGGGGATAGCGGTCTCCACCACCTCGGGTGGGGCCAAGGGATGGGTGGCGGCGGGATTCCGGATCACGGCAGCACACATGGGCGGGTCTCCTGTAATAAGATGATGATATAAAAACGCGACTAGACGGCCGCGTAACCCCCGTCCACCGGCAGGATCACGCCGGTGACGAAGGCCGCCGCCTCCGACAGCAGGAACACCACGGGGCCGGCCAGATCCGCCGGCTGGCCCCAGCGCTGCATGGGCGTACGGGCGAGGATCCCCGCCGAGCGCTCCGGATTCTCGTACAGCGGGCGGGTGAGTTCGGTCTCGATCCAGCCCGGGGCGATGGCGTTGACGCGAATGCCATCCATCGCCCACGCCGCCGCCAGCGCCTTGGTGAGCTGGGCGATGCCGCCCTTGCTGGCGGTGTAGGCCGGCACCAGCGGCCCGCCGAAGAAGCTCAGCATGGAGGCGGTGTTGACGATGGCCCCGCCATGGCGGGCCAGCAGCGGACGGGCGGCGGCGCAGACCCGCTGGGTGCCGTTCAGGTTCACGTCGATGACCGCGGCGAAGTTCTCCGGATCGTGCTCGGCGCCGCCCCGCAGGATGGTGCCGGCGCAGTT
>JGI12109J20283_10008056_pt1 | contig 12591 bp, 10 predicted proteins | sample ElkSlonscriptome_12_FD_20283 | JGI IMG/M metagenome (IMG submission 20283) | reverse complement strand
CTAATAAGACACCCCAGGCGTTTGATGTAGATAAGAAGAATCAGCTACCTGCTGTACAATAAAATCCGCTAAATCTGGGAGCGAAATTGCCAATTTTATGGTCTTATCCGTACTCGAAAAACCGTGTCGATATAGTCCCGTTTTCTCCCCTTCAATAAACGCCCCCGGACGCACAATTGTCCAATCTAAATTGCTTTGTTTGATAATCTGCTCTTGTATTTCATGGTCAGCAAAAACCTTGCGTAAAATCAAACCAAACATGATATACTTCCAGTAGAAATTGAGATTTTCCCAACTCTCTCCTGCTCCCAAAGTAGACTGACAAATTAAGCGACGCACCCCAACTCGTTTCATCCCTTGGATAATTTGTCGTGTCCCTTCCGAACGCAGATTTCCCGTTAGCTTCTTCCCTGCACCCAAAACGCACACCACCGCATCTTGACCTCGAATGGCTTGTTCTACCGAAAGAGCGTCCATCACATCCCCTCGAACTACCTTCAGGGAACTTTGGTCAAAATCGCTGAGTTTAGCCGGATTTCGCACAAAAGCCGTAACGCTGTGACCTTGTTCTAATGCGGCTTGTACCACCTGACGGCCTGTATTTCCCGTTGCTCCAAAAATGACAAGTTTCATGGTTGTTTCTCCTAAATCGTGACTTTACTTTAAGAAAAACTATCCGGGGAAACTATCTCATTCTTGCGTTACTATCATCATCTTGCGCTAAGTTTTAGAAATGCGATCGCGAACAGCAAGATTGGCCGAATCTGATGAAAAATTCCTCCATCTCTCCCCAAACCGCACAAAACCTCGTTGTCCAAGAAGTGCAACCCCCACCCGGAGAAGGAACTTGTCAATTCGATGTAGAACATACTCTATTCTTGTCCTTATCACCGCGTCCCGTTCGCTTGCTACACACCCAAGATGGCAAAACCCACACCGGACTGTATCGCAAAGGGGATTTGTTAATTACCCCTGCTCAAACGCCAATTTTCGCTCGTTGGGACAGCGATGACCACTATTTACGGATTCAGTTAAATTCAGAGTTTCTGCACCGCGTCGCAGCCGAAACCCTGAATCAAAATACCGACCAATTAGAAGTACAGCCAGCATTTCATACTCGCAATCCTCAAATCGAAGCAATTGGGATAATGCTATTAGGAGAAGTACAACAAGGTCAAACGGGAAATCAGCTTTATCTTGATTCGCTGGCTAATATTTTGGCGGTGCATTTACTACGACAACATACGACCAAAAAACCGCCAGTTCCCGTTTATGAAGGAGGCTTACCGCAACGTCAACTTATGCGGGTTTTAGATTATATTGATGCTCATTTAGACAGCGAAATCGAACTAGCCAATTTAGCGCAACTACTTGATATGAGTCAATTTCATTTCAGCCGTTTATTCAAGCAGTCTTTGGGAGTTTCCCCTTATCAATATCTCCTGCAACAACGGTTAGAAAAAGCGAAGCGATTATTGAAAACAACTGACCGTTTAATTGTCGATATTGCTTTTGATTGTGGTTTTAGCAGTCACAGTCATCTGAGTAAAACGTTTCGACAGTTTACAGGGATGACTCCAAAGGCGTTTCGGATGAGTTAGGAAGGTGCGTTACAGGTATCTCGGTGCGTTACGCTACGCTAACGACACCCTACCTATAGCCTCATTTTAAGTGTGTTACGCCAGTAGGGTGGGTTAGGCGGCTAAAACCTAGCCTATGACTGTAATGTACCTATCCGCCGTAACCCACCATTTAAAGTGTGTCGCGACACTAGGTTATACCCTTGTAAATTAACTAAAAATTGCCTGTACCAAACAACTAAAATTAGGCAAAAGAGGAGTTAGTAAAGTATCTTGAATGCCTAAAGTTGCCACCAATTTCAAAACGGCGGCTTCTCGTCGATACACTTTAATTTCTGATTTTTGATAATCGCAAATCCAATACTCTTGGACTCCCTGACTCGAATATAGTTTCAACTTGACTTCTAAATCTCGTTGTCGATCTTTCTTACTTTTAGATAATACTTCAACCACTAATTCTGGTGCATTGGTTAAATGTCCCGACTCGTCCAAATCCTCGGCTAATCGTTGCTGGCTTGCCCAAACGACATCAGGAATGACGCTATCTGTGGTTGAAAAAATAATACCGGGAGCAATAGCAGCTCGTCCTAATCCACTTTCTCGCGACCAAGTTTGTAACTGAGCATAAATATTACCCGCAACTTCTTGATGTTTCCAGTGAGGCGCTCTTGTTACCAGTAATTCTCCCGCGATAATTTCATAAGTTTTGCCATCTTCGGGTAATAATTCGAGGTCGTGAATTGTCCAACAAACGCCAGAAGTGTTGGTCATAGGATTAGTTTTAATTGGCTGTTTTTAAGATATTGAGGCAGAGCCTCATTTTTACGTCCCTTGGTAGAACCAAGGAACGAGATTTGAGAAGTTAGTTTTTCACTAAGGCTTTTTCGGGTAAAGCCCCTTGCATCGAACCCAACCAACTAATTAAACTCTCCATTTGTTTTTCGGGTTTCAGCACACCTAAACCGCGCACAATAACTTTTTTCGGGGTATAAACAAAGCGGGAATGGAGGTGTTGGGGGAGGCTTTCTTTGAGGAGTTTCCAAGCGGGTTCTTCCATTGGCGTTTCCATGATAACGTGCTGTTTGCTTTCGGGTTTGATGCGGGAAAAACCGAGGGATTTGGCAATTTGTTTGAGTTGGATAATTTGTAAAAGTTGCAGTGCAGGGGTGGGAATTTCGCCGTAGCGATCGCGCCAATCGGCAGCGAGTTCATCAATTTCTTTTTTAGAATGGGTGGTGGCTATAGCGCGATAAGCGTCCATTTTCTGCTCTAAATCGGGGATGTAATCGGCAGGAATAAAGGCAGTTAATTTGAGGTCAATTTGGGCTTCATCCACTTGGGGAATTTCTTGACCTTGGACTTCTTGGATCGCTTCTTGTAACATTTCCATATAGAGGTCAAAACCGATCGCGTCCATTTGTCCCGATTGTTCTGCACCGAGGATATTTCCGACCCCCCGAATCTCCATATCTCGCATAGACAGTTGATAGCCCGAACCGAGTTGGGTAAACTCTTGTAAGGCTCGCAAACGTTTTTTCGCAACATCCGTAAGCGCCTTGAGTTGGGGGTACAATAGCCATGCGTGGGCTTGAATCCCAGAACGTCCGACCCGACCGCGCAGTTGGTACAGTTGCGATAAACCGAAGCGTTGGGAATCTTCAACAATAATGGTGTTGACGCGGGGAATATCGAGTCCTGATTCAATAATGGTGGTACACACCAAGATGTCCGCTTCTCCGTTGCTGAAGGTCAGCATGGTGGCTTCGAGTTCGCTTTCGTTCATTTGCCCGTGGGCGATCGCGACCCTGGCGCTGGGAATCATTTGCCGCAGTTGTGCCGCCACTTCTTCGATGCCTTCAACCCTGGGAACAACGTAGAATACCTGGCCGCCGCGATCGATTTCGTTACGGAGGGCAGTACGGACAACTTCGGGATTGTAGGGGGAGAGGTGGGTTTTGATGGGACGACGAGACGGGGGAGGGGTGGTAATCAGGCTCATTTCCCGAATGCCGGAAAGGGACATATAGAGGGTGCGGGGAATGGGAGTGGCGCTGAGAGTTAGGACATCAATTTGCGTTTTCAGGGCTTTAATTTTCTCTTTTTGATTGACTCCAAATCGCTGTTCTTCGTCTACGACTAATAATCCTAGCTCTTTGAAATTGACGCTTTTTCCTAAGAGTTGATGGGTTCCGACAACTACATCAATTTCTCCGGTTTCGAGGCGTTTTAAAATTTCTTTGCGTTCGCTAGGAGTACGAAAGCGATTGAGCAAACCCACTTGGATGGGATAGGGCGCAAATCGTTCTTTTAAGGTGTGGTAATGTTGTTGGGTTAAAATCGTCGTGGGAGCAAGAAAAGCGACTTGTTTGTGGCCGCTGGTAATGACTTTGAAAATGGAACGCAAGGCGACTTCGGTTTTGCCGAAACCCACGTCACCACAGATGAGGCGATCCATGGGGCGATCGCTTTCTAAGTCCCTTTTGACATCTTGGATGGCTTTGAGTTGGTCGGGGGTTTCTTGATAAGGAAATGAGCTTTCGAGTTCGTCTTGCCAGGGAGAATCTACGCCGTAACTGTATCCAGTTTGTTGAGCGCGTTTAGCATATAAATTCAGCAAGTCAACGGCAACTTTTTTAACGGCTTTGCGGACTTTATTTTTGGCTTTTTCCCACGCTTTACCGGACATTTTATGGAGTTGCGGCGGCGTTTTTCCGGTTTTGCGGTAACGGGAAAGGCTGTCGAAACTATCAGCCGGGACGCGCAAAATGCCATCGGCATATTGGATGACTAAATATTCGCGGGTGGTAAGTTTTTCGAGTTTGAGAAATTTGCCAATGCCGTGACTTTTATGAACGACATAATCGCCGGGTCGGAGTTTGTTGAGATCAACTTGTTTAGAAGTAGCCCGACGACGTTTGCGAATATAGCCCGTTGAGACTAAATTGTGCTGTCCATAAAATTCGCGATCGCTAATTACAACAATGCGAAAGGTGGGTAAAATAAATCCTTCTAATTCCGCCAGTCCTGAATATTTAATGGCGACGGGAGTATGTTGTTTTAATAACTTGTCAATGGCGGGATAATCGCGCCCGTTGGGGATAAATTGTGCCGCACAATCATGTTCTTGTAACAAGGCGACAGAACGGGAGGGTTGGGCTGAAACCAGCCAGGTGGCGAACTTTTCAATCTGCATCCCGGTGTAAACTTCTCGCTTACCTCGCAGGATTTCGGCAATACGAGCAAAGTTGTGGGGAGTGGTAGGAATCGGTCGTGACGCGACGTTCAAAGCCTCGGAATTTTCTTCAGCAATTTCCCGTAAATAGACTTGACAAAAGCCTTTTAGGGCTGATAAATTATTTCCTAGCGTTAAGTGTAACCTGGGTATCTCCTGCCTATTTTCCAGATTAGCCCATTGTTCCTCGGCGTGTTCGCACCAGAGATCGCAATGGGATTGACATTGTTCTGGCTCATCAACGGTAATTAAAGTGTTTTGGGGCAGATATTGAACTAAAGAGGCAGGCTGCTCGAAGGCAACCCCTAAATACTTCCTCGTTCCCTCTTTATCTTCGATTTCCTCTTGCAAATTTTCGTCCAAAGCATCGACGACAATTTGGGAGAAACGGGTGGGAGTGAGGAGTAAATGCTCGATGCGATCGAGCGATCGCTGAGTTGCTGGATCAAATTCGCGGATTCTTTCTAATTCGTCCCCAAACCAATCCAAGCGAACGGGTAATTCCGCCGAAACGGGAAAGATATCGACTAAATCGCCGCGACGACTCCATTGCCCCTCAGTTTCGACCAAAGCAACGCGCTCATAACCTAAAACTGCCAATTTCCGGTCTAACTCTTTGGATTTTGCCGTCATCCCCGGTTGCAGATTCAGGCAGTAATCCCGAAACACGCTCGGCGGGGGGAGATGGGGTTGGAGCGATCGCTCTGTTGCCACAATCGCCATTTTACCGTTCAATGCTGCCCCTTCAGCGCCCTTGGTGGTCAGTTCGGCTAAAACCTGCATTTGCCCCCAAACCATCTCTGATTCCGGGTCAAACGGGTCGTAGGGAGAAGCTTCCGAGGTGGGGTAGAACTGCATACTTTTCCAACCCATTGCTTCGAGTTGGGTAGCCCAGCGTCCTGCTTCTTCGAGGGTCGAGCAAACCACAAACAAGTTCTGCCCTTGGGATTGTGCCAGGGCAGACGCGACTAAACCCTTGGGCAAGCGGGGCATTCCACTCAACTGTAGAGTCGATTGCGTCTGGAGTTTGCTCAGTAATTCTTGGGTGAGGGGCGATCGCGATAAAGTGCGAATAACGGATTCAAAAGCCATTGGGTCAGTTTGAAAGGGACTGGTTTTACCGACTGAGTTACTGGTTTTAGGCAGTAGGCAGTGGGCAGTAGGCAGTAGTTTAATAGTTATCTCAACTATTATCCTTGTATGCCTGTGGGAAGTGCTTTAGGAATCTGAAGCGAACTTCTCTAACATATTAATCGTTTCGGTTTGCAAGGATATATAGCTGCGGTGTAAGAATTGGACTTGTTCGCTGAGTTGTGCGAGTTGGTGTTGGGTTTGTTGGTGTTGTTTTTCGATGCGATCGCTCATTTTCCCCAAAGTTCGCGTAAATTCAGTTATAGCTTGCTGTTGGGCTGCAACTTGATCGCTATTGGATTGGGTTGCGGTGTTTAGCTTTTGTAGAGATGCAATTAAATCGCGAATCGATTGGCTATTACTTTTGACGAGATCGAAATTTGTATCCCGTTGGGTGCAGAGTTGTTCAGTCATGGCCGCGATCGCCTTGCCGTTTGACTCGCTCATGCGGCGTAGTTGATCGATGCGATCGCGATTGATTTCGGGTAGGTTGTTCATTAGTTATTAGTTATGGGGCTGTTGGTTTTTATTGGGTATTACTATAGTCCGCGAAAGTGAACTTTGTTGCATTGGTTCCCCAGATTTTTAATCTGCGGGCGGGTTAACGGGCAAAACCTCCTATCAAAACAAGCAACCAACAACCAACAACAAACAACCAACAACAAACAACAAAAAAAGAGGGACGAGTCATCCTCATCCCCCCATAATTTCAACTTAAAAGACCAGAAAAATCCGCCTTAAAAATTAAGTTCCCGCAGTCCAAGAATTAACGTACTCCACTTGTGCATCCGTCAAAGTATCGATTTTGATACCCATTGCGTGTAACTTCAAGCGAGCAATTTCCTTGTCCACTTCAACCGGAATCGAATAAAGTCCGGGTTCGAGTTTACCTTTGTTCGTCACCAAATATTCGCAAGCGAGGGCTTGGTTCGCGAAACTCATATCCATCACCGCACTAGGATGACCTTCAGCCGCAGCTAAATTCACCAAACGACCTTCACCGAGGACGATGACCGACTTACCATTCTTGAGCTTATATTGTTGGGTAAAGTTGCGAACATCTTTGACTTCTTCGGCCATTTCACCCAAAGATTTGAGGTCAATTTCGATGTCGAAGTGACCGGAGTTACACACCATCGCACCATCTTTCATGGCTTCAAAGTGTTCGGGACGGATAACGTGCTTATTCCCGGTGACGGTGACGAAGACATCACCTTGGGAAGCCGCTTCATCCATCGGCATAACCCGGAAACCGTCCATCACCGCTTCAATAGCTTTGGTGGGGTCGATTTCGGTCACGATGATATTTCCACCGAGGCCGCGGCCACGCATTGCAACCCCTTTACCGCACCAACCGTATCCTGCAACCACAATGGTTTTACCGGCGAGGAGGACGTTAGTAGCGCGGATAATGCCGTCGAGAGTCGATTGACCCGTACCGTAGCGGTTATCGAAGAAATGCTTGGTGTCTGCGTCGTTGACGTTCATTGCCGGGAAGCTTAACACACCATCATTGAGCATGGCTTGTAAGCGCACAATCCCGGTGGTAGTTTCTTCGGTGGTTCCAATAATATCAGGAAGTTGGTCTTGGCGCTCTTGAACGAGGGTAGCAGTAACGTCGCTACCGTCATCGATAATGATGTTGGGTTTGTGGTCAAGGGCAATGTTAACGTGACGGTGATAGGTATCGTTGTCTTCCCCTTTGAGGGCATAAACGGGAATACCGTAGTCAACCACCAAACTTGCAGCCACATCATCTTGAGTCGAGAGGGGGTTACTGGCGATAAGAATTGCGTCAGCACCTGCATTTTTGAGGGCGATCGCGAGGTGAGCTGTTTCTGTGGTAACGTGACAGCAAGCAATCAAACGAATGCCAGCGAGGGGCTTGGTTTGGGCAAATCGCTCCTGAATTTGACGCAGAACCGGCATTTCTCGTCCTGCCCATTCAATGCGCTGTTTTCCTTGAGGTGCAAGGCTAATGTCTTTTACGTCGTACTTAGGCTGAGTTACAGTGGCTGTCATTCTAGAAATCTCGTATACAAAAACTTACAATGCCGTCTACTAGGTTACTCGATTTTTTTGTCTTTTGTTGTTGGTTGTTGGTTGTTGGTTGTTTGTTATTGGTTATTGGCAGAATCCCTGAATTGGTAATTGGTCACTGGTAATTGGTAATTTTCTTCCCACTCTTCCCCCTCCTCCCCCTCCTCCCCCGATTGCCGATTGCCGACTGCCCAAAAACTACTGCCTAAGACCTAAGACCTACTGCCCAAGAAAACCTACTCCTTCGGGGGTTTTTCCCAAGTAGGCATAGGTTCCTCGATATCTTCGGTATCTTCAGTAGGGGAAGGGTTAGGAGTAGAGTGTAGGGGGTTAAAGGGGTCTATGGTGGGAGTTGAGCGAAACTGCTCGCGAAATAGCTCTAACTCAGCCGTGTTGGTGGTTTCGCTGTCTGCATGAATCACTTGGACTTGATTAACATAGATATATAAGCGCATCGGTTGGTCGAGGGTGCGCGTGATAAAAGCTTCTACCTCTCGGACTTGCTTGGGGGTAATTTCTTTTTGGGCTGCCAAGACGAGAAAAACTTTCGGTGGGTTGCTATTCCAGTCAATCTGGGTTTGCAGGAGTTGTGTGTTTTGGCCAACAGTAATCGTTTCCCGTTCGAGAATCGTAGAGATTGCGTTTTCGAGTTCCCGGTGTTGTTGTTGGAGTTGGGCTTCTCGCAGCAGTTGGACGAAGTTACTGCCCAAGGGTAAAAATAACAAAGAAGTTAGAGCCATGGCAACACCGAGCGATCGCGTGGCTTTGGCATACCCGGCAATAATATACACAGTCATACAAGCGAGGGTAATGCCGAGTAAGTTGGTCACATAAAGCAAAAATGCGCCGCTACTATACCCCCACAACTGCTTGGCTAATGATAATCCTACGACACACAGGGGCGGCATCAAGGCAACGGCGATCGCAGTTCCGGCTAAAGCATCGCTAATGCCTTTTCGTACCTTCGCAAAGCCGCTAATGACTCCTGCGGTAACCGCAATACCAAGATCGACTAAATTCGGACGAACGCGGGCTAAAAATTCCGAGCCAAACTGGGGCAGATTTACCAATAAGCCCAGCAAGCAGGATAATAAAATAGCGACCACCGTCCCAAAGATAATGGCGGTTATCGATTTGCGAAATAAGTTAACATTCCCCTCTAAAGCAGAAAAAGCCAACCCCCGCAACGGTAGCATCAACGGTGCAATCAACATTGCTCCGATAATCACCGCCGTACTATTGCTAATTAAACCAAAAGTCGCGATCGCGCAGGAACTCAAAGTCAAGACGCTGTAGTTCACCGACAAATCGGCATCCACAAACAATTCATTTTCCAATGCTGTCACTTGTTCGGGATTCGGGGGTTTGGGTAAATGTTGGTTTAACTTAGCCAACCCGGAAAGCTGCAATGGCCGCATAAAATTTTCCCATTATGAACTGAGTTTCGCTTTGGTAATGGCTTGCACCTTTGATCCATCCGCTTTGCCTTTGAGTTTTTGCATCACTGGGCCCATTACCTTCCCCATATCCTTCATCGAAGATGCTCCCACTTCCGCGATCGCTTGCTCGACGACTGCGGTAATTTCTTCATCGCTGAGTTGTTCGGGTAAATAGGTTTCAATAATGGCTAATTCTTGAGCTTCTTTTTCGGCTAAATCTTCTCGTCCCGCTTGCTGATATTGCGCGACTGAATCCCGGCGTTGTTTGGCTTGTTGCGATAAAATTGCCAACTCCTCATCAGTATTTAAAGTATCTCGGCCCTTGGCTCTAATTTCTACTTCTTTTTCGAGAATCACTTTTTTTAAGCTGCGTACCGTCTCCAAACGCAGTTTATCCCTAGCTTTCATCGCGGTTTTGATATCTTCTGAGATACGATCTTTTAAACTCATCTTGGGCTATATTTCCTTGACTGACATTAATTTTTTTATGGTAAACCCCAAGCTGACGAGTTGAGGGTAAATCCTAGGATTCTTAGCTCAACGTGACCCAAATATTCTGAGGGAGGGCGATCGCACATTTGCATTAAGGGTTTACATTTCATTACAATTGTTTACCAAAGTTAAAAAAACCAGTTAAATATTGTCCTAATGACTTTACAACGTATTCTCGTTTGGTTTCGCAACGATCTGCGTTTACACGACAACGAAACCCTACACCGAGCCTTACAAACTCAAGCTCAAATTATCCCTTTATATTGCTTTGATCCGCGACAGTTTGGCCAAACACCCTATAAATTTCCCAAAACTGGAGCATACCGAGGGCAATTTCTCCGAGAAAGCGTCCTCAATTTACAGCAATCCTTGCAAACACTCGGAAGCAACTTAGTAATACGTCAAGGAAAACCCGAAACCATTATTCCTGAATTAGTTAAAACCTTAGACATCAACGCCGTTTACTACACCGAAGAAATTACCTTTGAAGAAGCCAAAGTTGAAATTGCCCTTGATGATATCCTCAGACCCCTAGGGATAGAAATTAAGTCCTTTGGGCAAGCAACTTTATTTCACCAGAACGATCTGCCCTTTTCCATTGAAAATTTACCCGAAGTTTTCACCCAATTTCGCAAAGAAATTGAGAAGAAAAACATTGCTGTTAGAAAAACCTTCTCCACTCCCCAAAACTTACCCCAACTCCCCGATATCGAAATTGGTGAAATTCCCGCCCTATCCGATTTAGGACTTGAAACTCCCCAAAGCGATCCTCGCGGTGTTCTTGATTTTAAAGGGGGAGAAACCGCCGGATTAGAACGAGTGAATACTTACTTCTGGGAACAAGATTTACTGCAAAATTATAAAGAAACCCGCAACGGAATGTTAGGGGCTGATTATTCCTCAAAATTTTCCCCTTGGTTAGCCAACGGTTCCCTTTCCCCGCGCTATATTTACGAACAAGTCCAAGAATACGAAGACCAACGGATCAAAAATAAATCTACTTATTGGCTTGTTTTTGAATTAATGTGGCGGGATTACTTTCGCTTTATCTGCGATAAACATGGCAATCAAATCTTTTATGAATCCGGCTTACAAGGCATTAAAATTCCCTGGCAAGAAGACCCAGATTTATTTAAAAAATGGCAAACCGGGATGACAGGATATCCCTTAGTTGATGCCAATATGCGCGAAATTGCCGCCACAGGTTTTATGTCGAATCGTGGTCGTCAAAATGTCGCCAGCTTTCTGACTAAAAACCTCGGCATCAACTGGCAAATGGGGGCAGAATGGTTTGAATCCCTGCTGATTGATTACGATGTGTGCAGTAATTGGGGCAACTGGAATTATACCGCAGGCGTGGGCAACGATGCGCGGGGCTTTCGCTTTTTCAACATTATCAAGCAATCCCAAAATTACGACCCCCAAGGAGAATATATCAAACATTGGCTGCCCGAATTAAAAGCATTACCACCCCATTTAGCGCTACAGCCGTGGAAAATGAGCCAAGAGGAGCAAAACCGCTATGATGTGAAGTTAGGAGAAAATTATCCTAAACCCATCGTAGATTTGTTCAAATCTGCCAAACAGAACGAGAAAATATATAATGGGGCGATCGCGCGATCGCCAAGAAATAGACCAAGCCGTCCCCGTCGTTAACTTACCCACTTTTGCTAGGCTAAAATTATCAGCACCGCTTTACAAAAGTCAAAAAAGCTATTAATCGATCGTTAAAGCTTGAGAAGGAACCTCATTATGGATAAACACAATATTAACTGCGCCGAAGCCTGTGTCAATGGTTGTGTCTTAGGGGATGATTGTCCCAACAAAGAATTTGCCGCAGAAGCCTCCAACTTCATCTCTGACACTCCCCTCGACAAAATGCTCGAAATCGCCGAAGTTGCCCGTATGAAAAAGCTCTCAGAGCCGACAAAATGGGTCATCCCTGACGATATCTAAAGCATGATTTAGGACTAAAAACCCCGGTTTATGGGAAAAACCGGGGTTTTGCTATAATTTTCTCAAATCTCTCAACATTCTCCTGTGACTCGCTTCATTCATGACCAATTTGCCAAACAATACCTGAGCGAACTCCTTTCTCCCCTCGGAACCGTCGAAGCCAACAAAGAAGTTTCCTCCGAAGTTCGTTATATTGACCTATTTTTCACCCCCTTTGACGGGGAAAACCCCCGACGAGACGAATTAGGGCTTTTAGGACGTTTAACCAACACTCCCGCCTTATTTGAACCCTTCCGCAACCCCGTCAGCAAAAATGAGATTCGCACTTGTTTACTCAAACTCCTTACCCTTCAACAAGAATGGGAAAGACAAGCCAACCGGAATCAAGCCCGCATCAGTGAAGACCAACTTCCCCGTTTGTGGATTCTCACTCCCACCGCTTCTGCTAACCTGCTAGAAAGCTGTAACGCCGTTGCAAACGAAGCCGGGATTTACTTTTGCGGTGACATTTTCAAAACCGCCTTTATCGTCATCCACCAACTTCCTGTAACTCCCGAAACCCTGTGGCTGCGCTTACTTGGTCGCGGAAGCGTTCAACGTCAAGCGGTGTTAGAACTTGAAGCCCTGTCCCCCGATCTACCATTACCAAAAATTCTGGGTTTAAAGCCCCGTCCTTCAAGGACGGCTTTATATTATAATATCGGTGTGCGAGTGACCAGTA
>JGI12109J20283_10814772_pt1 | contig 12594 bp, 8 predicted proteins | sample ElkSlonscriptome_12_FD_20283 | JGI IMG/M metagenome (IMG submission 20283) | reverse complement strand
GACGGAAGCCCTTACAGCCTGCCGCCTGCTTGAAAAAGCGCTTTTGGGTACTTTTGAGGTGATTGTCAAAAGTACCTCGCCAGAAAGCGGGCGAAGCCCGCGTGGCGAAACAGAAGTTGATATTGATCTTAGAGAAAAACCACATCGAATCCCGCGTGGCGAAACCCGAAGTTGAATATCCTGAAGCGCGAACCTTCCGCGCTGCGAGCGCGCGACGTCCGGTTGCGCATCGGCGGAAGACCAGGATCGCGTGCGCCGCGGCAGCCAGACCAAGCCCGAAAAGGGCGCTCGGCTCCCCCGGCCTGCGGCGAACTCGGCCTAGTTGGCCCGCTGAAGATCCCCGATCATCGCTTTCAGGAAGCGCGCGGCTTCACCGCCGGTGCAGACGCGGTGATCGAAGGTCAGCGACAGCGGCAGCATCCGGTGTGTTTCCAGACCGCCGAGCACCGGCACGACTTCGTGACGCAGCACGCCGGCGGCGACAATCGCCACGCAAGGCGGATTGATGATCGGCGTTGCGTAGCGACCTGCGAATACGCCGAAGTTCGACAGCATGATCGTGTAGTCCTTGAGGTCTTCCGGCGGAATCGAGCGGCTCTTGACGTTGTCGCGCAAGCGGTTGATCTCTTCGCGCATTTGCTGGCGGTCCGAGGAGTGCACATCGCGCAGTCGGGCCACGAACAGTCCATCGGCCGTATCGACGGCCATTCCGACGTGCATGCCCTTGTGGACCATGCGTACGTTCTGTTCGTCGTCGTACCAGGCGTTGAGCCCGGGCTCGGATTGGGCTCCGGCCCACAGCGAGCGGAGCAGCCGAACGGTGATGTCCTCGCCGGCCGCCCAGGCGTGGATGTCGGCGTCGTCCATGATCGTTGTCGGCACGACGCGTTTGTGCGATTCGCTCATCGAACGCGCCATCGTGCGACGGGTGCCCCGAATCGGTTCCCATTCGCCGGACGCCTCGCTGGCGCTCGATCGATTCGGTGACGGTGCGGAGGAGCGCTCGGGCGCAGGGGCCGGTCTGGATTCGCTGGACGGCTCCGGTTTGCGGGTCGGTCCGTTTTCGGCGGTCTTGCGCACGTCCGAAGACGTGACGACGCCGCCCGGACCGGTGGCTTCGACGCCAGCCAGGTCCACCTTGAGTTTGCGCGCCAATGCGCGAACCGCCGGCGTGACCTTGACGCCGCCGACGGTCGAATGCGTTTGCTGCACCACTTCGTCGGAGGTGGTGACGTTGCCGACCACGGTGCCGGTGTCGGCCCGCTCTTCGCCGCTTTGCCCGTCATCGTCTGTGGCCGGTTCCGGCTGAATCTCGGCCGATTCGGCAGCGGGTTGCTCGGCCTCTGCGGGGCCCGACGCCGGTTCGGGTTCGTCCGTCGGTGCCGATGGGCTGCCTTCGCCCAGGTCGAATTCGACCAGCGGCGCGCCCGTCTTGATCACGTCGCCGGCCTGGCCGTGAAACTTCGCGACCTTGCCGGAGTAAGGGGAAGGTACCTCGACCACGGCCTTGGCCGTTTCCATCGATACGATCGGATCATCGACCTGGACTTCATCGCCTTCGGCGACCAGCCATTCGACGATCTCGGCATCGGGCAGACCTTCACCCAGATCGGGCAGATTGAAAGTCGTCATTCGAACTCCAGGGTTTCTTTGGCCGCCGAGACAATGCGCTCGGTGCTCGGCATGTAGTTCATTTCGTTGCGGTAGAGCGGCATCACCGTGTCGTATCCGGTCACCCGCTTGATCGGCGCCTTGAGGTGCCAGATGCCCTTGTCGGCCAGTCCGGCGGCGATTTCGGCACCGACGCCGCAATGCTTCGGCGCTTCATGGACGATCACGCAGCGGCCGGTCTTCTCGACCGATTCGAGGATGGTGTCCATGTCGATAGGCGCAACCGTGGCGACGTCGATGACCTCGGCGCTGACGCCGTTGGACTCCAGCTCGACTGCCGCTTCCATGGTCTCCTTGACCATTGCGCCCCAGGTCACCAGCGTGATGTCGCTACCGTCGCGCAGCACGAAACAGACATCCAGCGGCAGCTCTTCGCCGTTGTCCTCTACCTCTTCGCGCTGCCAGCGATAGATGCGCTTGGGCTCGAGGAACACCACCGGATCCGGGTCCCGAATCGCGGCCAGCAGCAACCCGTAGGCCCGGCTGGGAGATGACGGGATCACGGTTCGCACGCCCGGAAAGTGAGCCCAGGTCGCTTCATTGCTGTCGGAGTGGTGTTCGGGGGCGTGGATGCCGCCGCCCCAGGGCGTACGAATCACCATCGGGCAGCTCATCCGTCCGCGGGTTCGGTGGCGTAGTCTTGCGGCGTGGTTGACCACGTGATCGACCATCGGATACATGAAGCCCTCGAACTGGGCTTCGGCGACCGGCTTCATGCCCTGCGAAGCCATGCCGACGCACATTCCGGCGATCATGACCTCGGCCAGCGGGGTATCGATGACGCGTTCGTCCCCGAACTGCTGCTGCAGTCCGGCGGTCGCCCGGAACACGCCGCCGTTGACGCCGACGTCTTCGCCGAAGACGACGACGGTCGGGTCGTTCTCCATCTCGTGGGCCAGCGCCAGCGTGACCGCTTCAACCAGAGTGATCTCGGCCATCAGTGCGCTCCTCCCTTGGACGGAAAGCGTCGCGCCATCTCGCGCTGCTCTTCCAGGTGGTGCGGCAGATTCTTGAACATGAAATCGAACATCGCGTCGATCGGCTGCGGATCGTTCTCGACCGCATCGGTGTATTCCGCCACCGCGGCGTCGACACGCTCCTTGCAGTCGGCCAGCAGCTCCTGTTCCTTGACCTCGTCCCAGTGGCTCTGGTCGATCAGGTAATTGCGCATACGCAGCAGCGGCTCTTTCTTCCAGGCCGACTCGACCTCATCCTGCTCGCGGTAGCGCCGCGCGTCGTCCGCCGTGGTGTGATCGGAAAGCCGGTAGGTCATCAACTCGATTACCGAGGCGCCGCGGCCGTCGCGCGCCGCCGCGATCGCCTTGTCCATTGCCCAGCGCGAGGCGATCAGGTCGTTTCCGTCGACCTGGATCGACGGCAGGCCGCCGGCGATGCCCTTCTGCGCCAGCGTCCGCGCGGTATTCTGTTTGGAGCGGGGCACCGAAATGGCCCACTGATTGTTGACGATCACCAGGACCAGCGGAAGCTTCCAGGCACTGGCGGCGTTGATGGCCTCCAGAAAGTCGCCCTTGGACGATCCGCCGTCGCCGACCACGGTAACCGCCACGCGCGGCTGCCCGTGCAGCTTGTAAGCCATTGCCGCGCCGGCGGCGTGCAGGCATTGCGTGGCAATCGGAACGCACCAGGGAAAGTCGTGCTTGGGCCCGGAGAAGTCGTTGCCGCGCTCGTCTCCGCCCCAGTACTTCAGGACATCGGACATCTTGACGCCGCGGAAGAACTGGGCCGCATACTCTCGATACATGGGTGCAAAGCAGTCTTCATCGCGCATCGCCGATCCGATCGCCACGTGCGCCGCTTCGTGTCCGAGACACGAGGCGTAAGTCCCGAGCTTGCCGGTTCGCTGCAGCGCCACGGCCTTCTTGTCGAACACCCGAGTCAGCGTCATCAGCCGATACAGGCTTTCGAGCTGTTTGAGGTCGCGCGCCAGCGCTGGAATGCTCGAGCCCTCGACCAGTCGCCCTTTTTCGTCGAGAAACTGGAAAAAATCGACTTTGAACGAGGCAATCGTTGCCGCCATGGAAGCTCCTCTGATTTTTCGCCGGTAAGCAGCCGGTTTCGTCGGTTGATGCACAACGGCGCGCCTTCCCCATGGCGCCCTGTATCGCTCGCTCACGCGGCGACCGTTCATTATAACCGCGGAAAACCGGCGCGGTCCGCGCTTGCCGACGTCGGCGCCGCCCGATTCGCGGCCGGCACGCGTGGATCGATGCCTGCGGCTCGCGGTAGACTGACCGCTGCCGATCCACGCTGCGCCCGACATGACCGATGCGCCAAACCGCCGCGAGCTCGAGCCCGGGATTCATACCGACCTCAGCAACCGCCTCGACTATTACGGCTATCTGGGCCTGGACCGTGTGCTGGAGGCTCAGCATCCGCTCAGCGATCCGCCGCACCACGACGAGATGCTGTTCATCATTCAGCACCAGACCGCGGAGCTGTGGTTCAAACTCATCATTCACGAACTCAAGGCCGCCATCGCACACCTGGAGTTTGACGATCCGGATCCGTGCCTGAAGATCCTGGCTCGGGTCAAGATGGTCCAGCAGCAGCTATTCGACCAATGGGCGGTGCTGGAGACGCTCACTCCCAGCGAGTACATGGAGTTCCGCGACGTGCTCGGCTCGTCTTCGGGTTTCCAGTCGTTCCAGTATCGGTCGGTGGAATTCCTGCTCGGCAACAAGAACCGCGACACGATCGCGGTGTTTCGGCACCAGCCGGCGGTGGTCGAGGAACTGGAGCGAGTCCTCGAGTCGCCCTCGGTCTATGACGCCTTTCTGCGCTATCTGTCGCGTCGCGGGCTGCGGGTGCCGGTCGAATGCGTGGATCGCGATTTCTCCGAGCCGCACGTATTCTCCTCCGAGCTGGTCGACGTGCTCGTGGAGATCTATCGGCAACCGTCCGGTCGCTGGACCGAATACGCGCTGTGCGAGCGGCTGGTGGATGTCGAGGAATCTTTCCAGCTCTGGCGTTACCGACATCTGAAGTCAGTCGAGCGGATCATCGGCCACAAGACAGGAACCGGCGGCTCCAGCGGCGTGGAGTTCCTGGAGCGTGCGCTGGCGCTTCGCTTCTTCCCGGAATTGATGGAAGTACGAACGCGGCTCTGACCGGTGGCGCGATCATCCGGTGGATGCGAACGCGGCACACGCTGTGCAATAATGATCGAAGAGGGCGAATAAACGCCTCAGCAACAACAAACCACTACGGGGTAGAACAATGAAATCTGTCTGGAATCTTCCCGGCCGGCTGTTGCCGGCTCTGCTTGTCAGTATTTCCTTCGGCGTTTCCGCCCAGGTCGTCGAAGTGCCGGGGCTCGGCGAAGACGTCACCGTTTACACCGACATCAACGGCATTCCGACCATCGCCGGCGAAACCGAAGCGGACGTGACCTTCGTCCAGGGCTATCTTCACGCCAGAGATCGCTTTTTCCAGATGGACTTTCTGCGCCGTGTCGCTTCGGGCACGCTGGCCGAACTGCTCGGTCCGGGTGCGCTGGGCAATGACGTCGAACTGCGAACGCTGGGGCTCCGGCGGGCCGCCTTCGCCACCTGGACCGGACTCTCACCGGAAGAAAAGGGTTGGGTCCTGGCCTATGCAAACGGTGTCAACGCGTGGCTTCGAAACAACGCACTGCCGGCTGAATACGGCGCGCTCGAGCTGACGGCCGCAGAGCCCTGGACGCCGGTCGATACGCTCGCTATCGGCAAACTGCTGGCCTTCCAGCTCTCCTTCGATTCCGGCGACGCCGGCAATACCGTGGATCTCCTGACCTATCAGGGCGTCGGAAACGTCGCCGGATTCGACGGCACGGCGCTGTTCTTCGAAGACTTGTTCCGCGTCGAGCCGGCCAGCGAACGCGTTTCCATCCCGACCTTCTTCGGCGACATCGGCATTATCGAGGTGCCCGCATCGGCCGAAGCACCCGAATCGAATGCCGGCAAGTCCGGCGCGACCGGCACCGCCTACAGCGCGCCCGATCTCGACCCGGTGGTCATAGAAAGCCTGCGCGAGCATCTCGACGCCCTGCGCAGCATCCCGGTGATCGGCGAGTCGATTACCGGCGACATCGGCAAGGCCGGCTCGAACTGGTTCATCATTTCCGGAGAGCACACCGAGAGCGGCTATCCGATCCTGGCCAACGACCCGCATCTCGGTTTGGACATGCCGTCGACCTTCACCAAGGAAAACCTGGTGATTCGAAGCGAAGGGGTCGCCGTCAGCGGCGTTGCTTTCGCCGGTACGCCGCTGGTCATCCAGGGCTGCAACATGCGCATCTGCTGGGGCTCGACGGTCAACCCGACCGACGTGACGGACTATTACCAGGAGCAGCTGGTCGTCAATAATTTCGGTCTGCCCACCCACACCGTCTACAACGGTGAGCCTGAGCGCATCAAGCTGGTATTCCAATCCTACTTCGTCAACGGGCTCGGTGACGGGGAGGCGGACAACATCACGCGCGCCAGCGTGCCGTACGACGGCGGTGGCATCACGTTCGTGGTTCCGCGCCGCAACAACGGCCCGATCGTCCAGAACAACGGCGACGGCACCGCGATCTCCGTGCAGTACACCGGCTGGGGTCCGACCTTCGAGCTGTCGACCTTCCGCGCCTGGGCGCGTGCCAAGAACCTCGAGGACTTTCAGGCGGCCCTTCCTGATTTCACGATCGGCGGTCAGAACTTCGGCTACGCCGACATCGATGGGAATATCGCCTACTTCGCGACCGGCACCGTGCCGCTTCGATCCGATCTTCAGAGCAATACGGTCGACGGCGTGCCGCCGTTCCTGATCCGTAACGGTACCGGTGCCCAGGACCACGAGTGGCTGCCGCTGGACGGCGAACCGGTTACGCGTGGCCTGCCGTATGCTGCGCTCCCGCTGTCGGAAATGCCGCAGATCATCAATCCTGAATCGGGCTACATCGCCAATGCCAACAACGACCCGGTCGGCACCACGCTGGACAACAACGCGCTCAACCAGCTTCGACCCGGCGGCAACGGAATCTACTATCTCGCGCCGGGCTACAGCTCGCTGCGCCAGGGTCAGATCGATCGGAAGCTCCAGGACCTGATTGCACGCGAGGCGCCGATCACTCCTACCGACATCAAGGTCCTGCAAGGCAACAACCAGTTGCTCGACGCCGAGTTGATCGTTCCGTACCTGCTGGAAGCCTTCGAAAACGCAGTGGCCGAGGACGCCTGGCCGGGACTTGCGCAATTCGCGGCCGATCCGGCGATCCAGGAGGCGATCGGTCGTCTCGCGGAATGGGATTTCTCCACGCCTACCGGGCTGACCGAAGGCTTCGACCCGGGAAGCAATCCTTTCCTGCCCGAGGAGCCCAGCGAGGCCGAGATCGCGAACAGCGTCGCGGCGACGATCTACTCGACGTTCCGCGGCCAGGCCATCGCCAACACCATCGATGCAGTGCTCGACGCCGTCCAGCTCGGCGGCAACCGCCCCGGCAGCCGGGAGTCGGTGCGTGCGCTGCTCCATCTGCTCGAGAGCTTCCCGGAAAACCAGGGCATCGGTGCGTCCGGCCTGCCGTTCTTCAACGTCGAGGGCGCTCCGGATCCGGCATCGGCACGCGATACCGTCATGCTGGCAAGCCTGAAGGGCTCGCTGGATCTGCTGGCCAGCGACGAGTTCGCGGCCGCGTTCGACAACTCCACCGACCAGAGCGACTATCGCTGGGGCAAGCTGCACCGAATCGTGTTCCGGCATCCGCTCAATACGGTTCCGTTCAACGTGCCTCGCGGCGCGGGCCTGAACGACGTCAGCGAAGAACTTCCGGGCGTAGCTCGACCGGGCGGCTTCGAGGTGATCGACGCTTCGGGCCATAGCGTCCGAGCCGACGGCGTCAACGAGTTCATGTTCGGCTCCGGCCCGGCGCGTCGCGTCGTGGCGCACATGGCACCGGACGGCCCCATCGCCGACGAGATCATTCCCGGCGGGCGCAGCGGAATCGTTTCCAGCCCGCTGTACGTCAACCAGCTGTTCCTGTGGCTGGTCAACGCCTACCTGCCGCTGGACATCGGCGAAACGGACGCCGAGGCGAGCGCGATGATCATGACGACCTTTACTTCCCCGTAGGCGCCAACGCTTTTCGGCTCCCGGAAATGCCCGCCACGTGCGGGCATTTTCGTGTCCGCGCGAATCGCTCGCCGTCTCGGGGAAGCCGCGCCGCGAGAAGGTCGTCGGCAACGACCGGCAACCCAGGGACTCCGCCGAGTTCGGGGTTGACTGCGATTATTCGCTGCTGCTGGCATCAAAAAGGTTTTCACGGGTATAATGGCGGGCTACCCCGGCGGCCTGGTCGCGGGCCGGCGGATTTTCTGCAACCAATGAAATGGAAACCATCATGGCCAAGACTTATGAAGTGCCGGCCCAGATTCGCGAAGACGTGGGGAAAGGTGCGAGCCGCCGCCTGCGCCGCGAAGACAAGGTGCCGGCCGTGGTATACGGCGGAACGCGGAAACCCGTCTCGCTGACGCTGGAGCACGACTACATCCTGCATGCGGCCGACGACGAGAGCTTCCACGCCTCCATTCTCGATCTGAAGGTCGAGGACGGCCGCAAGCAAAAGGTCATTCTGCGAGATCTGCAGCGTCACCCTTTCAAGCCGCGCATCCAGCACGTCGACTTCCAGCGCGTGCGCGAGGACACCGAGCTGCGTATCGAGGTGCCGCTGCATTTCGTCAACGAAGAGACCAGCCCGGCCGGCAAGAAGGGCGGTGTCGTCATTTCGTACAACTACACCGAAATCGAAATCTCGGCGCTGCCGAAGAATCTGCCTGAGTACCTCGAAGTGGATCTGATCACCCTGCAACCGGGTGGACGAATCATGATGAGCGAGATCTCGCTGCCCGAGGGCGTGATCATCCCGACGCTGGAATACGGCGACGAGGATGCCGACGCCGCGGTGGTCAGCGCCATCTTCATTCGTGAAGGTCAGGGCACCGGCGAGCTCGCTGCCGAAGCCGACGCCGCGCTGGCCGAAGCTGAAATGGCCGGTGAGGAAGACCTCGAAGAAGCCGCTGAGGGTGAGGAAGGCGAAGGCGAGGAAGGCGAAGGCGAATCCGAGGGCGATTCCGACGAAGAGTCGAAAGACGATTCTGACGAGAAGAAGTCGGACTGATCGGCCATGGCCACGCCCTGGCTGATTGCCGGACTCGGCAATCCGGGCTCGAAGTACGAAAGAACCCGGCACAACGCCGGGTTCTGGTTTATTGAGCGCCTTGCCGAGCGGCATCATGTTTCGCTCAAGGGCGAGAAAAAGCTTCACGGGCTTGCCGTGAAGGCCCGTCTGGGCGGCCACGATGCCGTGCTGCTGATGCCCGAGACGTTCATGAACGACTCGGGTCGCTCGCTGCGCGCGGCAACGGATTTCTACAGAATTCCAGCCGAGCGGGTAATCATTGCTTACGACGACCTGGACCTGAAGCCCGGCACCGCGAAGCTCAAACTGGGCGGCGGGCATGGGGGGCACAACGGCTTGCGCAGCGCGTTCAGCCACCTCGGGACGCCGGAGTTCTGGCGCCTCCGGATCGGCATCGGTCATCCGGGCCTGGCCGCGCAGGTGACCCCGTGGGTGCTTGGTCGCGCTTCGGCCGACGAACAACGTGCCATCGTCGACTCCATCGAGCGCTCGCTGGACGTGTTCCCCGAGTTTCTTGCAGGACGTCCGGGCGAAGCGATGAAGGAGTTGCACCGAAGCGCACCGCAGTAGATATTCAGTTTGATGTTTTCAGTTTTCAGCATCCGGGTTCTTCGCGACCATTGCTGGAACCGATCGAATCGGAGATTTCTGGATGGGATTCAAATGCGGAATCGTCGGACTGCCCAACGTTGGTAAGTCGACCCTGTTCAACTGCCTGACCAAGGCCGGGATCCAGGCCGAGAACTACCCGTTCTGCACCATCGACCCGAACGTCGGCATCGTACCGGTGCCGGACGCGCGGCTCGACGAACTGGCCGGGATCGTCAAGCCGGAGAAAGTCGTGCCGACGACGATGCAGTTCGTCGATATCGCGGGACTGGTCGCCGGCGCGTCGAAAGGCGAAGGGCTGGGCAACAAGTTCCTTGGCCACGTGCGTGAAACCGACGCCATCGCGCACATCGTTCGCTGCTTTGAAGACGACGACGTCACGCACGTTTCGGGCCGCGTTGATCCCATTGCCGATATCGAGACGATCGAGACCGAGTTGACGCTGGCCGACCTCGAATCCGCCGAAGGCGCGCTGGCTCGCGTGGCCAAGCAGACCAAGTCCGGCGACAAGGACGCCAAGACGCTGGCGGCGCTGCTGGAGCGAGTCGTCGCCCATCTGTCGGAGGGCCGGCCGGTTCGAAGCATGGACCTGGACGCCGAAGCCAAACGAGCGCTGCGCGAATACCACTTCATCACGGCCAAGCCGGTTCTGTACGTGGCCAACGTGGACGATACCGATCACGAGGGCAATCCGATGGTAGCGGCAGTCGAAAAGCATGCACACGCCGCGGGTGAAGGCGTTGTTGTCGTGTCGGCTGCGATGGAAGCCGAGCTGGCTCAGCTCGAGCCGGCCGAACAGGTGGAGTTCCTTGCCGATCTGGGAGAAGACGAACCCGGTCTGCACCGTCTGATCCGCGCCGGATACGAGTTGCTCGAACTCCTGACGTTTTTTACCGCCGGCCCGAAGGAAGCGCGCGCCTGGACCGTCAAGCGCGGCGCCACCGCACCGAAGGCCGCAGGGCGCATCCATACCGACTTCGAGAAAGGGTTCATCCGCGCCGAAGTGACGGCCTACGAGGACTACATCGCCTGCAATGGAGAAACCGGCGCCAAGGCGGCCGGCAAGCTGCGCCTGGAAGGCAAGGAGTACATCGTCAAGGAAGGCGATGTGATGCACTTCCGGTTCAACGTCTAGGGAACCTCTGAGCCAACCGCCATGGGCGCGTCGGGGTGTTTCGCGTGGCGCCGGTGCAGGTTCGGCGAGCGAGGTTTGGTGGCTTCTGCAGGAGCGAGGCGTAACGGGGAAAGCCCCCATTTTGGCCTGGCCCATCTGGCGTCATCTGGCGATTGTGATGACAAGCTACTGATAGAGCACAACTGCGTAAAGCCCGCCGTCTATGCCGCGGCATTCAGCCAGTCGGATAGGCTAAGGGCTCGGACTTCGCGGCTCGGCATTATAGAACGATCGTTCTTGACTGAACACCGGTAAGGGAGCACACTTTGCCATCCGTGCATATGCGCACTGGGAATTCTGAGCCGCCGCGAATCTGGCAGTTTCGAACGAGATAAACCGGGAAAATTCGGGTTTATTGCGGTTCCCGTGGACGCGAGGGTCCGCTTATGGAAGGGCAGAAGGAATCAACCAATCCGCGTCCGGAGCCTGCTCGACTGTCGCAATGGGCGGTGCGCGACCGCGCCGACATTCGCGATTCCACGTTTCCCGCGACCCTTGCGAATCCGCGCTGGTGGAAACCGGCCGGTATCCAATTGAAAGCGCCTATCAGGTCCGCCTTTACGGGCTCGCCGGAGACGTCTGTGCGGAATTCAAGGACCTCGATTTCGCGCGGCTCCACTGGGAGCGCGCGCAGTATGGCACGCAGTCGGATCGCCCCCGGCATCCGCTTGATGAGACTCCGGCAATACGGTCGACGTCCAGCCCGCCGGGCTCGCGCTCGATCGACCGGTTTCGTGGAACGTTGCAGGAGCCAGTTGGCGTCGTGTGTACGGCGACCGATTCCGTCAATGAATCGTCGGATCATGGCGATCCTGATCTGGCAGGACTTCGCGCTTGCCGCGTCCTTGTTTGATTTCGACTGCGCGCGACACCTGCGCGGCCGATTGATAAGAAGTTGTCACGTTTCGCTCCGGTTTTCCGTATGTTTTTGAGAGACCGGACGATTCGGCGAAAGTTCGCGGACGGGCGAGCGGGCAGGCGCTTGTCGAAACCGCATTTTTGATGATAGATTCGGTACTTAGCGGGGGTCGTGTTTACTGGCGCTGGAGGCGTTTGATGGATCCAATCGACAGCCAACAAAGCAATCGGCTCCGCCCCGCTGCGATTGCCGGCTCCAGGCTGTGCCGGCACGCATTGCGGCTTTGGATTGTGTCGTTGCTCGCCTTGCAGGTCGCCGGGTGCGCCGCACAGCAAGTTCGGCCGGCGCAGCCAGACAGCCCCGAGATGGAGGGCTTCCACAGCTTCTCCGATCTGCATATCGTCGATTGCCTGCTGCCCGGCGAAGTCCGACGGATGGGCAACCAGACGTTTCTTTCTCCCCGCAGGCCGGTCCGCACCACGGCCGGAAACTGCCGTATCCGCGGCGGCGAGTACACTGCCTACGACCGCGCCGATTACCAGTCGGCGCTGAACGTCTGGCTTGAACGGGCCAGAGAGGGCGACCCTGAAGCGCAGCACTACGTCGGCGAGATCCACGAGAAGGGCATGGGCCGCTCCCCGGATCACGCCGCGGCCGCGGCCTGGTACCGCAAGGCAGCCGAGCAGGGCTACGCGAAGTCCCAGATCGCGCTCGGCTACCTGTACGAGATGGGGCTGGGCGTGGAGCAGGACATGGTCGAATCGCTCCAGTGGTATCGCCGTGCCTCGGGCAGCCGGGAGGGAGACCTCGTATTCGCCTCGGCCGCGCGAGAGAAGATGCAAGCCCAGCGCGCCGAGCTCGAGGCGCAGCTCGAACGGCAGCGGCAGGAAACACGCGCCCTCTCCGCGCAGGTCCAGCGCCTGCGCGAGGAACTGGCCCAGCGCGAGGATGCCGGCCAGGCCAGCGCGGAGACCATCGCCACGCTGGAACGCATGCTGGCGCAGACCGAGCAGGACGCTGCCGAAACCGAGGGTCGCCTGGTCCGCATGCGCGGCCGTGAGCTGCCGGCTGCAACTGTTTCATCGCAGTCCAGTCGCAGCGAGCGCA
>JGI12109J20283_11180730_pt1 | contig 12610 bp, 14 predicted proteins | sample ElkSlonscriptome_12_FD_20283 | JGI IMG/M metagenome (IMG submission 20283) | reverse complement strand
TGTGCGTGATTTTGTATGGGTGGATGCCATAGGTGTGTCAAGTTAGGTGATACCTAGTATACGGTATCAGACACACTTTAGTGTACGGTCTCGTTGATGTTATATGAGTACTGGTGTAGGTGTCTGAGAGCGTGACGCGGTTACTCTTCACGCAATAGCTGCTCGGGGGTATGCGTACGACGTGCTCCACGCACGGCGCGCCGGGTTAGTACCAAAAGAGCGAAAGGAAGGTGATATCGGTGAAGTATACAACCGCAACCCCGAGCACCAAGAATGGCCCAAACGGAATAGCCGAACGCAGACCAAGGTGTTCCTGCGGCCCTCGTCCGAAAAACGCCAGTAACCGCTGCACCAAAATCCAGGAAAGCATTACGGCGGCCCCCAACCAGAAACCAAACATCACCGCAGATATTCCGCCGTTTATTCCGAGCAAGAGTCCAATACCAACCGCGAGCTTACCATCCCCGAGACCAATCCAACGACCATGAGAGACATACCACAATCCATAGAACGGTGCGTAGAGCAGTATGCCCGCAAGCACGTGCATCGAGAACTGCATGAGGTGCGCAAGGTCAAGACCTACGAACACGCCCGCTACACGCACGGTTTCAAACAGTGCCACACATGCGGCAAGGAGTGCGAAGATAAGATTAAACCGATCCGGTATCAACTTCGTCCGCAGATCGTATACAACGATCACAATGAGTATCGCCCAGAGTGCTCCATGCAACACGAGCACAATCGGCATCCACCATTCCCACACCGTGATGGCCTGCGCACGATATACTAAGAGGAACGTGACAGCGGTCAATAGCTCAACGAGTGGATACTGCGGACTGAGTCGTGCGGCGCATGCGCGGCACTTCCCTCGCTGTGCTAGGTAGGACACAACCGGTACGAGCTCGAACCACCTCAGGACATGGCCGCAGTGCGGACAACCAGAACGACCACCAAGCACTTTCCCTACTTCATGGCGCAGTATCACAACGTTCAGGAAACTCCCAATCGCTAGACCACACAGAACGATGAGCAACGCGACCATAGGCATGAGCACGAACACCGCACCTTACCGAGACTCCTTAAGAATGATCACCTCGACAATCTCTCGTAGCGAATCGTACACATCGGCGTAATCATCAGCAACTCGATACAATCGGGCATCGGTTGCTATCCAATCGCGTAACCAATCCTCAATCTCGGAACCAACAGGAGTCGTATTATCAAGACCAACCGCAATAACTGCTATCTGAATACCCTCGTCGAAGAACGCATCTCGAATTTTGGTTGCATTACACATGGGGAAATGCCACGGCCGGCTACCGTCTAGCAAACCGGATACGTAATTGCTCGGCGTGTTAAACGCACCCTCTTCATCGTCGCAAAACGTGTAGTGCGGACCAGATCCTGAGCCGATAGGGTCATTACCGGTATCCACGAATAGCCCTGAACCCGGGTCTTGCGTACGAAAGAGTTTTGAGCTACCTAATGGATACATCACGTCATACGGCGTCGCAAGAAAGTTGCCTGTAATTGGATTTACTGATTCGCTCTTCCACTCCTTTGCAGCATGCGAAATCAAAGCATTCGGTTCCCCGTCGGTGATGATAATCATATAGTCAGGATAGTCTGAATCAGGACGATCCCGCGGATACGTTGGGAATGCTGCACCAAGAACAGCTTGATTTACGTAATCGTTCATATCGTCTATATCTGAGTCTCCGAACACATCTTCTTCCAAACGACCAAACGCATAGTCGGGGCTACCACCTGCCACACTAATATCACTACTCGTGCCACCTATGGGGTAGAAACGCCCAGAGAACTCAAGTCCCGCGATAGAGAGTGCGAGCGACAAATTCGTGTGTGCGGCATCGACTTCGATACGGTTTGTAGACGGCCACACATCATCGGTAGGATCGCCCGGCGTGTCGCTGTTCCAGGGCAGTAAATCACCTAGAGTAGTTTCGTCACCCGGATCTGTCAGGGCGACATCCGGCCCTAGCAAGCACGGGTCAAGAATACCATTCGCTGTGTCACACAGCCCGGCAACATCAGTATTCCCCCATCTCCGACCTGTATCTGCAATACCGGTCCCGAAAGTAACAATACCTATGTATGGCGCCGGTACACGACCACGCAGGTACGACACACCATCAGACAAAGCGGCCTTAAGTTGCGCCCACTCGCCCGTTTCCGCAGCAGCCGTGCGCTCTCCCTCGATACTGCCAGACCTGTCTACCAAAAACATAAAGTCGGCGCCGGAAATAGTGCTGTAGTTGTACTGCTGAAAACGTTCCGCCTCACGACTGCCGCCGGCCGCCGCCCTATCGAACACACGTACCAAACCGTTAAATGACGCATAGTCTGAAGAATCCTCAAGTTGGCGGTACACTTCGACACGAGTATCACCGGGAAGAGTGAACGTCGCCTTGCCCGCGTCCACGTCCCCGGCACCAAAATCGAACCCAAGCAATTCATACGACATTGTAGTACCGTTGCTTGCAGCCCCATCGACAGTCTGCGTCACAGCACTCCAGTCATAGCTCACTCCCTGACATTCAATGTCTGCACCACCACCGGCAATCGCAGGTGTGTCTGGCGAAAACGTATCGACATCCTTACCCAGCCAGTACTTCACGCATGAAAACGCATCCTCAGCAGAGTACGACCCCTGTACCGCCTCCTCACGTGCGGTACTGTTCCCGACCGACTGCAAAGCAAACCCTGCTAACGCTATCGCTATCGCCAGTATGATGGAGCCGATTACGATAACAATAAACAGCGAAATGCCCTCCTGTCTCTCCACCAAGCCAACAGATGTATGATTGCTAGTCATTATAGAGTGTTGTTAGTATTTCGACGGAGTCTGTTCCGCTCCCGGACGACCATGACACAGTCACTGTGTACTCCGCCTCATCATGAGTCCCATCACCATCCACGTCGGCCGTCTGTACGACAATGGTTCGCGTATAGGGCGTATCGACCGCAGCACTTACCGGATCAAAGTGACTGTACTGTGGTGAAGTGGGATCGGGTTGCCGAAGTATGCAGTTGTTGAGCAGCGTGCATTCAGAAATGCCCGTCGTTGGCACAATGACATCGGTCTGTGTTTCAAGGCCGCACGTTCTGCCTGTCGGACACTGGATGTGCGTCAACCACCCCGACCCACCAACAAACTGTCTGTTGTAGTACCAACGTGCTCGAATCCACTCGACTGCATCCTGTGCAAGGTACGTCGCGATCAACCGATCGTTTGCCGAGCGTACTGAGCGCGAGCTGGATGATAGTAGCAACAATGAACCCGTGACCATGGCAACAAGCACACCAATGGCGATAATCGCCTCCAGTAGCACTACCCCAGCTTCTTTGTTGCCTTGCTTTGTGTTCATAGGGCTCCTAAATACCGGTACGCCCGGCTGCCACAGAGGTTTGTACGCGTACCGGCGTCTCACCAAGCTCTGCATCTACATGTTCCGCCTCGATGTATAGTCGAACCAAAAGACCGGTGTCGTCCACGTCTACCTCGAAACTGTTCACCTGCGTATTTGGCGGTGTGATTGGGAGGTCGTCTACACCATTCACTTCTTTCATCAGCCGGTTTGCACTCGAGCCGGTGCCGATGAAGTACCGTACCACGTCGGCAGCTTGATTGTTAATACCCGCAATACGGGTAAGGGTTAACTCTGCACCTGCGCCATCACCGAAGTTCTCCCCCACTCGCGCTTCACGCGTCACATCCGCTAACACGAATGCGATAGAGTCGGTAAGTTCTATCTGTCGCTGCGTGACGCGACTTGACTGTCCGGTACTGAGAAACGTACCTGCAACCACCACTAACGTGAGCGAGATAAGCCCGAATGCAACGAGCATCTCCACCAAAAGCGCACCTCGCTGCCGATCATGGCGTGCATGTAGCTGTCGGAATATGTGGGACTTAGTCAGCATAGATCAAACCATACTTATTCACGTAGACTGTCCTTGTCAGCGAACCGGATGCGAGCGTAATCTCCGCCGCACTGCGGTAGTTGTGTGATGTACCATTACTGTGTGATCCAAGAAACACTGTTTCCTCATCAGCCCGAACACGACCTCGACGCACCAACACGTGTAGTTCGTTTGGACCTGCCACCCCGTCAATACTTATGTCCGACACAGTCACGCCTCTCGGTAGCTGCACTGTCTCGACAAGATTGTCTGGGTCATACCTATTGTGTTTAGCTACCCTGGACGTATCGCGGTCAGCACCGAAGCCAAAGTACACCAGTATGGACGTGGCGTCCTGGTCAAAGTGCACGCCATACCCCCGGTCGTACCGTTCCGCGTCAGAAACATCACCATTAGCTACCACCTCTGCCGGCACCGATCGCCCCGTATCACCCCACGCCTGCACCTGGCGGAGCGTGGAGACAACCTCATCGACCGCAATGTCGAGGTTGCGCGTTTCTCGCACCCCGCGGGCGTTAATGGCGAGCATGCCGGCAAGAATGCCGAGCATACCAAGGACGACCAGCACCTCTATCAAAGTGAACCCTTGTGTTGCGGATGCGTGTCGCGGTGAGAACATGGTGTTGTACCTATATCATACCACCAAGGCAGCACAGTATACCGCACACCATGAGCGAAAGGTGTGGATAGGACGTTACGGCTTCACGCAGTAGTCATGGCGGTCATCCGTGTGTGGCTCCCTGTCGCAGTCAAGGCTCGCGCCTGCGGGTCGCTGTGCATTTGTTAGATCACTGGCAAGCACATGATGGTTTTGCTCGAGCCGAGCACGCAGTAAGTACGCCATATTTGAGCTCAATGCTTCGTAATCATAGTTCACACCACTGCCAACAGGGTCTTGTGGAACAGGGTCTAAAAAGGTAGCCAAAGAAACACCGGTCGGGCAACCATTATTCGCAGTGACGGCAAGCGTGGACGGATACTGACGACAACTATTATAGTACTCCTCGAGCATAAGCTGGATCTGCGCAAGGTCGGTGACACGCTCCGCATCGCGCGCCTGCGGAGTTGCGCCTGAGATACTAACAATAGTTACCGTCGTGAGAACGGAAATAATTGCAATGACGACCAGCATCTCCACCAGAGTGAATCCTGCGTTAGGATATATGTTTTTCGAGTTCACGCAGGTCATTATACCTCACCCTGTCGACATGGAAAGCATTTCTATCAACAGGGCGAGGTGATGAATACCACAAACACCCCTGATGGGGTGTTTGTGAAACTACAACTATTGCACAAGGCAGCAGATTGTTAGTCGAGCGGACACTGGGTTTCGTCGATGACACCACCGTTCGTGACGATACCTCCCTCGTCAAGCACGATTATACAATCACCAACATCTGTAGTATCACCGAACGCTTTCTCGTTCTCTGCCGTGACATCAAACATCAATGCACCGTCACCACCACAGTCCTGGTCGTCGATAGTCCAATTCACATTTGCTGTGGTCGGAAGGTCTCCGGCCACAATATCTCGCCGCGCACAGATCGTAGTAAGACCTGCCGTAGCACCTCGAACTTCCTGGAAGAACGCCGATCGGTTTGCCTGACCACCGGTGCCAGACAAGCTTACGAGCACCACAGACGCCAAAATACCGATAATTGCGATCACCACCAAGAGCTCAATAAGGGTGAAACCGCGCGTTGTTTGTTTCAACATATGTATATATTATTTCTAAAGGGGCTGATAATTGTGTGTGAACACACTGAAGCGTCACTTCACGATAAGGGTATTGTACCGCGCACTACTCACCCCACAAAAGCAATTATTGGTATTGGTGTGGATAACGTGCGTCACTACAAGACACCCCCTGAGGTACTGATGCTGTAGATCGGCATAAGGATAGAGGCGAGCAGCGTCCCCACACCACCGGCAAGCAAGATGATCATCGCGGGTTCGATGAGCCCAATCACCGTCTGCACCGCCTGCTCCACCTCTCTGCTGTAGAAGTCCGCGAGTGTCTTTAAAATGCTTGAAAGCTCGCCCGTCTCCTCACCAACACGCACCATTGCGACCATGATATTAGGAATCTGTGGGTGCGCACCGAGTGCCTGCGAGACACTCGAACCATTGCGCACGTCTTCACGGACCTGTGTGAGCGCCTCCTCATACACCACGTTCTCCACAATCGCAGCGCTGATCTCTATCGCCTGCACCATAGCTATCCCGCTTCCGAGCATCGTGGAAAGATTGTCCGCAATGCGCGACAAGTAGAGCTTGTGGTAGAGGTTGCCGAGTACCGGCGTATTGATCTTGAGTTCGTCAAAGTATGCCCGCCCACTTTTTGTGCGACTGTACTGCCACCCGAGCACAATGAGAAGCGCAATACCGGCAAAGAGGAATAGGCCGAAGTCCTTGAACACGTTACTTATCGCGATGACGATCTTTGTGTAAAACGGAATCTCAGCGCCTGAGTTCACGATCATTTCTGTGAGCTGTGGCACCACGAACGCCATCATGAGTGACATCACCGCAACGAACGTCGCGACAATGAACGCGGGATACACGAGTGCGTGTTGTGCCTTCGAGGTGACCTTATACGTACGATCTATATAGTCTGCAAGATGCTCGAACGTCTCGTCAAGGCGCCCTGTCTCTTCACCGGCGAGCACCATGTTGCAGTAAAACGACGAGAACACTTTTGGGTGCTTCGCAAGTGCTTTACTCACTGTCATACCCCCCTGGATATCATCGGCAATCTTCAGCAGTGTGGATCGCACCAAGGGGTTCTCCGACTCCTCTCCAAGAAGTTGAAAGATGCGCAGCGCACTCACCTGTGCGGTAAAAAGGGTTGCAAGTTGGCGCGAAAGAATGACCACCTCCTTCTGACTTACGTGCTCGAACCACGTAATATTCGCATTTAACACCCCCTTTTTGTTTGCAGCCCCAATCTTCGTGATCACGTAGCCATTGCGCTGCAGTGCCGCAATCGCACTGTCTTCGCTCGAGGCATCGATAGTGCCCTGCTGCTCCTGCCCCGCTTGGTTAATGATCGAGTACTTAAACAGCATAGTAAAAGGTAGAAAAAACGCGCCACACAAAAACACAAGTACGCGCTACAACAGACGCTCCAAGCCACTTCGGTCGAGCGAACGATTGAATGCACTTTCGACCGTAATCTCACCCGCGCGAACAAGTGCTGCAAGCGAGCGATTCATGCTCACCATCCCCTCCTCACTCCCGGTTTCGATAAGTGAGTCTATCTCGTGCGAGCGCTTCTCGCGTATCATATTCGCAACCGCCTTCGTGCAGATCATGAGCTCGTAGGCAGGCACAAGGCCGCCCGCAATCCGCGGTATCAGACGTTGTGAAAAGATTCCGGTGAGGCTCGCTGCAAGCTGTACCCGGATCTGATCTTGCTGGTGTGCCGGAAATGAGTCGATGATACGGTTGATGGTCTGTGAGGCATTGTTGGTGTGCAAGGTGGAAAACACCAAGTGTCCGGTTTCAGCAGCGGTCACCGCCGCCCCGATTGCCTCATTTCCACGCATCTCACCCACGAGTACCACATCCATATCTTGACGAAACGCCGCATGGAGTCCTGCTTCAAACGACAGCGTATCAAGCCGGACCTCGCGCTGATCTATAATGCACTGCTTGGGTGCGTAGATGTATTCAATCGGATCCTCAATAGTGACGATATGCTCTGCTCGTGTTTGATTGATGTGTTCGATCATCGCCGCGAGTGTCGTAGACTTACCTTGCCCCACCGGGCCAACTACCAAAAAGAAACCTTGGTTGAGGTTCGTAAAGTGCAAGAGCTGTTCGGGTACCTTAAGATCTTTAAGCGACTTTATCTTGGATGGGATGTGCCGCATTGCGATACTGATAGCGCCCCGCTGCACACACGCGTTACCGCGAAACCGTAGCTTGTGCTGTTCACAGTAGTACGAAAAGTCTATCTCTCGCGTGTCATCGAACCGGTGTCGCTGTTCATCAGTAAGCATCGACGCAAGGAACTTGGCCGTGTCTTCGTGTGTAAGGTCAGGCTCCGCCGACAAAGGCACAAGCGCACCAGACACTCGAATCACCGGCTTATAAAACGCATTAAGGTGTAAGTCCGACGCACCTTCAGTACCAACAACAGCAACCAAATCGTCCAGCTTCTTCCTGTATTGTTCAAGTGGGCTGTCAGTCATAAGACTTTGTTACTACTATTCTGTGTTCTGTTTGGCACGTACAATCGACTCAACCTGCTCCAACACCTCCGACGGAAGCGTATTTGCTTTGACAAGGTACCCGTCGATTCCATACGCCTGTGCCTGCTCGACATCTTTTTCCTGACCTTGATTTGAAAGAATAATAATCGAGGTCGTATCGGAGCACAGGTTCTCCTCTCTAATGGCCTTAAGAATGTCGTACCCGTTTATCTGTGGCATCACAATATCGAGCAAGACCGCATCTACCCCCTCGTGCTCGCGCAATGCCGCAAGTGCCTTTTCTCCTTCAGTAAAGCATTGCACCGTGTGTCCTGCCTGTTGAAACTTGAGGTTATACATGTCGAGCAAAAACGGGTCGTCGTCGACAATGAGTATAGTATACGGTGTTGTTGAAGTCATGTCAGTGATTGTGCTTAGTGTATCCAACGTATGTGATCATTATACTAGGTCTCGCCCCGTATCACCACCCACCCTATCTAGGTGACTCAGTGACGCAACTTCTTCATCCGTTACCACAGGCGATTCCTCCGCACGCTCTTCATCCTCCACACCCACCTCCATCGCACCCCCTATTTGGGCAATCTCCTCAAATGGTATCTTGTGCTGCATCGCCTTAATAATTGCATCTTCCTTGAGTGTCATCATGCCATTCTTGCGTGCCATGTTTGCGATTACCGTCTCGCCCGCACCCTCCAAGACAGCATTCCTGATTGCGTCTGTTGCCTCAAGCATTTCATATACGCCCAAGCGTCCCCGTGTACCGGCGGGACAGGTGGCACTCGGTTGGATACCGAGAAAGTCCGTTGCCTCAGGTATTTTCGCATGATACTGCTTCGGGAGATCTGCAAACTGCTCATCAATCATTCGCTTAAGCCCGCCCTTGATTGGGATGGACTTGCCGGTATCCTCACAGATTCGACGCACCAAGCGCTGCGCCACGATAAGCTGAAGCGTTGGCGCAAGCAAGAACGGGTCGACCCCCATGTCGATCAGACGCGGTACCGCGCCAATAGCATTGTTGGTGTGAAGGGTCGAGAACACGAGGTGTCCGGTAAGCGCAGCCTGCACGGCGAGCTGTGCCGTCTCTTTATCGCGGATCTCACCAACCATGATGACGTCAGGGTCTTGGCGAAGTACACTCCTGATGCCTGCAGCAAACGTGTAGCCGATCTCGGGACGCACTTGCGACTGACTGACACCGTCAATGTTGTACTCGACCGGATCCTCAAGCGAAAGCGCGTTCACAGTCTGCCGATCAACCTCATTGAGCATTGCATAGAGTGTTGTCGACTTACCCGAACCGGTCGGTCCGGTGATAAGAATGATCCCGTACGGAGCATCAAGCGCACGCTTTACTGCCGCGAGCTGCTCGTCGTCCATACCCAGATCCTGCAACGTAACGTGTGCGCGTTCACTATCGAGGATACGAAGCACAGCCTTTTCCCCGAAGTATGTTGGGAACGTCGATACACGAAAGTCGACACGACGCCCGCTGATCATCGCGGAAAAACGACCGTCCTGCGGTTTACGACGTTCATCAAGCTTGATTCCCGCAAGGATTTTGATGCGTGCGACCACTGCACGCTTCACTTTCGCAGGTAGCACGAGCGATTCTTGTAGAATACCGTCGACACGAAACCTCACACGGACCTGCTCGCGTTGTGGCTCAACGTGAATATCAGATGCACGTGACTCAATAGAACTCCGGAGGATTGTTGACACTATCTTGGTGATCGGCGCCTGTTCCTTGTACGCCACGTCTCCGTCTTCTTTGCTTGCTGCAGCAATCGTTGCGTCGAGGTCATCAAGTTCCTCGTTGCGTGACTTACTATCACCAAGTGACATCTCCGAAGCTTCGGACTCTTCTCGTTGCTCCAACTCAGACAAAGCCGCTTGCACCGTTCCCGAGGTACCTGCATACATTTCCAACGCGGACTCATAGTCTTGCTGCGTGATCAAATAGAGCTTAAACGGAACACCTTCCTTTGTTGAAATGAAATTTAGCGCATCAAGTGCATCGAGATTGTCCGGATCCACAATACCTACCTCCAGCACGCCGTCCACCAGACCGAGCGGAACAACACCGTAATGCCGTGCAGACTCTTCCGGCACGTACTTTAGTACATCGTACTCCACGGCCGTGTCGCCCAAATCTCGCACCGGCATATCCCAGTACTCGCCTTTTGCAGCAAGCACTTCTTGGACCGGTACACCCTGATCACGCAAGACCGTGTCGAGCGACGCACCAGACGTGCGTGCCGCTGCCAAAAGTGCATCTACTTCACCCTTGTCCAGTATTCCTTTTGATACAAGTACTGAAAGATATCCCGTCATGCTAGTGAGTTTATAATCCGACCGCCGAACTCGCCCTACTGCAGCTACTCGTACGGCGCGAACGGATCAACACGATACACAGGCAACTCAGGAACCAGCACCTGCTGTACCTGCGTAAGCGCTGCATACTCACGCATGTTAAACAGTGATGCATCAAACTGTATTTCCGCCAGCTCATTGAGACCGGCAAGGACATTCCGCTCCAGCTCCTGCGTTTGCATTTCAACATCGGCCTTTTTGGTGTCGATCTTACTTACCACATCATACTTTGAAATGAGATAGTAGACACTAAAGCCAAAGGCGAGAATACCTACTAGCATAAGTACATGTTTGAGTGTTGATGTCATACCAAACTACGGCAAATAGTACATGTTAACGGTCATGCTATACACTGGAAACTGATCTGACTCCGTGCCCGGACGAGATGAGTCACGTTGCGACGAACTCACCTCAAGCGCGGTGACATCCTTTATTGCAAGATCGCGCTCAACTTGACGCAAAAACTGTCTGAAACCCTGGTACGGGCCAGCTAGCTCAAGCTCACCGGTAAAGACCCCGAGCACAGTACCCACCTCTGCAACCTCATCGGCCGAAGCAGAGCCGCTCGCATCTTCAAGTGTGACCAGTTCGCCCTCCTCCCACCTACCATCGACAATCTCAATATCGTTCCTAACCGCAATATCATCTAGCAGTATAAGAAAACGAACCGCATCGACCTCATCGGGAAGAATCGTGCGCAATCTCCGCATGTCTTCAAGCGGCAACCGATTAAACTCGCTCCCCAGATCATCCCACCGTTCCTGCAGTGACTGCGCGTCTGCAAGCGCAACATCGATCCGGTCTTGTTGGGCACGCAATGCGGTCGACGCATCCCACGCCGGCTTCGTGTACGCAAAAGTAAGACCCGCTGCAGTAACTAAAAGAAGTAATGGTAGTAGTATCTTGTCCATGCGTGATTTCTTATTCAGGCTACAAGTCCCCGACTGACGCTTCTTCACCTCCAACTACCCCGTCACCCATTTGCACAGCAGTGCCACCATCTACGGGCACTATTTGACCACCTAAATCGGAAACGGATGCGCCACGTGCATCGTACGCTCCAATATCCATTGCGCGCGCAAACGAAAGCAGCCGGTCTGATACGACACCCTGTACAGACATGCGGACAGTTTGATCTTCCGCCGCCTCAGCCCTCTCTCGCGAAACCTCCGGCACCGTCACACCGAGAAGCAGCTGCTCCCCTGTCTCTTTGTCTGTTACCGAATGGAACTGATCGACCTGTGCAGCAACGTGTCGCAAATCTACAGTAACCGCCTCAATACTAAAGCTTTTTTCTTCTTCTTGCTTGCTCGAACCACGAGAACGCGATCGGCCACCATTGCCATACGCAAGACTAGTGTACTGGACGTTTTCGAGCGTATTCTCTTCCAGAGCTTGCAAAAAACCGGTGACCGATGGATGTTCCTGTACAATTTTTTTTGCAATTGAGAGACGTGCGGCATTACGCTTCCAGCGTTGCACCGTCTCCGGCTCTAAAATCTCTTGTGCCTGATCGATCTTAACCAGCTTCTGTTCAATAGTCTTCTGTGTATACTGGATGTACGCAAAAACACCAATCGCACTCACAAGCGCAAGTGCAAATACCAGGCTTGCTAGAAAAAATCCTGGGCCATAGATACTCCGCCTACGCGTATACCTCTCCGCCCCTTTACCTGGTGCGCCAGAGAGTGAGCGTTTTGGTATAAATGAGCTGTTGAATGTTGGATCCATATACGATGTGCGGATGTTCTCCAAAGAATAGGTATAGTGTACCAGTGAGAGAAGTTGTCCTCCAACACGGTTATCCACCCCGAGCTAATGCCTAAGCACGCTACGAATTCTCTATCAGTCCACGCAACGCCAACCCCACCGCACCCGAAAAACCCGGGCTTGATGTACGTAACATGTCCTCCAGGAATGTTGGTACCTGCACGCGAGTAAATGGCTTGGCAATATCAACATCGAGCTCAAACTGCTTGCGCGCGAATTCTTCTAAGCCCGCGAGAGACGCACCTCCACCACTCAGCACTACTTTTGTGATAGTTTTGTTGTAGCGCTGCTGGAACCCTGCGAGC
>JGI12109J20283_10443816_pt1 | contig 12640 bp, 11 predicted proteins | sample ElkSlonscriptome_12_FD_20283 | JGI IMG/M metagenome (IMG submission 20283) | reverse complement strand
GCCTGCATGCGCTGGACGAAGGGGGCGAAATTGCCGGTCGGCAGGGTCATGTTCCAAAACTCCTCAACGGTTGATCGGTAGAGAGGCCGAACTCCAGCCGCGGGCGCCGGTCTCGGCCTTGATCTGCAGCCAGGCGTTCTTGTCCTCGCCCGCATGGGTGCGCACGCCCAGGGTGCCCAGGAATTCCAGGAAACCGGGCTGGCTGCTGCCGTAATACTGGGCCCACGCGGCCACCTGGGCGGCGGAGGCGTCGTTCAGCCAGTTGATGTTCAGCAGCTTGAAGGTGGCCAGATTGTTGTCCCAGGCCGTGAAGACCTCGTGGAAAAAAGCCGCCTGCTTGTCCTCGCTGCTGCCGCAGTGCTCGTTGCCGCTGGGAAAACCCACCTCCGTGAACCACACCTCGCGCCCGCTGAATTCGCCGGCGATGGCGGAGAATTCATTGTGCACGTTGAAGGTGGGCCGCACCTGGAACTGGTTATCCAGCAGGTAGTAGTTCAGCATCACCACGTCGGTGATCTCGTTCACGGCGCGCACGAAGCCGGCCGAGGAACCGAAGAGGCCGTCCGCCACCGTGGTCTTCGCGCCCACCGGCGTATCCGGCAAAGCGGTCTGCACGTGGCTGACGGCCACGTCCAAAAAATCCAGAAAAGCCGTCTGCTCGTCTGCGGGCACCCCCAGGTTCACCTCGTTGCCGATGGAAATGCCCACCACCTCCAGGCTCTCGGGCAGGGAGGCCAGCACCCAGTCCACGAAATCGTTGAAGGCAAAACCCAGGGTGCGCGCGTCCCAATTTTCGTCGGCCAGATAGGCGGGCAGCAGGGGACCGGCCGTGTCCAGGGGCGCCAGCACCAGCAGCACCTTGTGCCCCTCGGCGGCATAGAAGGCTGTGGAGGCGATGATGCCTTCGGGGTCCTCGTACACGCCCTCGGCCGTTTCCACCGTATTCCAGGCCAGGAAGACCTCCGAGAACTGCGTGCCGGCGGTGCGGGCCTCGGCGAAATCGGCCGGGAAGCCGTTCTCGCTGGCGGAGACGGTCACGCCCAGAAGGCGATCCCCCGCGGGCTGCGGATTGACCGGAGCCGCGGGTTCGAAGGGTTGCTCCTCGATGGTCGGGGAGATGGAATCGTCGCCACAGCCGACGGCCAGCAGGGCCGCGAGCAGGAGGATCAGAACAGTCTGCAGTCGGATCATGGTATTCCTCGCCAGGGGATGTGCGGGGGTGACCCCATCAGTATAACGCTTCATTGCCAGCGGTAAACACTCCAGATGGGCCGATGGTCGCTACCGCGGGCCCGTGTGCCCACGCCCGCCGCCAGCGGCTCCAGGCCACGCTGATAGAACCGGTCCATGCGGAAGCCCAGCTTGATGGGACCCAGCAGGCGGCGCTCCATGGTGGCCGCTTCCGGCAAACGTGTATCCCGCAGGCCGGCGGCGCGGAAGAGGCGGCGCACCAGGCGGCGCTCGTAGGGCCCGGCTGTGTTCATGTCGCCGCCCACCAGCACCGGGCCACCGGGCGGCACCAGGCTGTCCCGCACCGTGGTGAACTGCTCCAGCCGGTTTCCCAGGGGCATCATCAGCGTGCCCATGTGCAGGCTCACGGTGCGCAGCCGGTGACCCGCGACCATCACGTCGACGGCCAGGGCGGTGCGGCGATCGTCGGTCAGGGGATTGGCATGGGGCAGCACCACCACCTGGGCATCCTGCAGCGGCCAGGGCGAAAGGATGGCGTTGCCGAACAGGCGCCCCGTCTGCGGATGGATGTACGAGGGCCGGTGCACGTGGTTCATGCCCAGCTCCTGCGCCAGCCAGGCGGTGCCCGCGGGGTCCATTTCCTGGAGCAGCAGCACATCCGGACGGCGGGGCAGAGGCAGGCGCCTGAGATCGGCCAAGGCCGTGTCCAGCTTCTCGGCGAACTTGATGTTGTAGGAGACGACCAGCAGGCTGTCCGAGGGGGCTGGGCGCTCCCCCGCCCGGCCGGTGTGCAGGCGGATGCCGGCGGCATCGTGCACGGGCCGGACCGCACAGCCCAGGGACAGCAACAACAACAGGATTCCGGCCACGATCCGGCGCATCGGCTTCCTTTCTGCCGGGCACAAAAAACCCGCGGGGCCATTGTGGGCCCCGCGGGTCCTTTCGATCAAGCTCCGGATCAATCGTTGTCGTTGATCACACCAGTATTCTCGAAGGGCGAACCCAGGATCGCGTTGACCGGATTGGCCAGGCGCAGGATGAATGCCTCCTGCCCCTCGAAGTTCCCGTCGTCGATGGTGGTGATGGTCACGGTCGTGTCCGTGGTGCCGGGCATCATCGAGAGCGCCGCCGAGGTGGGCAGAACGAAGTCGCTGGCGCCCTGGGTGGAGCCGGGCTCCCATTCCAGATGGAAGAAGACCGGCACGGAGGTGGCGCGGTCCAGGTGGATGTCGAAGAGGAGGTCGCCGCCCTCCACCGTCAGCTCGGGCGTGGGGATGGTGATCCGGGGCTGGTCGATGTCCTCGATGTAACCCGTCGCACTCAGGGGCAGACCCAGCACCCCGTTGACGGGATTGTGCACGAGAATGCTGAAGTCCTCCAGCGTGCGCTCGGGCACCCCGTCCACGGTGGTGGGTACGGGGACCGCCACGCTGGTCTGGCCGGCGGGCACGATGAAAGGCCCGCCGTTGCTGTCGTCGTAGTCCACGCCGGCGCGCACCGCGGTGCCATCGAAGTAGTCGACCTCGAAGCTGACGTCAACCTCGCTGGTCCAGCTCAGGTTGATGGCGAAGGTCACGTTCCCGCCCTCGAACCCGGTGGCGTCACCGTCGCAGAAGACCCGCGGCGGGTCCATGTCCGTGATGTAGCCCAGGCCGGAGTTGTTCTCGCTTATGGTCGCGTTGGTGGGCGAGATCACGGTGATCACGAACACCTCGACCGCCGCATCGCCGCCGTCGCCGGCGTAGATCTCCACCGGCACGGTGGTCGTAGTCTCGCCGGCCAGGAAGGTGTAGGGCCCCGTATCGGCGGTATTGAAATCCGCCCCCATGGTGGCCGTATCGTTGGCGAACTGCAGCATGAAGGTGATGTCCGCAGTGCTGGGCGCGTCCAGGAAGACATCGAATACCGCCCACTCGCCCTCGTTGGCGCTGGCCGGTCCGATGCTGACCTCCGGGGCGTCCACGATGGTGGCGCTCATCTCAGTCAGGCCCAGCGCCACGTCCGCGTTGCCGATATCCACCAGGATGACCTCGTCCGCCTCGTCGGCCAGCTGGTCGTCCAGGAAGGGCACGGTGAAGGTGATGCTCTCGACGAAGGCCGGGATCACGTGGGTCCCGTTCTGGGCGAAGCTGTAATCCACGGCATGGCCCTGGCTGGTGCCGTCGCTCAGCAGCAGGTCGAAGGTGGTGTCGTACTGGCGCGGCGTCGTCAGGAAGACTTCGAAGGACCACACGCTGCCCTCGTTCAGGCGCGTGACGGCGCTGCGGAGGTTCAGGGCGGGATACTCGTCGTCTTCCAGGGTGCAGAAGGCGTCGTCCTCGACGCAGTGGCCCGCCGCGTTCACGAAATCGGAAAGGACCATGACGAAGGTCTCGCTGTCGTCGTCGTGAACATCGTCCATCAGCGCCACCGGGACGGGAATGCTGCCCTGGCCCGCGGGGATGGTCAGCGTCCGGGAGACCGGCTGGTAGTCCAGGCCGCCCTCGGCCGTCTGGTCCACCGTATCCACCCGGAACCGGATGTCCCCGGTGCTCGTGACCGGATTCATGCTCTCGTCCAGGACCTGCACGGTGAAGACCACCTCGGCATCCGCCTCGTTGGCCCGGACATCGGCCATGAATAGGCAGGGCTGGTCGTCGTCGATGATGGTGCAATCCGCCACCAGCCCCGCAAAACCGGGCCGGTTGCCGCTGGTGATTTCCAGGCGGAAATGTTCCGCCAGGTTCTCGGCCTGGGTCTCGTCGGCCAGGAGCACGCTGAAGGTCCCGCTGGTGGTCCCGGCAGGAAGGGTCCAGGGCGATCCGGCGTGGCCCGTGAAATCCTGGCCCGCGACCGCATCCAGCGGGCCGGCCGCCGGGTCGATGCCGTCCCCGTCCAGTGTCGTGGCGGTCAAATCGAGGTCCACGTTGTAGGGGGCCTGCATCTGCAGGGTGAAGACCGCGTGGCCGCCGGTCTCGTCCACGGTGATGTCCGCGAAGGTGAGGGCCTGGGGATCGTCGCCCACGATGGTGCAGACCACCGGCACGCCGTCCCAGGAGGCGTTGTCCGTGAGATTGGAGAGGGAGGCGCTGAAGGTCTCGTCACCCTCGTGGTAGGGGTCGGCGTGCAACACCACGGGGATGGTGCGCGAGGTCTGGCCCGGCTCCAGGATGTAGGTGTGGGTCTTGGCCTCGTAGTCCTCGCCCGCCAGGGCGGTGCCGTCTGTNGTGCTGAAGGTGAACCCTAGCGGGACGGTCTCGGCGAAGGGAACGCTGACGACGAAGTCGGCGGCTCCACTATCCTCGTCCACGTTGGTGACGGTCATGGTCAGCGGCGTCAGGTCATCGTCCACCACGCTCAGCGTCACCCGATCATCCTCGCCGATCAGGACGTTCACCACCGGGGTGATGATGGCCTCGAACTGCTCCTCGGGCTCGATCTCGGCGTCATCGGCCACCGAGACGGTGATCTCCTGGAAGAGCGGCGCACCAGGCGCGAAGATGATGTCCTGATCCAGTTCCACGAAATCGCCCGGCCCGGTGGCGGTGCCGTCCAGGGTGGCCAGATGCACGATGACCGAATCGGTGCTGGAACGGTTCAGTTCCACCCGCACGGTGGCCGTGGCGGCGGGATCCGCCTCGTAAAGGGTGCCTTCCGACACCAGGCTCAGCCGGGCCACCGGAGGCAGCGTGAAGTCGAAGGTGGCCAGCGTCAGGTCGGGGATGGGCAACCCGGACCCGTAGTCCGGATCCGCACTGGCGGCGGTGTGGGAGAGGGTGAGCAGCAGGTCGTCGTTGTCCAGGTCGTCCAGCTCGATCCACAGCCGGATCTCCTGCTCCTGGTTCCAGTCCTCCGGCGTGAAAACCAGGCCGGCGGGTTCGATGTGCAGGCTCGGCTCCTCCGGGCTCTCCTGCACGGAAACCGTCACGTCGGCCACCGGCTCGCTGCTGAGGCGCACGCGGTAGGTCTCGCGCACGATGCCGTTGTCGGACTCCACCAAAGTCAGGCTACTCTCGGAGATGAGCACCCCCACCGAATCGTTGTCCGCGATGGTCACCGGCACCAGGCCCTCGCCCGACTGCTGGTGGTAGGTGCGGTCCAGGGAATGGGTCAGGATGGCCACGACCTCACCGTGCTCGCCTTCCTGGAGGTCGTCGTCCCGGGCGGAGACGGTCACGGTCCGGGGATAGGACCATTCGTCATCGATGGGCACGAAGAGCAACGTCTCGGGCGAGGCGCTGAGCTGCTCGCTGCCCGGCAGTATCAGGACACGCACGGTGTCGTCGGGGACCATGCCGATGCTCACGTCGAAGGTGGCCGTCTCGCCACTCTCGCTGACGCGCAGGGTGTCGGTCTCCAGGGAGACCAGCTTCAGGTCGGGGTCGTAGGTGCGCCAGTCGTTGTCCTGGCTGTCGCAACCGAAGACCGCCAGCAACGCCGTCGCCACCAGCAGGAAATAGAGGATGAAGAACCTGCCGCGCATCAGAACACCACCAATCCGATGGACACCGAGGGGGCCAGACCGAACCAGAAATCATCCGGCCTCTGGTCCGCGAAGTAATAGAGGGTTTCGGTCCGCACGCTGAGGGCCAGGTCCACGCGGCCCACCTCGAACAGTCGGCGCTGGATGTGGATATAGGCTCCGGCGCCGACGCGGTTGTATTTCTGGCCCAGGTAGCGCAGCAACTGTGGACCGTCGTACACGCCGCCGACCGCCACCTGCGCCCCCGCGCTCCACTGGGTGGCGTAAGACTGGCTCATGCGGCCCAGACCGAGGTGGATCTTGAGCCGATGAAAGGTCAGATCACTACCCCGACCGGGGGCCATGATCTGCCGCACCTCGTAGCGGTTCTGGGCGTAGGTCAGGCCCCACTCGCGGAAGCGCACCCAGTGATCCCGCTCCGGCTCGCGGCGCGGGTAGTGGAAGCGCCAGGTGCCGGACAGGGAGAGCCCCGGGTGCACATCATCCACCCCGCCGAGGGCCTCGCCGTCGGTGCCGAACTTGCCGCCCAGCATCAGGGGCATGCCCACCGTGGCCAGCAGCTCCGGGTAGTCCGGCAGGGAATCCGGGCCCGTGTAGCGGGGCATTTCTTTCCGCTCGACCCAGTCCGGGTTGAGGGTGGTGTCCAGGCGGTAGACCAGCCCGCCATCCTCCTGCCCCCGGAATCGGGCGTAAATGAGGAATTTTTCGGCCTCGACGTAAGGATCGTAGACAGGATCGAAGTCCTGAGGACGGAAGGTCCAGTCCCTCAACTCGTAGTGCACGGACACGTTGCGGTCGTAGATACGCACCTCGTAGGCCTGGCCCGGCACCAGCGGTTTGGTGGGCAGGTAGAAGTTGCCGGGGAAGTCCCTGTCGATGTCCGCGTAGAGGCAATCGCCGTCGGGGGTGCAAAATTCCACTTCACCGATGGGAAAGAAATTGCCGTCGGCATCCTGGACGGTGAACTGGATAAAACGGGGCAGATGGTCGCGGGCCCGGGCGGAATATGGCGCCAGGATAAGTAGCAGGAATACAAAGCTGATAAACCTGCCGGCAACCAGTTCTGGGCGTCGGTCTGAATTCATCTAAAAGCCCTTGCACCAATGGCTTGCAAACACTATGACCTCGATGGCGATATCCGGAATATGCTCCTGAATTCCGGAATATGACGCGGGAGTACGACCACGGTCCAGGGGCCTCCCTGGGGAGGCGCCCGGAGAGCGCGGGCTCATCCAGCCGGTGATTTCAGGGGGTGAACAGCAAGCGGCGTACCCACCCGGCCGGGACTATTCCCCGCCGGGATGAACAAGCAGGCCATGGCTGGCCAGCCGGAAGCGGTTGCCGGTCGTCGTGCGGCCGGCGGAGGGCTTGTAGAGCACGTTCTGCAGGGCCTCGGTGACGGCCTCGGAGTCGGCCCCACCCAGATCGAAGAGGACCAGCATCACCGTTGGCAGAAACTCGGCATCCAGATCCAGTTCCGCCGCCGGAATCAGTTCCGGCTGGACCCCGAAACCCTCCTCCAGGGCGATGCGGACCTTCTGCAGCTTCTCCCGCTGCAGGTCCGCGGCCGTGTCCGTGGCCATCAGGAAGCGCACCGTATCGGTATTCGGCAACCGGGCAGCGGCCACTTCCAGGTGCTTCTTGAAGGTGCCGGCGTTCAGGGGCACGGGCGGGGCGGATTGCTCCGGGTCCAGGACCGTGTCATCGCCTTTCCACAGCAGGGTATAGAGACGGCCCTGGGTGGTCCGCACCTGGCGCATCTTGCCGGCGGCCAGGTCGTGCCGTTCGAAAAGGACCTCCTGTTGCCAGGCCTCCTGCAGGGCGGAATTCTCGACCCCGGCGCTTGTCGCACCGATTCCCTTGCTCGGCTCCAGAACCTGCACCGCCTGCCCCCGGCGGCCGGCTTTCTCCCACGCCTCGCTGTAGGCCTCGGGCCGGGAGTACAAAGTGTCTCCCAGCACGAAGCGGCAGGCGCTCAGCGGATCGGCAAAAACCCGGGGCACGGCCCAGGCGAAACCGGGAAAGAAGTCATCGCTGGTTGTCTCGGTCATCTTCATACTCCTGGCAAGAACGGGTGTCGGGGCACAGGCTAGCACCTCCGCCTAGAAGGTCAAAAGCACGATACCCCCCACGGTCATCAGCATGCCCAGGGCAGTCTTGAGGGTCAGGGGCTCCCCACCCAGGGTCATGGCCAGCACGGCCCCGAACAGTGGCGAGGTAAAGGCGATGGGCATCACCCGCGAAAGCGGCGCCCCCTTCAGCGCCGTGTAGAAACACAGCATGCCGATGGACCCGGCCAGCACACCACCCCCCACCACCATGTACAGCAACGCCTTCGGCGAGGCCTGCGTCAGCGTCTTCCAGTGCGGGAAACTGACCGCCCCCAGAATGACCAGCGCCACCGCCGTCCGGATGGTGATCCCCAGCTGCGGCGGCAAATTCCCCAGGTGCAACCCCCGCTTTTCGAAATAACCGCCAATTCCCCAGGCCGCGGCCGTCAACAGGGCAAAAATCATCGGTTTCACGCGCCACTCCTTCTGCTCGTGTTTCCGGTAATCTAGACCCCAACCGACGGGAAGAGAAGCCCAATGTTTTTGACTCAAAGTTTAAAAACGTGGGGCAAACCACACGTTCTTGAATTCTCAGTCAAAAAGTATCACGAGCCATCGGGAGCCATGCGTAAAGTAGCCCGGGCGGTATCCTCAGCCTGGTGTGCTTCCTGATGGCATTTCCAACAGAGGACCAGGAGGTTTTCCAGCTCCGTGCGACCCCCATGAGAGACGGGCACCCGGTGGTGAATCTCCAGGAATTGGGTGCTGAGACAGCCGGACGATTCGCAGCGATGGCGGAGGCGGCGATCACGGATTGCCCCGCCGGCACTTCACCCCGGTTTGTGGGTATCCCCGTCTTGCCACAGGTGGGGCAGGTTAGTAGCACGACCAGATAAGGGGCCCCATTCCCCTGCCCACCTGTCCGCCGCGCCAACCCTTCCAACACCCTCTCTTCCCTGGACTTTCCCTCACGGTTCCAATCCATGAGGGAGGCCCGGCGAGCCAATTCTTCCGCCGTGAACTTCAAGGTGACATGATGATAATGCGAGCCCGCAGGACGAGCTGTTTTCCCCGCATGAACTTTCGGAGAAACCGGAACCCTGGAGCCCTTTTCCTCGGGACCAGAGGATGATGTTTTTCTCCGCTGCAAGCTCTCCCGCAGGCTCTTTTCCGTCGCGCCCAGCGCCTTGCCCAGCGCTTGAGCCTGTTCCTCGGGCGGAGAATTGTTCACAATGATCCGGGCTTTGCCCAGGGTGGTATCCCCCCTGGACAGGGCCTGCTGGACCATTTCGTGTTCCGGCAGGCTCTGGGCCAGGCTCAGGAAGGTCCTTGTCTGGTTGGGCCGAAACCCCGCCACCTCCTCCGCATACTCGACGATGGTCCGGAATCCCAGCAACTTGTGTATATTCTGTTCGCGGATCATGGCCAGGAAATAGATGGTCTGCACCAGGTCCTGCTTCAGGGCCCGGGCCGCGGCCTGGAAATTCCGGTGCAGGGCCTGCTGCCCTGGTGAGATCCTTGCAATGGCTCGAGAAAGCTCGATACCCACGTTCATCCTCTCCCGGCTGGAGTTCGTCGCCAATATCATGACACGCACCCCCTTGCAAATCCTCAACCAGGTCTTCGGTTACGATGCGTTCCGGGGTCGGCAGGAAGAGATCATCGGCCACACCACCGGCGGTGGCCATTCCCTGGTGCTGATGCCCACCGGCGGCGGCAAGAGCCTCTGCTACCAGATCCCGGCCATGGCGCGCCCCGGCACGGGGCTGGTGGTATCGCCCCTCATTGCCCTGATGCAGGATCAGGTAACCGCCCTGCGCATGCAGGGCGTCCAGGCCGCGTGCCTCAATTCCTCCCTTCCTCCGGAAGAAATCCGCGCCTCCGAATTCGCGCTGCGGCGCGGCGAGCTGGACCTTGTCTACCTGGCTCCGGAGCGTCTGTTGCAGGGGCACACGCTCGAGATGCTGGATGAGGTTCCTCTATCGGTTATCGCCATCGACGAGGCCCATTGCATCTCCCGCTGGGGACACGATTTCCGGCCGGAGTACCTGCAGCTTGACACCCTGCGCCGCCGCTGGCCGCACGTCCCGCTGCTGGCCTGCACCGCCACGGCGGATGAGCGCACACGCCGCGAGATCGTCACCAAGCTGAGTCTGGAAGAAGGCAGGGTCTTCGTCGCCGGATTCGATCGGCCCAACATCCGCTACCGCATTGCGCCCAAGCGGGACGAGCGGCGGCAGTTGCTGGACTTCATCCGGCGGGACCACGACGGTCAGGCGGGTATCGTCTACTGTCTGAGCCGCAAGCGGACCGAACAGATCGCGGCATTCCTGACGCAGCAGGGGCACGAGGCCCTGCCCTACCACGCGGGGCTGGACCCGGCCATCAGGCAGCGCCACCAGGACCGGTTCCTGCGCGAGGAGGGCCTGGTCGTGGTGGCGACCATCGCCTTCGGCATGGGCATCGACAAGCCGGACGTCCGTTTCGTGGCGCACCTGGATCTGCCGCGCAGCATCGAGGCCTACTACCAGGAAACGGGCCGCGCCGGACGCGATGGCGCACCCGCCGACGCCTGGATGGCCTATGGAATGCAGGATGTCATCCTGCACGCCAGACGCGTGACCGAGAGCGAGGCCGCCGAAGGGCACAAACGCTCCGAACGCCAGAAGCTGGACACCATGCTCGGGCTCTGTGAGACAACAACCTGCCGCAGGCAGGTTCTCCTGGAATACTTCGGCGAGCCCCTACCGGTGCCCTGCGGCAACTGCGACACCTGCCTCGAGCCGGTCGATACCTTCGACGCCACCGTCGCGGCGCAGAAGTTCCTCTCCTGCGTGGTGCGCACCGGGCAGCGCTTCGGCGCCATGCACGTCATCGAGGTCCTGCGCGGCAGCGAGAACGAACGCGTGCGGCGTTTCGGGCACGACCGGCTCAGCACCTACGGCATCGGCGAGGAATTCGATCTGTGGCAGTGGCGCTCCATCGTGCGGCAACTCATCACCCAGGGGCTGCTGGAGGTGGATGTGGAAGGGTACGGTAGCCTGCGCCTCACGCCCAGGGCCCGGCCGGTGCTGCAGGGGGAAAAGACCCTGCACCTGCGCAAGGAAGCCCCCCGACCGGCAGGCCGCCCCCGTTCCGGTCGCCGGGCCGAAGCCCTCAGGGCCAGCGTCGAGGGGCTTGATGAACCCGCGGCCCAGGACCTTTTCGAGCGCCTGCGCAACCTGCGCCTGGAGCTGTCCCGGGAGCAGGAGGTGCCGCCCTATGTCATCTTCCATGACAAGACCCTGGCCGCCATGGCGGCGCACCGCCCCACCGACAGGCAGGCCTTCCTGCAGATCAGCGGCGTGGGCGAATCCAAGCTGGAGCGTTACGGGGAGGCGTTCCTGGCCGTCATCAACGAGAACAGCTGATCAAACGCGGCGGCGGTATTCGCCGGACGCCACCACAAGAGCCACCGCCACCGCCACATCGACGCCGCCGAGGGTGGCCAGGCCCGCCGCGTTGCCGTCCAGGACCCGCTTGAGCACCTGCATCAGCACCACCATGGCGATGATGAAGATGAGCAGCTGGGGCGGGTAGAGCTGCCACGGCCACAGCTTGCCGGTGTGGGTGCGCAAACGGATGATGTTCTGGCGCATGCGCTTGCGCATGACCTTGGTGGCCTTCATGAAGCCGGCGACGATGGCCACGGGCACGATGACAGCGATGACCCAGACGGGAAGCCCCGCGTCCACCGCGCGGCGGAAGAGCTTGATGCTGGCCGGGACCATGCTGATGGCACCGACGATGAGCAGACCCTGGGCCAGGAGGAGAATGTGGCGGGAGGCGAACAAGATGCAAACCAGTCGTTGGGTTGTGGGGGTGGAAGAACGAAGACCAAGATAGTACGCAAAGAAAAACCCCGCACCCAATAGGCGCGGGGTTTAGTCGTAATTTCTACGACATGGGCTACCAGCGACCACCGCCGCCGCCGCCACCGTAACCGCCACCACCACCGCCGCCGCCGGTGCGACGAGGGCGGTCCTGCGCCTCGTTGACCCGCAGCTGACGACCACCCATGTCCTTGCCATCCAGGGCCTGGATGATATCCTGCAGGTTTTCGTCGTCGACTTCCACGAAGCCGAAGCCACGGGGACGGCCAGTCTCACGGTCGTTGATCAGAGCCACGCTGTGCACGGTGCCGTGCTGGGAAACCAGGTCCCGGACCTCGTCTTCGGTGGCGCTGAAGGGCAGGTTGCCCATGTAGATCTTCTTCATTTTCCATCTTCTCCAGGTGCCGGATCTCCGGCTAACACAAGACCTCAGGAGGCCGGCCAAATCCGGGATATCCCTTGGTCTCAAACCAGCCCGGCCTTGTGCCGGACCCTACTCCCCAACCGGGGAGAGCTTCAAATTGCCCGCAGAAAGAACATCGCAGGGATTAATCCCGGGGTGTCCATTCTATTGAACAATTACCTCCAATTTCCCCGATCTTAATCCAGATGAGGGGAATTTCCCAATAATTTTTTGGTGAAAAAGCGGCGAAACAGGGCCCTGGGCCCCGTCCCGCCGCATACAGTGCTACCGAGAAATCTCCACCTCACCCCGCTTCTCGTACTTCTCGAAGTACAGCACCGGAGGCCGGGCGACGGTCTCGTCCTCCTCCTCCAGTTGCCCGGTGGGCCAGCCGTCCACCATCTCCAGATCCGCGGGAACGCCGATCTCCATGCCACCCATTTCCACCTCGAAACGGGCCCGACAATCGTTCAGCCAGGCACCGGACAGGTCCACCTCCCCACCGCCCATGTGGCAGCGGATATCCAGTTCCGCGGGGCTGGCGTTACCCAGCTGGGCGGCCTCGAAACCGCCCATGCCCGCCTTGATGCGCAGGCTCTGCATGGGGTGCAACATGGGCTCGCTGACCTCCAGCATGAAGCCGCCCATGCTGGCCTCCAGA
>JGI12109J20283_10639406_pt1 | contig 12643 bp, 9 predicted proteins | sample ElkSlonscriptome_12_FD_20283 | JGI IMG/M metagenome (IMG submission 20283) | reverse complement strand
TCTGACCGTCAACGTCGAACGGCGACGACGAGCTGCCCGCCGGCAACTACCGCGACCTGGTCACCGTCGAGATCGCAGCCCTGTAAGTCAGAACCGCCAGAAGATGGAAATCAAACCGCCCGAATTGCTTCGGGCGGTTTTTTTTTGATCCGCTGAATAACTCCGTGCGAGCGCGACGGCGTCTTTGCGGCTTTTCCGACTGAAACATGCTGCGCACAGAGTTGTTCAGAAACGCCTTAGTCAATTGAAGCGATCACCGAATACCATGTCGCTCAGAGTAACCAGATAGGCATCGGCCTGCTCATCGGCTTCACGATCCGCAGCATAGACCAGCTGATTGCGATTCCTGGGGTTGACCCGAAAGGAAAGGAACTCCGTCTCATCCCCCAGCGTATTATTACTGATCACAGCGAGATCCAGCGACGCGAGAGAGTCCAGATCAACCATCCTGAGCCTGTAGCTTGAAAATAGTGGCGAAAAACTGCCTCGGTTTTCGACGAAATAGACCGCCCCGAGATCGGATGAAAAGCGAATCGGCGACGCCAGGCCCTCGAAGAATTCATCGCCGCTGGTCAATTCCCGCGTCGCCTGCCCCTGATAATCGACGAGATACACGGAAAATTCGCTATCAATATCGGGATCAGCGTAATACACCAGGCCCTGGGGAGTGCTGGATCCAATGACGTCGATATCGGGTCCCGAGAAGCTGGTCAGGGGAATGAAGCTGCTGCCATCAACCGCGATCGAGTAGTAATTTTCCGATGGGCCACCGGTCCTGATCAGAATCCGGTCGCTCGCAGGGAGATACTGGAGGGAGTCGACAGCGGTCAACCCTCCACTAAGAACGATCGCCGGTGAGCTGCCATCGATCGGCGCGCGAAGCGCTCGTCGGCTGGAGACAGTTCCCTGCCGCGACAGGAACAGGACCTGATTCCCGTCCGTGGTCACGACGATGTCCGGAATGAGCTCGATCCCCGGCGGCTTCGGCGCCTCCTGGGTCTGCGTGGCGATCACATTCGGAGTCTGTTGCGATCCGTCGGCCGGCGTCGAATAAAGGTCCCGCCAGCCATTGGTGGCGAGATCGCCCGAAAACAGCAGCCACTGTGAATCGGGGCTGAAGAAATAAAACCGCGCGTCGCCACCGGTCACTGCCGTACCGCTGACCTTGGTGCTACCGCCGCCCCCGATATCGGACACATACAGTTCCTGCACGTTGTCGCTGTCTTGGTCAGCACGATAGGCGACGCGCGATCCATCGGAGGCCACTTGAAAGCTGAAGACATCGCCGCCGCCCACGAGACTGCCGTTCAGTTTGGCCGCGCCCGCACCATTGAATCGAACGCTGTACAGCTCTTGGACCCCCTGCGATTGCTGATCGGCAAGATAAACGACCCGTTCGGATTGCGGTGCCACCTCGAAAGAGTCCACTTCGCCGCCTGCGACCAGCGGACCGTTCAGAATCGTGACGATCTCCGGGTCGTCGATGGACACGATGTGCAGGCGACTTTGCCCCGCGATGAGCGAGTCCGCGAGGTACACCACTTGTCGGGTCAACGGTAGATAGCGGAACCGACCAACGCTGACGCCTGCCGGCTGAAGGGCCGCGTTCAACCTGACGGGGGGCGAAGAGCCGTCAGGCTCGACCATGAACAGGTCGTTGCGATCCGATTGTGGGCCGGGTGCGACATAAAAGATCAAGTCACTGTCGTCACTGAACGCCGGTCGCTGGACGCCGGCACCCGATGGGAGGAGGCCACTGACTCGCACCGCAGGCAGGCCCGCGGCAGTATCAGCGCACCAGAGCTCGTCGGCGTTCTCGGTTTCCGTGTCGCCGATGAAACAGACGTAGCGGCCGTCTGGCGAAAAGAACAGGCTTGTCGCGTCGACATCGGCCCCGGCGTGTTGAGGGTTTGAAAGCTGGATATCGACGACGCCGGGCAGCTGTGCCTGCGCTAAGGGGGTCAGAAGAATCAGCAGCATGAACTGTCTTATTTGCATCGGGGCTCTCCTCTAGCCGCGTCCAGTGGATGGCGCTCCTACGGTCGTCCGCATGCCTGCCCATCATCTATGAAATGCCGCGTCGACGAAAAAGCGCACGCGCAGCAGGCCTCACAGCTCGTCTGGCGCTGGGCGGGCTCGAGCAGGTCGTTTACAGTGGATTTTCAGTGCCAGCTGTTGCAGACTTTGCGAGAAACAGCGCCACACATCGTCCCTTTACTGCACAGGAAATTGTTCATGCGACTCGCTCTCTTTCTGATTCCCGCTGTGCTGATGAACCTGCCCACGCCGGCCGTCGCCGAGAATTTCAGCGCGCCCGAGGCAGCCGTAGAGGCCTACATCACGGCAGTCAGCACGGGTTCGGGCGCCCATATCGAACAGGCGTTTGCCGAAGGCGCCATGATCCAGTACTACAACCCCGAGGACGACTATCGACGCTACACTCGGTCGGAGTTCGCCGAGCTCGTCGATACGGGCAGCGCCTGGGATGCGGAGATTCGAATCACGAACGTGCTCCGAACCGGCAAGGCCGCGAACGCCACCGTCGAATTCACTTGGGGCGATGCGGGCCAGCACGGCTACGTGGACTACCTCAACCTGATCCACGCCGACGGCAGCTGGCGAATTACCAACAAGGTCGCGCAATACCTCGCGCGGTAACCATTCCACCCCCTCTGAAGCGGTGTCGCCATTCATGCGGCAGGCATTGGTGTGGTCAGCGCATCGCCCACCTTGAAGGCAAGCCAGGCGCTATTCGCTTGCTGTCGCTACGATCCTGAAGCGCATATCGATGCGGTCGGCGACGGCGAGCTGGCCACCGGCGACACTGAAGGGTTCGAGGCCGAACTCGCTTTGGCGCAGGCTCAGCTTGCCGATGGCCAGAATGCGTTCGTTTGAAAGCGTCAGCGCAAGCGGGACGGTCAGCTCGCGCGCCACCCCGCGAAGTCGTATGCGCAGGTCGATATCGGGCTGCCAGCGCGGACCCGCCAGGCCTAGAGATTCGACCTCGATCGAGGGATGATTGGCCACATCAAGCACCGCCTCCGAGCGCAGATTCTCACGCGTCCCCGCAATGGCGGCGTCCGACGGATCGCGCTCGAAGCCTTCGTCGCGACGCCACGCGGGTCGGTCAACCTCGAGATCGCGAAGATCGATTGTCAGACGCAGTGCTGAGTCCTCCCAGAGCTCGGCCAGGACGATACGACCGGACACGACCGGCCCGCCTATCACGTGGGCGTGGCCCAGGCGCGCCAGGGCGCCGTCCGGATAGACCACGATCCGCAGCTCCGATGCCGCCTCGTCAATGAGGAATTCGCGCCCATCGGCGGGCCACTGAAAAGCTGCGCCAGAGGCCTCGCGGGTGTTGCCACCATCGGCCGGGGGCCGCGGCTGAGCCTGGCAGCCGATCAGAACCAAGATGAGCACAGAGGCCAGTAGAGCTTTCATCAGGTCTATCCCTTGATTGATGAGGCGGCAACAGTACCAGCCGATACCAGCACGTCACGCCAAGACGGGGGTCGGCGTCTCCTCAGGCCGAGCAGTCAGCGCGAGTGGGTGGGTGCCGGACCCGGCCTGATACCGGGTCCGGCGGAGGGATCAGAAGCGCCAGTCGGCCGTCAGTCTTGCGTTGAGCGGCGCGCCCACCGTCGCCTGATGCGTGCTGTGCGAGTTCGGGAAGTACAGCTCGTCGGTCAGGTTCTCGACGTTCAGCTGCAGGCTGAGGCGGTCCGACACGTCAAAGTAAGCCGCCGCATCGACGCGCGTGTAGCTGGGCAGCACCGCCGTATTGCTGTTATTGATGAAGCTTTCGTCCTGATAGGTCACACCGACACCCACGCCGATTCGATCGGTCACCGCATAGCGGTTCCAGATCGAGAGGGTGTTTTCAGGTAGCTCCCGAGGGCGCAAGCCCGTATCGCCCTGTCGGTCGACCTGCTCGCCGTCCAGGTAGCTGTAGCCGGCGGAGAGGAACCAGCGCTCGGTGACCTGGCCTTTCAGCTGGACCTCGAAACCCGAGATCTCGGAGTCGATCACGTCCAGGGTTTCCGGATCGTCATCAGCGACCTGCGGCGAGCTCTGTTCGATCTCGAACACCGCTGCGGTGAGGCTCAGAGCCGGGTTGAGATCCCACTTGACCCCCGCCTCCAGGTTGCTAAACGTATTCGGATCGAGCTGGTTGTTGCGGCCGTTGATGTCGGCGAACTGCTCGCCACTGCGCGGCAGGAACGATTCGCTGTAGCTGGCGTAGAGAGAAAGCGATTCCTGCGGTTTGAAAATCAGTCCGGCGCGCGGCGAGATTTCCTCGTCCTTGCGCGATCGCCGGTCGTTGGCAGGCACGTTGAAGACATCGATATCGAAGCTGTCAAAGCGCGCCCCGAGGATCACGTCCAGCTGATCCGTAAGCTGGATCTCGTCCTGGATGTAGGCCGAAAACACATCGATGCCGACGCGCGTATCGTCATTGAGATCAGCGGTGAAGTCATTCACCGTGGCCTGGCCGGCGGCGTTCGTGCCCATGCCGTTTCGAAGATCGAGGGGACGGGCGATCGCGAAGATTTCGTTGTCGTCCATCGTCGTGCTCCAGAAGGCATTGAATCGATCCTGATCCGAGGAGGTGTCGATGTACTCCGCGCCGGCGATGAGCGTATGTTCGATCGATCCGGTAAAAAAGCTGCCGATGAGATTGCCGGAAAGGATCAGGTTCTGCCGATCTGTATTGTCGACGTAACCATCGAGGATGACCACATTCGGGCTGACTGCTTCGTTGTAGCCCGACGCATAGAAGTTGCCGTAAAACTTGTCGTAGTCGCCGTAGAAGGCGCTCAGATTCGCTTTCAGATTGGCTGAGAATTCGTGCTGAAGGGCTGCGCGAAACAGATGAGCTTCGAGCGTGGCTTCGTTCAGCTCCGGATCGCCGAAGACGATGTCCTCGAAGCGTTCGACGGGACGGCCATCGCTACCGGTTGGAATTCCCCGATCGATGAAGCGTTCGTGATCGAGATATTCATAGGACAGATCGAGAACGGTGCGGCTGCCCAGCTCGAAGCGGGCCGTGGGATTGAATCCGATGCGCTCACCGTCGTAGAAATCACGATGGTTGTCGAGCACCTCGTACATCGCATTGACTCTGACCGCTGAACCGGGTCCCGTTCCGAGGTTACCGTCGAGCTCGAGCGCGTAGCCGCCGAAGGAATCGATGCTGGTCCGTGCGGTGGCAAACTCATCACCCACCACGCCCTTTTTGGTGACGCGATTGAGGATACCGCCGGTGCCGCCGCGCCCGAAAAGCAGCGCATTCGGGCCGCGCAGGATTTCGATCTGCTCGAGGTTGTAGAGCGGACGGTAATACTGGACATCGTCTCGTACGCCATCGATGAAGAAATCCGCCGTCGAGCGAACGCCCCGGAAAACGATGGCGTCGCGGTGCCCTTCGCCCTGCGAGTTGGTGACCCCGGGCGTGTAGTCGACGATGTCGCCGATACTGTCGAAGCCGCGTTCACGAAATTCGTCGCCGGTGACGATCGTCAGACTCTGGGGAACGTCGATGATCGGCGTCGGCGTGCGCAGGGCGTTGATCTGATCCGAATACAGCACGTTGCCCACGATGAGTATCCGATCGGATTCTTCGCGTTCAGATTCAGCGTTTCGGTCTTCGACCGAGCGCGTGGTCTCTGCATCAGAGTTTTGGGCCAGAACGGGCGACGAAAGGGATGAAAGGAGAATCGCTGCGGCCAAAGGACGCCACAAGGAGGAATAACTTTGCATTAAACAACCGGAATCTTAAGGAAGACGCGCATTTTAGTGATAATGAGAATTATTGTCAATAACTGATCTGCCCACGACCCAACCGGCGCGCCGTGGCGACGACCGTTGCGTTGTTTGTTTGGAAGCAAGTACAGTTGCGATTCGTATCTACCCTGATGCCGAGGCCCTTTCACGATGAACCCATTGACCTCAAAAATTCTCCTGCTCGCCTCGCTGACCGCCCTGTTGCTAGGCTGCGAAAGCACCTTGAAAAAGGACGCCCCATTCGCGCGAGAGGCTGACTGGATTTCGCCTATGCAGGCCATCTTCATGGCGGCAGAGGCCGCTCCGGCTGCCGTCGAGGGCGCCTTCATCATGGAGGTTCGAGGCTCCGGCTCACAAAACGGCCTGATCTATCTGAACTCTGAGTCGGATTATCGCGACCAGCGCTCGCTGACCGTTTCCATTTCCCCGCGAGCGGCCCGGCAGCTGGCCCAGCGCTTTGGTCAGCCCCCACGGCGCGCCCTCGAAGGCGAGAGAATTCTGGTTCAAGGCGCGGCGGCCCGGACGCGGATCGACTTCATCAGCGCAAACGGCTGGCCGAGCGGGAAGTACTACTACCAGACCCACGTTCGGGTCACTGACGGCCGCCAGATTCAAGTTCTCTAAGCCGGCATTCTCTCTAGGCCGCCCTTACACGCGCCTACTCGAGCAAATGATCGTGATCGATGGTCGCCGCTCCTGCCGCTACGACCGGCTCGCCTGCCTCATCGACCAGCTGATGATCGTAGGCCGCCTGCAGGCCCGTATCGTCGTCCTCGACTTCTTCTTCGAGATCATGATCGATGTAGCGCGGATAAAGAGGCGAGAGCACGGCAAGAACAATACCGGTTGCGGCGAAGGTCGAAAAGGTATCCGCATAGCCCAGCCGATCGACAAACACACCGACGACCGGCGAACCCACGGCTTGGCCCAGAGCACAGGCCATGAACGGGAGCACCGGGCCCATCGACAAGCGACTCGGCAGGAGGCGAATTCCCGTCAAAAGGTATAAGCCGGTCAAGCTCATGTAGGACGCGCCGAATACTAGGGCCGAAAAACTGGCCAAAACGATATTTCCCGGGCTTGCCGCCAGCAGGACCAGACTTGCCGACAGCATCATCAGCATCAAGGCATGGGTAATCGGCGGATTATTCCGGTCGGCGATATCTGCAACGATCGCCCCACCCAATCCGGCTACGCCAACAGCGAGCCAAAGCCACCCCGTCGAACCCGGAGGTAGGTCGCCGAGATTGACCACGAGGTCAGGGGCAAAGATCCAGTACGCCGAGGCAATGAAGCCCATGACGAAAGCGAAAACGGAGAGGCGCGCCAGTCGCCACCACTGCAGCTCGCTGATAGGAGGCGGAACGGCCTTTGCAGGGAGAATGCGCGAAACGGACGGGATGATGAACCACGCCGCAATAACGCCAAAGCCGGCAATCAGGGCAAACATCGCGTAAGCAAACCGCCACTCGCCAGCCATCAGGAAAACGACCGGAACGGAGATGGCAACGCCGACGCTGGTTCCGGCGTTCATGGTGGCGCTGACACGCCCGTGGATGGTTCGCTTGACCAGGGCCTGCATGGCAGAGGTCAGCGCCGGCATCATCAGTCCGGTGCAGATACCGCAGGCGAATACGCCGATGCTCAAGGTCGTAACGTCTTTCGCCATGGCTATCAGCGCAAGACCGACAGCACCCGACAGGCCGGAAACCACGGCCGCCGCTCTCGCCCCGAAACGGTCCGTCGCCGCGGGTGCGACGACCGCGGCCAACAGGAAGCTGACTAAAGGCAGCGATCCGATCAGGCCGATCGCGAAGGGCGTCAGCCCAAGATCGTCGCGAATGGGCGGCACGAAGAGACCGAATGCAAATCTCGCCAGACCAAAGCTGATCGCAACCAGTGCCGCCCCAAAAAGAGCAAATCCGGTACTCGACAGCGCTATCACAGGGACGCTCCTCTGAGAAGAAAGGCGCGACGGCAACCCTCGTGGGCGTTAAGGAGCCTCCGAATTATCCTGCGCGCGCGCGAAGGCGTCTTTGCGGGAGCACTCGTCGTGGCTTCGGCGAGCGACGTTGGGTCAATCCCAATGAGGGAGCCGAAACGCCGCAAGTGGCACGCAAAGGCCGGTCCCTGTTGGGTATCGCCGGAACAATTCAGAGGCCCCTCTAGGGATATTTCTCCGGATTGAATGGCCTTCAGAATCATAGTTTCGACCTAAAAAAATAATCGCTGAGACGGCGCTAGAATCCTCACCGCGCATGCACGCGGCGTGAAAAGATTTCGGCGTCCATGGGGAAGAAGAAGTTTTTCACCATAGGGGGTGGTGGGCGATGCTCGCAACCATCGCATCAAGCGCAGCGCAGCCATAGCAAACCTTCTCTGGACGCTTGAGGAACCGGAGCCTCCCGCCACGGTCCGTTGCGGCCGAGCCAAGTGATTTAGAGTTCCCTTAAACATCACCGATCGAAAGCGCCGGCTTGTCGATAAAATCACCCTGGATCAAATCGACGCCGGCCTGCCAGAAGTCGATGACCTGCTGAGCCTCACTGACTTCAGGAACGATGACCTTTCGTTGCTGAAGATGAGCGCGCCGGATGAAATCGGTGAAGTCATCGAAGCGCCCCTCGTCACGCTTCAGACCTCGCGCGAACTCCGAGCCCAGGCGAAGGAAGTTGACCGGGACTTCGTCGAGGACCCGCGACCTCATCGACTGATCGCTAATGTCGCTCACGCCGATCGACAGGCCCATGGCTCGTAGTCTCTCAATCGCCGCTAGCGTATCTTTGACGCGATGCTCGAGATGAAAGGCCTCGAACTCGAGGATCAGGCGCGGAGAGGTGTCTGGATGCCGAGTAAATATCTTTTCCAACCAACTCAGCATCGCGCCTGAGAAAGCTTCCGGGGAAACGTTGACTAACAGGCAGAGGTGCGGTGCTTCGCTCCTCACTTTGACGAGATAGTGAAGGGCATGTTGGATCGACCAGGATTGAAGCGCTCCAAGCAGCTCATTGCGACGAGCGACCTTGAGAAAATGGTGGGCCTCTATCAGGCGGCCCCGATCGCTGATAATTCTCGGCCAGGCCTGGTAGAAACGGTTCTCCTCGCTCGAGGCGGCAAGGAGCGGTTGAAACACCATCCGAAGGCGCTGTGTCGTCAGTGCCCGGCGAATGACCCCGGCGGTGTGCTCATCATCGCCAAGCTCCTCCGCTGGCGATACGTCGGGGACGAACACCCGAAACTGATTGGCCTCTGCATCGCCGAATTCTTCCACAAGCTGTATTGCATCGAGGAGGGCCTCTTCCATGTCCCGGACTCGGCGATCAAACCAGCACAGCCCGATGCTGAAGGTGGGAGAAATCTCGCGTGAGCCGACCCGATAGGGCGGATCGCTGAGTCGCCTCAGCATAGCCTTGGCCCACTGATCGGCATCGAGGCCGTCGTCGCCGGGCGTCAGCAGGCCGATGAGGCTGCTCTCGGACACCCTGAGGAAGAAGTCGCGTTCATTCAAGGCATCAAGAACCCTTTCCTCGAATTGGTCTTCCAGGAAACCCGCTACCTTGAAACCGAAGCGATCGCGATAGGCGCGCCAGTTGTTGAGCCGAACACAGACGACGGCGTGCGGCGGCTGCCGAGGATCCTTCAAGAAGCGTTGATAACGCTTGTCGGCAAAATGCAGAAAGCGATCGCGCAAACGCCGAGTTGAGGCGAACGCGTCGATCAGACGAGCGCCCGACGCCGACTGGCGGTGGGTATCGGCTGAATCAGTCGAACTGGTCAAGGCTCAGCCCCCCGGGGGCTTCATCAGCGCTGCCCGATCGCGACGTGCGAATCGCCAGCCCCAGATCGTTTCTAGAATCGGCGTGGGCAAGAGCCTGCTCCTCGCTGATCCTTTCGTCTTGGAAAAGCTGGAACAGGGCCTGGTCGAAGGTCTGCATGCCGTGGGGCGACCCCTCTTTCATGGCCTCCTTCAGGCTGTCGATATCGTTTTTCTCGATCAAGTCGGCAATGTATGGCGTCCTCACCATGATCTCGACGGCGGGCACGCGCTTTCCATCCAGGGTTGGAACCAGACGCTGACTGACAATGGCTCGAAGATGCTCCGAAAGATCGATGAATAGCTGGTGGTGCGCCGACTCCGGAAAGAAATTAACGATTCGGTCCAGCGTCTGGTTGGCATTGTTGGCATGCAACGTGGACAGACAGAGATGACCGGTTTCGGCATAGCTGATGGCATGCTTCATTGTTTCGCGATCTCGGATCTCTCCGATGAGGATGACATCGGGTGCCTCGCGCATCGCATTCTTTAGGGCATTGTGGTAACTCAAGGTATCGAGACCGAGCTCGCGCTGATCGACGATGGACTTTTTGTGCTGATGGATGAATTCGATCGGCTCTTCGATCGTCAGAATGTGTCCGGTCTTGTTCTGGTTTCGATAGTCGATCATCGAGGCGAGCGTGGTTGACTTTCCTGAGCCCGTCGACCCTACGACGAGAATCAGGCCGCGTGGCTCCATGATCAAATCTTTGAGAATGGGCGGCAGATTCAGCGATTCGATTGAGGGGATGGCACTCTTTATATAGCGCACAACCACAGCTACGGATCCCCGCTGTCGAAAAAGGTTGACCCGAAAGCGGCCGACCCCCTCCAGCGCAATCGCCAGGTTGAGCTCCATCTCGGACTCGAACTCGCTGATCTGCTTGTCGTTGAGCAGGGAGTAGGCCATCTGCCGCACCGCCTGGGCCGAAAGCTTTTCCTTCCCGATGCGCTGCGTCTCCCCTTCAATCTTGATGCCCGCCGGCGTGCCCGCACTCAGATAGAGGTCGGATGCATCGTGCTTGACCATCGCTCGAAGGTACGCCTCGATCTCCATCACTTTTTCCCCTCGCCTGAATCCATCTACCCAGCATAGGGCAATGCCTTTGAGAAGTGCAATCCGTTCGGTCGCACCGAGCTCAGAGCCAGCCGAGAGTGCGCGAGGAGCGTTTAAAGGCGGAGGCCAGCCAAAGACCGAGATGCTCAAGCCCGCATCGTTCAGGGCCAGGATCGGTAAGGGAATCAGAAAGGCGCAAGGGCGAGGCGCCCTGACCTGTCATATTTTCGAGCGAAGCCAGCGCAGGCACCAGATTGCGCAGATGATGCCCGCGAGGATATTGGTCATTGAGATCGAAATGAAAACGGCCTTGCTTCCGGCAATCAGACTGGCCAGATAAGCCAGAGGGACGTAGAGCATGATCATGCGGAGCGAGTAGTAGGCCAGCCCGAGCTCGGAGCGCCCGATCCCATTCAGGGCCGCTGCAGTCGTGACCACTACGCCATAGCCCCATAAGCTGAAGCTGACGATCACGAGGTAGCTTGCGGCGTCTTTTCTCACCTCCTCTTCCGATGCGAACAAACCGGTCAGCCACTCGCCCGCGAACCAGAACAGCACCACGAGTAATAAAGCGTTTATCGCGCTGATGAAAAAGCAGAGCTTCAAGGCCTGAATGATGCGACCAATCTCATTACGCCCCCAGTTCTGGCCGGCAAAGGGACCGATCGCCGCTGAAAGGGCCAGCATAGGCAAACAAGCAAAGGCCTCGATTCGCGTACCAACGCCGAAGGCCGCTACGGTCGTATTGCCGAAGGTAGCGAGAATCGCCGTCACCAGAGCAATCCCGATCGGGTTGGCCATATTCCCGGCACTCGCCGGGCCCGCCACTCGAAGGATGCTGCGGGAGGCGTGGATGAAATCTCGCCAGTGGGGCACGCGCAGGGCCATCAACGACATGCCCCAACGGAGCATTGTCACAGTCGCGATGAACATAATGATGCGCGCGATCAGCGTGGCCAGAGCGACCCCTTCGATCTCGAGCTCTGGAAAGCCCAGCAGACCGAGCATCAATATCGGCGTCAGCACGATGTTGATCAACGCAGACAAAATCATGAACACGCTCGGCCACGTTCCATTCCCGTCGGCGCGCATCGCTCCGTGGCTGACCATGCCCAGCACGAGAAATGGCATCGATAGGTACCAGAGAGGCATGTAGCGCTCGATATAGTGCAGCGTGCCCTCGGAAGCGCCGAGGAGGGTAAAAAGCGGAGAAATGGTGAGCCACCCAACAAAAGAAAGCAGACCGACGATCAGCATGGAAAGAATCAGACCATCGGTCACCCAAAGTCTGGCCTGCTGCCGTTCACCGGAACCGATCACCCGCGATACCAGCGACGAGGCACCCGCGCTGAGACCGATCGAAAGACTGGTGAAAGTCAGCGCTACGGGAAAGGTGAAAGACAGCGCGGCCAGCGGCTCGGTCCCGAGACGCCCGACATAATAGGTATCGACAAGGGACTGAGACAGCACCGCAATCAGACCGAAAACCATAGGCCCTGCCAGGCGTATCAATTTAGCGCTGACTTTTCCTTCCGTCAGATTCGATGGATCACTCAAAACAACACCGTAGCGTCAAAAGAAAACGCGAAGACTTTTGCATGGGACGCAGAAAGGTAATTGACGCCAGTGATCAACGGGCGAAATTAAACGGCTCGGTCGAGCTGCTCCGCCTCGCAGCCATCCAGGCCGGGGACCTGGCGAAGGTCTTTGGATCGAAGAGCCGGGGTTCTCGAATTCCCGCTTTTTCGCTACCGGGCTGGAGTGTGATGCGCTGCACAGCGCCCCGCCAGCTTCACGCGCTGCGGCACTCCAGGTTCGCTTCTTGCGCTTGGCGCAAATCCTCCATAGCCGGCGCTGCTTGGCTCGGCTCGAACCGATTGTTGATTGGTCGGCGGTTCGAATGAGGAGGCCGCGGAGTTTAGGGGCGTTGATACATCGAGAAGATCGAATATGGTGCCGGAGGACGGATTAGCTGCGCTTCGCTC
>JGI12109J20283_10904251_pt1 | contig 12658 bp, 13 predicted proteins | sample ElkSlonscriptome_12_FD_20283 | JGI IMG/M metagenome (IMG submission 20283) | reverse complement strand
GCTGGCCCTGCGGGTGAAGGTTGGGCGTTGCCCAACTTCATCGAGCTCGCTGCGCTCGTTTCAACCACTCCGGCAACTCTCCGCAAGAAAGTCACTGTACTCGCTGGGAAGCCATAAATCATTAGCGGTTGTCTCGCACCTTTTGCCTGGTCAGATTCCGCAGTGGGCTAGTAGAAGATGTGCACGGCAACAAAGGCAAAGAAAAATCCCACCAAATAAAGCACAATCGATGAGCCCAGCACGACCGAGCTGAAGGAGCGCAATCGACCGCAGGCTCTAGCTAAATCCGGATCTGCAGGGCAGGGCGCATGGCGGGATCGCCAGTGCATCCAGGTTGCCAGCGCAAGTAGAATTCCGGCCACCGTAAAAACCACGCCTTTGTACTCCGAAAGGACAGTAATCCAGGGTGCTGCGCCGACCAATCCTGCGACCGATGCACCCATGCCGATAGTCACCAGCAAGGCGGGTAGTGCGCAGCAAACCAGGGTGCCGGCTGAAGTGAACAGCGTAAGTGACGGCAGAATCATCTGCCGCCACAATGATGGTTGTGTCTCAGCTTCCATAGCGGATGGCTCGTACGTCGTAGCCTGAGTCGGCAACCAGTTCTGAGATGGTGGCTTCATCCAGGCTTTGGCCCTCTTCGAAATGGATGGTGATGACTTTATTATCCAGATCAACATTGATCGCATCCACCTCATCCTGTCGGCCGAAGACTTTTTCCAGAGCGCGTGCGCAGAAATCGCAGACCAGGCCGTTGACATCGACGTACACGGTGCCTGATGGATGGGAACCGTAGACGGTGGCGGACAAAAGGATTGCAAATAACAGTGTAATTAATGGTTTATTCATTTGAATTTCCTTGGCAGTTCGATCCGATACTTAGTATCGAAACACGTAGTTGAATAGGAGTTCACCCCGATTGTTCAGGCCGGCTTCAAGCAAGTGCACGTCCTTGAACAGGCGGATCAGCGGCGTAACGGTAATGTTGTGCTCGCCCTCTGGCATGTGCTCGACCTGCACCATCAGCCAAGTGTGCAGGTCGCCATAATCGCCTTCATAAGGAGCCCAACCGAGACGCGCAGACTGCTGGAAAAAGGCGTCAATCTTGCCCGCCTCGGTATAGCGATTTTCATAAGAAACAAAAAACCGGCGGTCTTCCCAGTCCATCGCGATGCCCACAAACGCTGCCGCGTTGGTCTCGCCGTCCTGCGTTCCAGCCAGTCCAGTGGCGATGCCGAGTCCGGACTTCAGATACACGTTGGCCTGTGATTCGGGCTTATTCCACCGTTGGACCAAGTGGTTGTATTGAACTGCATTGAGGCTGAAGTCCCGATCTCGCCAGTATTCGAATTTGTAGCCTAATGAATAGCGTGCAGTCGGCGAATAATGGACATGAAGCGTATTGACTGACCCATCGTTCATGGCCATCACCGTCCAGCCGCCAGGGTAGGACACGGGTCGAGCCTGAATGGATTCAGCGATTGCCAGCCCGATCGCGAGCAGCAACGTTAGCGTCGTTCGCATGGTGATTTCCTGATAGAAAAAAATAGTCAACGCTCGTCAGAGCGCTTGATTCAGCAATCAGGAAATTTGGTTTGGCGGTCGCTCGGGTGGGCTGAGGGTAATGGATGGCAGATGAGCCAGACTGATTATCATCTGGCTGGATCCGTTAGTGTCGATCGGAACGGATGGGTTCGTAAACAGTGTGAAGCTGGGGCTTGAGCTTGCTTGGGCACACAGGCACAACCCTTCACAATGGCTGGATTCGGAGGGCTGATCCTGAGTCGCTTTATGGTCGGCTGCCGAGGTATGGCAGTCGGAGCCGGCTGATGCCAGCGTTGTCTGAACCGTGCTTTGAGATTGCAAATCTTCGAACAGACAAGGCGGATTCCAGGCAAGCGCAATCGTCGTGTTCGCCAGGAACAGGACCGAGATCGCTACCAGAAATGCCGTTTTCATAAAGCGTATTGAACTCCAACTGATGGATAAGTTCCTGATGTGGCTCACAACCACGTTTCAGAATAGTAAAGTTTGATGATAGCAGTCTTGCGATATGCAGGAATCCGAATCTGGTCTCAGCCAATAGCCAAAAGCGGTTGATCGAATCAATTTGCAATGAATTGGCCGACCGGTCTATACTTGTTGCACAACAGAATGGCTTGCCAATTATGACTGAACGTGCTTTATTTCATCCGGCGTCCTTGAAAGCGCGCTTGCGACCGGCCAGCTATTGGTTGGTGTTTACGGTACCTGCCACGATGCCGCTGGCCTGGTATCTTGTTGAAACGACCGGCAATTTCCTGTGGACCATGCTGCCGTTGGTGTGGCTATACGCCATCTTGCCGATGACTGACTGGCTGGTCGGACGCGATTCGGGCGCACCCGTCGCGTCACAGGATGTGTGGCTGAATCGTCGACTGATCCCATGGCTTTGTCTTCCCATCCAGTTGCTGTTGATTGGCTGGGCATTGACCAAATTGGACTACATGCCGATCTGGGCACAGGCATTGTGGATATTCTCGCTCGGCTATATCGGTGGCATGCTGGCCATTAATGTTGCGCATGAGCTGATTCACCGCCGCAATCGATTGGACCGCGTTATTGGCGGCTTGTTGCTGTGTTCGGTCAACTACGTCACCTTCAAGATCGAACACGTGCGCGGTCATCATGTCTGGGTGGCAACCGAGCGTGACCCGTCCACGGCCCGGCGGGGCGAATCGATCTATCGATTCCTGCCGCGAGCAATGATCACAAACACGATCAACGGCTGGAAGCTCGAAGCCGTGCGCATGCGACGTATCGGCCAGCCCGTGATTTCGCTGAAAAACGAGATGATTGGTTGGCATGCGGTGATCCTGCTGATGATGATTGCAGCCTATGCCCTGGCGGGCTGGATCGGCGTGCTTGCCTTTCTGGTACAGGGCCTGATTGCAGCGGCATCACTGGAGATCATTAACTACGTGGAGCACTACGGCCTGAGGCGCAAGCAACTCGACAACGGCCGCTACGAACGCCCGACGCCAATGCACTCCTGGAATTCCGATTTCTGGATCAGCAACGGCATTCTCTTGCAGTTACAACGCCATTCCGATCACCACGCCAATCCAAGTCGACCCTTTACCCAACTCAGAAGCTGGCCCGAAGCACCGCAGCTTCCGCTCGGCTACTCCGCCATGCTGCCGATGGCGCTGGTCCCGCCGCTGTGGCGACGGGTAATGCACCCCAGACTGGATCGTTATCAAAGCAGCATCCAGTCGGCCTCTTGACATTTCCCCTGAATTTGGGACAATGCACGGCTTGCTTTTAAGCGCCCGTAGCTCAGCTGGATAGAGTACCTGGCTACGAACCAGGCGGTCGGAGGTTCGAATCCTTCCGGGCGCGCCATATACGAAAAAGCCCCGCCTTGAGCGGGGTTTTTTCGTATATGGCGCGCCCGGAAGTTATTTCGCACCTCCCAGGTTCGACCAGTTGCACAGCAACTGACGACGAGCGGCGCAGCCGCGAAGCCCGCAGGGTCAAAACAGCCAAAAAGCTGTTTTGATCAATCCTTCCGGACAGAAAAAATCAGGATGTTGGCTTATCCTGCCAAGTGCGGGGTTTTTATTAAGTCCGAAAGGGTTTGAATCTGCGACCTTCTCAGGCGGATTCGAGCGGCGCGAAAAAAAACTGTAAGGTTGCCCAACTCGTCCGAGACTCCTTGGGGGACGTTCATCCTGACAGGAGCTATGACGATGACTATTCGCCGAATCACTTCCAAGCTGATACCGATGCTGTTGCTGACCCTATGCATCAGCGCAGTTGCCGAAGAACCACCGATTGAACGCTGGCACGTGCTGTCGATTGACGGTACTGCTGTCGGTTCCAATCATGAAGTGTTCGAGCGTAACGGAGATCAATTCGTGACGACCGAATCGATGGTCATGGTGCTGAACCGTCTGGGCTCGCGCATCGAGGCTGGCGTTTCCGCCAGAAGTGTTGAAAATCAAAGCGGCGAATTGACTCGGGTTGAACTGGTCATTGATCAATCCGAGCACGTCATGGAACTGGTCGCATTCCAGGATGGCGATCAGTGGGTCACGCGGTCTGCGACACCCGGTGTGCCGGACCAGCAGCGCACCCTGGAAGCGCCGCTGAAGGGCCCGCGTGCCATCGCTGCGCTTATTGCCAGTCTCAAGGACCCGGGCGACACCATTACCTACAATGCCTTTGTCACAACAACGATGCAGCCCGGCGAGATTCGCGCCGAACTGGTCGGGTTTGAAACGGTCAGTGACCTGCCGCTGCGGGTCATTGAAGAACAGCTGCCGGGTTTCCCAGCACCGCTGACGCGAGTAATTGACCAGAAGGGTCGAAATGTCATTACCCGCATGCCAGGGCCCTTTGGTTTGACCGAGACCGTTCTTGCCGACGAGGTTGCCGCTACGCTGGCCCGGGGTGGGGCCGAGCTGCCCGATGAGGTGTTCGAGGCCACGATTCTTAGGACGGGAGTGCGTCTTCCGCAGCCCCGTAGCCTGGAGTATCTCGAACTCGAGCTGATCCATCGCAATCCAGCTCTTGGCTGGCCTGAGCTCAACAGCGAACACCAGCGGGTATTGTCACAGGATGAAGACCGACTGGTGCTGGCCATCGAGCGTCGCCACCCCCGGCAGAGCGTGCCGTTCAATGCTGAAGTGTCTTCAGGGCTTGATCGCTTCCTCAGCGCCAATTCCGTATTGCAGACCGTTCAACCCGAGCTGGTCGAAATGGCGGGCAGCATTACTGAAGGTCAAACCGATCGCTGGCAGGCTGCGCTTGCGCTGCGCCGTTGGGTTAGCGAAAACATGTCGTTTGATGCGGGTGTAGTGCTGGCCTCGTCGAGTGAAGTGCTGTCCAATCGTCGCGGTACCTGCACCGAGTTTGCGGTACTGCTGACCGCGCTGGCCAGAGCGTCCGGGATCCCGGCGCGCTACGTTCAGGGCTATGTGTACGCGCACGGGATGTTGGCAGGGCATGCCTGGACCGAAGTGATGATCGGCGGAGACTGGCTTGCGCTCGATGCGGCCATTCCATCGGATGGACCCGCTGATGCTGCCCGATTCGCATTCGTCTGGACCGATTTCAATGACGGACCTGGCGAACTCAGCGCCGGCCCTTCGATGCAGATGTTCGGTCAGATCGATGCGCGAGTAATCGCCTGGCATTCTGCCGACGGTACCGAGCAGCGATTCCCGGACGGTGCACCGTCACCGCAGGTGACCGATGGCCGCTTTGTCGATGGCATCCAGGGCATTGAGTGGTCGGTGCCCGAGGCGTGGACCATCGTCGACTATCAGGAAACCTGGCCCAGCAATCTCGTTGCAGCTGCCGAGCACGCACATGGCAACCGTATCGAATTGCGCTGGATCAGCCAACACCCGTGGGAGCGAGCGGGTATCGACTGGATCGAGCCTCGTTTTGAGGAGTCCAGTCAAGTTGAAGCCAGCCCCTTTGGTCGCTCCGACAGCTGGCTGATCGAGCAGGACGATCGCGTTCGATTCGTCCAGGCCGGACCCAACGGGCACTGGCAGTTGATCGGCACTGATCCTGAACAGTTGCGTGCGCTGGCGGGTACCTTAGTGCTGCCCTCCTCATAAAGGCGCCCAAGTACCATGTTCATGGGTTGCGCTTCGTGTTGGAGTCCGGCCCATGAGCCTTTGAGGACCCCGATCGCGTGCAATCAATCGAGTCAATCGTCGAGCAGTTCGGCCCCACCTTGTGGCGACTGGCGAGTAGTTTCGAGTTCGACACAGCGCTGCGCGAAGACCTGGTTCAGGACATGCTCGTCGCGATCTGGCGGGCATTGCCGCGTCTGGATGATCCAACGCGATTGAAACCCTACGTGCTGCGCATTGCCCGCAATCGAGCCGTCAGCCATGTGGCACGTCAAGCCCGGAGGCTCGACAAGACGCCCATTGACCGCGAGCCCGACGACACCGGTACGGGCCCTTATGAACAGGCCGAACGAAATGATCGACAGCAGCGCCTGTTTGCCGCTGTGCAGTCGCTGCCCTTGAATCAGCGCGAGGCGATTACGCTGTTCTTCGAAGGGCTTTCGCACGCAGAAATCGCCGAAGTGTTGGAAGTATCCGAAAACAATGTGGCCGTGCGCATCAATCGCGCGCGGACCCGGCTAACCGAGAGGTTGTCCTGATGACGAATGAATTACCTGACCCACTGGAACAGATGCAGACCGACTGGCAGCAGGCTGAAACGCCGCCGGTCAATGTCGATGCCATCAAGCGACGATTGCGCTGGCGCTGGTTGTTCACGGGGATCGACGTGCTTGGCCTGGTCATCGTCTGGGGCATCATGGCTTGGGCATTGACCAACATGTCCAGCCTGCTCCAATGGGTGTACTGGAGCTTTTTCTTTGTGGTCTGCGTCATTGCAACGTTTTCAACCATACAGTTGCGGCTGCGCGCGCTATGGCGGACGGATGACACGATCAGCGCGGTCATCGATCACGCGCGGCGCGATTCAGAACTCCGCATTCAATCTGGACGATTGACGATCTGGGTCACGTTGTCTATTGCTGTTTTCGTTTTCGTCTGGATGTTAATTACAGGATGGTTCGATGCGCTACCACTGCTTGAGTATCTGAAGCTGCAGTTCAATGCACTGATCTTTACATTGGTGTGGTGCGGATTCATCGTCGTTATTGGTGCCTGGATGCGCGAACGCGGACTGCGTCAACAGTTGGAACTCGACCGCATCGAGCGCGAATTAAGCAATGACGCCTGAAAACAGGCCTGATGTCATTCAAAATCCAGCGTAAGGAATCGTCGGCGAAAAGGACTTAAAGAGTAGGACATCACTCAACTGGAGACTGACATGACCGAATTCCTCGCCGCCTTTGAAAACGCAACCGCCTTGCAGTGGGCAATGGTCCTTGCGATCGTGCTGGTGATCTGGTTCTTGCCGGTGGCTGTTGCCGCCATCTTCAATCGCAAGCAGGCCAAGTTGATTGCCATTGCCTGTGTGCCGGCCGGGTTTTCGTTGATTGCCTGGTCGGCTGTGCTGATTTGGGCTTTTACTGGTCGGGCTATCGAAAAGTATCTGCCCGAAAAAGTACGTGCCAGGCTTCAGTCATAGCAATTCAACTTACACAATGCTGAAGACCGCGGCGGTCCTCAGCGGTCCAAGCAGTCCTGCAACGTTCATGCAAGTCAAACAGGTATTGCCTGAATCCTGGCTATTGATCCCGGCCAGGTAATGAGCGCCTGGTCCTTGCGAACGTATAGCGGGTGACGCGGCGCGCCGGCTTTGCACACCCCCAAACACCGCATTGCCGGAAAACGGATGATCTGACGGAACTGTTCATACGCCTGCTGCGCCTTAGGATGTGCGCCCCAGGCCACGATGATCGGCTGATCCGAACTGACAACCGTCTGGATGTGATTCACATTGGCCGGTCCGACTGGATCCTCCATCGCGAACAAGTCTGCGGGTCGGGTGGCCCGGCCGGCAAATAGATTCAACACCTGTAGTCGGCCATAGCCTTCGCGCTTTGCAAAGCCGATGCAGCGACGAATGGTCGGATCATCTTGCTCTGCGTCGGCCGTCGATGGATTCAGCATCAAAAACACCACGCCCGGTCCCTCGGACCAGGTCCGATCCAGGCGGTAGCGATAGCGAACACAGCGGCTGAAAACGGCGGATCGTTGCATGGCGGTCAAGAGCGTATCGGATTCAAACAGAGGTCAGTTCAGTTGGATGATAGCGGGTATGCTAGCCGCGTACGAATTGTCCTTGAGTTGAACCGATTTCTGTGTTGATTCCTATTCATCATGCTGTTCGCTGGGTCCTGTTTGGCGCCTGTGCTGCAGCGACGCTGTGGCCACAGATATCGCCGTCACTGGGGCTCGCGCTGGGTCTGGTTTTTGCGCTGCTGTTGGGTAGTCCACTGGAGGATCGCACGTCGCGCTGGGCCAGCCAGTTGATGAAGGTCTGCATCATCGGCCTTGGTTTTGGGATTTCATTTATGGCAGTGATCGATACCGGAACAACCGGCTTGCTGATCACTGGTCTTGCTGCTGCATCGGTTGTATTGACGGGGGTTTTGTTGGGCGTATTGATGAACGTCGATGCCACGTCGGCACGGCTGATCAGCAGCGGTACGGCCATCTGCGGCGGAAGCGCGATTGCAGCGCTGTCACCAATTCTTCGAGCCCGGCCGGAGGCCATCGCGGTTGCCCTGGCGATCGTGTTTGTCCTGAATGCGGTGGCGCTGTACCTTTTTCCATTGCTGGGTCGGCTGTTGGAACTGAGCCAGGAACAATTTGCGATCTGGTCTGCCATTGCCATTCATGACACGGCTTCAGTGGTCGGTGCGGCATCGACCTATGGTTCCGATTCGCTGGAGCTTGCTACGATCCTGAAGCTGGCACGTGCGCTGTGGATCATTCCATTGGTGGTGCTGTTTGCCTGGTGGGTATCGCGTTCGAATCCTGCTGCTGAAGACGTTTCAGAAAGAAAAACGGCTATTCAATGGCCCTGGTTTATCGGGCTGTTTGTGCTGGCTTCTGCTGCCCGATCGCTGTGGCCGGATGGGGAGCCATTATTTACAGCACTGTCACAGGGTGCACGACAGTTGCTGGTGTTGACGCTGTTCCTGGTTGGTGCGAGTTTGACTGTTTCTGCACTCAAAGCAGTTGGCCTGCGACCATTGCTGCACGGGGTGATGTTATGGCTGTTGACCAGTGGACTGACGCTGGCGTTTGTCCTGAAACTCGAAGGCCCGCTACTGATCAACTGAGCTTGCTTGCCGGTCATTCGAAGCAGCGAGTGCTTGTTCGGCCTCCAGCAACTGCTGCTCTGCATAAGCCTGCGGTGATGGGCGGCTCAGCAGATACCCGGCCAGCAGCGTGAAAAGAATCGCCATGCCGATCAACAGAGAGCCCGGCGCTCCAAACCACCATAACTTGAACAGACTCAAGCCGAATAATGCGATTGCAATGACCTTTGCAGTATTCGGTATCGTACGACCGTTTTCCCAGGAGTGGATCATGGGGCCGATATACTTGTTGCGGCGAATCTTCAGGTTCAATGCGAGTGAGCTGCGGCTGGCAGCCCATGCCGCGAGAATTGCAAACACGGTGCCCGGCATCAAGGGCAGCAGCATGCCGATGATGGCCAATCCGGCAAATAAAAGGGCCAGCCAGCGGTAGACAATGCGGGCGCGGCGGGATAATCGGACGCGTTTGGTTTGTGCCATGGATGCATAGTACGGCCCTTTTGTGGATATTCGGTTACCGATGGCACATGTCGTCTTATCATTGACTGTTATAGTCTTTGGAGTTTGTCGGTTACCGACCTTATCAATCAACGGTGTTCCCAATGAAAAGGCTGCTTACCCTCGTACTCTGGGTCGTGATGACTGCGACCGCACCCGACGTTGTCTTGGCCGAAGTCAATCGAACCACGGCCAATTCCGGCAATGTCGTGCTTGAAGACGTGCCTGAAATTCCGCAGGCCATTCGCGATGACCTCCGCCGCTATCAGAACGTGCGCTCGGCCTCCATGCTCGACTGGATGGCTGATGGTTCGGGCCTGTATATCAGCACGCGATTTGCCGAGGTCAGCCAGATTCATCGTGTCGACCAGCCGGGCGGCACGCGCCAGCAGTTGACCTGGTTCGAGGAGCCGGTCGGCTCGGTCCAGCGCCAGCCGGATAGCGATATGCTGGCCTTTCTACGCGATGCTGGCGGCAGTGAGTTTTCCCAGATATTTCTGCTGGACCCGTCAACGGGTGACTATGAAATGCTTAGCGATGGTGAATCGCGTAACGGTGCGATTGCGTGGTCAGAGGATGGTCAAATGATGGCCTTTCAATCGACCCGCCGTAATGGACGTTCGAATGATGTCTGGGTTCAGACTATTGCCGACGGCAATCAAGCTGAACTGGTTTTGGAATCTCCGGATGGCAGCTGGTGGGGTCCGATCGAGTTTTCGCCCGATGGTTCAAAGCTGCTGGTACTGCAGTACATCAGCGTAAATGATTCGCGCATTCATTTAGTTGACCTGGAGTCGGGCGAGCGCCGTCAGATCATCGGCAGCGATGGCGAGCCGAACGCGGATGACGCTTCGCGCTACCTGGCCTACGGTTTTGGTGCCGACGGCGAGGGCATTTATCTGGCCACCGACGCCGGCCAGGAATTTGCCAAGCTGGCTTACCTCTCGCTCGAAGCGGGTGCCGAGCCGCAGATTTTGAGTGATGAAATCAACTGGTCAGTTTCAGGTTTNGAGATCAACCACGGTGGTGATCAAGCCGCGCTGGTGACCAACGAAGACGGGATCAGCCGCATCTATCGCATGCAGCTGCCCGACGGTGAACCGCAGCGAATGGATTCGGTACCGGTCGGTTTGATAAGCGGCCTGGCGTTCAGCCCGGATGATCAGAAGCTGGCGATGACCATCAATAATGCAACGACTCCGAGCGATGTATTTGTGATGGACTGGTCCGGCAACCAGCGCCTGACCCGATGGACCTACAGCGAAGTGGGCGGGCTGGATACCGATGCGTTTGCCCAGCCCGAGTTGATTCATTACCCGACCTTCGATGAAGTGGAGGGCGAGCCACGCAAGATCCCGGCGTTTGTGTACCGTCCGCAGGGCGAGGGCCCGTTCCCGGTTGTGGTTTCGATCCACGGTGGGCCTGAATCCCAATCACGTCCGGGCTTCAGCAGTACGTTTCAGCTCTGGGTCGACCGGCTGGGCGCTGCCGTTGTAGTGCCGAACGTGCGCGGTTCGTCGGGCTACGGCAAGAGCTTTCTAAAAATGGATAATGGCTTCCTGCGCGAAGACTCGGTCAAGGATATCGGCGCATTGCTCGACTGGATTGCCGAACAACCGGAGCTGGACCAGGAGCGTGTCGCGGTCTACGGCGGCAGCTACGGCGGCTATATGGTGCTGGCCAGTTCGGTCCACTACAGCGATCGCTTGAAGGCGGCCGTGAATATTGTGGGCATCAGCAGCTTCGTGACGTTCCTCGAAAACACCCAGGACTATCGCCGCGACCTGAGGCGCGTCGAATACGGCGACGAGCGCGATCCCGAGATGCGCGCGCACCTCGAAGCGATCAGCCCGTTGAACAACGTCGAAAAGATTCAGGTGCCGATGTTCGTGGCGCAAGGCAATAACGACCCGCGGGTGCCGGTCTCGGAAGCCGACCAGATTGTCGCCGCGCTTCGCGAGCAGGGCAGCCCGGTCTGGTACATGAATGCGTTGAACGAGGGCCACGGGTTTCGCAAGAAAGAAAATCGCGATCTTTTCCGGGAAATTACCGTACTGTTTTTGCAGACCCACTTGTTGGATTGAGCAAGCCTGTTGATTGACCAGGCTCGGCTGCCGCTGGTCATCGGCCGTAGCCGCTGAGAATCAGAGCTTGATGTGCTGCCAGTCGCCCTGGTTCCAGGCCAGGGCAAACCACAGCGTTTGTCCGCTGCGGTAGATGGCCTGCAGTATCCATACACCCAGTAAGCCCAGACCCAGCACGGGGCCGACCAGAATTGCCAGCGGAATAAACAAGAGCCACTGACAAGTCAGCGAAATGCGCATGACCTTGCCCGTTGCACCGGCCCCGAGCAGTGCGTGCATGACCACCAGTCCGGCCGTGTCGATCCCGATGACAGCAGCAGATACCATCAGCGGCCACAACGCCAGTGCCAGCGTTTCCGGGTCGGTGATGAACACCGCAAGAATCGGCTGTCCAAACAAAATCACCAGCAGGCCCATCGCAGCGCCGAGAACGCCGGAAAAGAACATCGCGTTCCAACCCCACCGTCGGGCATCGTCGACATCCTCCCGCCCCAGCGCGTTGCCGACCAGCGTAGTGGTGGCGATGCCGAGCCCAATGGCCGGCAGAATAATGGTCAGGCCCAGCGTCAGCAGCACGTTGGCCGCCGCCAGTTCCTGCGTGCCGATGAAGCCGATGATCACGATCAGGGTCAGCATGCCGGCGCTGAAAAACAACTGCTGAAAGCTGGCCGGCAGTGAAAGCCGCAGCTGGTCCCCAAGCGTAGTCAGGCTGGGGACGCGGTGCAGAAAACCTTCGGCCCAGGCATATTTCATTGCCAGGCCGACATAAATCAGCGTACCGATCCACATCGATATGGTCGTGGCCAGGCCGGCACCGGTCACGCCCATGGCCGGTGCGCCGAGGTTGCCGAAGATCAGCACCCAGTTCAGGAAAATATTCACCGCGTGCATGATCAACAGCGTAATCAGGTACAGCCCGGTGCGATGCACGGCCGACCAGTAGCCGCGAAACGAGAAATTCATGCCGACGGCGACCAGCGCCAGCAGTCGCACCTGCAAATAGGGGCTGGCCTCTTCCAGCACGGCTTGATCGTTATTGATCAGCGCGAGCAGTTCCGGCGCGAACAAGAAAATCACAGCGGCCAGCGGTGCGCCCAATATCAAGGCCAGCAGCAATCCGCCGTTCAATGGAACCGCGAATTCGCCGGCGCGGTTCTGGCCGACGCGCCGCGCCGAGATGGCCTGTACGCCGGTGGCCAGGCCCAGAATAAACGCCATCGACAGCCAGTTGGCGAAGGAGCCCAGCCCGGTCGCCGCCAGCGCGGTCGTGCCGAGCCGGCCGACCATGCCGATATCGACCAGGTTCAGAATGTTTTGCGACGCC
>JGI12109J20283_10015536_pt1 | contig 12660 bp, 13 predicted proteins | sample ElkSlonscriptome_12_FD_20283 | JGI IMG/M metagenome (IMG submission 20283) | reverse complement strand
GCGGCGCCTTGACAAGGCTCTGGCCGACCGTGGACACGACTTGCCCCCGTGGCGCCTCCATGACTTCCGCCGGGCTCTTTGCACTCACGCTGGGCACGCTGAACGCTCGGATGAAACGGGTCGCCTCGCAGGGCTGGAAATGGCCGCCCACCTTGCCACGGGCCACAATATGGCCCAGGGTGTCCAGGGCGTCTACAATCGCGCCAGTCACTTCAGCGCCGCGGGACGGGCCTTGGACTGGTGGGCCGACTTCCTGATCGAACTCCAGACCGGACAGGAGAACCCCCAATGACGAAAATAATTTCGCGACAGGAGGCCATTGACCTTGGTCTTGAGCGATACTTCACGGGCAAGCCATGTAAGAACGGTCATGTTGCCGAGCGGTATGTGAGTAGCAGGAATTGCGTCGAATGTTATCGCGCCCGGCGCCAGGACCCTGAGTCCCTCGAAAAGAATCGCGAGTACCATCGCGAGTACATGCGCGCCCGGCAACAGGACCCTGAGTATCGCGAGAGGGAACGAGAGAGGAAGCGCGAGTACGACCGCGCCCGGCGCCAGACCCCTGAGTATCGCGAAAAAGCGCGCGAGTACATGCGCGCCCGGCGCAAGGAAGACCCTGACTTCCACGTCCAATGCACCATGCGAAATCTGTTGCACCGAACCCTGAACGCGGCCGGCGGCGAGAAGGCCGGCCGAACGGCAGCCATCCTTGGGTACAGCCCTGCGGACTTGCGGGCGGCCCTCGAAGCCCAGCTCCCCCCTGGCATGTCTTGGGAAAACAGAGACGACTGGCATATCGACCATATCGTGCCGGTGTCGCACTTCATCGCGCGCGGGATTACCGATCCCGCCATCATCAACGCGCTGGACAACCTTCGCCCCGTTTGGGCCGCTGACAACATGGCAAAGGCCGGACAGTACTTTCCGGGCTTCACGGAAGCTGGGCTGATCTGGTGAGCGGGGGCCATATTAGGGATGTCTAATGTACCATCGGCCATTCAGCATCGGAGACCGTCGGCGCCCGTCCGACCGTCCGACCGTCCGACGGTATATCAGCGAAGCCTAATGTACCATCGGGCGCCCCCGGGAATGGCCCCCAGAAACCGCCGTTCTCCCTTCGTGGGCGATGGGGAACATTAGGGTTTTCTCATATAACGCCGTGCCTGAACCCCGCCATACCGGTAACCCCTTGAAAAACAACAATTTACGTCTACTAGTAGATAGTCGGCTATGTATCCGGGGTGGCGTGGGTCTATGTTTCGGGGCTTGATATACGGCACCGTATAGAACTCCGATAGTTCGACAATTCTAGAACTGTCGAACTATCAGTCGGCCGGGAGCCGGGAGCCGCGATCCAGGAGCGCCAGGGCCACCAGGGCCACCAGGGCCACCAGGAGCGCGATCCAGGACGATCGGCGCCGGGAGCGTGATCCAGGGAGCCGACAGATAGCCGGCACGATGGCCCAGGGATGGTCCCGGGATGGTCCAGGTCCAGGAGCCCCGGAGCGACGCCAGGAGCCGGAGCGGTCCAGGACGATCGGCGCCAGGAGCGCCAGGAGCCGGAGCGGTCCAGGGAGCCACGATCCAGGGAGCCACGATCCAGGGAGCCACGATCCAGGGAGCCACGATCCAGGTCCAGGTCCAGGTCCAGGAGCGGTCCAGGCCCAGGTCCAGGAGCGATCCAGGTCCAGGAGCCGGAGCGGTCCAGGGAGCCACGATCCAGGTCCAGGAGCGGTCCAGGTCCAGGAGCCGGCGCGATTGGATCAGACGGCCATTTTTTGGGATTTTCACTCCTATCCCAAGGGTTCGAGGGTCGCACGGGACAGACGAGAAAATTCGTCCCAAAGATACAAAATGAAACACTTAGAGCGGTGCAGTGTTTCGTGCGAATTCGGTGCACTGAATTCAGTGCGGAATTCAGTGCACTGAATTGCGGAATTGTGCACGCGTTGAAATCATTGACTTTGTTCAGTGCACGAGACAGAAGTGCAGAATTCGGGGTGGGTGCGTCAGGGCCTATGTGCCTTATGGCACAAGGCCCGCCGCGCACCAGTTCACACATGCATATGGTTCAGTGCGCCAGTGCACCAGTGCACCAGTGCACCAGTGCACCAGTAGGCGGGAGCGGGAGCGGGAGCGGAGAATGGCCCACCGATCCAATCGTCCCCGCGATCGGCACCAAGCCCCCGAGGCCCAGGGGCCACCGATCCCCACGGCGCCACCGTCCCGACGATCGCCACCGAGGCCCAGGAGCGGCCCAGGGGCGCCACCGTCCCGACGATCGCCACCGAGGCCCAGGAGCGGCCCAGGTCCGCCGGAGCGCCACCAAGCCCCATGCCGGCCCAGGTCCGCCGGAGCGCCACCAAGCCCCATGCCGGCCCAGGATGCGGCACCGATCCCACCAAGCCCACCGATCGGCGCCACGGCGCCACGGCGCCAAAACCATGGCCGCCAGGGCACACCCCGAACTCATGATTAGGGGGCAACCCCCAGAAAACCGCCAGTCCGGGGCCGATCGCGGGGGGCAAGGGCACAGGATGGGCACTCCCGGGGCACCAGAATGGCCCATGACGGCACCAGGATGGCCCAGGGGCCATGCCCGAGCGCCACGAAGCCCCCGAGGCCCTGAGGCCATGCCCGAGCGCCACGAAGCCCCCGAGGCCCTGAGGCCATGCCGGCACCAGGAGCGCGCCAGGGGCCATGCCCGATCGGCCCATGCCGGCACCAGGAGCGCGCCAGGGGCCATGCCCGATCGGCCCATGCCGGCACCAGGACGCGCCAGGGGCCATGCCGGCCCAGGACGGCGCCACGGCGCGATGCCGAGGCCCCGAGGCCATGCCCGAGCGCCACCGAGCCCAGGACGGCGCCACCGAGCGCCCACGAAGCCCAGGACGGCGCCACCGAGCCCAGGAGCGCCCACGAAGCCCAGGACGGCGCCATGCCGAGGCCATGCCGGCCCAGGACGGCGCCAGTGCGCCACCGAGCGCCCACGAAGCCCTGAGGCCCATGCCCGAGGCCCTGAGGCCATGCCCGAGCGCCACGAAGCCCCCGAGGCCCTGAGGCCCTGAGGCCCTGCCGAGCGCCATGCCGGCCCAGGGGCGCCCACCAAGCCCTGAGGCCATGCCGGGGGCCATGTCGGCCCGGGCGCATCCCAGCCATGCCCACCGGGCATACCACAAGGGTCTCGACCTAAATGTGGTGTAGAAAAACCTCCACGGGGGGATGAGAACCACAAGGGGAAGGTCAACCAATCAGGCCCGAGCCGGCGCCAAACGTGCGCGATGCGCATACCAGCCATGCACCCGGCGCCGGACGTGCGCCGTCTCTGAATTGGGGAGGCCATACCTCTTGTGCCCCCGGCATACCCTCACCCCCATATGTCGCGCCCCGCGAGACGTTTGGCATGGTCCTCGCGCCCGCGCGCCCACCAAAAAACTTGTGGCCGCTCGCGTCCACACGGAATTGTTCCAGGGGGGTATGCCCGGGAACACAGGGACCCCCGGGGGATGGTCCAGAGGACCCCGGCACCAAGAAACACGATCGTGAGCATGGAAAAAACAAAACTCGCGACTGATCCTTGCCAGAAAAAATACCGGGTTCGACGCGTTTCTGAAAAAATCTGAGGTCCCACGCGTTTCGGAAAAATTCCCAGGTCCCAAAGGCTTCCGAGTTTTTATGGGACAAGCAAAAAACCCCTTCAACCACCGCCAACAATTGGGCCGTACAGAAAAACCCTCGGGTCCGAACCTTCTCGGAAGAGAATGGCCGCCGGTTTTATCCCGCGTTGGGCATCTTGTTTCACGTGAAAGCCTCCGCCCGGTGCCCCGCCCGCTGCCCTCGGTCTTGCTCCGGTCTTGCCCTGTGCTGATCCGGGGCTTGACAGGTCTTGTCAAGAGGGATATATCGGGAAGACGCAACGCAAACGCTTCGCAAACAGGAGGAAGCCGTGACGGACAAAGTCGAGATCAAAGTCGAGACCAAGGGTCGAGGACTAAACCGCCATGGACATGGCGGGATCGTCGGGCGGGACATTCGGGCGTTCCTCAACGGGAACGTTCATCGCCTGTGGGCCGCCGTTGAGGCCGGGAGCCGATCGCCGGCTTTCGTCCCTCAGGCATTGGCCGCCGCTGACGCTCTGTGGCGGACCACGTCCAGTATCGTGTCAGACGCGGAAAAGAAGCATCTGGTTCAGCAAGTCATTGCGATGGCCGAAGGGAGCCGGGATGAAGAGGCGTTCGCGGCCTGTGTTGCATGGCTGCTGAAGGTCTATCGGAGCGGGTCTTCTCGCGGCCGTCCACGCCGCAATGCTGTCGGGGAGTGAGCTATGAAGAAGGGACCGGTTCCGGGCCTGCCCCGGGGGAAAGCCGCACTGGCGGAGATGACGCCACATGAACGGTCCAGGCTCGCGGCCCGGCTGGTGAGCCCTGCCGATATCGAGCGCGAGAGCGCCATGATCGCGAACGTTCGCCATTTGATCGGCGAACCCGAGACCGATCGGCCTTGCCTCAGCCCCCAGCGCCGCAAGTCCCTTGCGGAGCGGTACGCCAAAGAGGGGCTGTCTGGCGCAGTGGGGAGCCTGTTGGCGGCCCACTCCCCCGAGGAGTTGGCCGCCAGTCGAGCGGAGGCGGACGCGGCGGTGCAGGCCCGGCGGGATGCTCCTCGCCTCCGGCGGGAAGCCGAGGCCCGGCGGGTCGAGGAGAACAAGGCCCGGCGGGCCGCCGAGAAGGCGGACAAGGCCCGCGCGGCCCTGGTGAAGGCTGGGGTCCTCTCGCCCCCGGAGATGTCCGGGGCGCCGGTTGTGGTGGTGATCGAGACCCGCTCGGGGCCGGGCCGCCGCGATCCGCAGACCCGCCGGGTCTTCGCCATCCGGGAGAAGGTGGCCACCGCGTACACCGCAGCGGAGTACGCGGCGCGAGGGAGCGACGCGGAGCCGATCGGATCGTCTACCTTGCCTTGCATGGATGATCCGACGCGCTCGGGGCCGTACCAAGCCCTGCGGATGTCCCTTGAGGCGAGGGGATACTCGATCATTGATGTTGTTCGAGACGATGAGCCAACAGAAGGAGGAACAGAGCATGACCGATGACACCATGACCGATGACACCAAGGGCTTTTCCGAGCCCGCGCCGCTTGACATCCCGCTTGCCCACCAGGAGGCCTTCGCGGACGCCATTCGCCCGCTTGCCCACCGGGAGGCCATTGCGGCCGTGATGGAGGGCCGCGAGCCCCGCCTTCCTGGTGACGGCAACTTTGGGGTGATCTGCCGCGCCTTAGCGTCGTCCGCAAAACAAGGCTTCGTGGCGCCGAACGAGGCGGACGACGGTCCTGCGACGATCCTGGGCGGCGCCTATGGGATGGCCGTCCGTCGCGCGCTGGGCATCCACACCGAAGCGGAGGCCCGGCGCCTGACCGAGAATGACGTTGCCGGCCTTGCGGGACTGTTTGAGCCCGCCTATCGCGACGCATTCGACCGTGAAAAGGCGCGCCATGATGACCGGATGCGCGCGGTCGGATCACTCCCCGCCGCGTGGTCGAAGTACCTGACCGAGGTTCGTCGGGCACTGAAGGCCGGGGAGGCCCTGCACGAGCTACTCCGGCTTGCCCAGCCCCATGACTGCCGCGTACCGATCCTGAACTACCTTCGCGAGTACGTGGAGGGGCAGGACCGCAACGCGAAGGCCGGATAAGCCCCCATCACCGCGACGATCACCGGGGCTGTTGCGTCACGGCAACGGCCCACCACGAAAGGAAGGGAACCGAGCATGAACGACATGTCACTTCACGGTGCGGCCATCCCCAATGGCCCCCAGAACGAAACGGCCGAAAGCCTGACGCGCGCCGCCATGGATGCCGCGAACGCGAACAATCCGCGTCTCGCCCGAGAACTGACCGATCGGGCCGTGGCCTTGCGCCAGTCCGGGGCCGGTCAGGGGCCGGAGACGGGCCGTCTCCGGAGTGAGGCCCGGAGTGAGGCCGACGGCTCCGGTCAGGATGTCCCGCCGGACGCGGCGGAGGCCCGATCACTCGCGGATAACCTAACGCGAAAGGCCGCGTCCGCGACCAATCGGGCGGAGGCCCAGCGTTTGACCGATCAGGCCCTTGCCTTGCGGGCCTACGCGCGCGGCGAAGACAATGGCCAACCGTCGCAAGCGGCCCAGGACGCGGCCCAGGACGCGGCCCAAGCGGCCCAGGACGCGGCGGACGCGGCGCCCGACGTGCTGCCCGCTGTCGCCGACAGCATGGGCGGTGTTGACCTTGACGCGAGCCTCGCCCACCACTTCGGGCCGGGAAGCGCCATCAACACCGCGAGCCTGGGCCGGCTCCAAAACGTCACGGAAGCGGTGGCGCAGCGCTTCAGCGAGGCCAAGGCGGCGGGCGGGCTGGATGATGCCCTTGCCCAAGGTGAAGCTGATGTTGTCCGCGCGGTGTATGAGGGCAACCGCGAGGCTTACGAGCGCGGGCTTGGCGCCATGCGCGACGGACTGAAGTCCGCTGTCGGGCCGAAGATCGCCAATCGCCTCATGCGCGAGATTGACGATAGCGGCGTCCTCTGCGACCCGAGCGCACACCTACAAATTCGGCAGATGATCCGGAGTGCGGCGGACGCGCGCCGTCGGGGGCGCTGATCATGGCGGCGCGTGGATCATCGTTCCGGGCGGGCGCGATGGCCCGCGCCCGGAGCGCGGAAGAAGCGTTCGCGAGCGTCAACCATGCCCGCCGCGTCGAGGAGGCCGTTGTCCGGTCCCGATCCAACGTGGCACGCGGCCCGAAGCATGGCCGCATTCAGGCTTGGCACGCACCGGGTGCGCGGCCGGGTGCGCGGCAGGCGGACCTGCCGAAACGTCCGGCCGAGGATTGGGGAGCGGACGGCGGTTCGGAGGCCGCGCATGGGTAGCCTCCGAACCGCGAACCGGCGGGCACGACGGGCCATGGTTCGGGACCGGACAATGGCCTCCCGTCCAGGACCGGAGCCAATCGTGCGTGGCGAATGCGTGGCGAAGCCGACGGTCCCACCGGATGGCCCGGAGACCGTCGGTCCTCTCCCGGTCCTGGACAACCCCCAGCCGGCTTCGGGGCCACTGGCGGAACCACCACGCGAACGCCACGCACGATTGGCTTCGGTCCCACCGGTGGCCATGGTCCTGGATGATCCAGAGACGGACGATCCAGAGACGGACGGGATCGGCGCCGCCACGGCCGCCATACTCGGGCGCGCGCCAAGTCAATGCCGATGGCCGATCGGTGATCCCCGCTCCCCGGACTTCCGGTTCTGCGGGGCCACGGCGGAGCGTGGAAAGCCATACTGTCGGGAGCACATGGCGCGAGCGTACATCGGCGCGCCCCGGATGGATGACGACAAGGTCGAATGGCTCGCGAGGCTGGCCGCGTAGGGGATCGGGGCCGTAATGCCCCACAAAAGGTGAAGGCCAGACGCCGCCCAAGACGTCTGGCCTTCGATACTTTCGGAGATAGCGATACATGCGTTTTGGAGAGCCGTCGCGGGTCCCACGCCGCGCCGACCCCTCGACAATGGCATGGGCGCGGACGCTGTTCAAGAGAAAAATGGTCCGGCTCAAGATGAATTTCATGCGCCACGGGGCTTCCTTTCAAAACGTAGTACATATGCGACCCTTTTGGATAGGTGTGGAAAACTGTATAGGGTGTGGAAAACTGTATAGGATGGGCCGAATACAACGCGGCAACTCAGTTTTCCCTTGAACAGCCCCCGCTCCCGTGGCAGGTTCAAGGTGACTGGTGCCGCCCATTGCGAACCCCCCGACACCGTCAAGGAGTAGAGCCATGTGCATTTGGAGGATAGCCCGTGCCCACGACAGCCCACCAATACCGCCACCCTGATCGGATCGCCGCTGTTTCCGCCCGTCCGGCCGGCCGCGTTCGTGTGTCTGGTCCACTCGGTCGGGGCCTGAACGCGCTTTTCCCGCCGGGCACATATCGTGATCCAGGGGCCTCCAAGGACGATGGCCGCCTGATCCCTAGCAATTCCGACACCCCCGAGCCGGTGAGGGGGGCCGTGTCTGGGCTTTCACGGTCCCCCGCGCTGGTCTTTCATGACCCGGCCCCGGCCCCGGCCCCTCACCTACTCGACGTTGCCCTGTCATGGGCAGAACGTGGCGTCCCTGTGTTTCCGCTGCAAGCCGGGAGCAAGGCGCCATATCAGGGGTCGCATGGTGTCCACGACGCCACGACCGATCCAGAGGCCATCAAGGACATGTGGTGTCTCAACTCGGACGCGAACGTGGGGTTGGCCGTTGGCGCGGCCGACCCCCCGTTGACGGTGATCGACCTGGACACCAAGAGGGGAAACGACGGCCCGGACGAGTTCTTTGCGCTCCAGCTTGAGGCCGGGGAGATCGCGCCGCCGTCGTTCACGGTCTCGACACCATCCGGAGGCCAGCACGTCTACTTTCGAGGCAAGACCCGCAACCGGGCCGCCATGGCCCCGGGCGTGGACGTGCGCTCGGACGGGGGCTATGTGCTGGCCCCGGGCTCCCGCCTGGACGCTCGCGAGGGGCAATCCGCCGGGGTCTATGCCACTGCACAGGACGCCCCGATCGCGATGCTCCCCCGATGGCTGGCCGATCATATCGGGGCACCGACCGAGCGGACCCGGGACCCCGAAGCCGATGCCCGGGCGGACCTGGACCGGCCGTCCAACATCGCCCGCGCGCTCGACTACATGCGCCAGGAAGTGGAGAAGGGCCGGATCGCGCGGGAGGGGCACGGCGGGTCGGACTTCCTCTATCGGACATGCGCCCTGTTGTGGGACCGCTTCGCCCTGTCTCCGCAGATGACTGTCGACGTCCTCCAAGACAGTGGGTGGAACGATGCCTGCGAGCCCCCGTGGCACCCGGACGAACTGCACCAGCACGCCCGCCATGCCCGATCATACGCCAAGCGCGCGGCGGGTACGAACGCGCCTGACCCGTCCGCCTTCGATCATGTCCCGGCCCCCGGGGCAGGCACCAAGGACGATGGCCGCCGGCACCGTGGCATGTTGCTGGACTTGGATGGTCTGGAGGCCATTCGGGAGAGCGCGCCGTTGATAGAAGGGCTGTTCGTCCGCGAACAAAAGACGCTCATCCACGGCAAGCCCAAGGCCGGCAAAACCCACGTGACCCTCGACGCGATGCTTCATCTTGCGACGGGACAGGACTGGCACGGGCACCGTGTTTCGGCTCCCGCCCGCGTCGTCTACCTCTCAGGTGAAGGGCGGAACGCCATTCGGCGCCGCGTGCGGGCGTGGCTGGCATCACGGCCGGAGCACCGCGAGAAGGTCAAGAACAACACCCGTTTCCGTGTCGTCGCCCCTCAAATGCACGAGGACGGTGTGTTCGAAGAACTCGTTGCCGAACTCTCAGAGTTCAAGCCGGATTTGATCGTGTTCGACACTGCCGCGAACCACATGCGTGGGCTCGAAGAGAATAGCGCCAAGGATGTTGGCCTATTCTTCGGCTTCATTACTAAATTGCAACGGCGCCTTGGTGATCCTGCGGTCTGTGTCGTTCATCACGACGGCAAGGACGGCAAGCAACGCGGATCGAATGCTTTCGCGGGTGAAGTAGACGTTCTGGTTCATGTCGAAAAGCGCGACGGTCTGGTGGTGGCCCAGGCGGAGCCGTCGCGTGAGATTGACGAGTGGGACGCGCCCGTTGCCCTGCGGATCGTCGAGACCGACGAAGGGCTCACGGTCGCGGCGGTACCGCCCCCGGCAGCGAACGACGATGGCCCCCAGAAGGCGGAGACCCGTCAACGTGGACTTGAGGCCATGGAAGCGGCGCGGACGGAACAGCGGCGCGGACGGAAGGTCCATAAGGTCCGACAGGATTGGACCGACGCGGCCGTGGCGGTTCTTGAGGAGCGCGTTGCGAGAGGGGCGGACGCACAATGGCCAATCGGTACCAATGACTTGGCTGGCCTTGTGAATACTGAATTGATGCGTCGCGGTGTTCAGTCTGACGGCAAGCAGGTCTATGACTTCTTGCGACGATCGGCTCATAAGACTGAACCCCTCGCTTCCTGGGCACTCGAAGGGGGCAAGAGCCATTGCAAGAACTGGTTCCCGCCCGAAGACGATCGGCCGACCTTCGCCGATGCCCAGTCCGCTGAAGGACACGACCCGCCCGGAGAAGCCGGAGAGATGGCCGAACGAACCCCCACGAGTATCGGGGCAATCCCCGAAGGAGGTGAACGACTGGTGAGGGAGGAGAAGAGCCATGCTGATCAATCCGCGTAATGGGAAGAGGATGTTGCGGCCAAGCGAGTTTTGGTTCCGGGTCGCACAAGACATCCTGGATGAACGCTGGGACGCCGCTTGTGCTGCCCGTCCACTTCACGGACCATTCGTCCGGCCCGACATGTCGCGGAAAGCTCTGACCCGGGCCGTCGTCCGACGGGTCCTTGGGCGAGACGACGCTTTCACGAACAAGGTGGTGAACAACGCCTTGATGGTCTGGGCCGTTCGCGATGCGCAGTTCCGCCCCTACATCTCGGAACTGTCCGCGATCAAGGCCTATGGCCTGCGGTTCGCCCATCCAGGCTTCACGAGCGTGGCGGACACGCTGGTCCATGCGGGTTGGGTTGAATGGAAGGGTCGAGAACTGGTGGTGGGATGGTTCAGAAAGCCCCTGAACGACGCGCACCAGGGCGCGTGACATTTTGGACATAGGGCACCGTTGCCGGAATGCCACCGTGCCCGCCATGAATGAAAGAGGAGAAGCGCCATGACGAACAGTGAAGTAATCGCGCCGACCGGCAACGCGCCAACAGGTGTCGGACGGCCAGAGAACTGGCGGGCCAAGTCTGTCCGTTCATATCGTCGAGTACTCGACCGCGTGATTGCCGAGGTATACGCGGGCGTGCGACCCTCAACCGACTTGAACGCCTTTGCGAATGCCACCAAAGCCGCGTCTGAACTCCTGCTCGCGGAGAAGATGCTGCACAAGGCTGGGCAAGACATCGAACCGCCGGCTTCCGAGTGCGTCCACGGTGACGCGGGCACTGACACGGCTCTACCTGCCCCGGGTACGCACTCGAAGCGCAAGGTTCTGATCAAGGATGGCGTGAATAAATACGGGCACCCCTGCGGCGAGGAGAGCGTCACGACCACCTCCGGCAAGGCGGAGCCTATCGGCAGAGGGGATGATCCGAAGGCCATCACTGACGGCCGAGCGGCCCTGGACGATCAAGACGGGGAAGGGGAGGCCATCCGGTGGTAGAGTTCATGTCCAAAGCGGAAGTGGCCGCGCGCCTGTGCGTGTCCACCCGCACGGTCTCTCGTTTGGTGAAGAGCGACCCCGAGTTCCCCCAGCCTATCAAGAGGTCTCCGGCCCTGGGCGCGGAGCCGAGCCAACAGGCCCGCGTCCGCTTCCGGGCCGCCGACGTGGAGCGCTACCGCCGCGCCACGTTGCCGGACGCGGCCCGGGTCTGGGAAGACTTCGACGCGCTGGGGCTCAAGTGGTGAGCGTCCGGAGCCCCCTTGCCCCCTCCGCCAGGGCATGTGCCCTAGCCCCGGCGGATTGTGCCCTGACCGCGCCCTACGTTTTCAACCGTGCCCTTGATCCTGTCTCATATTGACCGCTAACCCCCTGAAAAACTTGGTGCCCCCGGCAGGACTTGAACCCGCAACCCCCTGATTACAAATTCGTTCCACATCAGACAACATCGGACAGCCCCTGATTTGGGGTGGTGAATAAGGCTTGAGTTCCTGCGACTGTCCGGGATATAGTCACGTCAAGGGCACAAACCATGGCCTCACGGATGTCACGTCCGCCTGTGCCCTCGGTGTGCCCTGTCTCGGAGACCCGCCCATGCCCGCGCCCAAAGACCGGATCGTCAAAACTCAGAAGGACATCGACCGACTGGCCTCCCGCCCCCCGGCCGTCCAGACCGACTACCGCGTCGAAGGCTGCCCCGGCCTCACCTTCCGCGTCGCGCCCACTGCGGCCGTCTTCACCCTGCGCTATAGGGTCAACGGTGGGCTCCGCCGGGCCACGGTAGGTCATCATCCTGCCGTCTCGCTGAGGGATGCGAAGAACAAGGCGGCCCACATGCGGGCGGGCGCGCTCGACGGCATCGACCCCAGTCCGCCGCCCGTCCCGACCGTGGCCGTCCCGACAATGGCCGCACTTTGGGATCGGTATGTCCACGCCCGCCAGTCGGCGTGGAGTAATCGGACGGCCACGGACTACCGCCAGACCTTCGACAAGCATATCATGCCCCGGTGGGGGCGGGTCCCCATTACAGATATTCGCCGCGCGGACGTTCGGAAGTTGCTGACCGATCTCCGAGAACAGTCCCCTGCCGTCGCGACTAAGGTCTCCCGCATCTTGTCGCGGTTCTTCCGGTACGCCGTCGAAGAAGACATCTTGTCCGACAATCCGGCCCGGGACATCCCGGAACACCTTCGCGCGCCCGTTCCATCACGCGACCGCGTATTGTCGGCGCAAGAACTCGCGGCCATTTGGGAGGCGGCGGGGGACTTGGGTTATCCCTTTGGTCTCTTCTACCGCTTCTGCCTCGCCACGGGCCTTCGTCGCGAAGCGGTCGCCTCTCTGCGCTGGGACTGGATCGACCCCCACTTGGCGACCGTCACGTTCCCGCCACTCACCGAAGGACTGAAGCAGCGCAAGACCCGCAACC
>JGI12109J20283_10494586_pt1 | contig 12670 bp, 9 predicted proteins | sample ElkSlonscriptome_12_FD_20283 | JGI IMG/M metagenome (IMG submission 20283) | reverse complement strand
AATAACTTCACCAACCCCGCCGATCTGAACGAAGTCGACGTGGAGTTAGGGGAGGTCAATCGGCCCGAAGAGGCGGGAAACCTATACCTCGGTTGGAACTGGGGCAACCTGAACGTGGGCTGGCAGTCCCAGTATCTGGGCGAGATGCTGCTCAGTTTTTTGGAAATTGATACCGCGCGAACTCTGTATGGTGACTCCGTGTTCATGGATGCAACCTGGATCCATGATCTTAATGCTAGCTACAACGTCACCGATGAGCTGACGCTGATTGGCGGCATCAATAATCTGACTCAGGAATCACCGTTTGGCACCGATCACGCCTTCCCGGCCAGTCCCCGTGGACGCATGATCTTCTTTGGTGGTACCTACCGTTTGTAAGCCGCGGCGGAATCTGCCTGGTTAGCTTAGCTGCCAGGCACTGTACCAAGGCCTTCTGGGTAACGCAGTTTCTCCTTGCCATCCGGGGAAACTCTGAAGACTGAAGGCATGCAACTGGTCTTCAGTCGGCGCGCCTGACAAGGCGTCATTGGGCGGGCGTGCCGACACTCGTTAAGTCATGGCAACGCGGTCAGGAGCGACGGTTGAACGACTGGGCGACTGGACGATTGCGAGTGGCCGGCTACATCTCCGATCTAATGATGCCTTTCCGGGATTACTCTGGACATTCGGATAGCTCACCGGTCACGGCTGTATCAGAGAAACCCCTATCTCCACTGAGCAACAATTGCAGCTCCGGGTCATTGGTCAGCAAATTGCAAGCCACTTCGAAAAGTTCTGCGTTGACTTCTGGCGATAGATTAAAGTTAGTGGGAATATTTTGAAAATAACGCCGTCTTTCCGGATCGGCAATATAATCAAAGCTCACTTCCGAGATGTATAGGTCGACCGCATGCAGTTCTCCTAAGTCGACACCAGATGCCGGACAGGCATCCTGAATTAGGGATGTGCATTGCTGAAGGATTTCGTAGTCGCTATTGAATTGGTCAACGGTAGCTCTAATCAACTCGATGGTGTCCTCACTGACCCGGTCCACGGGCACCGACGCGGTTCTAAAAATATTATCAAACAGGCCAGGCACTGAAGACGAATTATCACGATCAGTCTGCGCGAGACTGGCACCGTTGACGACAACCATCAACAGTTTGTCGATTTCCTCGTTGTTGAATTTCTGTAGCAGGCTGTAGGGGAATATTTCATATTCCAATGCCAGGATTAATCCCCTCAAGCCGATGTTGTCGATTACTCCGCCATCGATCAGATGGATGTAGTCACGCCATCCTCCGGTAAAGTTGTCTGGGGAATAGTAAGAGCGGCGCGTTTCTGCCAGATTGGCTAGTTGAGCGTTAGTCCTGCGGGTGGACTCGGCATTGGAGACCCAGTCAGAATCTGTGAAATTACAACCTTGGTTTGCATAGTTTGCATAGGTCAGTGGGGACAACAGGCCAGGAAAGGCCGAGGACGTGGCCACTGCTCGAGCCAGGTGTACACCATCTAGGTTTGAACACAACAGGTCGAACTGGTCCTGAATAAATTGAAACTGAGCGCCCATGGTCATGTCGGTGGCATTGATCATTACGTAGGGCCGCCGATAGCGAAGAGCCAGGTCAGCCCAGGTGGCGCCATTGAAAATGTGCTGGTCGTAATAGTCAGCAGCAAGATCGCTGCGACTGTAACTCCTGCCGCCTAACAGGTTAAACAAATTAATGGGATTGAGGAGTTGTCCTAGTAATTTTCCTTCGATGTTGCGATTGAGAAATACTTCTTCGAACCGGCCATCGAATATTTCCTTGCCGTGTAAGGCGTAGTAACCAGACGTGAAACTCCCGCCCGACACCGAAGTGATCATGTCGACTTCGTCGAGAAGGGATTTTTCCTCCCCATTCCACTGAATTCGGGTGCTCTCCAGTGTTTTCATCACTCCGTAGGCCATGGCGGCGGCCCTGGTGCCACCTCCAGAAAAGCTTACGACGACAAAGAGGTCATCGCTATTGCCTGGTCCTAATGCCAGATTGCCAAACCGGTAACCAGCAGCAGGATTGAATTCGACTAGCTGCGGATTGCGCTGAAAGCTTCCGCATGCGGTAAGAATTACCAGCATCAGCGTCCAGGCTACGATTCTGATCTCGGCAGCCATTGCCCACCTCAGGTCTCGGGAGTGAATTCAATTTCCAGTGGTTTAATTACTGTCGTGTCCTTGACTATCTTGGTGATTGACTTCGGTGTGTAGTTGGGAGGGTCACTCAGAGTAAAAGTCATGCGCCGACTGCTGACCCGGAGCAAGGTGTTGGTATAACCATTCTTGACGCCGTCAATAAAAACATTCCTTCGACGAGGATAGTTAACTTTCACGTACTCTGGCATGGCAAGTGACTCCTGTGCAGAACCCACGACGCTTAAGGGATTACACGCCAGTGTTTATGCGCTGTCAAGGCTGTTCGGAAGAATATTGTCGTCTGCGAAACCACAAATGCAGTGGGTTGTCAGCGTGCTTGTCCGATAAATTGCAGCCAGCGTATTTTCGCAGTCGACAATCGGCTCTGATCGGGAATTCGGCGGCGATAGTACTTTTTCTATGGTTTATCATTGCTGTCCTAAAGATTATTCCTCGGAAATAACTACACGGGCTAACTGCAAGGGATGCCCACGGACTGGAATAGCTGCTTTGTAATTTAGAGCCCAAAACTTCAACTTCCAGTTCACCAAAAATTCGATACTCGCCAATGAACTGTGGCATCCTTAAAAGCTGACGTACCGCGCCGTCACTCTGCCGCGCCTAAACCGCGATAAAACAACAAGGTAAAGCCTTAATGACCTCTGAAACTGCTCACGTGGCTGGTCGACATTTCCTTCAGATACCCGGACCCTCTAACGTGCCCGATGCAGTCCTGCGCGCCATGGCGCAGCCTGTTATCGATCATCGCGGTCCGGATTTTCCTGCTCTGACATTCGGCCTGCTGGAGAAACTGGCCAGGGTTTTTGCCACCAAAAGCTCAGTATTTATCTTCCCCGCTTCGGGGACAGGTGCCTGGGAATGTGCCTTGCTCAACGCTCTTTCGCCCGGTGACCGGGTTCTCGCATTTGAAACCGGTCACTTCGCAACTTTGTGGAAAGACGTCGCCGAGAAGATCGGCCTCCAGGTTCAGTGGTTGGAAGCTGACTGGCGTCGAGGCGTAAATCCAGGGCAAGTCGAGGAAATACTTAGAACGGACAGCACCCACAGTATCAAGGCCGTGCTGGCAGTACATACAGAAACTTCAACTGGTGTCACTTCCCGGATTCCCCTGATCCGGGAGGCCATTGATAACGCGGGACACCCGACGCTCTTTATGGTGGACGCAGTTTCTTCTCTGGCCTGCTCGCCTTACCGTCATGACGACTGGCGCGTAGACGTCGCCGTCAGCGCCTCGCAAAAAGGCCTAATGTTGCCTCCGGGGTTAGCATTCAATGCGGTCAGCGACAAAGCATTAAAGGCGGCAACAAAATCCAGTAGCGCGCACTCTTACTGGCGTTGGGATTCCATGCTGGCCAACAATAAGAAGGGCTACTTTCCCTACACACCCGCCACGAATTTATTGTACGGTCTCGATACCGCCCTGGAGCTGTTGCTAAAGGAAGGGCTCGACAATGTCATTGCCCGTCATTCCCGTCTCGCGGCGGCGACGCGGCAGGCGCTGGCGGTTTGGGATCTGGAGAACGTGTGTCTTGACCCGGAGGAATATTGCAATTCTACTACCGCCATCATGGTGCCTGCTGGTTTTGATGCCGATGCCCTAAGGAACACGATTCTCGAACGCTTCAACATGTCCTTAGGTACGGGCCTGGGCAAACTCAAGGGACGAGTCTTTCGCATTGGCCACCTGGGCGACTTCAATGATTTGATGCTTGTGGGCGCCCTCGGCGGCGTCGAGATGGGTTTGGCCGTGGCTGGCATTCCATACCGCAAAGGCGGAGTGACAGCAGCGCTGGACTACCTGGGAGCCTGAGGCGTCACTTAACAATTAAAAAAATAAGGAATTCCCATGGATGCCTCCACTGCCGTCAACACCAGTGCCGCTATCTCCCTGCTGGGTTTTGTCGCAGTCATTGTGCTGCTGCTGTTTCTGATCGCGAAGTGGAAATGGCATGTGTTTTTCGCTCTGCTCATTCCAATACTGCTATTCGGTCTGTTACCCGGCATTCAGCAGAATAACTTCATTGACGCTTTCGAGAGTGGTTTTGGCAATACTCTTGGCTCCATCGGTGTGGTCATCGTGCTCGGATCGATCATTGCGGAAGCGTTAAAGCACACTGGTGCCATCCAGGTGATAACGCGGTCCATGGTCAATCTGGTCGGATCCGCGCGCATGCCCCTGGCCCTGACACTGACCGGTTTCATCATCGGTATCGCTATTTTTTCCGATGTCGCCTATGTGATTCTCAATCCACTGGTGCATTCGGCAGCCAAAACCATGGGTGTGGGTATTGCCGCGATGTCTACGGGCCTTGTAGGGGCGCTGCAGCTCACCCATGCCATTGTTCCCCCGACCCCGGGGCCGTTGGCCGCTGCGGCATTGGTAGGTGCCGACATCGGCAAAACCATTATTTTTGGTGGCATCGCCTGTCTCTTCGGTTCGCTGGCATGCTGGGCCTGGGGAGCGTTCGTAGCTGGCCCCCGAATAAAAACTCCTCCTGCAGACGAATTCGAAGGCATCAATATCGATGACCTGGACGAGGAGGGGCCCACAGAATTGCCCAGCACGCTGAGTTCCTACACACCCATCGTCATACCAATACTCCTCATCGGGACGCAGAGTGTGGTGACTTTGGCCCTGCCTGATGGTCATTGGCTGCGCAGCGTTTTCACGTATCTGGGGTGGCCGGTCATGGCGCTTTCAATAGGCGTGTGGCTGGCCTACAGGAATATTCGCAGTCGCGATGACAAGGAAAAAGCGAAGGATGCCTGGGTTCAGTCGGCATTGCAGACCTCCGCGATGATTCTCGTGGTTACCGGCCTGGGTGGATCCTTGAGTGCCATTCTGCGAGGAACGCCAGCGGTAGACTTCATCGCCACTGTCTTCAGCGACTACGGTCTGCCCGCCATTCTGCTGCCATTCGTGCTCGGCATTATCGGTAACATGATCACCGGTTCCACAACTGTTGGAGTGATTACCGCTGCCTCGCTGGTGGCGCCCATGCTGGGTAGCCTGGCTCTGTCTCCCGAAGCCGCTATGCTGGCCGGTGCCAGTGGCTCCGTAATCATCAAATACGTCAACAGCAGTTACTTCTGGGTGTGTACCTCGCTGTCTAGACTCAGCGTTCCGGATGCGGTTTTCAGCTATGGTGGGGCGACTCTGGTTGGGGGGTTGGTGTCGTTTGCCGTTGTCTGTCTCATGTGGTGGGTTGGGCTGATCTAAGAAGGGTGCTCTGACTACTGCAGCGATGCCTTGAGTTTTCAATCGGCGCGCCTGGCGAGGCGGCTATTGCGCTGGCGCACCGACCGCCCGGCAAGGAATGGCAGCGTGTGCCGGCTGGAAGCCCCGCAAAGATTTGTCTGCATGATTTGCACAATTCAGAACCTCCTTAGGGTTTCCTGGTCGCCAGGGCCTGTTCCAACACCCGAGCGACGTGGATGGGTTGGCGTCCGGTGCCATGGTCTATCTGGCTGCGACAACTGGTGCCATCGGCGATCACCAGCGCATCTTCTTCACTTTCCCTTAGCGCTGGAAACAGACTCAATTCACCCATGGCCATGGATTGAGTGTAATGCTCGGCTTCATAGCCGAACGAGCCGGCCATACCACAGCAACTCGATTCGATCAGACTCACCTCCAGCTCCGGAATCCGAGCTAGGAGCTTCTGCACAGAGGGCATTACCGCGAATGCTTTCTGGTGACAGTGGCCATGTAACAGTGCCTTGCTGGTGTCGAGGGGCTTCAAGTCCAGATTCAGTCGATCAGCTTCCAGTTCCCGTACCAGAAACTCTTCGAGCAGCAGGGCCTGTTTCGCCAGGGCGCTGGTTTCCGGCCCGGGCATTAGGGCCGGAAACTCATCGCGGAGGGTCAACAGACAGGAAGGCTCCAGACCAATAACTGGTAAGCCCTGGTCAATATAGGGTTTGAGCGCCTGCAGAGTGCGCTGCATTTCCTGACGCGCCTGATCCAGTAATCCGGCACTGAAGAAGGTGCGCCCGCAACACAGTGGTCTGGCGTCGTTCTCGAGCCGTGGACAGTGGACGTGATAGCCGGCGGCTTCCAGCACAGCCACGGCGGCGTGAGCATTTTCCGGCTCGAAATAGCGATTGAAGGTATCGACTAGCAAAACGACGCCGGGTCGCCCATTGGTATTGGTGATTGGTGGCGGGTCGGTAAAAATATCGCGGCGCCAGCGTGGTAATGGCCGCTGCTGGCTTAATCCCAGGATCCACTCGGAGATTGCCGGAAGACCAGGAATTCGGTCCCGCAGATTCAGCAGAGCACTGAGTCCGGACCAGCGGTCGGCTAATCTTGGCAAGTAGGCAAACAGGCGGTCTCTGACGCCGAGATCGTGTCGCTGCCGGTATTGGTGTAAAAACTCTACTTTCATGCGGGCTACATCCACCCCGGTCGGGCACTCCCGCCGGCAGCTTTTGCAGCTAACGCATAGATCCATGGTTTCGTACATCGCCTCTGTGGTCAGCGCATCAGCACCCAGTTGACCATTGACCGCCAGGCGCAGTGTGTTGGCTCTGCCGCGAGTCAGGTGTTTCTCGTTCCGGCTTATTCGGTACGACGGACACATTGCTCCGCCGCTGGTCTTGCGGCAGGCGCCGTTGTTGTTGCACATCTCTATGGCGCCATTGAATCCACCCCATTCAGACCAGTCCAGGCCAGTATCAACCGCCAACGGCTTCGAACCCGGCGGATAACGCATCAGTTCCCGATCGTCCATCTTGTGGGGGTTAACGATCTTGCCAGGATTGAACAAGTCTGCGGGATCAAAGAGTTTTTTAACCTCCTTGAAATTATTCACCATGCGCTGGCCAAACATGGATTCATGGAATTCGGAGCGGGAAATGCCGTCACCGTGTTCACCAGAATGAGAGCCCTTGTATTCGCGCACCAATTCCAGCGTCTCTTCGACGATGGCACGCATTTTTCTGGCTCCATTCGCGTCTTTCATGTTTAAAATAGGGCGCACATGCAGGCAGCCGACAGACGCATGGGCATAGAAGGTGCCGGTTGTCCCGTGTTTGCTGAAGATCTCCGTCAACCTCTGAGTATAATCGGCCAGGTCGGGAAGGCTTACGGCACAATCCTCAATGAAGGAAACCGGTTTGCCGTCACCTTTCATTGACATCATGATGTTAAGCCCCGATTTTCTAACCTCCCAGATCGAAGATTGAAAATCGCCGTCGGTGGCTTCGACGACTGCTCCAGGGAAGCCAAGTGTTGCCATAAGCTCGACCAGATCCTGCAATTTTCCCAATTGCTCATGGAGATTTTCGCCGGCGAACTCCACGAGCAACAGGGCATCCGGATCACCGTCGACGAATCGATCCACGGTGCTTCTGAAAAGGGGGATCTTGCGGGCTAACTCGATCATTGTCCGATCGACCAGTTCTACTGCCGATGGGCCCAGCTCGACAATATGTTGAGTGCTGTCCATGGCCGCATAGAACGTGGGAAAGTGACACACGCCCAGTACCTTATGAGGAGGGATGGGCTGAAGATTCAAATGAATGCGCTGGAAAAACCCTAGGGTGCCTTCCGAGCCCACCAGCAGCCGGCCCAGATTCGGTTGCTCCCGCGTCAGCTCATCAATGTTGTAACCACCTACCCGGCGCAGAAGATCCGGAAAACGGGAATTTATCTCCTCGGTTTCGCGTGTACCCAACGCCAGTAACTGTTCAGCGAGTTGCCGATGCTGGGGTTCCAACAGCGCGCCATTGAGTTGTTGAAAATGGCCACTGGTACCGTCAGCAAGCAGCGCCTCCACGGAACGCACATTGTGCACCATATTGCCGTAGCGAATGGAGCGGGCGCCGCAACTGTTATTTCCGGTCATGCCGCCCAGGGTTGCCCGGCTGGCGGTGGATACGTCCACGGGGTACCAGAGGCCATAAGGCTTGAGCAAGCGGTTGAGATCGTCGAGTACCACGCCAGGTTGCACGCAAGCGGTTCGCCGTTCGGTATCAACACTGAGAATCTTGTTCAGATGCCTGGTGGTGTCAATGGCCAAAGCTTTACCAATAGCCTGGCCATTCTGGGACGTGCCGGCGCCGCGAGGCAGCACCGGAACGCCGTGCTCGGCAGCTATTTGCACCGCGATTTTTACGTCCTGCTCATCGGCAGGAATAACCACGCCCACCGGCATGAGTTGGTAAATGGAGGCGTCAGTGCTGTAGCGCCCGCGGCTGTACGTATCGAAGAGCGCTTCACCGCGAAGCTCCCGGCGCAAACGCTGCGCCAGTGGCTGGGCCTCGTTCTGGTTATTCATAATCAATCTCTTGGTGCAGGCCCATATACTATAATGAGGTTGGGCTCCACATTCTATGATCTTGCTCTAGTGTCTCGTTGAAGGTAATCGGCGCCTGCCGTAAACGCAGGAAGCGAAATCTGAGTGCCTGCGGGATGAACAGGATGGAGCGCTTTTCTGACCGGAATAGGGGCATTAAAAATAAAATCAGATGACTAGCCGCATCATAAAAATAGTGGGCAGAAATTTGGTTTAATCGTTACAATATCAGCTCTTACAGTCCGAAAAAATCCTACAACAAAAACTGGAAAAGGCTATGAAACCAACTAAATTAAAGCGAATGGTTTTCTGGACAGTGGCTTTGTATTTCTTCGCCCGCATATCGCTGGCGCAAACCACTGATCTGGATACCGGAAATGCCGCCGTGGAAGTAGTAATTCCTACCGTGGTCCCAGCGATTTTTGCAGTTTCTCCCAGCGGCAGCGACGCTACCCTGGTGCTGCGTTTCACCACGCTTATTACTAACGCCTGGTATGACGCTTCGGCTCCTTATCACCCGAGCGCGGTGGGAGTTTACTCAGATCTCGGTCGGCGACCAGCGGACGAAAGCGCCACGAACCGCAATATTAACATCGCTCTGTTGTATGCCTCTTATCGAGTCATGAACAGTTTATTTCCCACGCAATATTACCAGTGGCGGCAAATGCTGCTGGATCAGGGTCTGGATCCGGATGACGACTCTAACGACCTGAGCGATCCCGTTGGTATTGGCAATGAAGCCGGGGCGCAAATTGTCGCCAACCGGGAACAGGATGGAATGAATCAATTGGGGGATGAAGGCGGGCGGTCCTACAATCGTCAACCCTACGCCGATTACACGGACTTCAAGCCATTAAATACGGCCTATAAACTCTATTTCCCGTCTAAATGGCAACCCGCCATTGTCACAGATCGCACAGGGATTTATCGGGTACAGCAATTTGTCACACCACAGTTGCGCCTGACCACGCCCTACAGTTACCGGAATCCAAGAAGATTTCGCGCTCCCTATCCTATAAACAGTCAGATCTGGAATTATAGCGGCTACCGCGATCAAGCCGACGCCGTTCTGGAGGCTTCGGCCAGCATGACTGATGAACAGAAAATGCTGGCGGAATTGTTTGACAATAAAATCTTCAGTCTTGGGTTCTCCGCGGTATTTGCGGCTCAGAATCAGGGATTGAGCTTGCTGGAATTCATTCAGTACGATTTTCTGACCAATCTGGCCGCCTTCGACACCGCCATAGCGATCTGGCAGGAGAAGGCACGCTACAATGCGGTTCGACCGTTTTCGGCGATTGCCTTTCTCTATGGCGATGGGGCGGTAACCGCCTGGGGCGGTCCTGGCGAAGGGTCGGTGTCGGATTTGCCCGCCAATCAATGGACAAGCTATTTGCCCGTTGCTGATCATCCAGAGTATCCATCGGCTTCGGCGAGTTTTTGCGCTGCCCATGCCGAGGCCAGTAGACTTTATTTGGGCAACGACGATCTAAACTATGTAGTGCCGGCACCCAAGGGATCGTCCAGGATTGAGCCAGGTTTTACCCCGGAGCAAAATCTGCAGTTAGAGTTTCCCACTTGGTCTGACATGGAATATCTTTGCGGTCAGAGCAGATTTTGGTCTGGAGTACATTTCCCTGACTCCATTCCTGCTGGGCAGGATATCGGGCATCGGATCGCCCGGGGCGCCTATCGATTTCTAGCGCGCAAGATTGCCGGTCATTGATCGACACCGGCCCGGCCCACGCCGGGCCGGCTATCCTCTACGCTGATTCCGGGCTACGGCCTGCCGGCCACCCGCATGCAGCGTATTTCCGGGTTCTTGCTTCAGTTCCTGAACTGCACATGAGTCTGCTATTCCCTGCGGTTCGCTGCTTGCAGTAGGGGCTTACTGACTCCCGCAGAGACTTATCTGATTTGTTCAGGGCATCCTTAAGTCAGTTGGGAAACATCGATATCGGCGCTACGCTCATGACAAAGGATTGGTCTCGATTGCGGCTCCTGGTTACGAAAACGGCAATAGCGCTGGCTTTAGCGGCAGCGACAGCCGCACCCTCGGCAAACTATTTACCCCAGCATGGTCCTTGGCTGGCGGAATGATCAGTAGGCAATATGGGCAGATGGCGAAGGAAGCGTTAAACAACCCACGTTGAAGCACGACTGGAGTCAGCCTATGCGAACAGTAACAACAAGATTTATTTTTGGCGCGCAGCTCTTTCTAACGGCTGCCAGTTTCGCGCAATCACTCGATGAAAACGCACTGGTCGCCGCCTTACAAGAGGGTGGCTACATCTTGGTAATGCGGCACGCCAGTTCGCCACGTCAGGCTCCGACTGCCGCTGAGGCCAATCATGATAATCGCAATCGGGAGAGACAATTGGACGCTACTGGCCGCAGCGACGCCCTGGCAATGGGAGCTTCGATCCGCAGGTTGGGAATTTCAATAACAGAGATTCTGAGCAGTCCGGCCTACAGGACTTTGGAAACTGCACTGTTGGCAGGATTCGAAGAAGTACAGGTGCGAGACTATCTCGGTAATCAGGGCATGTTGAATTCAAGCCAAGCATTCGCCGATCAATTATTGGATAATTTGAAGAACCCGCCGCCGCTGGGCAATAGGTTGTTGATTACCCATTCACCAAACATTGCCCGGGCTTTGCCTGCATTGAGCCTGGAAGTAGAACAGGGAGAAGTCCTGGTCATCGATCCCGAGCAAAGCGTCGCCGAACCTATAGCCAGAATCCCTATCAATCAGTGGTCGAGACTGCGGCTGCCCTGACTTCATTATTACGGGTGGCGTCAGGTGAGTGATGAGCTTTCAGCTTAGCCGTCGCCAGATTCCGCTTTCTGTAGCCCGGCTTAAGTAGTCTTAATATGCTACTTAACTAAATTGTAGTTTAATAAATCTACATCTATACTAGGTAGCCTATAAATACTACGGTTATTAGGTTGCCGGAGGCGCACAGAATGTCCAGCATAGCCGTCTTGACGGGTGATCTCATTGGCTCGACGCGAGTCGCCAGCGCCAGGGCTTTCCGCGGTCGTATGAATGAACTCCTCAATCTAATTGCGAAGAAGTACGGTGGGCACACCCACGTCTATCGAGGTGACGGATTTCAGATTGTCCTGGCTCAGAACGTCAATGCTTTCCAGGTTGCGCTGCTGTTCCGATTCGGCCTGATTGCCAAAAGCCCAAGCAGGTCTGAACGCTGGGATGCCCGCCTTGCCATTGCCTTTGGCGCTGGCAGCCTGGCTTCGAAGAGCGAGAACGGTGCGGTCTTCGTTGAATCCGGCCGTGTTCTGGATGCCATGAAAAAAGAGCATCTCGCCGTGGCGGCAAACAGCGAAATCAGGCAACTCGCTTACGGGGCAGCGACACGCTATACCGATACCGCGATTAACCGGCTCAGTGCCAAGGAAGCTGAAGTCCTATTCTATTATTTTCTGGACCATGAGAGTCATCAGAGCATTGCCAACAAACTGCACAAGCAGCGGGCTACGGTCACCCAGGCGTTGCTGCGCGCCGATTATTCATTGCTCGATCACTATGTCCAGGACATGGATGCGTTAACCAGGCTGCTCGGTCATGAATGACTACGATTTAATTTCTTTGCGGCTATTAATTGTCGCCGTTGCCTATCTGCTCGTGCTGTTTCCGGCATCTATGCTGATAAAGCGCTTTCTCAACCCCTGGATCGACCAATTAGAACCGGCGTCTGACAGCTTGGTCAACGCTGGGGCCATGATTGGCAACCTGGAGCGGATCCTTATTCTCACTTTCATATTGCTGGGTGAATACACCGCCGTCGGTTTCGTGCTGGCTCTGAAAGCCGCCTATCGATTCAAGGATACCGGGAGTCATCCCCAGGCCGAGTACATGCTCATGGGGACCTTTCTTAGTCTGACGATTACCCTGGCAATAGGTCTGACTGCGCGCCTGTTCATTGCCTTAACCTGAGGCTGCTCTGAATTGTTAACAGCAGCCCTAAACAAGGCTCTGGCCGCACCGGACACAGACCGGCCAGCAACCCACTCACGGGGCGGTCGAAGTAACTATAAGAATCTTTCAAAGCATCCTTAAGTCGGCAGCGCACTTTTACGCACTCGTGAAGAGCATTCTGGTGCACTTGGTGAATGTGCTGGAACACGTGGCCAATGACAGGTAATCTCATGTCAAACTTCACCATGGAGAAATCGA
>JGI12109J20283_10659029_pt1 | contig 12690 bp, 9 predicted proteins | sample ElkSlonscriptome_12_FD_20283 | JGI IMG/M metagenome (IMG submission 20283) | reverse complement strand
AGCACCACGGCCGGCGCCAGCTGCGCGAGGCCGGAAAACGAAAGCGCCCCGATATCGGCCAACGCATCGGCTGTTCCGGCAGCGCGGCTGTAGACATAAGCCATCAACAGGACCAGCCCGATGCCCAGACGCCGCTGCATGCGAATCGGTATGCCGAGCGCACGTTCGGTGGCCGACCGCCGATTGAGCAGGATCGGTGTGAGCCAGTGATTGCCGATCATGATGGACAGGGTCAGGCTGGCCAGGATGACCATCCCGGTGGCCGCGCTCAGGCCGCCCAGAAAAGCGAACAAGGCGAGCCCGGATTGCCCGTCCGACAGCGGCAGCATCAGCACATAGAGATCCGGCGCCACGCCCTGTCCGCCGAGCAGCGCTTCGCCGGCGCGCGCCAGCGGCAGCACCGGCAGGCCGATCAGCACCAGGAACAACGGGAACAGCCAACGTGCCGTCCGGAGATGCTGCTGGTCCCGGCACTCGACAACGCCGATATGGAACTGGTGCGGCAGCGTGAACATCGCGAGCGCGCCGAGCAGCATCAGCGTGACGAAGGTTCCGGGCGATGAAAAGGTCAGGCTCGGCGTGCTGGCGTTCCAGTCCTTGACGCCGTCGTGCAGGCCGAACAGCACGAAAAAGGCCAGCGCCAGCATCGCGCCGAGCTTGAATACCGACTCGAAACCCATTGCCAGCACCAGGCCCCGGTTATGCTCGACGGCCGATGCCGTCCGGGTACCGAACAGCACCGCGAACAGCGCCATGATCAATGCAACGTAGAACGCCAGATCCCGCCACGCGTTCGGACCGCTGCTGCCCGGCTCTGCGCCGGTCAGCGCGCTGAAGCTCATCGCCACCGCCTTCAGCTGGAGCGCGATGTAGGGCACGATACCCAGCACCGCGACCGTGGTGACGACCGCGGCCAGCATCGAGGACTTGCCGAAGCGGCTGGCGACGAAATCGGCGATCGACGTGGAGTTGTGCTGCTTGCTGAGCTCGATCAGGCGCGCGAGAAACGGCCAGCCGAAAACGAACATCGCGATCGTCCCGATGAACGTCGGCGGCAATGGCCAGCCGGAGCGAACCGTCTGCGTCGTCGTTCCGTAGAAAGTCCAGGCAGTGCAGTAAACCGCCAGCGACAGCGAATAGACGACCGGCCACGCGCTGCGAAATCGGGCCGGCGAGCGATCGCCTACCAGCGCGACGGCGAACAGCAGCCCCAGCCAGATCAACCCGGCTGCGGCCAGTACGCCGACGGCAATGGGCGTCATTCCCGAGTACACGCTGCGGATTTCATGCCGGTGAGCTTATCGGAAACACAGCCCGAGAGATTCGCGCACTGCACAGCGGTTGATCGTTCCGAAACATAAAAAAGGGCCGGCGAGTCGCCGGCCCAAGCGCTATGGAGGTTAACCACCCGTCATAGCGTCAGAAGTTGAAGCGCGCCGTCACCTCGTAGGTCCGCGGCGGGCCGTAGAACGTATTGGCGATCCCCTCGAGGCCGAGGGTAGAGGCCGATCCGTCCGGCGTAGCGAACAGGTAACCCGAAGTACGGTACTGCTGGTCGCTCAGGTTGCGCGCGTAGATACCGACTTCGTACCGGCCGTGAGACGGCTTCCAGAGCAGGCTGGCATCGAACAGCGAATAGGCATCCTGATCGAGAAACTGCGACGGCGTTTCGAACTGGTTGGTATCACCGCGATACGACCAGCCACCGATCAGCACCATGGCGCCCGGCTGATCGAACAGCGTGACCGGGAAGTCGTAGGTCAGATCGACATGCGCGGTCCAGTCCGGCGTATTCTGAAATACCCGCTCGTCGGCGACGTCCTCGAGCGCCTGTTCACCGGTGGCCGGATTGGTGATCGGCGCGATGAATTCATCGTACTCGGCGTCGATGTAGCCGATCGTGGCCAGCGCGTTGAGCATGTCGCCGGCGCGGAACAGGTCCTGGCCGAGCATCGCCGTGCCCTCGAACTCGAGGCCCTGTACGGTTGCCTCACCAGCGTTGGTGGTCACGCCGGCGAAGGTATCGGAAATGCCGTCGCCGTCTGTATCCACACCCACGGAACCGGGAATCTGGATGTTGGTGTAGTCGCTGTAGAAGTAGGCAATATTGGTCGTTACGCGACCGCCTGCCAGGCTGGACTTCAGGCCCAGCTCCCAGGTATCGACTTCCTCGGGCTCGAACTTCATGAACTCGAAGACTTCCTGCTCGCTGACCGTGCCGTCGCCGTTGAAGTCCGGCGCCGCAGTGGTCAGTGCACGCGGATCGAAGCTGCCACCCTTGAAGCCCTGGCTGAACGAACCGTAGAGGTTGTGGTTTTCGTTCGGGAACCAGGCCAGGCTCACCTTGGGCGTGAAATCGGTGAATTCCTCCGAGCCGCGGAAATCGGACGTGATCGCAAACGGCACGCCCGGGCCGCCGAAAAACTCGGAATTGCCGCCGGCGAGTGACTGACGAAGAACGCGCGACGTCCGCTCGTCGCTGGTGTAGCGACCGCCGATCGACAGCTCCAGTCCGGTTTCCAGGCTGAACATCTCGGCCAGATCGAAACTGATGTCGGTGAACAGCGACCACGATTCGGTATCGACGTCGCCCAGCGTCAGCGCGTTCAGCCCCGGCACCCCGATCAGCGGGCCGGTCTGGGCGAGCAGCACGTCGAAGACGTTGAACGCGGTCGCGTCGATGTAGAAGAACCCGGCCGTGCCGGCGACCACCGGGCCGCTGTAGGACAGCTGGAGTTCCTGGGTGAACTGCTCGTTCTCGTAGCGAACCGGAACGTCGACGTCGGCCGGCGGCAGCGCATCGAAGTCGATCGCCTGGTTCGAATTCGTTTCGCGGTAGGCGGTGATGCTCTTGAACTGCCACTCATCGGTCAGGTCGTACTCGAGCAGCAGCTGGCCACCGTAGTCCTGTTCGTTGTTCGGCCCCTGGATCCCGGAGCGCGAATCGTAGACGTCGTCGAGCACTGGAAAGCCCGAGAACAGGCTGGGAATTTCCCGGAAGCCGCCGCGCGGGCTGGAGGTATCGTTCAGATAGTCGCCGGAAAGGCGCACAAAGAAGTTGTCCGAAGGCGTCCACTCCACGGTACCTCTGAGCGCCTGCACATCCTTGTCGTAGTTCTCTTGCTCCAGAAACAGGTTTCGACCGTAACCGTCCCGGTTGAAGGTGGCCGCGGCGGCGCTGAACGCCAGCGTATCGCCGACCGGCAATTCGCCGGAAACGATCAGGTCGCGCTGCGAGTAGTTGCCGACCGTGCCTTCGATGCTTACGCTTGGCTCGTCGCCGATGCGACTGGTGACGTATTTGATCGCGCCCCCGATGGTGTTGCGGCCGTACAGCGTGCCCTGCGGACCGCGCAGCACCTCGACGCGCTCGATGTCGTAGATCTCCAGCACCGCGGCCTGCGGACGGTTGAGATAGACGTCGTCGATATAGATCCCCACGCCCTGCTCGAAGCCGGCGACCGGATCCTGCTGGCCGACGCCTCGAATGAAAGCCGACAAGGTGGAGTTCGTGCCGCGCGAGACCTCGATGGTCGTGTTCGGAACCACCTGGTTGAGATAGGTGATGTCTTCTGCACCGACGTCCAGCAGCTTGTCGCCGCTGATTGCCGTGACGGAAATCGGAACGTCCTGCAGCGACTCCTCGCGCCGTCGAGCGGTGACCGTGATCGATTCGACATCGGACGCCGCAGTGCCGTCTTCGTTATCTGATCGATCATTGTTCTGCGCGAATGCCGCACCGGCGCCCAGGCACAGTCCGGCGACCAGCGCCATTCGAATCGCGCGGCCGAGCGGCGTGCGCCTGTTGTTGTTCGTTCCCAAATCGGTCATGCTGAAACCTCGCCCATCGTCACTTGGATGCATTCGTTGATCTCCGGCGGACACCGGAAGATATGAGGCAAGGAGTCTATCGGGCGGTTCGGGAGGCACGACACTGTACCAAGGTACAAGGCAGGATCGATGGCGCTTGTACCTTGGTACAGTTTCCGGCAGCCTGACGGGGTCGCACCATGCTTGCCTGGGTCGGCGTTGCTCGACGATGGCACTCCGACCCGCCGATTCGAACACGGGACGTGGCACATGTTGAGTCTGATCGGGCTGCTCGGCGGCCTCGCATTGCTGATCGTGCTGACCATGCGCGGGATGAGCCTGTTCGTGGCCACGCCGCTATGCGCGCTGCTGGTCGCGTTGACCAGCGACATCGCGCTGCTGCCGCCGCTGGCGGGCGACAGTCAGCCGGACCTGGTCGGGCAATACATGCAGGGCTTCACCGGCTTCATTGCTTCGTGGTTCTTCATCTTCCTGCTCGGCTCGCTGTTCGGCAAGATGATGGAATCCTCGGGCGGCGCCGAGAGCGTGGCGCACTGGATCATCAATCGGCTCGGCAATGCCCGCGCGGCGCTGGCCGTGGTGCTGGCCTGCGCGGTACTGACCTACGGCGGCGTCAGCCTGTTCGTGGTCGCGTTTTCGGTGTACCCGATGGCGCTGGCGCTGTTTCGCGACGCCAACCTGCCCAGGCGCTTCATCCCGGCGACGATGGCGTTTGGCTCGGTAACGTTCACGATGACCTCAGCCGGCTCGCCGGAGATCCAGAACTGGATTCCGGTCGAGTTCTTAGGCTCCAGCCCGCTGGCGGCGTGGCAGGCCAGCCTGATCGTCGCGATCTTCATGGCGACGACCGGCTACGTCTGGCTGAAATGGATGCTGGACCGCGCTGTGGAGCGCGGCGAGTCGTTCGACGAGCGGGATTTCGATCCGAAAACCGGCCGCGGCGATCTGCCGCACCCGGCGCTTTCGGCGATCCCCTTGCTGGTCGTGCTCGGCGTGTCGTTCAGCACGCACAGTGCGCTCGGCACCTCGGCGCTGATCATCGCGCTGCTTGCAGGCTGCATCGCCGCCGCCCTGATCAACATCAATCACCTCCATTCTCCGGGACAGGCGCTGACCGATGGCGGCACCGGCGCGCTGATCGCGATCGGCAACACCGCCGCGGTGGTCGGATTCGGCACCGTCGCCAAAGCGGCGCCGGCTTTCGACGCGGCGGTCGACTGGGTCACGCATCTGCCCGGGAACGGGCTGGTATCGGCTGCCGTCGCGGTCTCCGCGATCGCGGCGATGACCGGCTCGGCCTCCGGCGGACAGGCCATCGCCCTGCCTATCCTGGGCCCGCACTACATCGACCAGGGCGTCGATCCCGATCAGCTTCATCGCGTGGTCGCCATTTCGTCCGGCGCCCTGGACTCGCTGCCGCACAACGGCTACGTGGTGACCACGATCCGGGCCATCTGCGGCGAATCGCACGCGGCCGCCTATCCGGCCATGGGCGCGCTGACCGTCCTGGTGCCGCTGGCCGGTCTGCTGCTGTGCCTGGGGCTGTTCGCGATCGGCCTCTGATCGCCGGAGACCCAGCTACCCGATTCCGGATTCCTGTCTCCAGCCATCGCCGCATCGATTTCGGGTACGGTGACGACCGTTGTTCGGTGAAGACAGGCAATGGCTACCGGAGACTTTTCGTTCAGCTTCAGCATGGGATCCGATCCCGATCAGCGATCCGGGCCTTCGCCGCGCTACATCGCGGTACCGTTCGACGCCCAGCCGGTCGGTCAGGAAGCCCTGATCCGTCCCGCCGGAAAGTCCGGCGCCTTGCGCCTGCCGCTGTTCCATGCGCAGCTGCTCGGCACCTGCGATGCACTGCTCGACCTGGCCGACCATCAACAGCGAGCGATGGAACGCTTCGGGCTCGCATCGCACCAGGCCGGCGCGGTGCGAACGGCGCTGCAGGACCTGGTGCAGCGCGATCTGCTCCGAGAAGAAGCCCGTCTATTCGATTCGATGCGCGGTGGTACCGAGGACGCGTTCGAGCCGATCGACACGCTGTTCATTCGCACCTGCGATCGAGCAGCCGAACTCCAGCGGTTGATGTCGGAGCTCGTCGAAGTCGCGCGCGATGCCGGGCTCGATCGCATTGTCGTTCTCGACGATTCACGCAGCGACGATGCGATCCAGCGCAACGCCGAGATCTGCGCACGCGCCCGCCAAAAGGACCAACTGCCGGTGCTGCTCATCGATCGGCAACGGCGTTCGCGAATCGTCGACGCGATTGCCCAGGCCGCCGGCGCGGACCGGCAGGCGCTGACCTGGGCAATCGAGGGCGACGAGGGCGAGCTCCCGAGCTACGGCGCCGGCCTGAACCTCGCGCTGCTGCTCGGTGCCGGGCGGCGAATCGCGCTGATCGACGACGACGCCGGCGTGACGGCCTACGTGCCGGAGCGGCGCGATCCGGGCCTGAGCCTGAGGCCGGCCTTCGAGCCGGAAACGGTGTTGATCGACCCGGCAGAGACGGGACCGGAATCCGATCAGGGCGAGACCCGCGGATACGCATTCGCCGAGGTCAACCCGCTGGTCGCGCACGGCGACATCCTGGGCCTGAGCACCGCCTCGCTGATCGACCGCTTCGGCCTGCAGGACGGCAAGCTGTTGGATAAGCTGACGCCGGGCATGCTGCATGATCTCACCCGGGCGGCTCGCGTTCGCGTGACGATCAACGGCACGCTGGGCGACTCCGGCGCCGGAAGCCCGGCTTGGATCTACACCGCCCCGCCCGAAACGCTCGAGCGCTGCAGCCGGGATCCGGAAGCCTACCGGCGCAGCGTGCTCGGACGACGCTCGGCGCGCTGCAGCGACCGCATCGAGATCGCGCCGGGCGGCGCGCTGATGACCACGACGCTGACCGGCATCGACGCGCGCGAGCTCTTGCTGCCGACGCTCGCTCGTGGCCGCGGCGAAGACCTGGTGTTCGGCGCGCTGGTCGATTACCTCTACCCGGCCTCGCACAGCGCGCTGCTGCCGTGGATGCTCCGCCATCGACGGGTCGCACAATCGCCCTGGTCGCCCGATGTGTTTGCGCGAGCAAGCGGGACAGATCGAGCGCGATGGCTGGTCGACAGGATCGATGAATTCGCGACATCCGTCGCCAGTCGCTCGGCCGAGTACCGCGCGCTCGCGTTGGGCAACTGGTTCACCGACCTGGCCGCCTGCGATTCCGACGAAATTGTCGAGGCGCTGCGCAGCCACCTTCTCCAAACGCGCGCCCGCCGTGCAAGCGCGATGATGGAGACGCGAGAAGCGCTTCAGCCGCCGGAGTGGATCGGCCGGGACTACGACACCCTGATCGCCGCCGATCTGACGTTCGACGAATCAACGTGGCAAGGCCTGGCGCCCATCGCGCAATCGATCCTCCGTTTTGCACGCGGCTACGGCGCATCGTTGCCGACCTGGTGCAAGGCGTGGCGCTGGTGTGCCGGTCAGCAGCCGGAGTCGATCCTGGAGCGCGCCGGCTGAAGCCGCTGGCGGATTCAGCCCCGGTGACGAGCGCGCAGGGTGTCGACCACTGCTTCCAGCGTAACGTCGGATACGGCCAGCACGACCAGCAGGTGATAGAGCAGATCGGCCGATTCGTTGACCAGTTCGTCAGGGTCGCCGGCCGCGGCGGCCAGCGCAACTTCCACCCCCTCCTCGCCGACCTTCTGCGCACAGCGCTTGACGCCTCGATCCAGCAGCCGGGCGGTGTAGCTGGCTTCCGGATCGGTCCCGCGGCGGGAGGCAACGATTCGCTCCAGTTCGGCCAGAAAGCCCACCGGCGGGGAGAAGTCGTCGCCGAAGCAGGTATCGGTGCCGAGATGACAGGTAGGACCCTGGGGAATCGCCGCGACGCGAAGCGTATCGCCGTCGCAATCGGCGGCGATGTCGACCAGTTGCAGCGTATTCCCCGAGGTTTCTCCCTTGGTCCACAGGCGCTGCTTGCTTCGAGAAAAGAAGGTCACGTGACCGGTGGCGCGGGATTTCTCCAGCGCCTCGGGGTTCATGTAACCGAGCATCAGCACGCGGCCGGTCGCCGCGTCCTGAACGATCGCCGGCATCAGGCCGTCGACCTTGTCCCAGTTCAGTTCTGCCGCATCGCTCATCGGTTGTCTCCCTCGGGTGGTTCGGTGTTCAGCTCAGCGCGCCGCCGCAGCTCGAGCCCTGACCGGCGGTACAGCCATAGCAGTGATCGGCCACGGCGATGCCGCGCGGCACGTCCTCGGCGTCCAGCAGATCGGAGAGATGCGTTCGCTGCGAACCGCCCGCCAGCGGCAGACCCAGCATCTGGTTGAAGTCGCAGTCATAGACATAGCCGCGATAGTCGACGCTGACCAGGTCGCGACACATCACCGCGTTCAGATTGTCCCGGCGGTAGCTGTTCTTCAGAAGCGCCATGTAGTCGTCGAACTGCCCCTTGGCCAGCAGCACCGCGCCGAAGCGCTGAATCGGCATGTTGGCCAGCGTGTACAGCCGGTTGAAAACGATGCCGAACTGCTCGGCCAGCAACTCCCTGTAGCTCTGCTCCAGCGCCTCCTGCGGCGGTGGGAGGCTGGGGCCCAGCGGGTTGTAGACCAGGTTGAGGATCCGGCCTGATTCCGGTCGGCCATAACCGTGTTCGTTGAGCGTTTGCAGCGCCTTGATCGACGCCTCGAACACGCCGTTGCCGCGCTGGGCATCGACGTTTTCCTTCGAATAGCAAGGCAGCGATGCAATCGCTTCGACCGCATGCTCGGCCAGGAACGGCGCCACCCATTCGTAGCCCGGCTCTTCCATGATGGTCGGATTGAGGCGGTCCATGACGTGCACGCCGCGCGAGCGCGCCTGCTCGACCAGCCAGCGGAACTCGGGGTTCATTTCCGGCGATCCGCCGGTTACATCCAGCGTGTCGATTCCGAATCGGTCGATGACCGCCAGCGCGGTTTGCATCGTCGCGCGATCCATCAGCTCGGTGCGGTTCGGGCCGGCGTTGACGTGGCAGTGCACACACGCGATGTTGCACAGATAACCGAGGTTCATCTGCAGCGTGTCCAGCGAACGGCGCCGGATGCGCGGAAAGTCCGAGCGTTCCAGCAAAGGCCAGCTGTCTCTCATTGCAGATACTCCGGGCGGTTGATTTCAAGCATTCCGGTCGATCATCTCACGGCGTCGCGGCGCTGCTGCCGTGACGCGTGACGATGCCTTCATCGCTCAGCCACTGCTTGAGCTCGGGAATCCGGATCCGGTCGGAATGGAACACGGTGGCGGCCAGCGCGCCGTCGACGTCTGCGTTGCGGAACACTTCCAGGAAATGCTCGCGCCGGCCGGCGCCGCCCGATGCGATCAGCGGCACGTCGCAGATCTTGCGAATCTCGGCAAGCTGCTCCACGTCGTAGCCGCTGCGCACGCCGTCGGAGTCCATGCAGTTGAGCACGATCTCACCGGCACCGAGACGCTGCACCTGTTCGACCCAGGCGCGCGTGTCGAGGTCCGGGTCGATCATGTTGTCCGGATCGCCGGTATTGGCGCGCAGCCGGAACGCGCCCCGCTCGCGGATCGAATCCACGCCGATCACCACGCACTGGCTGCCGAAGGCATCGGCCAGCTCGCGCACCAGCTGGGGTCGCTCCAGCGCCGGCGAATTGACCGAAATCTTGTCGGCGCCGGCATGGAGCACGGCGCGCGCCCGGTCAACGCCGCGGATACCGCCGGCCACCGCGAACGGGATGTCGATCTCGGCGGCTACCCGCTCCACCCACTCGACGTCGACCGACCGTTTTTCCGGGCTGGCGGTGATGTCGTAGAACACCAGCTCATCGGCTTCGGCATCGCGGTAGGCCTGCGCGCGTTCGATGATGTCGCCCATGTCGACGTGGTCGCGGAACTTCACGCCCTTGACCACGCGACCGGCGCGCACGTCCAGACAGGGAATGATGCGGACCGCGACCATCAGGAATCGCCGGCGTCGAAGCGCGCGATGGCGTCCAGCCCGACGCGACCGTCGAGCAGCGCCCGGCCGACGATGCAACCGGCCACGCCGAGTTCGGCAACGCGCTCGATATCGTGCTCGTCGCCGATCCCTCCCGAAGCCTGGATGGCGAGCTTCGGATAGCGCGGCTGCAGCTCGCGGTACAACGCGATGCCGGCACCGGACAGCATGCCGTCGCGGGCAATGTCGGTGCACAGCAGGTGGCGCAGACCGGCCTCGGTCAGCATTCCCAGCAGCGCGTGCAGATCGTGCTCGCCCGGTTCGGTCCAGCCGCTGGCCTGCGGAATCCACCGCCCGTCGGCATCGCGCTTGACGTCCAGCCCGGCGACGATGCGCCCGGGCCCGAATTCCTCGATCCAGCGACAAACCGTTTCCGGCTGCTTGACGCAGACGCTCCCGATCACCACTCGGGCAGCCCCTCGTTCCAGTCGTTCGGCAACGTCGTCTCGATCGCGCACCCCGCCGCCGGTCTGCACCGGCAGCGACAAGGATCGGCAGATCTCGGCGATCGCCTCGAGGTTGCCGGTGCCGCCTTCCAGAGCCGCGTCCAGGTCGACGACGTGCAGCAAGTGCGCTCCCGCGTCGGCATACATCCGGGCTCGGCCCAGCGCCGAGTCGTCGTAGCGGGTTTCCCGCGCGTAATCGCCCTGCTCGAGCCGGACCACGCGGCCTTCCCGAAGGTCGATGGCCGGGATCACGATCACGCTGCTTGTCCTCGCCGACCGGCGCCTGCCGAGGAATCAGGTCTTCGCACGTCGATCTCGTCGGCATTCATCCGTCGCTCTCCAGGAAATTCTTCAGCAACCGCGACCCGGCCGAGGCCGATTTCTCGGGGTGAAACTGGCAGGCGGCGAAATTGTCTCGACGCACGATCGCGGCAAACGGGGCGCCGTGCTCGCTGAGCGCCACCGCATCGTCGGCCGGCGCGGCGTAGGTGTGTACGAAATAGAACCACTCGTCGCCGTCCAGACCCTCGGCCAGCGGATCGGGCCGGCGCCATTGCAGCTGGTTCCAGCCCATGTGCGGCAGGCGCAGCCCGCTGGTTGGCGGCAGCCGGCGAATTCGTCCCGGGATCAGGCCCAGGCAGGCCACGTCGCCTTCTTCCGAGGACTCGAACATCAGCTGCAGGCCGAGACAGATGCCGAGCACCGGCTGGGTCAGCCCGCGGATCACGTCGACCAGTCCATGCTCGGCCAGCGCGTTCATCGACCACGCCGCCGCCCCGACGCCGGGCAGAATCACGCGCCGGGCCGAGCGGATCACCTCGGCATCGCGGGTCAGGATGCCTTCGACCCCGAGGCGTCCCAGGGCCTGCACCACCGAGCCGAGGTTCGCGCCGCCCGAGTTGATGACCGCGACCGTCATCGACCGTGCCCGACCTTGGTCGAAGGATGGTTCACAGCATTCCCTTGGTCGACGGCATGCCGCCTTCGCCGCCGGCAAGCGCCGGGCGCAAGGCACGGCCGACGCCCTTGAAGCAGGCCTCGACCATGTGATGCGTATTCTCGCCGGTGACCTTCAGATGGATCGCGCAACGAAGCGCCTGGGCCAGCGAGGCAAAGAAATGCTCGACCATTTCGGTGTGCAGGCCGCCGACCGCTTCGCGCGGGAAAGCGCCGTCCAGCTCGAACGCCGGGCGCCCGGAAAGGTCGACGGCAACGTGCGCCAGCGACTCGTCCATCGGCAGAACGAAGCCGTAGCGACCGATTCCGCGGCGGTCGCCGAGCGCGCGGTCCAGGGCCTCGCCCAATGCCAACGAGCAGTCCTCGACGGTGTGATGCTCGTCGATATGCAGGTCGCCCTTGCAGGAAAGCACGAGCGAAAAACCGCCGTGCGCTGCGAGCTGGTCGAGCATGTGGTCGAAGAAACCGATCCCGGTATCGTTTTGCAGCGGTTCTGTCGCGTCCAGGTTGACTTCGACTGAAATCGCCGTTTCCTTGGTCCCGCGCTTCACGCGGGCCGTTCTCGGTCGCGTCAGCAGGCGATCTGCCACCGTCGGCCAATCGATTCCCTCAGCGCCGACCCGGATGCCTTCGATGCCGAGGTTTTCGGCCAGCTCCAGGTCGGTTTCGCGGTCGCCGATCACGACCGAGCGATCGCGATCGAATTTCGGATCGCGGAGATAGTCCAGCAGCATGCCGATGCCCGGCTTGCGATTCGGACTGCGGTCCTCCGGGCGGCTGGGATCGATGTGCTCGGCGTCGAACTCGATTCCCTGGCTGGCCAGAATCCGGATCAGCAGCCGATGCGGACCCTCGAAGTCTTCGGTCGGGAAGGACTCGGTGCCCAGGCCGTCCTGGTTGCTGACCATCACGAATCGATAGCCGGCGTCTCGCAGCTTCAGCAGCGCCGGAATCACGCCCGGCATCAGCCGAAACTTCTCGAACGAATCGACCTGCTCGTCGGCCGGCTCTTCGATCAGGCAGCCGTCGCGGTCGATGAACAGAATCTTGCGCGTCGTCATGGCCGCCATCCTTGCAGAAAATCGATCAGCGCGTCGTTGTCCTCGGGCGTGCCCACCGTAACCCGCACGCAGTCGGCCAGCCCCGGCTGTGCGGACTGGTCGCGAAGCAGGATTCCGGCTTGCTGGGCCGAGCGCACCAAGCCGGCTCCGTCGCGGGCGCGGATCAGCACGAAATTGGCATGACCCGGCCACAGCCCGGCAACGCCAGGGTGGCTCGAAAGGGCAGCCACCAGTCGCTCCTTTTCCGAGGCCAGGGTTTCGAGATGCCGGGCGCTCTCGGCCAGCGCTTCCGGGGTCAGCGCGCGCATCGCCGCAACCACCGTCGGCGTCGGCAGCGGGTAGGGCGCGATGATCCGGCGCAGCAGGTCGACAACCGCCGGGTCGGCGATGACGCAGCCCA
>JGI12109J20283_11286511_pt1 | contig 12700 bp, 9 predicted proteins | sample ElkSlonscriptome_12_FD_20283 | JGI IMG/M metagenome (IMG submission 20283) | reverse complement strand
ACCCGAATATCGTCGCTCATGTCCGGATCAATCACTGTGCCAATGACCACGGTCGCATCATCGCTGGCCAAATCAGCAATGGTGGTGCCAACCTCTTCAAACTCTTTCATGGTCAGGGTCATGCCCGCGGTGACGTTGACTAGAATGCCGCAAGCCCCGTTGAGATTGACGTCTTCGAGCAACGGTGAACCAATCGCAGACTGTGCGGCCAACAAGGCACGATCTTCACCTGACGCAGTACCTGAGCCCATCATCGCCATGCCCATTTCGCTCATCACCGTGCGCACGTCGGCAAAATCGACGTTGATCAAACCCGGCCGGGTGATCAACTCAGCGATGCCTTGAACGGCACCCGATAGCACCTGATTCGCCGATTTGAAGGCATTGAGCAGAGAAATCTCAGCGCCCAGAACGCTCAACAGCTTGGCGTTGGGAATGGTGATCAAGGAATCGACGTGATGACCAAGTTCATCGATGCCCTGCTGGGCCACGCCCAAACGACGCGTACCTTCAAACGGAAACGGTTTGGTGACCACGGCCACGGTCAGGACGCCCATGTCTTTGGCAATCTGAGCGACNACGGGCGCAGCACCCGTGCCGGTACCGCCACCCATACCGGCGGTGATAAAGACCATGTCCGAGCCTTCCAGCATTTCGCTGATTCGCTCACGGTCTTCCAGCGCGGCCTGACGACCGACTTCTGGGTTCGCACCGGCACCCAGTCCTTTGGTAACGCCGGATCCTATCTGCAGTGTGGATTTACCGGCAAACGCGCGGAGCGCCTGAGCATCGGTGTTGACGCAGATAAATTCAACGCCTTCAATGGCCGATTCGACCATTTGATTAACGGCATTTCCGCCGCCGCCGCCAATGCCAACGACCTTGATGGTCGCACCGGGTGTGTAGTTTTCTATTAATTCAAAAGGCATGTTGTATCTCCTTACAAGCTCGCCATGTTTCAACAACAACCATCGATTCAGGCCAACTCATCTGCGACGCCTTCTTGACTGGACGCCTTGGTGTGCAGATGAGCAGCACAAACCGAATCTCTAAACCGGGAAAAGGCCGCGCTAGACGGCTGATCCCGCATACTCAAACGCTGTAAATCATCAAAATCATTTCTTGTTTAAAAACTTTCCTTTCATAAATCACTTGTCAATAGCCACTCATCAAAAGTCACCGTGAAACCAGTGTTTGATCCGATCCCACAGGCTTTCACTGCCGCGGCCCAGCGAACCTCGACGCGGACCATCAGCGCGCGATCCGTAAATCAATAAACCGACGCCCGTGGCATAAATCTGATTGCTGACCACCTCAGATAAGCCCGTCACGCCCTGAGGTGCGCCCAGGCGGACCGGCATGTGCAAAATTTCTTCGGCCAGCTCAACCACGCCTTCCATCTTGGCGCCGCCGCCGGTCAGCACCAGCCCGGCCGGGATCATTGATTCAAAACCAGATTGGCGCAGCTGTTTATGGACGTGATTGAACAGCTCGCGGTAGCGCGCCTCAACCACCTGGGCCAGTGTCTGGCGCTCCAGGCGACGCGGATCGCGGTTGCCGACGCTGGGCACCTGGATTGTTTCGTCGCTGGACACCATCTGCTCCAGCGCGCAGGCATATTTGATCTTGATTTCTTCGGCATGCACGGTCGGCGTGCGCAGCGCGACCGCAATATCATTGGTGACCAGATCACCAGCAATCGGAATGCAGGTGGTGTGACGGATGGCACCTTCGGTGAATACAGCAACATCGGTCGTTCCGGCACCGATATCGACCAGGGCTATGCCCAAATCGCGCTCGTCATCGCTGAGCACGGCGTGGCTGGATGCGAGCTGCTGCAGGATCAGATCATCAACCTGCAGGCCACAGCGAGCCACGCATTTGGTTACGTTCTGGACGGCACTGACGGCTGCCGTGACCAGATGGACGCGGGCTTCCAGGCGCACACCCGACATCCCAACCGGCTGGCGGATGCCGTCGGTGGAGTCAATGACGTACTCCTGCGGCAGCACGTGCAAAATGCGCTGGTCGGCTGGCACTGCAACCGCTCTTGCCGATTCCAGCACGCGCTCAACGTCACCATCCAGCACTTCTTTATCGCGAATGGCGACCGCGCCGTGCGAGTTCAGCGAGCGCACGTGGCTGCCGGCAATGCCTGCAAACACCGAATGAATTTCACAGTCAGCCATCAATTCAGCTTCTTCAATCGCGCGCTGGATGGACTGCTCGGTCGATTCAATATCGACCACCACACCGCGCTTGAGCCCGCGCGATGGGTGCGAGCCCAACCCAATCACTTCAACCTGACCGTCGACTTGAATTTCGCCGACGATGGCAACGATCTTGCTGGTGCCGATATCCAGACCAACGACCAGCGATTTGTCCGTTCGTTTAGCCATTGGCTTGAAAATCCGATCCTTGAAGATGGGTTATTGGAGTACGGTTAACTTGAGAATTGTTCGCCTGTACGTTGGGTTGCTGGCCACCCTCAACCCAGCGCACGGCTAAGCCATTGGGGTAGCGCAGGTCAACTCGCTGGGCGCGGCGCTCACCATCGGCCAGTGCATCGTGAATGGCGATAAATCGATCCAGGCGCTGGCGCACCTGCTCGCGTCCGACCAATACTTCCAGCCCAGAACCCAGCACCAGGGTCCAGGCCCCGCGCTCGTCCAGATCAATTGCGCGAATATCCTGACCTACGCGTCCGAGCTCGCGGCGCATCCACAGCCAGGCTTCCAGCACGTCCTGGCGGCGACTGTCCGGCCCACTCAAGCGCGCCAGGCCCTGCATGTTTGCGCTGCCATCAACGCGGAATACTTCACCACGGTCGCTGAACAGGCTGGCATCGTTCCAACGTGCGACTGGTTGGTGTTCCTGGATGCGAATCTGCAGTGCGTCGGGCCAATGCCGGCTGACCTCAGCCTCAGCGACCCAGGGCAAACTTTCGACCGCCTCGCGGACGCGTTCAAGATCCGCCGAAAAGAACCCACGCGCAGCAGGCCCCGCAGCGGCACCGCGAATCTGACTTGATGAGGTGCGTTGAAGCTCGCCTTCCACATCCAGCCATTGAATCGGCCACTGTTCTGCGCCGATCAAACCCGAGCGCAGCCACAGCGCGCCCAACAGCACGCTGCCAGTCAACACCAGCGTGGCCAATGTGGCCGGCCCGATCAATCGGTCCGGCTGGTCGTCAATATCCGCCATACCAATTCCTCAAAATCGATTCCGGCCGCCTCGGCGGCCTTGGGCACCAGCGATGACTCGGTCATCCCCGGCGTGGTGTTTATTTCCAGCAGCCACGGTTGCTGCTGTTCATCCAGCATCAGATCCACTCGACCCCAGCCGCTTGCGCCACTCACCTGGAATGCCTTGAGACAAAGGGCGGCCAGCTCGCGCTCTTTGCTCTCGGACAGGCCGCAGGGGCAGCGGTATCGGGTATCGCCGCGTTCATACTTGGCGGCGTAATCGTAAAAATCGGTCTCGGTTTCGAGCCCGATCAACGGCAAGACTTGTTCATGGAGGTCTTGTTCATGCCCGTCTTGTTCATGCAAGTCGGGATCGTGCAGAATCGCGGCCGTGTATTCGTCACCTTCGATACAGCGTTCAACCAGCACGGTTGAATCGAACTCAAGCGCTTTAGCAATCGCCGGGGCGAGCTGCTCGACCTGGTCGACTCGGCTCATACCAATGCTGGAGCCCTCGTGGGCCGGTTTGACGAACAGCGGCAGCTTGAGCTCGGCCGCAATATCAGCCGCCGATTCAACAGACCTGGCAACTCGCCACGGTGGCGTCGGCAGATCACAAGCCGTCCAGATGCGCTTGGTTTGAAGCTTGTCCATGGTCAAAGCCGACCCGGTCACACCAGACCCGGTGACAGCGACGCCATAAAGTCGCAGTGCGCCCTGCAGTGCACCGTCTTCGCCGCCGCGACCGTGGAGCAGGTTAAAGACTCGATCATAGTGACCGCCAGCGACCTGTTCGAGCAGGCGTCTCGGGCCGTCAACTACGCTGTGCTGCACGCCCAATTTGCTCAGTGCCGCTGCAATGGCCTGACCGCCGCGCAAGGAAATCTCACGCTCGGCACTATCACCACCAACAACCAGCGCAACGTGGCCCATGGCTTTGACTTGATGATCCCTGCCCTTGTTTTTTCGATCCTGACCTTGATTCATGCCGCGGCCTCCTGGGTCGAGGCCCGCAGTTGCTCGGCCAGCTGTCCAACATCGCCAGCGCCCATCACCAGCAGCAGATCGCCGTCGTGACACAGGGCGTCCAGGCGATCAGCTACATCGCCGATCTTGGCCACGCGCTCCAATGTCAGATCTCGTCGCGCGTTGATTTCGCGCGCCAAAGCATCGCTGTCAATTCCCGCAATAGGCGCTTCACCGGCGGCGTAGAGATCGAGCAGCATCAGGGCATCGGCCTCGGCCAAGACGCGGGCAAACGCATCAAATTGATCGCGCGTTCGCGTGTAGCGATGCGGCTGGAAGACCAGCACCAAGCGCTTGTCCGGCCAGCCGCAACGAGCGGCCCGCAGCACAGCATCAAGCTCGGTTGGATGGTGCCCGTAGTCTTCGAACGCCAGCACCTGTCCGCGCCGGACTTTGAGCTCACCAATCCGAGCGAAGCGTCGACCGATGCCTTGAAAGGCAGCCAGGCCCTTGACAATACCGTCGGCGTCAATGCCAAGCTCCCAAGCCACGGCCGCTGCACCCAAAGCGTTGAGCACGTTATGTCGGCCAGGTTGCATCAGATTCACCGCGATGCCGACCTCGGCCTCTGGCAGCCATAATTTAAAACTCATGCGCGGACCGCTCTGTTCAAGATCGGTCGCGCGCACGTCGGCCTCCGGATCGAAACCATAGGTAACGACATTACGGCCCACCAACGGCACCAGTTCAGCGACGTGCGGATCGTCCAAACACATCACAGCGACGCCAAAAAATGGCAGATGGCCGAGGAATTCCAGGAACGCGTTCTGCAGTCGATCAAAGCTGCCGTTGTAGGCGTCGAGATGATCACGGTCGATGTTGGTGATTAAGGAAATCACCGGCTGAAGCTTCAAGAACGACCCGTCGCTCTCATCGGCCTCGGCCACAAGGTAGCGGCCCTCGCCGAGACGCGCGCCTGAACCAAAGGCGTTGACTTGACCGCCGACAATAAAAGTCGGGTCATAGCCTGATTCCGCCAAAATTCCGGCAATCAGCGACGTTGTGGTGGTCTTGCCGTGGGTACCAGCGACGGCGATACCGTGGCGGAAGCGCATCAACTCGCCAAGCATTTCAGCGCGCGCGACGACCGGAATTCGACGAGCGCGCGCCGCCTGGATTTCCGGGTTGGCCTCAGGCACCGCGCCAGACACCACGACGACATCGGCGCCGTGCTGGTTATCCTCAGCGTGACCGATAGCAATGGTGGCACCATGCGATCGCAGTCGCTCAACGGCATCCGAGTCGCTTAGATCCGAGCCTGAGACCTGAAAGCCCAGATTCAGAAGCACTTCAGCAATGCCGCACATGCCAACCCCGCCGATGCCGACAAAATGGATTTGACGCACGCGGTGCATCAGGGTCGGTGCCGGGCGATTGAGCTTGCTCATGCCGCCACCTCGCGGCAAGCCTCAGCTACTGTCGTCGCCGCCTCGGTACGTGCAAGCGCGCGCGCTCTCTCGGCCATTTCAGCCAGCAGGCCCCGATTCATTCCCGCCAGCCTTTCGGCCAACGCGCCAGAGGTAAATGCATCTTGTCCGACTAGCCAGGCAGCCGATGCATCCGATAGATATCGTGCGTTGGCGGTTTGATGATCATCCACTGCCGCCGGAAACGGCACCAGCAGTGAAGCCACACCCGCTGCCGCCAATTCTGCGACCGTGAGCGCACCGGCGCGACAAATGGCCAAATCAGCGTCGGCCCAGGCCTGCGCCATATCGTCGATAAATTCAACGACCTCACCCTGCACCTGCGCATCAACATAAGCCTGTTGCGTGGCTTCGAGCTGGCGGCCAGCTTGATGGGTAATGTCAGGACGCTGTTGGTCAGGCAGCAATGCCAGTGCTTGAGGGATCACTGCAGCGAATGCAAGTGCACCCTGACTGCCGCCAATCACGAGCAGCTTCAACGGACCCTCGCGCTCTGCATAACGAACTCTGGGTTGGCGCAGCTGTGCGATGTCATCGCGGACCGGGTTGCCGCAGTGGACAGCCTCCCTCAAAACGCCAGGAAAACCGCTAAACGCGCGCGCGGCAAACGGGCGCAGCCAGCGGTTGGTCAAACCGGCAATCGCGTTTTGCTCATGCAGTACCAGCGCGATTCCCATTAAACGGGCCATCAAGCCACCCGGCCCGGCCACGTAGCCGCCCATGCTCAAAACACAGTCGGGCCGCAAGCGCTTGAAGATAGCGCGAGCCTGGAGCATCGCCTTGGCGACCTTAAACGGGGCGCTCAGCCAGCCTGCCAGACCCCGTCCGCGCAAGCCGCTGATTTCAATTCGCTCCAGCTCGATGCCGGCCGCTGGGACCAGGCGATTTTCCAGACCATTTGTCGTTCCCAGCCAAGACACCTTGAGGCCGTCTTTGATCAGTTCGCTCGCCACCGCCAGCCCGGGAAATATATGGCCGCCGGTGCCGCCAGCCATGATCAAGACATGTTTGGAGGTCATACCGACCACCCGCTGCGCCGTCGTGGACGTTCGAGTTCAATGCGCTTGAGCTCCCAGTCGACACGCAAGACCACGGCAATTGCAATGATGGTCATGATCATGCTGGATCCGCCGGAAGAGACCAGTGGCAGCGTCAGGCCTTTCGTTGGCAAAACACCCAGGTTGACACCAACACTGACTAGCGCCTGCATTGCCAGCCATAGGGCAATGCCCCAGACCAGATATGCTGAGAACGCGCGCTCCATGCTGAGCGCTTTCAGGCCGATTCGAAACATCTGCCCGATCAACACCACAAACAGGCCCAAGACCAGGACAATTCCGATCAGACCCAGTTCTTCAGCAAGTACGGCGAAGATGAAGTCGGTGTGGGCCTCTGGCAGATAATAGAGTTTTTGTACGCTGGCACCGAGTCCGACACCACCGACCTGACCGCGCCCCACTGCAATCAAGGCCTGAATCAGCTGAAAGCCGCCGTTCAGCGGGTCAGCCCAGGGGTCAATGAAGCTCATGATGCGGCGTAAACGATACGGCTCGCTGGCAGCGAATGCGAACAGCGGCAGGGCGGCAGCACCGAGAATGAACAAATGCTTCAACGCGGCACCTGCCAGCCAGATCATGCCGCCGGTAATCGCAACCAGAACCACCGCCGAGCCCATGTCGGGCTGCATCAGCAGAATAACTGACATCACTCCAACCGCCGCCAGCGGTTTGATGGTGTCGACGAAGCGTGCTTGATTGAGATTCGGTCGCCGCGATAGATATCCGGCGACATGAACAATCAGCAACAGTTTGACCGCTTCCACGGCTTGAAAGCCGAACAGCCCCAGATTGACCCAGCGAGTCGAGCCGTTCACTTCGCGACCTATGCCCGGCACAAAGGGCAGCAGCAGCACGATAATCGCCAGCGGCAGACACAAGCGGGCGAGCTTGTCCATCTGCACCGTTCCGACGAAGCGCAGGCTCAGGCAAGCGATCAATGCGAGCGCAATAAACATGAAATGGCGCTGTACGAAATGCCACTGCGAGACCGCAAAATTCTCCGCCACGGCCATTGAGGTCGATGCAACCATGATCACGCCAACCGACAGCAGCAGCGTGGCCGCAATGACAATCACAGGGTCCAGACCTACCGTGCGCGGAACGTCGCTCCAGCGCGAGGCTTGACGGGGTTTGGCGGCGCGGCGCGTCGTAGCCATCCTCAACGCACCTTCATCGTGGCCAGGCTGGCCAGCACCAGCATGACGGCAATAATCCAGAAGCGGACGATGACTTTCGGCTCGGGCCAGCCTTTGAGCTCGAAATGATGGTGGATCGGGGCCATGCGAAACAACCGCTTGCCGGTCAGTTTGAAGGAAGCAACCTGCAAGATCACCGACAGGGTTTCGATCACAAAAATACCGGCCATTACGACAAAAACCAGCTCCTGGCGCACGGCAACCGCCATCAAACCCAGCGCCGCACCCACGCTAAGCGCGCCGATGTCACCCATAAAAACCTGGGCTGGATAAGTGTTGAACCAAAGAAAACCCAACCCGGCGCCGGCCAGCGCAGCGCAAAAAATTGCCAGTTCACCAACCCCTGGAATGTAGGGCATGCTGAGGTAGTTGGCAAAAATCGTATTGCCGGTGGCGTAGGCAAAAATACCGAGACCGACAGCCACAAAAACCGCCGGCATGATTGCCAAGCCGTCAAGACCATCGGTCAAGTTGACGGCATTCGATGAGCCGACGATGACAAAGTAGGTCAAAACAATAAAACTCAGACCGAGCGGAATCGCAACGTCTTTGAAAAACGGCACATACAGTGTCGTGGCCTCGGGTACGTCTGCACTCAGGTACAAAAACACGCCGACGCTGAGCGCGGCCAGCGACTGCAACAGATACTTCCAGCGCGCGGAAAGACCAGCACTGTCACGATATTTAAGCTTGCGGAAGTCATCGATAAACCCGATGGCTCCAAACGCTACGGTCACGAACAGTACGGTCCAGATGTAGCGATTCTGGATGTCAGCCCATAACAACGTGCTCAGCACCAAGGCAATCAGGATCATCGCCCCGCCCATGGTTGGCGTACCGGCCTTGATCAGATGTGACTCCGGACCGAGCTGACGTATCGGTTGGCCATACTGGCGGCGCGTCATGTGGCGGATGAAATACGGGCCAATCAACAGCGACACCGCCATCGCGCTCAGCGCGGCCATAATGGTGCGAAAAGTGATGTAGCCGAATAAGGCAACATCGAGCGCAAGCACATCCTGAAGCAGCCAAACCAGCATCAGCTTGCCTCCTCGATCAGGCCATGGACGACGTTTTCCATCGCGCTTGAGCGCGAACCTTTGACCAGGCAAACCACCTTGGGGTGGATTTCGCTGATGAGTTCAGCGGTCAGTTCGGCATGGTTCCGAAAGTGCTTGGCGCCGGAACCGAAAGCACGATCAGCCGCAGCGCTGAACTCGCCCACGGTATATAAGCGCTGCACGCCCAAATCAGCCGCCGCCTGCCCCATCTGAGCGTGCAGCTTCTCGCTTTCCTGACCGAGTTCAGCCATGTCACCGAGTACCAGCCAGGCCTCTTCAGCACGCTCGCTGATCACCTTCAAGCCGGCGTAAAGCGAGGCCGGGTTCGCGTTGTAGGTGTCATCAATGACGGTCCAGCCAGCCCGGGTTGTGTGCGTTTCCAAGCGTCCCGGGAGGGGCTTGGCTGTGGCCAGTCCAGCAGCAATATCGTCAAGCGGAATCTCCAGCGCGATTGCGACTGATGCCGCTGCCAAGGCATTCATTCGATTATGCTGACCGGGCATGCTAAGCGTGGTGTGGACTCGACCATTTGGGGTATCAATGATGATTGCCCCATCGACCCCATCGCCGCAGTCACGCACATCGGCGGCATCCGATTGACCGAACAGCAGCTGGCGGCAGTGCTGAGCGCGTTCGCACCAAGCCTCGGCAAAATCATCGTCTGCATTGATGACCGCCACGCCAGTATTCGGCAGCCGCTCAAACAGCTCACCTTTGGTGCGCGCAACCCCCGCGATGCTGCCAAGACGCTCAAGGTGAGCCGGGCCGGCATTGGTTACCACGCCGACATCCGGGCGCGCAATATCTGCCAGGTAGCGAATATCGCCAGCCTGACCGCAGCCCATCTCGACCACGGCGAACCGATGATCAACATCAAGCTTGCCCAGGGTCAGCGGGACGCCCAGCTCGTTGTTCAAATTACCTTTGGTGGCGAGCGTCGGACTGACCCGCCTCAATATCGAGGCGACCATCTCCTTGACCGTGGTCTTACCGTTGCTGCCGGTGATGCCAATCAATTTGAGCGTTAGTTGCGTGCGCCAATAAAGCGCGATAGCACCCAATGCCTGGATTGCGCTAGCCACCACAATTTGAGGAAGATCGCTCGCCACTCGCCGCTCAACCAGTGCCGCCGAGGCACCCTGACTGGCAGCTTGGACAACGAAATCGTGACCATCAACCTGGGTGCCGCTTAAAGCGACAAATAAATCATTGTGCTGGACTCGTCTGGAGTCGATAGAAAACCCGTTCAGGCGCAGCTTATCGTCCGGCACGTTGCCAAAAACGATGCCTCCGGCCGCGCTTGCTGCCTCAGATAGCCGCAGGTCCATCATGCTGGTACCCTCGACCACGCCTGCACGGTCTCAAGGTCTGAGAACGGCTGGGCTTCGTCGCCAATAATTTGCTCGGCTTCGTGACCTTTGCCGGCGATCAGAACTACATCGGATTCACCGGCCGAGCGCAAGGCGGCATCTATCGCTGCGGCACGATCCAGCTTGATGATCGCGCGCTCGGGTCGGCGCATGCCGTTCTGTATGTCGCGCACGATCGCGCGCGGTTCTTCATGTCGCGGGTTGTCGTTGGTCAAGAACACCTGATCTGCTAGCGATTCGGCAATGCGGCCCATTAGTGGACGCTTGCTTACATCGCGATCACCTCCGCAACCAAATACACAGCTCAGTTGCGTCGGCTGCAGCATTTGCAGGCTTTTAAGCGCGCTCTCCAAGGCATCGGGCGTGTGCGCGTAGTCGATGACGGCAAGCGCACCGTCAGCGATTGGAACACCTTGCATCCGGCCCGGCACAGGTTTGAGCTCATTCAAGGTTTTGCTGATGTCGCGCCCGGAGCGCCCGCGTGCGGCAAGCTCGGCGGCAACGATCATCAGGTTGTACAGGTTGACTTGACCGAGTAGCGAGGATTGAACCTCAATGCGTTTGTCGCGCGCGACCCAATTCAGCCGAGCATGCAGACCCTCGCGACTGGCATTGATCAGTTCAGCGCGCAGGTCAGCATCAAGATCAGCGCGCAAGGCGAGCGTGATTCGACCCGCGCCTTCGCCGACTTCGGCTGCCAGCACTTGTCCGAACGGATCATCCAGATTGAGAATTTGACGATCGCTTTGATAATCACGAAACAGGCGAGCTTTGGCGCGGGCGTAATCGGCTCGGTCATCGTGATAGTCCAGGTGATCATGGCCCAGCGTGGTGAAAATCACGCTGGTGAAGCGCAGACCGGCCAGGCGCCGCTGATCCAGCGCGTGCGAAGAGGCTTCAAGCACCACACTTCGTACGCCGGAATCCGCCATCGCGCTGAGCTGGGCGTAAACGCTAAAAATATCTGGTGTCGTGTGCGAGTTCGGTTTGAGCTGGCCCGGTTGGCCCACGCCCAAGGTGCCGATCATTGCCCCGTTAAGCGCCTGCGCCAGCAGCCAGGCGACGGACGTTTTGCCGTTGGTGCCGGTGACCGCAACCAGGTCCAGTGACGCAGACGGATCGCCCCAGCGCCGCTGCGCAAGCACGGCCAGCGCCGCCGCCAAGTCGCGCACACCGACCAATGGCAACTGAGTTTCCAGCGTTTTAACTGGTCCATCTGAGTACAGGGTGTCGTGAATCACGACAGCCGCCCCGCGCTGCTCCGCCTGATCAACAAACTCCAATCCGTGATGCCGATGGCCCTGCAGCGCAACGAAGGCATCACCAGGCTTGACCTGACGCGCATCCATCACCAGTGCATTGACCTGGCACTCAGGTATTGCATCGGTCAAAGCCAAGTCAGCCAGCAAAGCGCTCAGGCCAATCGCCGGCAAACGCTCAGTCATGACCCACCTCGGCTTGGACCAATAATGCATCCATTCGATCGGGTGGAACGTTAAACAAGCGCAATCCGGCATCCATGACGCGGGAAAATACAGGCGCGGCGACTTGACCGCCGTAGTAGGCCTCACCGCTCGGGTCACTGATGACGACCGATGCGGCCAGGCGCGGACGCGAAGCTGGCGCGAAGCCAGTGAAGCTGGCAACGTAGCTATCGTTATAGCCACCGACACCGGCCTTGCGCGATGTGCCGGTTTTGCCGGCTACGCGATAGCCGGCAATTGCCGCACGGGTGCCAGTGCCGCCTTGCTCGATCACGGTTTCCATCATGCGGATCAAATCGCGTGCCAGAACCGGATCAATCACAGACATCGGCGGATTGTCCGTGCCGAGCACAAAACTCGGTTGATGCAGACGCCCGCCGTTCGCAATGGCCGCGGTCGCCCGGGTCAACTGGAGCGGCGTAACCGATAGACCATAACCGTAAGCCAGGGTGGCCTGCTCAAGCTTGCGCCAGCGATCGTAATCACGCAGCACACCGGCTGACTCACCGGGAAAGCCGGTGCCGGTGACAGTGCCAAAACCAAACCGGGAATACAGCCCCCAAAGGTGGCGAGCATCCATGCTCAAGACCAGATCCACAATACCGACATTTGAAGATTTCGTCAGCAGTCCGGTGACCGTCATCTCGCCGTAATTGCGCACATCGCGGATGGTGTGACCGGCAACTTCCATGGTGCCTGGACTGGTATCAACCACCATTTGAGGAGTAGCAATGCCGGCCTCGAGCACGGCCGCCATCGCGAACGGCTTGATCACTGAGCCGGGTTCAAGCACGTCTGTGACAGCGCGATTGCGCAGTCCAGCTGAGGCACCGCGTTCGGACGAGTTGGGGTTGTAGGACGGATAGTTGACCATGGCCAGGACTTCACCCGTA
>JGI12109J20283_10521153_pt1 | contig 12703 bp, 10 predicted proteins | sample ElkSlonscriptome_12_FD_20283 | JGI IMG/M metagenome (IMG submission 20283) | reverse complement strand
AAATCCGGCTTGAGCTTCCCTCCCTCAGCAATGGTTGCTCTTTCGATAATGCGTTCGTTATCACTACCGAAAAGCTGAGGCAGTACCTTTTCAATCAGGGCTGCTCCAAAATCTGCCGAAGCTTCCCGCGGAAGTTCGCATGGCAGGTTATCTACTGCCATCACACTTACGGTGCGATCAGACGCAGATTCTACTTCTTCGCCTGTTTGCTTATCAACCTCATAAATTGGCGATTCAATGGTGCTCGGACGAAGGGTCGATGCGATCGGGTCATTGATATCGCAGCTGATATCGGCAATAACCTGGATCTTAAAGTCGGGATGAGCTAACTCTTTGGCTGTGATAAAGCCCGGACCTTGGTCGTCCCAATAATGACAAGGAATAAACAGATCCGCTTGCTTTGCATATTTAAAGAAATCACTTTCAAATCGCTCGGCATGCTCGTAAGCTTCTATCCTTTCAAAGGAGCTACCGTCGGCCTTCTTAAAATATTCTTGTACGGAAAGCTGGGTGAAAGAAGCTGAATTCATTGGTTCGTTACTCAGAAATTCATCGGGTTTAACCTCTTCAAGATCAAGCAAATCCAAAATCTCCCTGGCTCCGCCGGCTACTCGTCCTAGACCTGTAATGGCAATTTTGAAGTTGTTTGGCAGGATCACTTTACTCAACTCCGCCTCCATTTCTTTTTGGTCCTTGCATTGATGTGCGGCCTTCAATTGGTACTTCCCACTCCTATGTCCGTAGGTTAAAAACGCATTGTAGGCGCCTACAATACCGGCATAACGTCCAAATCCAAGAATCCTGAGTCCACGGCTATCAGTCAGACACTCATAATCAATCAATCGGATACTTAGTTCGAGCACTTTTCTGAGCAATTCTCGATTATAAGGTTGTTTTTTAATGGTATGTGAAAAGAAAAAGTAGGTCTTGTTGGGTAGCAATTCTTCTAGAGGCACCTCTTTTACTCCAAACAAGATATCAGCATCCTGCAGCTCATCCTTCACACTCAATCCTTCGAGCTCATACTCTTCGTCGGAAAAGGCTCGGTGGGGACTTTTCTGCACGCTCAGGTTCACATTGGGATATCGAGCTTCGATCAAATTGCATTGTTCAGGGGTAAAGGCAACGCGCCTATCCGGTGGATTCTTTCCTTCTTTAATGATGCCGACTTTCATAGCGTATTTTTTGGCAAAAGTACTCTTTCAAGTAGAATCGCTTGAGAATGCGAGGGAATCTTTAGATTTGACAAAAGGACTTATGCGCATACATCTCATTGCTATTGGAGGCAGCGCCATGCATAATGTGGCTCTTGCTTTGCATCAAAAAGCTTATCAATTGAGCGGTTCAGATGACGAGATTTTCGAACCCTCCAAAAGTCGCTTGAAAAAGGCGGGATTGCTCCCCGATCGGATCGGATGGGACCCAGACCGTATCACCAAGGATTTGGATGTGGTGATCTTGGGCATGCACGCCAAAAAGGACAATCCCGAATTGCTTAAAGCGCAGAAGCTGGGCTTGAAAGTAGTTTCATATCCTGAATTTATCTTCGAACAGGCAAAAGACAAGCAAAGAATAGTTATTGCGGGCAGTCATGGAAAGACCTCTACCACAGCCATGGTCTTGCATGTCCTTAACCAACAAAAGGTGGATTGCGACTATCTGGTTGGGGCTCAATTGGAAGGATTTGACACCATGGTCAAATTGAGCGATGCACCGCTAATGATCCTGGAAGGAGACGAATACCTTTCTTCTCCGATCGATAGAAAGCCTAAATTCCTATGGTATAAGGCAGATGTTGCAGTGATCACGGGGATTGCCTGGGATCACATCAACGTATTTCCCACCTTCGAGGTGTACCAAAATCAATTCAGGGCATTCATTGATTCGATCAAGGATGAAGGGGTATTGATCTATTATCAGCATGATCCCCATATGCAAGAGTTGCTTCGTGGCCATGGTCGAGACTTAAGGCTTAAGGGTTACGACACTCATCCCCACCAAGTGGTTGAGGGTAAAACCCACTTAATTGACGGGGAACACGAATACGAAGTGGAGATCTTCGGAAATCACAATCTGCAAAATCTTCATGCGGCTTTAAAGGTTTGCGAAGAAGTTGGTATTTCAAAAAAAGACTTTTACCAATCGATTTCCAGCTTCAAAGGAGCCGCGAGGCGGATGGAATTAATTGCCGAAAATGCCGGTGCCAAAGTGTTCAAGGATTTCGCTCATGCCCCCTCTAAATTGAAGGCCAGTGTAAGTGCAGTGAAGACGCAATTTCCCGATAAACGTTTGATTGCCTGCGTAGAACTGCATACTTTCAGCAGTCTTACAAAGGATTTTTTGAAGCAGTACTCAGGCACTATGGAAAATGCAGATCGGGCCATGGTCTATTATAACCCACACACCATTGCCCATAAAGGCCTTGAAGAGGTGTCTGAAGAGGAGGTTGTCGCAGCCTTTCTACCCTCAGATGTCGAGGTATTCAACAATTCCTCGAATATCAAGGCCGAGCTCGAGGCAGAAAATTACCAAGATAGCGTCCTGCTGCTCATGACCTCAGGAAATTTCGACGGGATCAACCTCGATGAATTCGGGAAGAACCTACTGGATAATCACTGATGTCTGAAACCACTGAACTTTCGTACTAAAAACGAAATGATGGCAGAATAGAAGCTTCCTAAGATCAAAAAACCAATCAGGCTCAGGGTACTTTGAAAGTAAGGGGAAAGTACAAATTGTCCCATTTCCTTTGCCTTTGCCAAATCGATATTGTCTTGATTTTGGGCAGCTTCTAATTGTCTTTGCAATTTAATCTCAAAATAGCTGGGGTCGATGTAGGCATAATAGAGGTAAAGAAAAACGGACATGCATACAGCATATATGGCCGCGATACGAATGCCAGCCTTAAAATCTTCAAGATACGAAGTGACATCTTCTCTGGTTCCCTTGAACTGGCGAATTCCAAAGAACACGCCCGTCATCAATATGAATATGTTGGCAAATAGGACTGCATTATCCATAGTGGAGAATTGCAGATTATTGAAGTAAACCGAGAGCTTCAATAAAAAAGAAATGGCCAGCATGCTGGCCACTATTGATCTTTTATTTTTAAATGCCATTCTAGCCATTCATAGAGATCAAGAATTCTTCGTTATCCTTGGTCTTGCCAATACGATCTTTAAGGAAATCCATGGCTTCCACGGGATTCATATCTGCAATGTGATTTCTAAGAACCCACATTCGTTGCGTGATGTCTTTTCCTAACAGCAGATCTTCCTTACGTGTGGAAGAAGTGACAATGTCAATCGCCGGATAGATTCTTCGGTTAGAGATCTTGCGGTCTAGCTGCAGTTCCATATTACCGGTTCCTTTAAACTCTTCAAAGATCACCTCGTCCATTTTTGAGCCGGTTTCGGTCAGCGCAGTAGCAAGTATGGTAAGCGAACCCCCATTTTCTATCTTTCTGGCAGCGCCGAAGAATCGTTTAGGTTTGTGAAGGGCATTAGCATCTACCCCACCCGATAACACTTTTCCTGAAGCCGGAGAAACCGTATTGTAAGCTCTGGCAAGACGAGTAATCGAATCCAAGAGGATAACCACATCATGACCGCACTCGGTCATTCTTTTGGCTTTTTCCAAGACGATGTTGGCTACTTTAACATGACGATCTGCAGGCTCATCAAATGTGGAGGCGATTACTTCTGCATTGACGCTTCTCGCCATATCCGTAACTTCTTCAGGTCGTTCGTCGATCAAAAGAATGATCATGTAAGCTTCCGGATGATTTGCCGCTATGGCATTGGCTACCTCTTTAAGCAAGGTAGTCTTACCGGTTTTAGGCTGAGCTACGATCAGACCCCTTTGCCCCTTTCCAATCGGTGTAAAAAGGTCGATCACTCGTGTAGAGAGCGATTCGTCTTTATGTCCGGTCAGGTTAAATTTCTCATAAGGAAAAAGTGGCGTGAGGTAATCGAAAGGCACGCGATCTCTGATAAAATCAGGCTCACGACCATTGATCTCTTCCAGTTTGATCAAAGGAAAATACTTTTCCCCTTCTTTAGGAGGGCGGACCGTTCCTCTTACCGTATCTCCGGTTTTGAGTCCGAATAATTTGATCTGTGACTGAGAGACGTAAACGTCATCGGGAGAATTCAAGTAATTGTAATCTGAAGATCTTAGGAATCCATATCCATCAGGCATCATTTCCAAGACGCCTTCGCTGCTTATAATTCCATCAAAATCGAATTCTTTCTTCTTTTCAGGCGCTTTATTTTGTGAAGTTGGTTTTGATTGATTCGATCCCTGACCTTGGTTTTTTGAAGGTCTCGCTTTTTCCTTGGATTTATCCTGATCACTTCTTCCCTTGCCTTTATCATTCTGATCGCCGTTGGATTCAGCCTTTTTCTCTGCCTGTAGTTTAGGTCTTACCGTGCGTTCTGAGGGTGGTTTTTTGGGATACGCTACTTTCTTCTCTTTTTGTTCGTCTGATTTTGTTTCAGCTTTTGAATTTGATTCGGCTTTTGAAGAAGAACGTTTAGGGGATGAAGGCTTAGTATCATCTTCCTTCTTGGTCTTCTGCTCCGCAGACGCAGATTTAGGCTTAATGGCCTGCTGGTCGAGGATGGTGTAGATCAAGTCCTCTTTTTTGAGTTTCTGGTATTTTTTGATCTCCAGCTCCTTTGCGATCTCCTTAAGTTCGGCGACCGTCTTCTGGTTTAATTGTAAAATATCGTACATGAAAATTGAATGAAATTGAAAATACTATCGTGTGGGATAATTCTGAGAAAATGGTTTCAATGAATTTGAAAAAGATAGGAAAAGAAATCCCCGATCTGAGGAATACAGCAATATTACAAAAATTTAATCAATTTGCTTCTCTCGATAAATATTTTCAATGATCTCAACCACTTTAAGCCCTTCCAGGCTATTGGTGCTTACCACCTCATTTTGCTTCAAGGTATTGACCACATTTTGAATCACAAATTGATGGTTGGCCGCACTTCCCTTATACTTTCCATAGTCATTTGGGGGCAAGGTATCCTCCAGCTCAGGCATGGTATAATCCTCAATGTGACAATACTCGATCTCATTCATGTACTGGCCTCCTACCTTCACTGCTCCCTTTTGAGCAATAATGGAGAGACTACTTTCCATATTCTGCCCATAAACCGAAGTGGAATAATTGAAACTTCCTGATCCTCCTTTTACAAAATCAAAATGGACCAATCCAGAATCTTCAAACTCAGTAGTCTTCTGATGATTAAAGTCGTAAAAACTGGCTTTTATGTGCTTAATGTCGCCCATAAGCCAATACATGGTATCCACGAAATGACTGAACTGGGTAAATAGGGTTCCGCCATCCTTAGCCTGTTTACCTTTCCAATACTCAGGGTCGCCGCCCTTATAATAGTCGTCGTCTCGATTCCAAAAGCAATTGATGTTCACCATGTAGATCTCACCAAGTACTCCGGAGGTGACTACCTCCTTAAGCCACTTTGCAGGCGGACTATAACGGTTCTGCATTACGCAGAAAACCCGCTTATCAAACTGCAACGCTTTATGGATCACCTCCTCTGCATCTGCTTTGGATAAGGCCATTGGTTTTTCAACCACCACGTGATGCCCACTTTCTATTGCGGTGATCGATTGAGCGGCATGTAGATGATTGGGAGTGCATATGTTGATCACATCGGCCTCGAGATTGCTCTCAAGATATTGTTCAAGGCTGTTAAAAAATGGACAGGCAAATTCGGATTCTATGGCTTCTTTAAGGGTGTCATCGGTGTCGATCATGGCCACCAATTCAGCATTTTCATTCAATTTGACCATGCTGCCGTGTCTTCTTCCGATCCGACCAGACCCCACGACCACAAACTTTAACCTATCTGCCATTCAATAAAGGATTTTAGCTGAGCAATATTAATACTATTTGAAGAAAAGCTACCTTTGATCCCTGATTAAAAACAGCATGATCTTAGTAAGCGGAGGAGCAGGGTACATCGGTTCGCACACGATAATAGCGTTGAATGAAATGGGCTATAAAGATGTGCTATCGGTTGACAATTTCATGAATTCCGATCCCGAAAGTTACCGACGGCTGGAACAGATCATCGGCAGGTCCGTCGAGCATATTGAATGTGATCTTGCTGATCGGGAGGCTTGTTTGAAACTATTTGACGATTTTGAATTTGAGGGCATAATCCACTTCGCCGCCTTAAAATCCGTTCCCGAGTCGGTTGAGATGCCCAATCTCTATTTTCGCAACAACCTAAACAGCTTGAATAACCTTTTGGAAGCCTGCCAATGGCATGAGATAAATCGTTTTATCTTTTCAAGCTCGTGCACCGTCTACGGCAGCCCAGACAAACTACCTGTATCGGAAGAAAGTCCGCTGGCAAAGGCAGAATCGCCATACGGACTCACAAAGCAGATGGGAGAAATGATGATCGAAAATATCTGTCACATCCAGGCTGATCTTAAGGCAATTTCCCTAAGGTATTTTAATCCGGCCGGGGCACATCAAAGTGGTTTGATCGGAGAAACCATAACCGGAAGGCCAAGCAGTCTGGTTCCCATTCTCGCGCAGCAAGCCGCCGGTTTAAGAGAAAAAGTGGTTGTTTTTGGTGACGATTACAGTACTCCAGACGGCAGCTGTATCCGGGATTATATCCACGTATCAGATATTGCTGAAGCGCACGTATTGGCTTATGCGCATTTGACGGAAATGAAAGAAAATTACGAGGTTTTCAATTTAGGAAGTGGCTTTGGCAATAGCACACTTGAGGTGCTGGCTGCCTTTGAAAGAGAAAATAAGGTCAAGTTGAACTATGAAGTAGGGGCGAGAAGATCCGGCGATGTGGAGCGAATTTATGCCTCGAATCAAAAAGCCAAAGATCAATTGGCTTGGAATCCGAAAAAGGATCTTGGCGACATTGTGAGCTCTGCCTGGAAATGGCAGCGCAACTCCCCGGACAAAATTTAATGGTGATACTTTTCCCCTTTCAGTATCGTAAAGGCTCGATACAGTTGTTCCGTAAAGAACAGTCTGACCATTTGATGGGTGAAGGTCATGTCGGATAAAGATATTTTCCTCACTGCCTTTTGGTACACCTGCTCACTGAAACCAAAGGCTCCGCCTACACAAAAGACCAATTCTTTAGGTCCCCGATTCATTTCACCTTGAATGAATTTTGCAAATTCAGTTGAAGGCATTCGCTTGCCTTTTTCGTCCAGCAGAATAAGAGGCGCCGATGACTTGCAGTTGGCCAAGATCAGTTCGCCTTCCAATTCTTTCTGCTGAGCTGCTGTCTTAGATTTGGTTTTAGACCCTACCTCAACAAAAGTGATCTCAAAATTCACGTAATGACGAAGGCGACCCTCATATTCACGAATCAACGCATCGATTTTACTACTCGTCGTCTTTCCCACGCACAATAGGATAATTTTCATTGGGATAAAATAAATAAATCCCCCAAGAAGAAGCTGATGCTTTCATCAAAAAATTATACTTTTAAAGTATGCGAAGTCTACTACTTTCCTTAATGCTGATTGCCGCTCTATTTTTGAATGCTCAGCAAAGTAAACAGATCGCAGAAGCATTTAAAGCAGGGGATGCAATTTCTTTAACCAACCACTTCAGCAGTTCCGTAGAGCTCAATCTTCCCAAACATAAAGGCATTTTCCAGAAAGATCAGGCCAAAATGATCTTGAAAGAATTCTTTGAGCTATACCCGCCAAAGTCATTTGAACTTAAACACAAGGGGGGATCAGAACGCAAATCACGGTTTGAGATCGGCAAGCTGAAAAGTGGCCCGCGTGAATTTCGCACCTATCTCTTCTATAATTCCGTGGGAGGTAATGTTCAAATTATCGAACTTCGCATAGAAGAAGAATAATTATGCATAACTACCAAGAGCTGATCGCTCAAGCAATTGAAGAAGATATTGCCGAAGGAGATCATACTACCTTAGCGTGCATTCCAGCCAATGCCGAAGGAAAAGCCAACTTGATCGTCAAAGAAGAGGGCGTGCTTGCCGGGATGAAAATTGCCAAGGAGGTGTTCCATCAAATCAACCCTGAGTTAAAGATCACCGAATTCATTGAAGACGGTGAAGAAGTAAAGGTGGGTGAAATAGCTTTTGAGATCAGCGGCTCATCAGCCTCAATATTGAGTGGGGAACGATTGGCGCTGAACTACATGCAAAGAATGAGCGGAATTGCTACCCATAGCAGAAGGTTAGTTAAGCTCACAGCACATACCAATTGCAAGATTCTCGATAGTCGCAAGACCACTCCCAACAATCGCCTCTTCGAGAAAATGGCTGTGGAGATCGGCGGGGCCCAAAATCATCGCTTTGGACTATACGACATGATGATGATCAAAGACAATCATATCGACTATGCGGGTGGAATACCCACTGCCATCAGTAAGTGTAAGGCGTATTTGAAAGAAAATGAGTTGGATCTCAAAATAGAGATCGAAGCCAGAAACCTAAGTGAATTAGAAGAAATCTTGGCGTCCGACCAAGTAGATCGGATCATGCTCGACAATTTTAATTATGCCGATCTAAGGAAAGCGGTAGAATTGATCGGTGATTATGCCGAAACGGAAGCTTCCGGAGGAATAACAGAAGCGACCGTAGCCAAGTATGCGGAATGTGGGGTAGACTTCATTAGTGTGGGTGCCTTAACACACCAGATCTACAGTTTGGATCTGAGTCTAAAAGCAATTGGAAATGGGTGAGGGTATAGTGGCCAAGATCAAAAGGTCTGGAACGGTTAGAAAGGCGGTACTCATTTCCAAGAAGATCATATTGCCCGGTTTTGATGGCTTGCCGATATACTATGTGGCCAAATTCTTTTTTACCGGCTTAGTTGAGGGTGCCCTGGAGTTAAAAGCCTCTTCCTTGGCCTTCAAATTCTTCTTAGCCATTTTTCCGACCATCATATTTCTGCTTACACTAATCCCATTCATTCCAATCGAAAACTTTAGGTCAGAACTACTAGAGATCATGAACAATCTGCTACCTGAGCAAGGGTATCAATTTCTCAACGACTCGCTGATCAGCTTGATCACCAATGCAGATGGAGGCTTACTATCTTTCGGATTCATCTTTGCCCTCTATCTGGCTACGAGTGGCTTTGATGGCATGCAAAATGCATTCATGGAAAGCTACAATACCAACTTCAAACGCAGCATAATACGCACAAGGATGATCTCGATTTTAATGTTGTTCATCCTTACCACCCTTTTGGTGGTAGCGATAGCCGCGATATTGATCAGCGAATACATGGTCAATTTCATCCTTGAAGAGGGCAGTATCTCCTCCACTCTCTTGATCGTTGGAAAATGGATCATCATTATGGCGCTCTGTTTCTTTTGCATATCGGTACTTTACTTTTTAGGCGGAAATCGAAAAATGAAATGGAAGTTCTTTTCGGCCGGATCCAGTCTGGCTACTTTTCTGGTGATCATCGTTTCCCTGGCCTTTGGCTTCTATGTGGATAATTTTGCCAACTACAATAAGATATATGGCTCCATCGGTACCGTGATCGTACTGATGTTATGGATCTACTTTAATTCTTTTGTCCTGTTGATCGGCTTCGAGCTGAATGCCAGCATCCAACAGGCCGGATCGGTAGATCAGTTGGAAGAAGAAATGGATAAGCTGCTCTAATTCCATGCTTAAAGCTCCCAAAATTATTATCCTTGCCAGGACATTGAGCAAGTCTGAAGAGCAAAGTTTGCTCGACAAAGACATTGATTCCATCCTCCTGCTGAACCAAAGTTTTGCCCCACAAAATGAAAAGCTTGCAAATGTCGCTAAACTGCTATCCTTTAGCCAGCGTGACCACTCGGAACGCCATATAGAGCGGATTGTCGCCTTTGGACATAAAAAACTGATCAATGGAGAAAGTATTGCTGAAAAACTAAGCTCAAAGCAAAGCTCAGACTGGTATTTTTTACGTTTCAGTTTGTTTCAACGAAGCCGATCCAAAATGGTCGGTGCCGATGAAGTCAATCAGCTCTTGGAGACCATTGATCCAAAGGCTCAAATCACTTTGTACCATCTTGATCAATTCCCGATTAGCCTACTTAACCGGCCAATCGAACAACAGCCCCTACCCAAAAAAGCAAAAAAAACCTCATCGCTCACCTTCCTGTTTACCTACGCGATGCTCTTTTTTTACCGGGCGCTATCTGGATATCGGCAAGGGAGAGATCTAAACCGTAAGGCGACGAAAATGATCATCGCCAATCCATACCTGGAGCAAGAAGTTATCGATCTGCAGACCGGTGAGCTTAAAATTGGCGACCCCCATCTACACACGATAATTGATCAAAGCCTAAGAGAAAACGATTTCATCTACCTCACTCAGCTGCGCCCGCCAAGTCTTGAGGCAAACCATCAACTAAATCCAAGTGCCTATCTTAGAAAACGCTCTTATGATTCACAAAGCATTTACTTCGAGCCCTTTTTATTCAAGGCATTTTTCAGCAAACGCTTTTCAGTGGCCAAAAAAAGGATTCAGACTGTGTTTGATCAACTTGAAAAAGGCAGCGGCGACTTATCGGCTGAAGATCGTTATCTAATGGGGGTGTTCCTTCAGCTTAAACGAACCTTGATCCTGGCAAAATGGCGAGAAATAGCAGCCGAGGATCTTTGGAACAGGTATCAGGTAAAAAAGGTGCTGGCCATAGACGAACACTCTCTGCAAAACCGGTCGATCTTCACAGCGGCTAAAACAAAGGAGATCGAAACCTTTGCCCTGCAACACGGGGCCATAAGCAGAGCCAACGTAGCCTATCGCTATTGCAATAGTGACAAAGCGTTTGCGCCCTGGCCTGACCATACCTTTATCAGAGGGTTACATACCCAGCAGCAGTTGGAAGCCAACCACTACCCCACCGAACAACTTGAGTTGGTGGGACATCTCCGCACCGATGTCATTCCACTTTTAAAGTCCCACGAAGCATCGGGATCAAAGGTGATCTATGCGACTCAACCTATGCCTCCAGCAGATCGGGAGTTAAAACAAAGACAATTGAGCGACTTCCTGAAATTGGTAAAGCATTTCCCGAAACAACCCTTTGTGATCAAACCACACCCAAATGAAAGTGAGAAAGATCATTATCACCGCCTAGCAGCTGATCCTAAATATGCTAATCTGTCTGTTTACGAAGGGAATCTATACCAACTGCTGGCAAGTGGTAAACTGTTGATTACCTATTACAGTACCGTCGGGCTGGAAGCAATCTATTTTGATAAGGAAGTGATCTGTCTTGACTATGAAAAACGCGATCTCCAAGCATATCATCAGGCACAAGTGGCACATCGCGCCTTGAATGGCGAAGAATTGATTATGCTTTATGAAGCATTAGATTCCGGACAACTCAAGACGGATGAGGAGGCAAAAAAATCGTTTATCTCCGCTAGGGCCTATAAAATTGATGGCAATGCCACGCAAAGGGTGATGGCTGCTTTATTTGAATAAATAAAAGGAGAATAACTAAAGTTAAGACTTTGACAATCATTTCTGCAAGCTTATCTTTGATAAGAAGAACTTTATCTATGAAAGGCCTATTATCACTTGTTTTCATCTTTTTCAGCTTAATTGCATTATCTCAATATTCAGTCAGTACTGTGGCCGGATCTGGGATTACAGGTTTCTCAAATGGCCCGGCTAACTTAGCTCAATTCAATCGACCAGTCGGTATTGTTGTAGACGATAATCAAAACCTAATTGTAGCAGACTTTCGAAATCATTGCATTAGAAAAGTTGACTCCAGTGGGACAGTCAGCACAGTTGCAGGGAATTGTGGCGTAAGCGGCTTTGCAGACGGGAATGGAAGCGCGGCAAGATTTAATGGCCCAGGAGGAGTTGATGTAGATCAGAATGGAAACATTTTTGTCACGGATAATTTCAATCAAAGAATTAGAAAAATAGATCCTCAAGGAAACGTGACCACCTTAGCTGGTAATGGAAATGTTGGTTACGTAAATGGCACTGGAAGCTCGGTAGAATTAAATATTCCAAGAGATTTGGTAGTTGATCGGAATAATGGCGTTATTTATTTTGTAGGCAGAAATAATGTGGTTAGAAAACTGGGTCCAACTGGTTTTGTTTCAACATTTGCCGGTGATGGTATTGCAGGTTTTGTAAATGGCCCGATTGCACAGGCAAGATTTAATTTTCTTTCCGGAATCGCGATTGATCATCTAGGAAATATTTACGTTACAGAACAGGGAAATCATTCTGTCCGATTAATCACCAACGGAACGGTATCTACAGTTGCAGGAACTGGCACGAGGGGCTTTAATGATGGACCTGCAATAAGTGCTCAATTTGATCGACCAGTAAACATAGATGTAGATGAAAATGGCAAATTGTATGTCTGCGACTTTGATAATAACCGAATCCGTGCAATAGACAATGGTGTTGTGACAACTCTCGCTGGTGATGGCATCAGGGCATTTAGAAATGGCCCTTCACAAATATCTCAAATTGGAGAAACTTTTGGTTTAGCAGTTTTCAAGAGCCATACCATTTATTTTAATGACGCATCGGCAGAGCGGGTCAGAATGCTTCAAGACACTTCTTCCCTTATTACTAATTTGACAGAAACTGCAACCGAAAACTCAGCCTTGGACCTATCTTACAATGGACAAGAACAAGTAAAATATAACAGCGCTAAAGCCTT
>JGI12109J20283_10290191_pt1 | contig 12706 bp, 10 predicted proteins | sample ElkSlonscriptome_12_FD_20283 | JGI IMG/M metagenome (IMG submission 20283) | reverse complement strand
GAAGAACTCTTCGTTGGTCTTGGTCGACTTCAACTTGTCGAGCATAAACTCGATCGCCTGGATTTCGTCCATCGGGTGCAGGATTCGGCGAAGGATCCAGACTTTCTGGAGCAGCTCGTTTCCGATCATCAGCTCCTCGCGTCGCGTACCGGAGCGGTTGATGTCGATCGCCGGAAAAACCCGCTTCTCCGAAATGCGCCGACTCAGGTGCACTTCCATGTTGCCGGTGCCCTTGAACTCCTCGTAGATCACTTCATCCATCTTCGAGCCGGTATCCACCAGGGCGGTTGCGATGATGGTCAGGCTGCCGCCGCCCTCGATCTTTCGCGCCGCGCCGAAGAAACGCTTCGGCCGCTGCAGCGCATTGGCGTCAACGCCACCGGTAAGCACCTTCCCGGAAGAGGGCACAACCGTGTTGTAGGCGCGGGCGAGGCGAGTGATCGAATCGAGCAGAACCACGACGTCCAGTTTCTGTTCGACCAGCCGCTTGGCCCGCTCGATCACCATGTCGGCGACCTGTACATGGCGAGTCGCCGGTTCGTCGAAGGTCGAGGAGATGACCTCGGCGTCGACGGTTCGCTGCATCTCGGTCACTTCCTCCGGGCGCTCGTCGATCAACAGGATGATCATGTGCGCTTCGGGATTGTTGGCGCGAATGGCCGTGGCCACATGCTGGAGCAACATCGTCTTGCCGGCCTTGGGCGGCGAAACGATCAGACCGCGCTGACCTTTGCCGATCGGCGCGATCAGGTCGATGATGCGTCCGGTGATGTCTTCGGTCGAGCCGTTGCCGCGCTCGAGCTCGAACTGCTCGCGGGGAAACTCCGGCGTCAGGTTCTCGAACAGGATCTTGTTCTTCGAGGTTTCCGGCTTCTGGTAATTGATTTCCTCGACCTTGAGCAGCGCAAAGTAGCGCTCGGAGTCCTTGGGCGGGCGGATCTTGCCGGAAATCGTATCGCCGGTTCGCAGATTGAAGCGCCGGATCTGGCTCGGCGAGACATAAATGTCATCTGGACCCGCCATGTAGGAGCCGAGCGCAGAACGCAAGAACCCGAAGCCGTCCTGCAGGATCTCCAGAACCCCGTCGCCGTAGATCGGCTCCTTCTTCCGGGCGCGCGCTTTGAGGATCGCGAAGATCACGTCCTGCTTCTTCGAACGCCCGACATTTTCAATGCCGAGCTCGTTGGCCATTTCAATCAGGTCCTGGACGGACTTTTTCTTCAGGTCGGTCAGGTTCATCGGATCGCTTTTTCGTCGGTTCGTGGTGTGGGTAGAGCAAGCAGGATCGCAGAGCGGCTCGCGCACGGACGGGCGGAACCCGGTCGCACGAGCGGGGTAGCTCATTCCGGTCTGCACTGCAGACGTCGGGGAACGATAAGGCATTCGTGGGCGGATGCCCACAAAGATGGCGCTAAGGATACCACCGAGTTGGCGGAGCGTCCAGTCGGCCGAAGCCGACAGGCTCTCAGCCAATCAGACGTGTTCGTTGATGAAGTCCTTGAGGACGCCCTTGGTGACGGCGCCGACCTTCATTCCCTGCACCTTGCCTTCCTTGAAGACCATCAGGGTCGGAATGCCGCGGATCTTGAACTGGCTCGTAATCTGCTGATTCTCATCGATGTTGACCTTGGCAATCTTGATCTTCTCGCCGAACTCATCGGCCAGTTCATGCAGCAAGGGATCGATCATCTTGCAGGGTCCGCACCACTCGGCCCAGTAATCCACCAGCACCGGACCTTCGGCGTTGATGACTTCTTCTTCGAATGTGGCATCGGATACGTGAGAAATATTGTCGGACACGGGGACATCCTCCTAAATACGGGATGGTTCGAAACTCGGAGATTCGGACGAGCGCTGCGGCGTGAAACCGCAACGGTGATAGAATACCGCACATCAAGTCACCGCTGGCGACTTGCGCAATCAGTCGCAGCGCTGTCCCGCGAGGATAGACGCTCAAGCGGACCACCGGACCGACTGTCCGATCTCGCCCCGCTGCGAGTCGACACGGTCTCTTCACCAGCAGAGTATTCCGTGAGCCAGACCGAAACCTCTACCAGTGGCGGCACTGCGCCAGCCAACGCTTCATCCGAATCCGGCGAGCGCGTGCTCACCGACACTCGCTTTGGCGCATTCGACCTCCCGGATTCCGTCGCGCAGGGCGTGCGCGAGGCCGGGTTCGAATTCTGCACCCCGATCCAGGCGGATACGCTGCCGCTGGCGCTTGCCGGCCGCGACGTGGCCGGCCAGGCACGTACTGGTACCGGGAAGACCGCCGCCTTCCTGGTCGCGATCTTCAATCGGCTACTCGCCGATCCCGACCCGGAAAGCGCCGGGCATCATCCCCGTGCCATCGTTATCGCGCCGACTCGTGAACTGGCGATCCAGATTCACCGGGACGCCGAGCTGCTGGGACGCCACACCGGCCTGAACTTCGCCCTGATTTACGGCGGCGTCGATTATCAGAAGCAGCGCGATTCGCTCACCGCCGGTACCGATGTGCTGATCGGTACACCCGGGCGGATCATCGACTACTTCAAGCAGAACGTCTACAACCTCAAGCACATCCGGATTGCAGTGCTCGACGAAGCCGACCGGATGTTCGACCTCGGCTTCATCGGCGACATCCGCTACCTGTTCCGCGCGATGCCCCCGGTCGACCGACGCCAGTGCCTGATGTTTTCGGCCACCTTCCCGCTGAAGGTGACGGAGCTGGCCTACGAGCACATGAACGACGCCGAAACCATTCGTATGGATGAGGACCACAAGACCACCGAGCGCGTTCGTCAGGTGGTCTATTACCCGGCCAACAATGAAAAATTGCCGTTGTTGGTCGCTTTGCTTCGGGGCATGACCGATCGGCACGTCATCATCTTCGTGAACACGCGTCGAGCGGCTGACCTCGTCGAACGGACGCTTCGCGGAAACGGTTTCGAAGCCGCCATGCTGGCCGGATCCGTGCCGCAGCGCAAGCGCCAGAAGCTGCTGTCCCAATTTCACGCCGGAGATCTGCATATTCTTGTCGCAACCGATGTTGCCGCGCGCGGTCTGCATATCCCGGATGTCAGCCACGTGATCAACTTCGACCTGCCGCAGGACGCAGCCGATTACGTCCATCGGATCGGCCGCACCGCGCGGCTGGGTGCAAGCGGCGAAGCAATCAGCTTCGCCTGCGAGGATTACGCGTTTCATCTGCCGGAAATCGAGAGCTACATCGATCAGCAGATCGAACTTATCGATCACCAGCGCGATGCGCTTCCGACGCTCGAGCGTGCCGTGGCGCCGAAGAAGAAGGAGGGCGGCGGTCGCGGCGGCGGCGGTGGCGGCCCGAAGCGTCGCGGCGGCGGTCGCCGCAGGCGAAGCGGGAGCAGCTGAGCGCCGTTCCCGAAAAGCGTTGTCGAGGTCGGGCTGTGCTAATCTGCCGCTCCGTGAGAAACGCTTCCGGACCCACCGAGTGAATGCATCGATTCAGCTACCCGGCGGCCGCCGGCTGGCCGGCTTGTTTTCGTGGGTGTTGTTTGGCGCCTGCGTCCTCCTCCTGGTTCGATTGGTCATCATCCTGATCGACGGTGTCCGTGTTGATTTCGAGCCGATTCCATTGGTATCCAGCCCGGCCCTTCCGGCACCGACCGGAAACCTCGAGTGGCGGATGTTCGGCGTTCCTGAGGAAACCGACTACGGTTTCGACGCCCCGCTGCCGCCGACGCCGCTTCAGCTGCGGCTGCGAGGGGTGGTCACCGGCGAGCGTGGCTACGCGATCATCGTTGATGCCGAGGGCGATGAGGGTGTCTATCGCGCCGGCGACGTCGTACCCGGCGATGCCGAGGTCGTAAGGATTCAGCCTCGCCGCGTGGTGCTGGAGCGTGCAGGCGCTCGCGAGGCGCTGGAACTGCCCGGCGCGCGCTCGTCGGCTCGAGGCCCGGCGATTCAGGCCGGCGCCGAGACAGACCGGCCCGAAGGCGCCCTGGCGCGCGGCGTGGGGATCGGCTCGCTGGCTTCGATGACCTCGCAATTCAGGCTGGACCCAGCGGTGCTGGCAAGGCGGATCACCATTTTGCCGGTGGCCGGCGGCGGATTCCGGGTTCGCGCCGGGCGAGATGCGGTCATCTTTACCCAGCTCGGTTTTCAGGCCAACGATATCGTGGTTGCGATCAACGGACAGCCGGTGAGCAATCGAAACGACGTCAGCGCCGTGTTCGGCAACATCAACCCGGGCCAACCCCTTGCAATTACCGTACGGCGCGGCGATCGACAGATCGTGCTGACGCCGGATCTATCCAACCTGGTCGGAGCCGACTCTCGATGATTCAACTAGCCAAGCGCGCGACAGCTGCGCTGATTTTCTCGATCGCCTGGTCGGCGCTGCCGGCTCAGGATGCCGAGCGTCACCTTCTGAACTTCCAGGATGCCGACATCCGTTCATTGATTACCACGGTGGCCGACATCACCGGCCGCAATATCGTTGTCGATCCGGCGGTCAGCGGCCAGATCACGGTCATCTCCAGCGAAGACCTGGGCGCCGATTCGGTCTACGAGGTGTTCCTGTCGATCCTGGCGGTTCACGGCTTCAGTGCGGTCGAGGACGGCGCCGTGACCCGGATCGTTCCCGATGCGGCGGCCCGGTTCGCAGCCGGTCTGGACGGCCGCGGCGGTCAGGATCAGGTCACCCGCTTGATCGGTCTGGAGCACGTGCGCGCAGTGGAGATTCTGCCGATGCTTCGTTCGCTGGTGCCGCAGTCGGCTTACCTGGCTGCCCATGATGCGTCGAACTCGATGCTCATCAGCGATCGCGCGGCCAGCGTGCGCCGTCTGCAGCAGGTGATCGCACGGCTCGATGCAGCAACCGACCGCGGCGCCGAAGTCATTGCGCTGAGCCACGCAAGCGCGGGCGAGGTGGCCGATATCGCCAACCAGATATACGCCGGAGCCGAGCAGCCGCTGGCAATTGCCGATCCACGTACCAACAGCATCGTGCTCGGGGGTGATGCCAGCCAGCGCGTCCGGCTGCGCACGCTCATCAGCCATCTCGATACGCCGCTGGATGCCGGCGGGGGTGCCCGCGTCGTCTACCTGCGCTACGCCAACGCCGAATCGTTGGTCCCGGTGCTCGAGAGCCTGGTCGATGATGGCGCCGAGGAAGGCCGGGAGCGGGTGCGGATCCGCGCGCACCCGGAGACCAACTCGGTCGTCATCGCCGGCTCTCCGGCTTTGTTCCGGGAGTTGCGTTCGCTGATCGACCAACTCGATATTCGACGAGCTCAGGTGCTGGTCGAGGCGATCATCGCCGAGGTCTCGGCAGATACCGGCCGCGATCTGGGCGTGCAGTGGCAGTTCTTCGAATCGGGCGATGAAGGCTTTTTCGGCGGAACCAATTTCGGAACCGGCGGCCAGAACATCCTCAACCTCAGCGCCGGCCTGGGCGCCAGCGACGGCGACGGCGGGATCGGTGTGCTGCCGGGCGGCGGACTGAATCTGGGGTTCGTGGACGGCCGCTCCAGTCTGCTCGGTATCGAGCTTCTGGAAATCGGTGCACTGGCACAGGCTTTGGCGACCGACGGCAACACCAACATTCTGTCCACCCCTTCCATCGTGACCATGGACAACGAGTCGGCGAGCATCAACGTCGGCCAGGAAGTCCCGTTCCTTTCGGGCAGTTTCGTATCGGAAGGCAGCGCGACGACCGCCGACGGGCGCATCAACCCGTTCCAGACGATCCAGCGCGAGGAAATCGGGATCAAGCTGCAGGTCACGCCACATATCAACGAGGGCGACACCATCATGCTCGGAATCGACCAGGAGGTTTCCTCGCTGGCGCCGGTCGTGGGTGCGGTCGATCTGGTCACCAACAAGCGCACCATCTCCACCCGGGTCATGGTGCCCGACGGCGCCATGCTGGTACTCGGCGGGCTGATCAGCGACGATCTCAGCGAGTCGGTCGAGCGCGTGCCCGGTCTCAGCCGCCTGCCGCTGCTCGGTCAACTGTTCACCTATCGCTCCTCCAACCAGGTCAAGCGCAACCTGATGGTCTTCATCCGACCGCAGATCCTGCACGATCAGCGATTGATGGACGACATCACGTCGAGTAAATACAGCGCAATTCGAGGCGCACAACTCGATCAGCGCGACCGCCGAGGCCCGTTCATGCGTCGCGAGGAAACGCCGCTCCTGCCGGAACTCGAAGACTTCCTTCAGGCCGGTAGCGGAGGTCGAATGCCGGATGAGCGTTGAGTTCCGGCCGGCTTTCGGATTCGCCCGTCGGCGCGGCGTGACCGTCGCCGGCCGCGACGAGAGCGGTCGACACCGGATCATCGCTCGGCAGCCGACCGATCTCGAGGCACTGCGGGAAGTGCGGCGAAACCTGGACGGCCGCAGCACCATCGAAAAGCTCGACGAGGCGTCCTACCGCGAGCTGATTGGAAGGCTGTACCAGTCGGGCGACGGCGAGGCGCGCGAGGCGGCGGAAAATCTCCACGAAGACACCGACCTTTCGCGGCTGGCCGAGCAGATGCCCGAGCCGGCCGATCTGCTGGAAGCCGACGACGATGCACCGATCATCCGGCTGATCAACGGCGTTCTGTCTCAAGCAGTGCGAGAGCAGGCCTCCGACATCCATTTCGAACCGTTCGAGGACCGGCTTTCGGTTCGCTTCCGGATCGACGGCGTGCTCCGGGAGGTGTTGTCGACGTCGGCAACGCTGGCATCGCTGGTGGTTTCCCGGATCAAGGTGATGGCGCGGCTCGACATCGCCGAAAAACGCCTGCCGCAGGACGGTCGGATCGGACTCAAACTCGCGGGTCGTCCGGTCGACGTGCGCGTGTCGACCCTGCCGTCCAGCCACGGAGAGCGCGCCGTGCTGCGACTGCTCGACAAGCAGGCAGGCCGACTCGGACTCGCCGAGCTCGGTATGGATACCGAGACCCTGGAGCGGCTGCGTCAACTCATCCACCGGCCGCACGGAATCCTGCTGGTGACGGGTCCGACCGGCTCCGGAAAGTCGACGACGCTGTACGGCGCGCTGCTGGAGCTGAACGACCGGAGCCGGAACATCATGACCGTCGAAGACCCGATCGAATACGACATCGACGGCATCGGCCAGACCCAGGTCAATCCGAAAGTCGAGTTGACCTTCGCTCGAGGCTTGCGCGCGATCCTGCGTCAGGATCCCGACGTCGTCATGGTCGGCGAAATCCGGGACGTGGAAACCGCGAGAATCGCGGTTCAGGCATCGATGACCGGCCACCTCGTCTTGTCCACGCTGCACACCAACAGCGCGGTCGGCGCCATCAATCGGCTGGTCGACATGGGGATCGAGCCATTCCTGCTTTCTTCGACGCTGATCGGGGTCATGGCACAGCGGCTGGTGCGGAAACTGGATCCCGAGTTCCGCAAAGCGATGAGCCTGGACACCGATCAACTCAAGGCGCTGGGCATCGATCAGGAGCGCGAAGCGACGCTATACCGTCCGGTCGACGCTTTACCGTCCGGAGTCAGCGGATACTCGGGACGGACCGGGATCTACGAGCTGGTCACGATCGACGAAGAAATGGAAGCGGCGATTCACGGGCGCGCGGCCGAGTCGGAACTCGAAGGTCTCGCCCGCCGGCGCTCGCCGGCCATGTTCGAAGACGGCTGGCGAAAGGCGGTCGCGGGTGAAACCTCTCTGGACGAAGTGCTGAGGGTCACTCGTGAAGGCTGAGCGGGTCAATCAATCGGCCGATTCCGTACCGGCTGCCGGAAATCGCTGCGATTCGACGCGCAGGTGCGAACTATCGAGGCTGTCGATGGTCCACCGTACGTCACCCGGCTGGTCCGCAAACCGAGACGAAGGAGTAGGGCGGCCCGATGGGCGAACGTGAAACCGATCAGCTGCTGGTCGAGCGAGTCCAGAAGGGCGACAAGCGGGCGTTCGATCTGCTGGTGGGCAAGTACCAGCACAAGATCATCAGCCTGGTTTCGCGGTACGTGTCGGATCATGCCGAGGCGCTGGACGTGGCGCAGGAGGCCTTCATCAAGGCTTACCGGGCGATCGGACGGTTCCGCGGCGATAGCGCGTTCTACACATGGATGTACCGGATAGCGATCAATACGGCCAAGAACTACCTGGTATCCCAGAGTCGCCGGCCCCCGGCATCGGATGTGGATGCACAGGATGCGGAACAATTTCAGGTCGATACGCGTCTGAAGGATCGTGGGTCACCGGAGCATGAACTGCTCAAGGAAGAAATCGAGAACACGATCCACGAAGCGATCGCCGACCTGCCGGAAGACCTGCGCGTGGCGATCACGCTTCGAGAAATGGATGGAATGAGTTACGAGGACATCGCAACGACGATGGACTGCCCGATCGGCACCGTCCGATCCCGGATTTTCAGGGCGCGAGAGGCGATCGACAATCGGCTGCGCCCCCTTTTGAGCAATATCGATTGACCCCGAAACTTCGACAACGCGAGCGTAGCGAATGAGCGATGAAGCGAACCGAAAAGCAGGTGTAGCGATGGATCGAAGCAAAGAATCGCTTTCGGCACTGACCGATGGCGAACTCGACGGCAAGGGCGCGGAATTTCTGATCCGGAGAATCAGCCACGATGCCGAGATGCACGGGCAGTGGCAACGCTTCCATCTGTTCAGGGCTTGCATGCAGAGAGAGTTCACAGCGCACGCGTCGCTGGTCCACAAGGTCGCGTCGGCGCTTGATGCCGAGCCGCTGCCGCGGCGCGAGCATGGTTGGTCTTCGGGCCTGCTGAGAGTCGGGGTCGGCGGCGCGATCGCGGCCAGCGTCGCACTGGTCGCTGTGGTCGGGCTCGGCAACCGGGTCGATCCCGGCCCCAGCGTGAACGAAATTTCCGAGCCCGGATTCGTCAGCCAGACCACGGCGCTGGATCGACAGTTCAGTCCGATCGCGGTGCCGACCAGTCTCGGTTCGAGCGCAGACCGCTCGAGCCTGCAGGGCAATGCAGCGGCCACCCGCCGCCAGATCAATCGCTACATGATCCGACATAGTCAACTGGCGGGAGAGGGCGGCTTCATTTCCTTTACTCCGGTACTGACGGCGCCGATTGCGGTTGACGGCGAAGGACCGGCGCCCGGAGCCACCGGCGACGCGGAAGCTGCGCGGGACACCTCTCGGCAATGAAGGCGGCGGTACTGATCCTGCTGGCGAGTCTTGCAGCAGGGGCGGCTGATGCGCAAGGCGGCGACCGGGCCGACGGTTCGGTCGACGATTCCGTGGAGAGCTGGCTGGTCCGGATGGACCACGCTGTAGCGTCGATCAGCTACAGGGGGACGCTGGTCAGTACCGGAAACTCCCGAATCGACACGATGCGGATCGTTCACCGCGCAGACGACAGCGGCGTGCGCGAACGAATCTATGCGCTGGACGGACCGAAAAGAGAAATTCTTCGCGACCGCGACCAGGTGCGATGGCTGGTCTCCGGCCAGACCTCGATCGTGGTCGATAATCCGTTTCCGACTCGACTGTTTCCCAGAATTCCGCTGGCCGAGATTCTCGGCCCCGAATCGGTTTACGCGATTCGCGCCGTCGGCAGCGATCGGGTGGCCTCGCGTTCGGCTCGTGTGATCGAAATCTCGCCGACCGATGAGTACCGCTACGGTCGACGACTGTGGCTGGACGACCAGACCGCCATGCTGTTGCGAAGCGTGGTTTTCGATGCTGAAGGTCAGATTGTCGAAATGATTTCTTTCGTCGATATCGAACTGGGCACTTCGATCAGCGACGTGGAGCTGGACAGCGCGTTGAACAATCCGTCGAGCGTGGCCCGATACCAGATCGGCGAAAAGAATTCGCCAGCAGCAAGAACCGGCGGGGTGCCGCTGTGGATGCCGGAGTCGCTGCCGCGAGGCTTCAGGTTGTCGTCCGTCGGCCATGGATTCACCGACGGAAAGCGCTACGAGCATCTGTTGTTCAGCGACGGACTGTCCAGCTTTTCCATCTACATCGAGCCGCTCGGCGAGAGCGGCATTGCCGAGCATGTCGAGGCTCGTGGGTCGATGCATATCTACGTCGGCTCGATCGACCAGCGACGCGTGACCGTGATCGGAGAGGTGCCGGCACCGACCGTTCGTATGGTCGGACGGCATATCCGGCGCCATCAATCGCCTTTGCTCGACCTCATCCAGTAGTGGCGTTGATCGGAACGAGCCAGCGCAGGTCTTGCCAGGGACGTTCAACCCCGGAAAGGACCGCGTGGGGCGCCCCGGCCGTTGATCCCAAACGGTTCGCGCGATGATGCGCTCGTCGGCGTCATCCGCCGTTGCAAGCTACGGCGACCGGATCTGGCACATCGCGACAGTGTCCGCAGACTCCGGTGGCGGGCTCTGGCTGGACTTTCCGGACCCATCTTCGTGCGCGCGATGTGCCCTCGGCAACGGCTGCGGTGCAGCACATCTGACGCGGCTTTTCATTCGCTCGGGATCGAGGCTGCCTCTCGCCTCTCACCACGGGTTTAGGCCGGGTGAGAAGGTCCGCGCCGGCGTCGATTCCCGCTGGTTGCTGCGCGCTGCGTGCGTTTCCTACGTTGTGCCGGTGCTGGCGTTTCTGACCGGCGCGATTGGCGCTCAGGCCATGTGGCCCGGCAGCGATATTCCTGCGTTGCTCGGAGGGCTGTTGGGAACGGGGCTGGCGCTGGCGCTGCTGCACGGCCCGCTGGCTCGCCTGACCCAGCCGCGCCTGTCGCTGGAACGCCTGGCCGATGAGCCGGTCGAACGCCTTGAATCGAGGCGCGATGGCGCACACCTAGACCGTTCCAGGGAGTGACGTGGCCGTTACGGCAACGCACTACCCTGATTGAAATGAAGAATTGTCGTGCTGGCCAGTCTGCATCTGACGACCGCGCGCCCAAACCCAACGAAGGGATTCAAGCGAATGTTAAAACTCTCAATCCGAATGACGACCCTGCTTGCTGCGATCTTGATCCTCAATGCAGCGCACGCTGCGCCACGAGATTTCGTCGATATCGTCGAGCGCAGCATCCCGGCCGTCGTAAACATCGAAACCACGCGATTCGGCGAGCGACCAGACCCGGAAATCCAGCGTGGGCAGATGCCGGATGACGTTCCCGAACTGTTCCGGCGGTTCTTCGAGCCCTACGGCGATGGACGTCGCGGACGGCCGGATCGGCGCGGCGGCGGATCCGGATTCATCACCGATTCGGACGGCCTGATCATCACCAATCATCACGTGATCGAAGATGCTGACGAAATCATCGTGCGCCTCGCGGATCGACGGGAATTCGTCGCCGAACTCGTCGGCTCTGACCCGGAAACCGACGTCGCCGTTCTGCGAATCGACGCCGAGAATCTCCCGACGCTTGAATTCGGGGACTCCGATGCGCTGCGCCCGGGGCAGTGGGTGATCGCGATCGGCTCTCCATTTCAGTTCGAGCAGAGCGTGACGGCAGGGATCGTCAGCGCCAAGGGGCGCTCGCAGATGCAGCAGCAGTATGTCCCATTCATCCAGTCCGACGTCGCCATCAATCGGGGCAACTCCGGCGGACCGTTGATCGACACGAACGGCAACGTGGTGGGAATCAATTCCTGGATTCTGAGTTCGAGCGGCGGCAACATCGGGCTTTCCTTCTCGATACCCATTGAAACCGCTTCGAGCACGGTCGACCAACTGCTTGAATATGGACGGGTTTCGCGCGGATACCTCGGTGTAGGAATCGAGGGTGTCGATCGTGAGCGTGCCGATGCACTGGGGCTGGACCGACCGGTCGGAGCCTTGGTGAACCGTGTCGAAGCGGGGAGCGCAGCCGAGCGCGCCGGCGTCGAGGTGGGGGATGTCATTCTCGAGGTCAACGAGCGAGAGATCGACGAATTTTCCGACCTTCCGCCGATCGTGGGCTCCATCCGGCCGGGCGAGGAAGCGCGCCTGAAGATCTGGCGCTGGGGCGAAACGGAGACCCTGCAGGTCGACCTCGACGAGAGAGAGGAAGACAGCGATGCCGACGATCGCGGTCGCGACGGCGGTGCCGAGCCGACCAACGCACTCGGCCTGACGGTTGAACCGCTGACCGAAGAGCAGCTACAGCGAGCCGACGGCCTGGAAGCCGGGCTGATGGTGACGAGTGTGGAAAGCGACAATGCGTTTCGCGCCGGTGTGCGACGCGGCGATGTGATTCGGATGATCAACAACCGAGAGGTTCGCGAAACGGAGGACTTCAACGACATCGTCGAAAGTATCGAACCCGGCAAGTCCGTGGCGCTTTTGATCTGGCGCGAAGGCGCGACCCGCTTCGTTGCCTACACGCCGGAGGCCGACTGAACCTCCACCGACCCGGCCGGGATTCCCGGCCGGTCGGGATATAATGCCGGCGATCCGCCACCGGGGACAGCCCGGTGGCGGTGTCGCATTTGCACGACCCGGCCCATCGAGGGCCGCCACGCCCTACCGCCGAAGGCCTCCGATGACCGATTGCAAGCACATCCGGAATTTTTCGATCATCGCGCACGTCGATCACGGCAAGTCGACGCTCGCCGATCGCTTTATCCAGGTGTGCGAGGGATTGACCGATCGCGAAATGGCCGAACAGGTGCTCGATTCCATGGACATCGAGCGCGAGCGGGGCATCACGATCAAGGCCCAGAGCGTGACGCTCGACTACACGTCCGGCGCAGGCGATCAGTATCAGCTAAATTTCATCGACACCCCCGGCCACGTGGATTTCTCCTACGAGGTATCGCGCTCGCT
>JGI12109J20283_10034523_pt1 | contig 12708 bp, 12 predicted proteins | sample ElkSlonscriptome_12_FD_20283 | JGI IMG/M metagenome (IMG submission 20283) | reverse complement strand
CGATGGAGGGGCGGTGTTTTGTGCTCGCCGCAGGGCTGGTGCAGAAGAAGGCGGATCTGTTCGAGGGGCTGGAGCGGGTCGGCGGCAATGCGGAAGCAGAGGCACTGTTCAATGGCATCGAAAGCGACTTTCTCAACCTAGGCGGCTCGATGATTATCGCCCCCGATGTGCGGGTGTTGGCGCAAGCGGGCGATGGCGAGGAAACCCTTCATGCGCAGCTGGACCTCAGCGAGATCGGACAGGGGCTGGCGAGCCTTGATACCGACGGCCACTATTCGCGGCCCGATGTTTTTGAGCTAAGCGTTGATACGAGGCCGAAAGATGGCGTTCTTTTCAACTCCTGACGATCCGCCGCCTGAGAGCGAAGGACACCTTGCCTACGTGTTGTGGATTGCCCACGAATGCCATGGCATCACCAAAGCCACGCCCGCGTCTGCACTCAAACAAGATTTGGGTGTCTACGGTGACGACGTCGACTACTTCGCACTCCAGATAGCTGAACGTTACGGGGATTGGGTGGCAGATTGGCCTTGGACGCGATTTACCGAACTGAGCGAGGGCGTGCCAATCACTTGGCCATTCAGAATTCTGTGGCAGATCCTTTCTTGGCCGTTTCGTGGGCAATTCTTCTATCCTGATCCCCACGAGCGTCTGGAGCTTCAGCACATTGCTAAGGTGCTTGAAGCAGGTGAGTGGATCGAACCGTGACCTTCGCCGCCACCATCCTCACTCTCTATCCCGAGATGTTCCCCGGACCGCTCGGCACTTCGCTTGCGGGCAAGGCTCTCGATCGGAAGGACTGGTCGTGCGAGACCGTCCAGATCCGCGACTTTGCGACGGACAAGCACCGCACCGTTGATGACACGCCCGCTGGGGGCGGGGCGGGGATGGTGCTTAAAGCCGATGTGCTGGCAGCCGCGCTCGATAGTGTCGCTGACACTCGCCCCATCCTCGCCATGACGCCGCGCGGGAAACCTATCACGCAGGAGCGTATCAGGGAGATCGCCAGCGGCCCCGGCGTCACGCTGATTTGCGGGCGGTTCGAAGGGTTCGATGAACGCCTGTTCGAAGCGCGCCCTCAAATCGAGCAAGTGAGCCTCGCCGATATCGTCCTTTCCGGCGGTGAACCCGCCGCGCTCGCCATACTCGACGCTTGCATTCGCCTCATTCCCGGAGTAATGGGCGCGGCTTCCAGTGGGATGGAAGAGTCGTTCGAGGACGGCCTTCTCGAATACCCGCAATATACCCGACCTCAAACATGGGAAGGGCGCACGATCCCCGAAGTGCTGCGATCGGGGGATCATGCGAAGATCGCTGCTTGGCGCAAGGCAAGGAGCGAGGACGATACTCGGTTACGCAGGCCGGACCTTTGGGAGCGTCATTCGGATGCTCGGGACCAGTCTGCCTCTGGCGCGCGGCGCAAAAACAAGGAACCGGACCAGTGAACCTGATCCAGCAAATCGAAGCCGAAGAAATCGGCAAGGTTGAAAAAGAGATCCCCGAATTTCGCGCAGGCGACACCGTGCGTGTCGGCGTGAAGGTGAAGGAAGGCCAGCGCGAGCGTATCCAGAACTTCGAAGGCGTGGTGATCGCGCGTTCGAACCGCGGCATGGGCTCCAACTTCACCGTGCGCAAGATGAGCTTTGGCGAAGGCGTGGAACGTGTGTTTCCGCTCTACGCGCCGATCGTTGACAGCATTACCGTGGTGCGCCGCGGTATCGTGCGCCGTGCCAAGCTGTACTATCTGCGTGGCCGCACCGGCAAGCGCGCTCGCATTGCAGAGCGCCGGGATAACGCGCCCAAGGCATAAGCCTTGCGCGGCTAAGCGAATTTCAAAGGGCGGCCCGTTCGGGTCGCCCTTTTTGCATTCTGCCGCCAATTTCTTCATTGCGGGCCTTCGCTATCCAATCCATGGTGCGATGGTGAATGAAGGCAGTCTTGAGGGGCTGCGCGCGCTGAGGAAAATGAGAGGCCCGTCTTTGAAATGCGTTTACCCGTCTTCGCTGCTGTTGCAGCCCTGTTCCTTCCCGCTCCTGCCATCGCTGATCATCACATGAAAGAAGACACCGGCACGCTCAGCTTCGAACGCGTCTTTGCCTCGCCCTCGCTTAACGGCTCCACTCCGCGCGCGGCGCGGCTTTCGCCCGATGGCAAATATCTGACCGTCCTTCGCAACCGCGAGGATGATCAACGCCGTTACGATCTGTGGGGCTACGAGATCGCAAGCGGCGAATGGGAAATGCTGATCGATTCGGAAAAGCTGGGCACCGGCCGCGAGCTTTCTGAAGATGAAAAGATGCAGCGCGAACGCGCGCGGGTCGGCAGCCTTGCGGGTATCATCACCTATCAATGGTCCAGCGATGGATCGGGCGTGCTCGTGCCGCTTGATGGTGATCTGTATTTCGCTAATCTTAGCGGCGATGCGCCTGTCATCACTCGCCTGACTGACACCGAGGAAAGCGAGCTTAACCCCAAGCTTTCCAGCAAATCTACCTATGTCTCTTTCGTGCGCGATCGCCAATTGTGGGTTGCGCCGTTTGGCGGGGAGGCCGCGCCCATCACGCCCAGGGAAGGCCCGCTGATCCGCTGGGGCGAAGCGGAATTCGTGGCGCAAGAGGAAATGAGCCGCCTCACAGGCTATTGGTGGCATCCTGAGGATGAACGCATAGCTGTTCAGCGCACGGACGAATCCCCTGTGGGCGTCGTCACCAGAGCGGCCATCGGTGCAACTGGCACAAAGGTGTTTGATCAGCGCTATCCGGTCGCGGGTTCGGACAATGCGATTGTCGAGCTGTACGTGATGGATCCCGATGGCGCCAACCGCGTAAAGGTGGACCTTGGCGGCAACACCGATATCTACATTGCCCGTGTCGATTGGGGGCCTGATGGCTCGCTTTATGTCCAGCGGCAAAACCGCGAGCAGACCGTGCTCGATATGCTCAAGGTCGATCCGGCGACGGGCGAGAGCGAGATTTGGTTTACTGAAAAAGCGGCGCGCGATGATTATTGGATCAACCTTTCGGACAATTACCGTTTCCTGAAGGACGGCACGCTGCTGTGGTGGTCCGAGCGTGATGGCTACGGGCATTTCTATCGGTTTGACGGGGAAGTCTGGACGCAGCTGACTTCCGGCTCATCACCGACAACCTCGCTGGTGGGCGTCAACGAAAAGGCCGGCGAATTCCACTTCCAGGCGACTGATAATGTGCTGACCCAGCAGATTTTCCGCGCCGATCTTCTGGGCAAGGACAAGCCGCAATTGCTTACCGATCCTGCCTTCACGAACGGCGCCAGCATGAACAGGGCGGGCACGCAGATGATCGTGTCGCGTTCGGCTCCCAACCAGCCGCCGCAGACCTATCTCGCAGATGCTGCGGGCAACAGGCTCACCTGGCTGGAGGAAAACCGGATCGAGGCGGGGCACCCTTACCAGCCTTATGTGCAAAGCCATGTCACCCCTCAATATGGCACGATCGAAGCCGAAGACGGCACGCCGCTTCATTACATGATCATGGTGCCCAAGATGGAAGCGGGCAAAAAGTACCCGGTGTTCTATCAGCACTATTCCGGGCCAGGTCCGCAAACCGTGAACCGGGGCTGGAAGGGCGCTTTGCCGCAGGCGATTGTCGATCAGGGCTATATTTTCTTCATGCTCGACGGGCGCGGAACTGCCAATCGCGGGGTCGATTTTGAACAGCCGCTTTACCGCGCGATGGGCGGCGTTGAAGTACGCGATCAGAAAGCGGGGGCGAAGTTCCTCAAGACGCTCGATTTCGTCGACGCGGACAAGATCGCAATCTACGGCTGGTCGTATGGCGGCTATATGACGCTGAAACAGCTTCAGGCCGATCCGGGACTTTATGCAGCGGGCATTTCGGGCGCGCCGGTGACCAAGTGGGAGCTATACGACACCCACTATACCGAGCGTTTTATGGGCGATCCGCGCATCGTACCCGAGGCGTATGAGGCAGCGTCCGCGATCCCGGATGCGACCAAGATCACCGATCCATTGCTGCTGATCCATGGCATGGCGGATGACAATGTCGTGTTCGAAAACGCGACCGAGATCATCGCCGAGATGCAAGAGGGCAAGGTGTCCTTCGAGATGATGCTCTATCCCGGCCAAACGCATGGCGTGGGCGGCCCCAATATCAGCCCCCATCTGTGGAACACGATCTTTCGCTTCCTCGAAAGCCACGGGGTGATACCGCCGGACTCGCTACACGCTCCCTCGGGCGATATGGCGAAAGCCTCCCCTGACTAGGCGCCGCCAGTCTTGCCCAGCCATTCGAGCACCGTGGTAGCCACTTCCCCCGGAGCTTCGACCTGCGGGTAGTGGCCCACATGCTCGATCAGATCATGGCGCGCAAAGGGCACGACTTCGCGCCATTTGTCATAGGCGTGGCGGCCTGACACGGGATCAAGCGCGCCGTTGATCAGGCCGATGCGATCTTGGGCATTCACCAATGCGGCTTCCCAGCGCGCTCGGTGCGCGAGCCTGTCTTCAATGTAGTGAAGCAGCTTGTGGGGGATGCGGTTGCCACCGTTTTCGTTGATAAAGCCCCAGAATATGTCGAGCTCGGCCTCAGTGGGCTGGGTTTCGGGGCCAAACACCTCCGAGAAACTTTTGCCAAAGCTCTTGCGGCTCATCAGGGCGCCCAGCACAAAGCCAAAGGGCGACGTGCCCAGCTTCTGCATCGGGCGAGGGCGGTGCTGATCGGGAAATATCCCGCCATTCAGAAACAGGCACTGGCCCAGTTCCTGAAAGCCGAATCCGCCTTGTTGTCGGACCAGCATCTCCTGCCCTACGGATACGCCGTAATCGTGGACCAGCGCATCAAAATCTCGGATGGCGAGATGATAGAGCAATGCAGCTTGCACATCGGTTTGCCAGTGGATCGTATAGCCTCTGCTGTTTTTTGGCCCGCCAAACCCGGCGCGCGGTTTGTCGGACAGGCCAAAGCCCAGCATATCGCAGGCGATCAGGCGGTGGCTGGTTCCCAGCGCATCCCACACCCGGGTCCAGTCGAATGAGCAAGTGGGAAAGCCGTGCACCAGCAAAAGCGGCTTGGCGCTCGCATTGCCTCCTGTCCAATAGGCGATGCGATGCCCCTTAAAATCGAGATATTTCGCACGCGCACGCCAATCTTGTTGATCGATCATTACCTCTTTCCCCTTGCCATGCAGGGATAGTGTCGCCACCTCACGGCTCAAGCAATCAATGTGGAGAAGATACAATTGGGCTACCGGGTGGCAGTGGTCGGCGCGACAGGCAATGTCGGGCGGGAAATGATGCAGATACTGGCGGAGCGGGAGTTTCCCGTCGACGAAGTCGCGGCGGTGGCAAGCAGTCGCTCGCACGGCACCGAAGTCGAGTTCGGTGACAGCGGAAAAATGCTGAAGTGCAGGAATATCGAGCATTTCGATTTTTCCGGGTGGGACATTGCGCTGTTCGCGGCTGGCAGCGGCGCAGCCAGGGAATATGCGCCCAAGGCCGCTAAAGCGGGCTGCGTGGTGATCGACAATTCCTCGCTCTACCGGATGGAGCCTGATGTGCCGCTGATCGTGCCAGAGGTGAACCCCGATGCGATCGATGGCTATGCCAAGCGCAATATCATCGCCAATCCCAATTGCTCGACCGCGCAGCTTGTTGTTGCGCTGAAGCCGTTGCATGATGCCGCCACGATCAAGCGGGTTGTTGTCTCCACGTATCAATCTGTGTCCGGCGCAGGCAAAGCGGGGATGGACGAACTGTTTGAACAATCGCGCGCCATCTTTGTCGGCGATCCGGTGGAGCCGCGCGCTTTCACCAAGCAAATTGCGTTTAACGTGATCCCGCACATCGATGTCTTCCTCGATGATGGCTCCACCAAGGAAGAGTGGAAGATGATGGTCGAGACCAAGAAGATCCTTGATCCGAAGATCAAGCTGAATGCAACCTGCGTGCGCGTGCCGGTGTTTGTGGGCCATTCGGAAGCGATCAATATCGAGTTCGAAAACGAAATCAGCGCCGAACAGGCCCAGGAAATCCTGCGCGAGGCGCCCGGCATCATGCTGATCGACAAACGCGAGGATGAGGGATACGTCACGCCGGTTGAAAGCGCGGGCGACAGCGCGACTTATGTCAGCCGTGTGCGTGAAGACCCGACGGTGGAGAACGGCCTCACGCTGTGGTGCGTGTCGGATAATCTGCGCAAAGGCGCGGCGCTTAATGCGGTTCAGATTGCTGAATTGCTGGGCCGCCGGCATCTGAAGAAGGGCTAATTACCCATGCGCACCGCTTTTTCACTCGCTGCTGTGGTTCTGCTTGCCGCCTGCGATAGCGGCGAGGTGCCGCGCCCGGGACAGGAATTGCGCGGGCCCTCGCGGCAGGTGGCCGAAGATGAGGTGCTGCTCCACGCAGAAGGCTTGGTTGCCGGGCCGGAGGCTTTCTACTTCGCCGCCGGTCGCAGCGAAGTAGAAGCGGCGCTGGGCAAAGTGATGGGCGAGCCGCTGGAGCGCAGCGAAAACCCCGAATGTGGTGCCGGGCCGATGGAATTCACCGAATATGCAGGCGGGGTGATCGTCAATTTCCAGAAGGACAATCTGGTCGGATGGAACAGCAGCGACAAGTTCGGCCCCAGCCGCGTCGAGGCCGATGTCCAGATTGGCATGGCGCGCGCCGAGGCAAGCGAGGCAAATGGCTTTGCCGAGGTTGAGACCAGCACGCTAGGTGACGAGTTTTCGCTTGGGCGACTGGGCGGTTTTTTCGATGGCGATGAAGTGGTGATGCTTTATGCAGGGGCGCAATGCTTCAAGCGATAACGCCGAGCCTATGGGGGGGGGAGGAATACGCATGGCAAAAGATGAAACCCTGAACGCCGATCTGTTTTTCAGCTTTCGCTCTCCTTACAGCTATCTGGCGGTTGGCCGCTACAGAGCAATGGCTGAGCAGTACACCGTCGATATCGCGCTTCGGATTGTTTGGCCGATTGCAGTGCGCGAACCCGATCTCCTGTTTACCGGCAACCGCGCAGCGCCGCGCTATATCTTGCGCGACTCGATGCGCGCGGGCGAATATCTTGGTATTCCAATTCGCTGGCCGCGCCCCGATCCCATAGAGCAGGACCTTGCCACAGGCGAAATTGCTGACGAGCAACCGCTGATCCGGCGCGTATGCCGCATCGGGCAGGCAGCGTGTCGCCGGGGCAAGGGCCTTGCCTTTGCAGATGAGGTCTCGAAAATCATTTTCGACGGCAGTGTCGATGATTGGCACAAGGGCGATCACCTTGCCGAAGCCGCTGCGCGCGCACAGCTGGATCTGGCCGAACTGGATGCAGAAGCGGCGAGCGATGCGGACGCCATTGATGCTGAAATCGAGGGAAACCAGAAAGCGCTCGAGGATGCAGGGCACTGGGGCGTGCCAACCCTTGTCTTCGAAGGCGAACCGTTTTTCGGGCAGGACCGGGTGGACATGGCCAAGTGGCGTATGGAGCAAAAGGGGCTGGAGCAGCGGTGAGTGAAATCACCACGCAACACTTTGAAACCTTCGATGGTACGCGTCTGGCGATCCACCGAGCAGGGTCTGGCAGGCCCGTCGTGCTGCTGCACGGCCTGTTCTCATCGGCGCAGATGAACTGGATCAAATGGGGGCATGCAACACGTCTCGCCGAGGCGGGCTTTGAAGCGATCATGCTTGATTTTCGCGTCCATGGCGAAAGCGAGGCTCCGCTAGATGCTGCTGCCTATCCCCCCGGCGTGCTGGTGCGCGATGTTGCGGCGCTTGTCGATCACGCAGGGCTGGAAGAGAAGGGCTTTGACCTTGTCGGATTCTCGCTTGGCGCGCGCACGGCCTTGCATTGCGCGGCGACCGGCGTGCTGTATCCGCGCCGACTGATTGCGTGCGGGATGGGGCTTGAAGGCCTCGCCGAGTGGGAGCGGCGTGCGGCGCATTTCAAGCGCGTGATTGATGAGTTTGACACGATCAAACCTGGCACCCCGCTTTACGTTGCGCGCACCTTCTTGAAGTCGCAACGGGTGGACCGGGCAGCGGCGCGCTTGCTGCTGGATGGCATGGATGATTTCGATCTTGGCGCCCTTGCCAATATTACCATGCCCACAGCTATTATCTGCGGCGATGAGGATGAGGATAACGGTTCAGCCGTCAAACTGGCTGAGGCGTTGGCCAATGCCATTTACCGTGAAGTGCCCGGCACGCACCTCAACAGCGTCATCAAGCCTGAACTAGGCGAAGCGATTGTCGAATTCCTTGGCCGTGAATGACGTCAGAAAAGAGCCCGGCGGCGCTCTTGCGGGAATGCATCCCGGTGATCCCTTGATTTTGGCGCGCCTTGAGTTGAAAGAGCGCGGATGAAATGGCTCATCCCCGCCCTTGCAGCTTTCGCCCTAATGGGGTGCAGCACGATTGATCGATGGGCTGATGCGGGCGCGGGCGCGCTCGACGATGCGATTGATTACGGGCGCGGGCCGTTCGATGAAAGCCCGGCAGCCAGCAGCCGTGCGGCGCTTGCAGGCCTGCACGAGGCAAGCTGGGGCAATTCGGGGCGTTGGGGCAGTGATGCCGCCCTCNAGGGCGCGCGCCTGATTGTTGCCAACAAGCGCGGCAACGATCTTTCGGTGATCGACCTTGAAACAGGTGAAGAGCGCGCGCGCGTGCCCACTTGCACCAACCCGCACGAGCTCGCGACGTCTCCCGATAGCGCCCATATCGCGGTAAGCTGCTATGGCGGCACCAGTATCGATATCTTCAGCGCGGCGACCCTTGCACAGGTCGCGAGCGTGGATCTTGGCACCAATGCCCGGCCCCACGGGATCGTGTGGCATGCCAATGGCGATATCTATGCAACCGCCGAGGGACTGCAGTCCGTGGTCTGGATCAGGCAGCCGCTTAGCTCTGATGCGCGCGAGGTTTTCAAATATGTAACCGGCAAGGAGGGCAGCCATATGCTGGCTGTATCCCCCGATGGCCGCATCGCGTGGACAACTGATTTACGCTCCAAAACGGTGACGCGAATTGATCTGATCACGCGCCGGGCGCCCTTTTCGGTTACGCTTGGGGAAGAGCCCGAAGGGATTGCTCTCACCCCCGATGGCTCGGCACTGTGGGTGTCGGCGCGCGCTTCGGATGCCGCGTTCGAGCTTGATCCTGCCAGCCTGGAGGTGCGCCGCACGATTGCCACTGGCCGCTTTCCCTTGCGGCTTGCCATCCGCCCGCAGGGCGATGTGGCAATTACATCGGATCTGGCAGACGGCACGCTGAGTGTGATCGAGCTGGATCTCGGGGAAGTGATCCGCACCATTGCGATCTCCGGCAAGCAGGAAGCCCAACGCCGCCAGCAGGTAACGCTGCTGTGGTCCCGCGACGGCACGCGCATTTATGTGGCTGAAACCGGTACCAACACGGTGGCCGAGGTGGATTATTCTGCCGGTGTGGTGATGCGTCGCCTTAAAGCGGGGGATGGGGGAGATGGCCTTTCAATCCTGAGCGCTGAGACAGGATCATCCGGCGCCAATTGACCGGATTTGAGGGCGGCGACGAATTGCGCTGAAAATTCTTCCAGCTTGATGACGTTGCCCAGCATGGCGGCCGAGACACTCGAGAGTTCTTCAGCGAGCTTTTCTGCTGTGGATGCGGTGCTTGCAAGCGCTCTGCTGCGCTGTGCCATGGAACCGACGTCGCTGGCGGCGGCGGACGCATAATTCTCGATCGTGTCTGCCGAATTGCGCTGGCGTTCCACATCCCAACGGATGGTGCTGGCCGCTTCGGTGAGTTCGCTGATCGAACTGTCAATCGCTTCAAAGCTGCGCTTGGCCTCGTGGGTTCCGGCGTGAATTCGCTTGAGAAAGGCATCGATCTCGGTGGCGGCCTCGCTTGCCTGATAGGCCAGTGCTTTGACTTCCTGCGCAACAATGGTGAAACCGCGCCCCGCCGGACCGGCGCTGGATGCTTCGATTGCCGCGTTAAGCGACAGCAGATTGGTTCGCTCGGCAATGCGCACGATGGCGCGCGTTGCCTCGCCCGCTTTGTCTGCCTGGCGCGCAAGACTGCCCACAGCTTCCCCGCCCGAAACGCTACGCGTGGCCGCTGTGGCGGTCAGATCGTTATGCTGGGTGACTGTCGAGGCGATGGTGGTGATCGATGCGGATAGTTCGGCCACGCCCTGCGCCACATTTCGCGCTGCCGTACTGGCGGCCTCGGCTGAGATGGCGACATTGCTGGCACTTTCGCCGGTATCGCTGGCCAACAACCGCAGCGATGTGATGGTGCGTTCAAGGATGTTCGCCGTCTCGCTGATCGAATGGCCGACAACGCTGATGGTTTCTTCGAAATGCCGCACAATGCGGGCAATCTCGGCCTTGCGATTGGCTTCTTGCTCCGCTTCCGCTTGCTCGCGCCGGTCACGTTCCAATTCTAACCGGTGCAACGCCTGTTCAAGATCACCAGCCTGCTTGTGCATCATGTCCGCCCGCTCGGCGATTTTGTGCCGCGAGGCTTCGAGCGCCGAGACAAGACGTTCGAAACTTTCTGCGATTAGGGCGGCGAACCCGGCAACGATGCCAAGCTCGATTGTATAAAGCATGTTGCGCCAAACATCATCGCCGACGAACAGCCAATTTGGCGCGATTGTTTCCAGGCACAGAAACCATCCGAAGACCAGCGCTGCCGCGCCCAGCAGAGCCAGGCGGTCACAATAGGCGGCGAGCACCATGAGCCCTACGAACGGAGCAAGCGGGGTGAGCGCGTCAAATCCCGTCAAACGCATGGCGATGAGGAGGAAAAGCGGCTGAAACGCGATGATCAGGGCAACGCCGATACGGCGCCAGTGATGCATGAACCGCTCTTTCACCAGCCGTGCAACAATCAGATTGAGCACGCCGCTGAGAACGATGACCCACCATCCTTGCGTCCCGAAAGACCAAGTCAGAAAGGCCACGAATCCAGTGACCAGCCAGCCACCGATGATGAAGGCGCGGTGCACGCGTTTGCGCATCGCGTCGATTTGCAAATCCCGTTCGGGCTGCAATGCGTTCGGGGAAACGCCTGCCGCAGCTTTCGGCGCAGGCGCGAACCCTCCCGCGAACAAGGCGGTGGTGTCGTCGATCGATGTTGCCGGGCTATCCATCACGGACCCAGTCTATGCGGCGCGAACCTTAGCAGCGCTACGCCATGGCCCTGCGTAGATTTACGAGATCAGCTCAGCGAAATGGCGGTTCGTTGAATGCGCGCAGCTTACGGCTGTGCAACCTGTCACCTTCGGCGCGCAAATGCGCTACCGCCTCAAGGCCGATCTGCAAGTGAGCAGCGATAGCTTCCTCGTAAAACTTGTTGGCCTGGCCTGGCAGCTTGATCTCGCCATGCAGCGGCTTGTCAGAAACGCATAGCAGCGTTCCATAAGGCACGCGGAAGCGATATCCCTGCGCAGCGATCGTGGCACTTTCCATCTCGACAGCAATGGCGCGGCTTTGCGAGAAACGCTTGGCGCTGTCTGAGTAGTGCAATTCCCAATTGCGATCATCAGTGGTGACCACGGTGCCGGTGCGCATGCGCTCCTTGAGGTTGGCCCCCTGCTTGCCGGACACATGCTCAGCCGCGCCGGCAAGAGCGAGTTGCACCTCGGCTATTGGCGGGATCGGTATCTCCGGCGGCAGCACTGCATCAAGCACATGATCATCGCGCAAATAAGCGTGCGCGAGGACGAAATCACCGATCTTTTGTGTCGAGCGCACGCCGCCGCAATGCCCGATCATCATCCAGGCATGGGGGCGAAGCACAGCGAGGTGATCGCAGATCGTCTTCGCATTGGACGGCCCGACGCCAATATTGACCAGTGTGATGCCCCGCTTGTCTTCGCGCATCAGGTGGTAGGCGGGCATTTGGTGGCGGCGCCAGGCGGTGTCGTTCAACTGGTCGCGCGCTGCGTCGGTAGCCTCGGCAATGTCCAGACCGCCTGCACCGCGCAGGCCCGTATAGTCATTCTCGCCGATCTGCCGCGCACCCCAATCGACGAATTCATCAACATACCGGTGATAATTGGTAAACAGGATAAAATCCTGAAAATCGCCCACTGCCGTGCCCGTGTAGTGCGCCAGCCTTGCGAGCGAATAATCGGTGCGCAAGCCATCAAAAAGCGACAGGGGCATATCGCTTTCTTCCTCGAACTCGATCCCGTCGGCCAATTCATCACCGATCAGCGCCAGATCGGTTGAAGGAAAGTGGATGCCGATTTCCTGAGGGGCAATCCCCTGCATCATCGCACCCGCATCGCCATCGAGCACATAGGGGAAGGGAATTTCCTGCCGCGAGCGAGTGACGGTGACATCCACATCATATTCCGCCGCGATCAGTTCAAGCTGCTCCTTGAGATAGGGCGCGAACAGATCGGGACGGGTGATGGTGGTGGTGTAAGTTCCGGTTTGCTCCAGACGGCCAAAAGCACGGCTGCGATCCGAAAGGCTGCCGCCAGACCCGGCGCCGCCATAATGCAGCGTCAGTTGCGGATAGGCATAGCTTCCGTCTTCGCGCTTTCGTTGCGGAGGCACAGTGCCGTGCTGCCCGAAAGCGATCACATCGCTGCGAAGGGTCGCCACCGCATCAGAATAATGGCGCTGCAAGTCTTGGAGTATTTCCGGGATATTGATCATGGCCGCTGCTAGCATCGCTTATAAGGCGCTGCCAAGACACCCGCGGGCCTGGATCGAGAAATTTTT
>JGI12109J20283_10300433_pt1 | contig 12710 bp, 17 predicted proteins | sample ElkSlonscriptome_12_FD_20283 | JGI IMG/M metagenome (IMG submission 20283) | reverse complement strand
GTGGGGAAATTGCCGGGTTCGGAGACGATAACCTTTTTGCCCGGGCGTTCTGCCAGAGCGGCCGAAATCAGCTTGAACAGATTGATGCTGACAGTGTCGGTTGCGATCACTTCGTCGGGCTGCGCGCCGATCAGCGGGGCGATCTTTGCCCCCACACGCGCGCCCATCTCGAACCAGCCGGCATCATTCCATGAACGGATCAGGCCGGTGCCCCATTCGCGCTCCACAACGCGGGCCATGGCATCGGGCGTTGCGCGCGGCAGACAGCCCAGCGAATTGCCGTCGAGATAGATCACGTCGTCCGGCACAATGAACCGATCGCGGAACATGCCAAGCGGATCGGCGGCGTCCCATTCGCGCGCTTTATCCAGCATCAGACAAGCTCTCGCAAAATGGCGCGCACGGGGGAGGCGTCGCCGTCCACTATCGGCAGAGGCAATGCGATCAATTCATACCGGCCTTCGGGCACATCATCGAGCACCAGCCCTTCAAGCACGCGCATATCATGGCGCAGCACCGCCTTGTGGGCGAGCATTTCCTTGGAATCCTGCGGATCGATCGACGGGGTATCGATGCCCACCAGCTTCACCCCCTGAACCGCCAGCCAGTCAATCGTTTCAGGCGCGATTGCCGTGGTGTGCGCGTCCCATTCCTTATGCGGGAAGCGCTCGAATGTGCGGAACAGCACACGGTCAGCGCTGTGCAAATGCGGCAGATCGCCAATCTCGATTTCCGCGCCGGTTTCCCGCGCATCGATCACCAGACACTCGCCGAGATACGGCTCCAGCGAAACGTTCGCGATATCGGGGCTGCCGGGATCATAATGCAGCGGCGCATCGGCATGCGCGCCGCTATGGGTGGAAAGCGTAAGCGCAGAGACATTGACGGGCGAGCCTGCTTCCATCGTCCATGTGCGGGCATGTTCGAAAGCGGTGTCACCCGGCCAGACCGGGAGGCCGGGATGCAGCTTTTGCGAAATATCCCAGATGCGGCCTTGGTTTGCCACGCTCATATTGCCGTCCTGACGCTGAGCAATTCGGGGAAGAACGCCTGTTTGAGCACGCCTTCGAGGTAAGGTACGCCCGGTGTGCCGCCCGTGCCTCGCTTGAAGCCGATGATCCGCTCAACCGTTTTCAAATGGCCAAACCGCCAGCGCTGGAAATGGTATTCAAGGTCAACCAGCTTCTCGGCAAGCTCGTACAGATCCCAATGCTCGCCCGGCTCGCGGTAAATCTGCGCCCAGGCCGCCTCTACGCTTTTGTGTGGGCTATAAGCGGTGTTCAGGTCGCGCTGTGTTACGCATGGATCGATGGAAAAGCCGCGCCGGGAAAGCAGCGCGATGGCCGCATCATAGAGGCTGCGCTGCTCCGTCTCGGCGCGCAGGGCTTGCCCCCAACCTCCTGTTTTTTCGTGCATTTTCACGTGCTTTTCATCTCGCCCGCCCAGCATGAATTCCATCATCCGGTATTGCGGGGACTGGAAGCCCGAGGAATTGCCCAGATGCGGGCGCACACGCGAATAATCATGGGGTGTCATCGTGCTCAACACATCCCAGCTCTGGATCAATTGGGTCTGCGCCCGCGCCACGCGCGCCAACATCTTGAAGGCCGGGCGAAGGTCATCCACTTCTATCGCACCGCGCGCACCCGCCAGTTCATGAAGGCATAGTTTGAGCCACAATTCGCTCGCCTGGTGAACGATGATGAACAGCATCTCGTCATGCGCATCGGAGCGCGGATGCTGCGCGCCGAGAATGCGATCGAGATCGAGATAGCTGGTGTAGGTGACAGGCGTGTTCATCGCCAGCGCTGCCTAGCCGCCCGAGGCGCTTCCCCGCAAGTCAGCCCTCGATAATCCGTGTTTCGGGGTGATGTTTGTCGAGATATTTCTTGATGATCCGCAGATTGCGCGTGTTCGAGCGGAAGAGAAGATCAGCCGCATCGCCCACCAGCGGCACAAGGCCAAGCACGGTATCGAACGCGACATTGGCGCCCATGCGCGTCAATTGCCATTTCGAAAGGCCCAGATTGCGCGCCTCCCACACGATATAGGCCCCCAGTGCGGTGGTGATGACATCACCCAGAACAGGGATAAGCCCGATCAGCGCATCAAGACCGATCGGATAATTGGTGCCAGGAATGCGCAAGCTGCGTTCAAGGAGCATTTCCATGGCCTCGACCCGCGCCCGCACAGATGCGGGATCGCTTCCGGTCGGCAAGCTGAAATTCATCTGCTCTGCACCCGCACCATAGCTGCCGCCCGCCCGGTCGCCGGCTTCGGATTTGTGCTTTTCTGGCGGAATCATGCGCGCTCCCTTCATAACCTAGGTGGTAGGCCCGGAAAGCGGGAACAAGGGGTGCAAGCCCCAGGGATTGGGCTGGTAATTGAAGATAGAGCCGCGAACGAGCGACCAGCGCACGGGAGCGCCAAGCGGAATGAACACTTCCTCGGCAATCAAAAGAGCATTGGCTTCAGCCAGTACCCGCCGCTTTTCGTTTGCATCAACCACTTTCAGAGAAGCACGCACGGCTTCGTCAGCGGCGGGCGAACACAGCCCCATCTCGATTTCGCAATTGAACTGATTGAGATACCAGCGGGGGCTGGAATATCGGGCGATGCGATCACGCCATTCAAGGTCTGCCCCCTCGCCCAGCCCCACACGCACAGCGCTCACGCCAATCGCTGCCCACCCTTGCAAGAGGCCGCGAAACACAAGATCGCTTCCCGGCCCTGGCGGCAAGCCGACCCGTATCACGGCCTCCTCGCCCGAATTGTTGATGCGCCATGCCGAAATCCGCGCGCTTGCGATGTTGCGCCGATCCTCAAGCGTCAGATCGTTCCATCGCGTCGGCGGCAAGGGCTTCTCGTCAGTTTCAAGCAAACCTGGCGGCACGATCCAGCTTGTCGGCTGCCAGCCACCAAGACCAAAAGGCTGGATCAGTTGTGCGCGGTCAATCGCCATCGACAAGGCTTCGCGCCGCGCGGGATCGGCCAGCAGACCGCTGTCATTGGTGAAGACAAGGCCAAGCAGGCCCTGCGCTGGATCAAGCTGAATGGCCCCGCGCGAAAGCGGGCCAAGATCGATATGCGGGAACGCAATCAGGTCGCCACCCAGAAGCAGATCGACATCGCCTTTGGCAAAGGCCTCCACCGCCGGCTTGGCAGGCATCGCCCTCACCGCCAGCGCACGGTTGGTTGCCTCCCAATCCTCGCGCCCGGGAAATCCACGCTCTTGCGGAGGCAATGCATTGAGCCGGACAAATCCGGCGTCTTCATCGCGCGATGCGATCATCGGGCCAGCGCCGCTTCCGCGCATCACAAGTCCCAATTCAGGCTGGGCCAGAAGGCGCAGGAATTCCGGCATCGGGCTCGAAAGGCGCAGCTCGATGACCCGTTCGGTCATTGCGCGAATATCCGTCACCTTCGCAAGATCAAGCCCTAGCGGCGTATCACGGGCTTCACTCAAAACGCCGCGCAAGATGGTACGAACATCGCCAGCCGTAATCGCATCATCATCCGGCCAATCTCTTTCACGCAGCCTGAAAATGTAGCTCAATCCGTCATCGGTGACGATCCAGCGCTCTGCCAGAGCGGGAATGACTTGGCCTGATTGATCCAACGCAACCAGCCCTTCGCGCGAGGCTGCTCTCAAGTGCTGGGCCGCAGGGGACAGGGATGGGCCAGTTTCAAAGAGGCTTTCCGGTTCGCCGATGATAGCGATGTCCACCGGACCATCAGGCCCGAATGGCGCGCACCCGAAAAGACAGGCGCACAGCGCGCAAGCTGCAAACCTACGGGCAGTCNAATTGGCAATGACACTCATCGTGCGCCATCAACTACCAGAGCGTGAGGCGCGCGTCAGCGCTCGATAGGGCGGTTTTTCAGTAAAAGCGGCATTTCGGGACCGCTCGAAGAGCTAGATCTTGCGCAAAGTGGCCGGGTCTGGCGCACTGGGAGCGCGGTGCGCCCATGACCGATCGCGGACCCCTGTTATCGGGCTTTCGCCTGATGCAATTGGACGACGGGCAAGCTGCGAATCGATTTCGCGGTCAAACGCGATGCCAAACCGCATATCCTGGACCCACGCGACACTGCCGCCAACTTTTCCGACATTGCGCAGCTCAACCTCAAGCCGATGACCGCGCTGCACAAGCATCTTGCCTTCGGCCATCATCCCGCCATCGGAAAGATTGCGAACGCGGACCCGGTGCAAGTCCGCCTCGTTTTCGACGCGGACATTGGCCAGCAGAAAAAGGCTGTCGCGCGCTACGCTGCGTGTATCAACACCCGCCATTTCGACCACGTCTCCTGTACTGATTAACACTCTCGATCCGCACACTTACATTTGATTTGGCTAGGTTGGTGCGGTTAACAGAATGTTAAACCGCGCGGCCCACCGTCAGCTCAAATCGTGTGCGTCCCAATCTGGAACGGGCTGCCAGCAAACCGTCTATGTTGGATCACTGATCCCGGCTTACTCTTTCGCGGCGTTCGTGTGCCTCCTGAGCTTCTACCGTCATCGTTGCAACGGGACGCGCAATCAGGCGTTTCAGACCGATTGGATCGCCGGTCACCTGACAATAGCCATAATCGCCCTCATCCAGCCGGCGCAAAGCGGCATCGATCTTGGAGATCAACTTGCGCTGGCGATCCCGCGTGCGCAGTTCGATCCCCCAATCGGTCTCACTCGATGCGCGATCATTAAGGTCAGGCTCACGGATCGGGCCATCCTGAAGCGATTGCAATGTCTGACCGGCTGCGGTGTGGATCGATCGTTTCCATTCGATCAGCAGCATCCTGAAATAGGTCTGCTGCGTCTCGTTCATGTACTCTTCGTCATCGCTCGGCACGTAATCGGGAGCGAGCACACGCTTGGCATTCTCGAGGATGTTGATCTCGTCAGCTGCAGACGTCGTCATAAGACCCTCTTGCCTCAATCGTCATTCGCCTGACGGTCTGATATCGGCGCCTGAGTGTTCTCATCAGCCTACATGTCCTCCGGCAAATCGCAGCGATTGGCAGCGCGTATAGGGGTGAGGGCATCTGCCCGCAAGACGCTTTGCAAATTCAGTCAGCGTAAAACTCCGACACGCGCCCGAACACTCGAAAATCTCCCAGAGCAAATGGATAATCCTTCGTGGCGTTAACCAATTATTAGCCATGATCCGCAACACCAAGAGGGACGCGAACGGCGCAAGACGCGCTTCGCACAAAGTGAAGTAAGCAAACGGGGGAATGCACAGTGCAACTCAAGTCAATCGAGGCTGCAGCCGCAGCAGAAGAAGATAGCAATATCGGCGATCTTCATATCGCAAGAGCAATGGCAGCCGCGGCGCAAGGAGATGTCGCCGCTTTGTTTGAACTCGGGGTGATTTTCTCGACAGGGACAAACGGGGTCTCGAGCGATCTGATCGAGGCGCACAAATGGTTCAACATCGCGGCTGCGCGCGGCCACGAAGATGCACCTTTTTGTCGCACCGATGTTTCCGATGAGATGACCGCGCGCGAGATTTCAGAAGCCCAGCGCCGCGCGCGCCAATGGCTCAGCGAGGGAAACAGCCGCGCCGCTTAAGCCTTTCGCGAACCGTCTTTTCTGAAGGGCGTTCGCGCATCCAGAAAGTTCTGATCGGCTGCGACACCTTCGCGTTCGCGATCAAGATAATCGGCAACGGCGCTGCGAAAGCCCGGATCAGCGATCCAGTGGGCAGACCACGTCTTCACCGGCTCATAGCCACGCGCCAGTTTGTGCCCGCCTTGGGCGCCCGCTTCCACCCGCTCAAGGCCAAGCTCGATCGCCAGGTCTATCGCCTGATAATAACACAGCTCGAAATGCAAAAACCGGACATCTCGCGTGCAGCCCCAATAGCGGCCATAAAGCGCATCTGATCCAATGAAATTGAGCGCGCCCGCGATCGGCTGATCATCATCGAATGCAAGGATGAGCACCAGCCGGTCTCCCATTCGTTCACCCAGCAGCGTGAAAGCCTCGCGCGTCAGATAGGGCGTGCCCCATTTGCGCGCGCCGGTATCCTGATAAAAAATCCAGAAGGCATCCCAATGTTCGGGTCGGATATCATCGCCCGACAGCTTCTCGATCCTGAGACCTGCTTGCGCCGCCTCGCGTTCCTTACGCAGGTTCTTGCGTTTGCGCGAAGCAAGATCATCGAGGAAGTTCTGAAACGTCGCATAATCGCGGTTGAACCAGTGAAATTGCAGGTCAGACCGCATCAGCCAATCGCCAGCCTTGAACATTTCGAGCTGATCAGGCTCGATGAAGGTCGCATGGGCGGATGAGAGTTTGCTCTGCAAACACACTGCTTCGGCCCCTTTCAACAAGTGCGGGCCAAACGAGGGATCGGACAAGAGCAGGCGCGGGCCATTGGCGGGGGTGAAGGGGGCAGCGATCTGGAGCTTGGGATAGTAGCGCCCGCCAGCGCGATGATACGCATCGCCCCAGCTGTGATCGAATACATATTCGCCCTGGCTGTGGCCCTTGGCATAGCTGGGCATTGCGGCAAGCAGACGGCCCGCGTCATCCTCGATCACGATCGGCACCGGGTCCCATCCTGTGCCCTCTCCGACGCTGCCCGAATCCTCAAGCGCGGTGAGGAATTCATGGCTGACAAATGGGTTGCGATTGCCGCCCAGAGCGTTCCAAGCGTCGGCATCAAAGCTGCCGACACCGGGCGCGAGTTTGACGTTCAGTTCGCGGGGGGCAGGATCGTCTTCGCTCACGTCAGCGCATCGCCTTCCGCTATCAGCGCATCCGCAAGAGATGAGGCGGTCTGCGCTTCGGTTTTCGTGCGGATGGTCCAGGTCAACAGCGCCCCTCCCGACGCACGCCATGCAGCGGCCTCGGGGCAAGCGAGATCGCGGCGATCTAGTGCAAGAAAGCCGGGCCGGGCCCGCTCGATAATGTTCGGATCATGCCACACATATTCAAAACCATTGGGAAGGCTATCGGTGCCCACCAGTCCGCGACAAAACTGCGGCGCGTTGGCCGCAAACCATTCGGGCGCGCGCGGATCAAAGCTCATGATCGCGGCGGGCCCAGAATAGTCGGCCAGCAGGCGTGCAACATAAAGGCAGGTCCGCTCGACATCATAGCCGGGCTTTGACTTGATCTCGATCAGCAGCGGCACGCGTCCTGCCACGAGGTCGAGGAACCGTGCCAACCGGATCGGGTGCTGATCGGTTCCAAGCATGCGAAGTTTTTCGAGATTGTCTGCGTCGAGCGCTTCGGTTGCCTCAACCCGGCCGGTCAAGCGCTCCAGCGACCAGTCATGAAATACCATCGGATGTTCATCCAGGCTGCGCTGGACATCGCATTCAATCCCCAACCCGCGCGCAATGGCTGCCTCAGCCGCCGCGCACGAATTTTCGGGCATGTCAGGTGCGTGCAGGCCGCGATGCGCATAGGTGGTATCGGTCAGCCAAGACGGGGCAGCGCGAGCGCCGTCCATTTTCCTAGGCGTCTGTGATCTTGATGACGGCATCAACCTCCACCGCTGCGCCCAGCGGCAAAGCTGGCACACCCACAGCAGCGCGCGCATGGCGCCCGGCTTCGCCAAACACCTCGAACATCAAATCGGATGCGCCATTGGCGACTTTGGGCTGATCGGTGAAATCAGGCGTTGAATTGACGAAAGCCCCCAGCTTCACCACGCGCTCGACCCGCTCCAGCAGCCCTGCCGCTTTGAGCTGGGCAAGGATCATAAGGCCGCATGCCCGCGCTGCTTCCTGGCCGGCAGACAGGTTCACCCCATCACCCAGCCGGCCGGTCTTGAGAACGCCGTCGATAAAGGGGAGCTGGCCGGAAACATGCGCAAAGCCGCCCTCTTCTACGAGGGGCACATAGCTCGCGACCGGTGCGGCGGCTTGCGGCAACACAATGCCCAGCTCGTCCAGACGTTTTTCAATACTCACGCAGGTTCCCTTTCCATTCGTTCCAGCAGCCACGGCAAGGCATCGGCCCAAGTATCGATCCGGGCATCCGCGTGGCCATCGCGCTTGGCGCAGGTGATTTCGCTGGCAACCATCGGCTCGCCGCACATATGCAAGCGCACCACACTTGGGGCCACTTCCATGACCGATTTATGGTGTTGCGCCAGATCATCGATGAAAAAGGCCTGCCGCTGTTCCCCGTGTTCTTCGAGGATTGCCCTAAGCGCCGGGCCTTTCGGGCCTTGATTGGTGTAGACGGGCGCCGTAATGCCAACGCTTTCAAGCTGGTCAACGCGCGCCTCGCGGCGTTCATCGACAAGGTTGGTCAGCACAACCACATCGGCATGTTCCCCCAGAGCATTGATCGCCTCGACAGCGCCCGCAATCGGCTTTTGGCGGTCCATCTGCGTATCGAAAAAACCGCCGAGCATCTTCCATATTTCGGCAGGCTCAAGCAGTTCGCCAGATTTCTGCCAACGCAAGGCTTCGGTGAAATTGTGCCCTGCAAGGTTGAAATCGACGCCCTGGCTGGTCTCAAGCCAAACCTTGAACGGCGCGACCATGTGCAAGAGCACTTCGTCGCAATCACTGATGATGAGGGGTCGGCTCATTCGGGCTGGCTCCTGGAAAAAAGATGGTTTCGCGCCGCGATAAGCTCTTCAGGCGTGACTGCAAGCGCTTCTGCGGCTCTGATCAGATCGGGTTCGTGGTTGGCGAGAAAATCAAGCGCTGAGCCCATTACATGGGGATCGCCCAGCCCTGACCGCAAGGCGTCCGGATCGAGCCCGGTAAGATCAAGATAGCGTGCAGCCCTGTCACCATCCTCGAGGATCCAACCCAATGCCGCGAGCGCCAGTGTCACAGCGCGAGTTGTAAGGTCATCGCTTCCGGCTGGGTTTTGCTGCATTGTCGCTATCTTTCTGGTAGGCTAAATTAAATGGATTTGGGCCACAGGGCCAGGAACGGGGCATTGAGTGACCAAACGCATCATGGTCGTGGAAGATAACGACCTTAACCGCAAATTGTTCTGCGATGTGCTCAAAGCCAATGGGTTCGAGGCGCTACCGGTGGCGGACGGAGAGCTTGTTCTGGACACTGCGCGGCGGCATCAGCCAGACTTGATTATCATGGATATTCAATTGCCCGGCGTTTCTGGGATGGACTTGATCGAGGCAACGAAGAAAGACGCGCGGCTGGCGGCGATCCCAGTGCTGGCCGTTACCGCATTCGCCGCCAAGGGCGATGAGGAACGGATTAGGGCTGCCGGGGCGGCTGGCTATCTTGCCAAGCCGGTTTCAATCACACCGTTCATGAGCGCGGTCAAACAATTGCTTCCGGGATCCGATACCGCCTGAAACTCAAGAGACATTAAGAGGCAATCCCCGCCGTCGTTTCAAGCAGATACGTTGCCATAGTAATCGCCAAACCGCCGAGAAAGGCACGGTAGGCGATTGATAGATTGCGGTATTTACGCTCGTGCAGGATCCGGCCGTTCTGATGCACGTCTCTGAGCATCATTCGCAAGACAGCTTCATCATCGTGAAACTTGTCGATCAGCGAGGCTTGCCACGCATCTTCATCAAGTTGGGCAAAGGTCCCGAAGAACAGCGCATTCGCTGTTTCATCATCGGGACGCGCGCCCTGCGTGCTTGGCAAGACTGCAAGAACGGCGAAAAAGGATGAGGCAAAAGCGGTCAGGCTCAGGCTTAGCATCGACCATGTCAGAGCGGTCCCGATCAGCTTGGTCACCGCCAGCGAGAAGACTACAAATGTTGTCCCGATCAAGATCGAGGCTTTCTGGTCTGCCATCTGTGACAAGGTCAGCGTGTTCACCTGGATTGTGCGGGCAAGATAGATCGCATTAGCGGAGAAAACCCGCGGCTGTGGCGCCGCGTCTTTCTCGTCTAGGACAGGCTTGTCTGCCGTCTTCGCTTCTTGTTGTGGCATCTGTTCCCCAAGCGCATTCTTCATGAGCCCACTCCCCCGCCTCGCATTGATCATCTTTCAAATCGGCTACAGTTGCCCTATTGCCGCGATCGACATCGTGCGATCGTGCCACAGGCTTGACAAGTTTGGTAGCCCGCCGCTTTTTTCGCACCTGTTGCGTAGCTATCTTGGGTCCACCTGTTTCAGCCCCCGTTTACGAAAGATCCTTCCACCATGACCGAAGCCGAAGTTGACGAGCGCATCCGTACACTGATCGAGCCCTTCAACAAAAAGGGCGTGACGATCGAACCCGCGACAACCTTTGCGAACGATCTCGAATTTGACAGCCTGACAGTGATGGATTTCGTCGCCGAGATCGAAGACGAATTCGACATCATCATCAGCATGAACCAGCAGGCCGAGATCGAAAATTATGGCCAACTTGTCACTGCGGTGCACAAACTGCAGGATAGCTGATAGAAAGCCCGACATGACCGACACTGCAATTGCAAACCCGCCCGCCGACACCGAAACTGAGGCGACCGATCTTTTTTCCAAGTTTGACGGGATCATCCAGACCCGCGAGACCCTGCTCGCGACGGGTGTGGAAGACCCTTACAATCTGGTGATGGAAAAGGTGCTCTCTCCCACCCGCGCAATTTGCAACGGCCGCGATACGATCCTGCTTGGCACTTACAACTACATGGGGATGACATTCGATCCCGATGTGCTGGATGCCGGCAAGGAGGCTCTTGAGAAGTACGGTTCAGGCACAACCGGCAGCCGGGTTCTCAACGGGACCTACCAGGGCCACAAGGAGTGCGAAGACGCGCTCAAGGAATTTTATGCCATGGATCATGCCATGGTGTTTTCGACCGGCTATCAGGCCAATCTCGGCATCATCTCGACCATCGCGGGCAAGGGCGATTACATCATCCTTGATATCGATAGCCATGCATCGATCTATGATGGCTGCGCGATGGGCAAGGCCGAAGTTGTGCCCTTCAAGCACAACGATATCGAAGCGATGGAGAAACGCTTGCGGCGTTTGCCCGAAGATGCGGGCAAGTTGGTCGTGCTCGAAGGCGTCTATTCGATGCTTGGCGATGTTGCACCGCTCAAGGAGATGGTGGCGATTGCCAAGAAATACGGTGCAATGGTGCTTGTCGATGAAGCGCATTCGATGGGTTTCATCGGTGAAAACGGCCGCGGCGTGAGCGAGGAAGCGGGCATTATCGATGATGTCGATTTCATCATCGGAACCTTCTCCAAAAGTGTCGGCACAGTGGGCGGCTTCTGTGTTTCGAACCACCCGAAATTCGACATCTTGCGCCTCGTATGCCGGCCCTATGTCTTCACCGCCAGCCTGCCGCCCAGCGTTGTCGCCACCGCGGCAACATCGATCCGCAAGCTGCAACACGGCGCCAACAAGCGCGCGCATCTGTGGGAAAATTCGAAAACGCTGCACAAGGGGCTGCTTGATCTCGGGTTCGAGCTTGGCACCAGCGAACCACAAAGCGCGATTGTTGCCGTGATCATGCCCGATCTGCAGCGCGGCGCGATGATGTGGGAAGCGCTGTTGAAAGAAGGCATCTATGTCAACCTTGCAAGGCCGCCTGCAACACCGGCGGGGATGACGCTGCTGCGCTGCTCGCTATGCGCCGAGCATTCTGCCGAGGAAGTCCAGACGATTCTCGAGATGTTCGGAAATGCGGGCAAAAAGGTGGGCATCATCTAGGGCGCGAACTGGCTGGCGGGCAGTTGCGCGCCAGCCCGTTTGATTGCCTGAGCCATCACCAGGGTGCGAAAGCGCTGTATCACCAGATTGGCTAAACCGGTTGATAATGATAACCGGACCGCAGTGCGCTCGAAACAGCCGCCACCGCCAAAACGAGAGCGGGGCGCCAGGGCACGTGAATCGCGGGGACTTGTTTTCAGGCCATAGGCCGCGTCATGCGTGACGGAGCTGTTTCCATCACGGCATCGCTTCAAGCGCGGGAACATTAGCGCAAGGCCCTTGCGCCTCGTCACCTTCACGCCCGCCGATCTGCGTCAGCACCACAACACCGCCAACGATCAGCAGCACGAAAGCGGTTGTCACCAGTCCGAGATATTTGTCGATAAACACTTTGATCGGCGCACCGAACACGCGGAACAGCACGCCTACGGTGAAGAAAATCATCCCCCGGCCCACCAGGCTCGCGAAAATGAAGGTCACGAGGCTCATCCCCACAAAGCCCGCGCTGATGGTCAACAGCTTGAAGGGCACAGGCGTGGAGCCTGCGATGATAATCGCTTCCCAGTCATATTCCTTGAGATAGCATGCAGCTGTCGGAAAACTTTCCGCAAGGCCGATAGCGCCGAGCAGCCATGCGCCAACGCTTTCAAACAAAGCCGCGCCGATAAAATAGCCAAGCAAGCCGCCGCCCACCGAGGAAAAAGTCGCGATTATCCCGAAACGTAGCGCCTTTTTCGGCTCTGCCAGACACATCAGGCCCAATAGCGGGTGCGGCGGGATCGGAAAGAAGCTTGCCTCGATAAAGCAGAAAAAGGCCAGCCACCATTGCGCATAGGGATGCGCAGCCTTGGCCATCGTCCATTCATAAAGATTGCGCAGCCAAACCAATGGGGCGGCCCTCCCTTGGCCGTGTATCTTGCGGCGGCCATATGGCGCCAACCCTAACGCCGTAAGCCAGCCGAATTGACAGCGCAAGAGCAACAAAAATTAACCTATCTGGCACTTTTATATTGACATCGTAACGCTATTTGGGTACAAGCAGGCAACATCGAAAAAGTGCGAGTCGCAACACGCAAGCGGCAAGCTCTCATAGCGGCGGCCC
>JGI12109J20283_10690665_pt1 | contig 12714 bp, 11 predicted proteins | sample ElkSlonscriptome_12_FD_20283 | JGI IMG/M metagenome (IMG submission 20283) | reverse complement strand
GACAACCTGGGCGCGATTCTTGCGGTCGCAGATTACATCGCGCGCAGCGACCTGGCCGAGGGACTGGAGCCACCCAGCGTCGACGAGATCCTCGAAGCAATGATCAAGGCGCACGAGATCCAGGGCGTGCTGGCGCTGAAGAATTCCTTCAATCGCGTCGGCCTCGATCACGTGCTGCTGGTTCGGGTGGCTTCGACCGCGGTGGTGACCCGGATGCTCGGCGGCTCGCGCAACGACGTGGTCAACGCGGTCAGCCAGGCGTGGATCGACGGCGGGGCGCTTCGGACCTATCGACACGCACCCAATACCGGCCCGCGCAAGAGCTGGGCTGCCGGCGATGCTTGTCGACGAGCGGTGCAGCTCGCGCTGCTGACCTTGAAAGGGGAAATCGGCTATCCGTCTGCATTGACGGCCAAGGGCTGGGGCTTCCAGGACGTGCTGTTCAAGGGCCAGGAGCTGGTCCTCGAGCGCGCGTTGGACGCTTACGTGATGGAGAACGTGCTGTTCAAGATTTCGTTCCCGGCCGAGTTCCACGCTCAGACTGCCGTGGAATGCGCGATGGAGCTGCATCCGATCGTGCGCGACCGGATCGACGAAATCGAGCGTATCGAGATCGAGACGCAGGAAGCGGGGTGTCGGATCATCGACAAGACCGGGCCGCTGGACAACTATGCCGACCGCGATCACTGCATTCAGTACATGGTGGCCTATCCGCTGATCTTCGGAGAGTTGACCGCCGAATCCTATTCGGACGACGCGGCGGCCGATCCACGAATCGACTCGCTGCGCGACAAGATGAACGTGACCGAGAATCCGCGTTTCACCGAGGAATATTTTGACGCCGACAAGCGAGCGATCGGAAACTCGGTACAGGTGTTTTTCACCGACGGCAGCGCGACCGATGCGGTCAGCATCGACTACCCGGTGGGCCATCGGCGACGTCGTGAAGAAGGGATCCCGCTGCTCGAGGACAAGTTCGAACGCGCGGTCCGCGGTGCCTTCGGTGCGCGCCAGGCCGATGCGATCATCGAGACGATGGCGTCGAAATCAGACCTGCGCGAGATGGCGGTGCATGACTTCAGCGGCCTGTGGGCGCTTTGACCGAGTACGCCGCGCTGAGCGACGTGATGCCAACGTAGTGAGGTTCAGTCCTTGTGGGCGTCGGCCATACGCTGGTCGACCAGATCGAGGCCGTAGCCGACCACGGGAAGGTTTCGATACAGGCCGCTGGCGGCGTCCCAGAAGTCCTGGTGCAGCAGCACCCGGCCATCGGTGTCGAAGCGTAGATGCGTCATCCCGATCGACTCGGATTCGATGACGCGGCCCATCGAGCTGGTGCTGAAGGTCATGGTCCAACGCACGAAAACATCCGATCCGTCGCGCATCACGCTGTCGATCTGCACGCTGCTGCGATCCAGGCTCTCGCCGGTCTTTTTCATGTATCCAGCAAGCGCCTCGCGGGTTTCGAAGGTAGCCAGCGTGTCGTTGAAATACAGCGTTTCGGCATACAGATCGCGTACCCGATCGCCCACGGCATCGTCGGTCAGGTCGCTGTAAACGGTCTCGAAGCGCTCGATCCCCGCGTCAATGGCTTCGTCGCTGCCGGGCAGGCGATCGAGCGCCGACTGATACGCCTCGACGTATGGTTTCGGCACTGCAGGCCGAGTGATCAGCCACGCCGTGATGAGCGCGAGAACGACGATAATGATGAGAACGGTTTTAATCATCAAAGCAGTGTCGGTTCGCCACGTCAACTCTCGGTGAAATACGGATCATGTACAGCGTAGCTGAATGATACGAGCATCGATCGGTTTACAACGATTTTCACGGGTGATTCACCGTCCGCGGCAATGATCCGCAGGCTCGCCCGGGAATGGAAACAAGGAAAGGGATGTGAAAGCGCTACGATCGCTGATCGCCTGGATCGACACCGACCAGAATGTTGTAAAAGACGATCATGCTTCCGGACTCGACTGGATGCGCGTGGTGCCGTTCATCGCGCTGCACTTCGCTTGTCTCGCGGTCCTTTGGGTCGGCATATCCTGGATCGCCGTGGCCGCCTGCCTGTTCAGCTACGCACTGCGAATGTTCGCCATCACCGCCTTCTATCACCGCTACTTTGCGCATCGCGCGTTTCGTGCTTCCCGGTCGGTGCAGTTCGTGTTCGCGTTGATCGGAGCCAGTGCGACGCAGCGCGGGCCGCTCTGGTGGGCGGCGCATCACCGGATTCACCACAAGCGCGCGGATCGCGACGGCGATCCGCACTCACCCAACGACGGGTTGCTCTGGAGTCACATGGGGTGGTTTCTGGGCCGTCGGCACTTCGGAACCGCCTGGGAGCAGATTCCGGATCTGGCCAAGTTTCCCGAACTGCGCTGGCTCGATCGGTTCGACGTGGTGGTGCCGGTGATCTACGCCGCGCTATTCTTTGGGCTGGGCGTCCTGCTGCAGCGCTGGGCGCCGGCTCTGGAGACGTCGGGTGCGCAGATGCTGGTATGGGGCTATTTCATCTCGACGGTCGTCCTCATCCACGCCACGCTGACGATCAACTCATTGGCGCATCGCTTCGGAACGCGGCGATTCGACACCCGCGATCAGTCCCGGAACAACCCTTGGCTGGCGTTGTTGACGCTCGGCGAGGGCTGGCACAACAACCATCACGCCTATCCGGGCTCTGCCCGCCAGGGGTTCTACTGGTGGGAGATCGACATCAGCTACGCGCTGTTGCGGGTACTGGCGACGTTCGGGGTGGTGCGCGACCTGAAATCGGTACCGGAAGGCTTGCTGGAGGCGCGCAGGGTGCGCAACTGATGCGCATTGCGGTCGTCGGTGGGGGCGTGGCCGGCCTGTATTCCGCCTGGCACCTGGCGCAACAACATGATGTGGTCTTGCTCGAGCGAGACGACCGGGTCGGCGGGCACACCGATACTCATGAGATCCGGTTGCCAGGTCGGTCCGAGCCGGTTGCCGTCGACACCGGTTTCATCGTTTTCAATCCGCCGAATTATCCGTTGTTCAGCGCATGGTTGACCGAACTCGGGGTACAGAGCCGAGTCAGTGATATGAGCTTCGGCATCAGCTGCGGTGCGACCGGTCTCGAATACAACGCCACGGATCTGAACGGCCTGTTCTGTCAGCGCCGCAACCTGTTCCGACCGGAATTCCTCGGTATGGTGCGCGACATTCTCCGGTTCTATCGGCGGTCCGAGAGCCTGCTGGCGCAGCTCGATGAAACGACGACACTCGGCCAGTGGTTGGCCGGGTCGAATTTCGGAGCCGCTTTCGGTCGTGACCACCTGGTTCCCATGGCGGCCGCGCTCTGGTCTTCTCCTGGCAAGAGAATCCTCGATTTTCCAATGAAATACATGCTGGAGTTCATGCAGAATCACAGCATGCTGCAGGCCGCCCGGCGACCCGAATGGCGCACCGTCAAAGGCGGCTCCCGTCGATACGTGGAGGCGGCGCTGGCCCGGTTCGAAGGCCGGGTCTCGCTGGGCTCGGCGGTCCGGCGCGTTGTGCGAACCGCGGCGGGCGTGACGGTCGAAACCGACAGCGAGCGGCTCGACGTGGACCAGGTGGTGCTCGCCTGCCATGCCGACCAGGCGCTTGCCGTGCTCGATCGCCCGTCCGCGTCGGAGAGCAGGGTGCTGGGTGCCATCACCTACCAGGACAATGACATGCTGCTGCATACCGACGCGAGCCGGATGCCGCGGAATCGGCGCGCCTGGGCGAGCTGGAACGTACGTCGCGATCCCGATGCCCCGGAACGGGCGGGGATTTCCTACTGGATGAATCGACTCCAGGGACTGGCCGAGACCGAGCCGCTGATCGTATCGCTGAACCAGACCGAGTCCGTCGATCCCGACCGCGTGCTGGTCCGTCGTGCGTATCGTCATCCGGTCTACACGGCCGAAGCGCGAGCGGCGCAGCTGGAGCTCGATTCGATCAGCGGCAGCGATCGAATCTGGTACTGCGGTGCCTGTTGGGGATGGGGTTTCCACGAGGACGCGGTCCGGTCCGCCCGACAGGTGGTCGACGGACTTCAGCAGGAGCGTCTGAGTGATGCCGCCTGATTGTCTGGCGGTCGGCAGAGTCTGGCACCGTCGCAGCGGGCCGCGTCGCCACGCTTTCGGCTATCGCCTGGCGATGACCTTGCTCGATGCCGACGCGCTTCAACCGCTGTTCGATCGCGTTCGGAACTGGTCGTACGAGCGCATCAACCTGGTGAGTTTCCGGCGTAGCGACTATCTCGAACCGCACTCGATGAGCGTAGGCGACGCCGTGCGGCAGCGGGTGTCCGACGCGCTCGATTTTCGTCCGAAGGGACGGGTTCGGATGCTGACCCATCTCCGCCAATGGGGACTGTGCTTCAATCCGGTGACGTTTTATTTCTGCGAAGGACGCGGTGGCGAGCTGGAGGCGATCGTCGCCGAGGTGCACAACACCCCGTGGAATGAGCGCCATCCCTACGTGCTGGATGCGCGCAATCAGTGCGGGCCGGAATATCGCTTTGCGTTCGACAAGCAATTCCACGTCTCGCCGTTTCTGCCGATGGAGATGGCGTATTGCTGGCGCTTTGGCTACCATGCCGATCGTATCGATGTTCACATGCAGGTGATGACCGGGGAGACAGAATCGCTCGCTGTCGGCATGAAGCTCGTACTTCAGCCCTTATCCAACCAAGCGATGACACGCATGCCGTGGCGGTTTCCGTTGATGACCGCTCGCGTGCTTTTCGGCATTTACTGGCAGGCGCTCCAGCTCTGGCTGAAGCGCACGCCTTTTCACGATCACCCGGACGGCGACTCGGATCGCTCCAGACACCCGGATCAGACGATTTAAGACTCATGAGCCAGGACAACGCCAGCACGATAGACGGTTCCGGTGCAGCGATCGGGTGGTTCGATCGGCGCTGCCGGTCGGCCGTTCTGGGTCGTTTCGAGCGCTTGGAAGGCGGGCAGTTGACGATCGCTGATCCCGACGGCGAATGGTCGATCGGCAGGCCGGGGTCGCTCGATGCCAGCCTGACCGTGCACGCAGGCAGCTTCTGGCGGATGTTGGCGACCGGCGGCAGCGTCGGCGCCGGCGAGGCCTATATCGCCGGCTTGTGGGATGCCGTTGACCTGGTCGGCGTCGTCCGCCTGCTCGCCGCGAATCGGCGGACAATGGATCGAATGGAAGAGGGCGGCGCCCGGCTTTACGGATGGATGCTGCGCGCGGCACATCGCCTTGCACGAAATACGCTAGGCGGTTCCCGACGCAACATTGCGGCGCATTACGACCTGGGCAACGGCTTTTTCGAGTCCTGGCTCGATCCGCGCATGCAGTATTCTTCGGCGCTGTTCACCGCAGACGACCAGACGCTGGCGGCGGCGCAGGAGGAGAAGTTGTTGCGGATTGCGGACCGGCTGGAGCTGACCCAGGACGATCACCTGCTGGAAATCGGCACCGGCTGGGGCGGTCTTGCGGTGTTCATGGCCGAGCGTTTCGGCTGTCGTGTGACCACGACCACGATCTCGGAGCAGCAGTATCGCTATGCGCTCTCTGCCGTGGACGATGCCGGCGTCGCGGATCGGGTGACCGTGCTGAAGCGGGACTACCGCGAACTGGAGGGTCAATACGACAAGGTCGTGTCGGTGGAGATGATCGAAGCCGTCGGCGCGGACTTTCTCGATCGCTATCTAGCGACCATCCGAGACCGACTGCGGCCCGACGGGCTGGCGTTGATCCAGGCGATCACAATCGAGGACTATCGCTATGCCACGGCGCTCAGGAGCGTCGATTACATCAAGCGATACATTTTTCCGGGCAGCTTTATACCGAGCGTCAGCGCCATCACCTCCTCGATGGCGCGCAGCACGGACCTGGCGCTGATCGAGTTGTTCGATTTCGGCGAAAGCTATGCGCGTACTCTCCGCTGCTGGCGGGAGCGCTTCGAGGCGGCCTGGCAGGACATTCGTTCGAGCACTTTCGACGAGGCGTTCCTGCGTCGCTGGCGGTTCTATCTGGCCTATTGCGAGGGCGGGTTTCGAGAGCGCGCGATCAGCGACGTGCACCTGCTGTTCGCAGCGCCGGGGTACCGGAAGTGACGAATCGGAACTTCTGGATCAATCAGGCGTTCTTTCAGGCCAGTTGGCCGGCGTGCGTGATCGGTGCGGCCAACGGCTTGCTGTGGCCGGCGTTTTTGGTGGTCGGTGCCTTCGCTGCGTGGCAGCTGACGTCCGGTCGCGCGCATCCGAACGACCTGCGCACCGTCGCTCTGTTCGTGATCATGGGACTGGTTGTCGATACGCTCTGGGTCCGGACCGGCGTCGTCGACTACGCGACCGCGTGGCCGGCGCCCGGATTCATTCCGGCCTGGCTGCTCTTGCTGTGGGTCGCGCTTGCCCTCGGCGTCAATCACTCGCTCGGCATCTTTCGCCGTCGCTGGCGGGCGTTCGTTCTGCTCGCGACCGTCGGTTCGCCGATGTCGTATACAGCGGCTGCTGCATTCGGGGCGGTCACCTGGACGGCACCGACCTGGGTGGTGCTTCTGTGCATCGGTCCGGTCTGGGCGCTGCTGGTCGGACTGGCGTTCCGCTACATCGGACGTATCGAGTCACGGCGCAGCGGCACCGACAACGGCCTGGAGGTTGCTCGAGGATGAATCCGATTGCACTGGCGGAACGCGGGCGGGTGCCCGACTGGATGATCCGGATGGCGATCCGCCGATTGCTGCGCAAGCGACTGAGCGACGAGGCCGCCGACGATCCGGAAACGCGATCCGGTCGCTTCGCCGATCAGATCGAGGAGCTGCGCAAATCCCGGATTGCGATCGAGACCGATGCCGCCAACCAGCAACACTACGAGGTGCCGGCATCGTTTTACCGCGAAGTGCTCGGTCGCCACCTGAAATATTCGTCGGGGCTGTGGTCGCCGGGCATCGAAACGCTGGACGATGCCGAAGCCGCCATGCTGGCGCTGACCTGCGAGCGTGCCGGCCTGGCCGACGGTCAGCAGATTCTCGAGCTGGGTTGCGGCTGGGGTTCGTTGACCCTGTGGATGGCCCGTCACTACCCGGCATCCCGGATCACGGCAATATCCAATTCGGCCTCGCAGCGAGAGTGGATCCTGTCGCAGGCCGAGCAGCGCGGGCTGCATAACGTCGAGGTGCTGACCCGCGACGTCAACGAGCTTGCGCTGGACAGCCGGTTCGATCGCGTTGTGTCGGTGGAGATGTTCGAGCACGTTCGTAACTACCGCGAACTGATGCGCAATATATCCGCTTGGCTGAAGCCGGAAGGCCGATTGTTCGTGCATATCTTCTGCAACCGCACGCTGATGTACCCGTTCGAGACCGAAGGCGACGGAAACTGGATGGGGCGGCACTTCTTCACCGGCGGCTTGATGCCTGCAGCCGATACGCTGCTGTGGTTTCAGGACGACCTGGTGATCGATCGGCGCTGGCTGGTCGACGGGCGGCACTACGCGCGCACCTCGCGAGCCTGGCTGGACAATCTGGATGCCCGGCTTGACGCCGTGCGAGACGCGCTGGCGGATCAGCCGAACGAGCAGGTCCAGCGCTGGCGCATGTTCTTCATGGCCTGCGAAGAGCTGTTCGCATTCGCCGGCGGCTCGGAGTGGATGGTCGCGCACTACCGCTTTGCACGCCGCTCATGAAGGCGCTCAACCGATTCTGGCGCGGCAGCATCAAGACCAAGCTGATCCGCGTATTCCTGCTGCAGATCATGGCCATTTCGGTCGCTACCGTGCTCGGCGTTTACGGCGCCGCGATCGTGGTCGAAAAGGTACTGGTTCGCGAAGCGCTGAACGGTGAGGCGGAGCATTTCTGGGAACGCTACGACCGGGATTCCGGTTTTCCGCTGCCCGATACCAACAACCTGACCGGCTACCTGGCCGGCGGCGACACGGCCGCTCGCCCGCCGGAATGGCTGCAGGGCCTGGAACCCGGCTTCGCGCGACACCACGGGCCGAGCGATCGCAATCCGGTGGTGCATGTTTCCGAGCACGACGGCAAACGCCTGATTCTCGTGTTCGACGAGATGCAGGTATCGAGCCTGGCGTTCTATTTCGGCATCGCACCGCTGACCGCAGTCCTGCTGTTGATCTACGTCCTGACCTGGGTCGCCTACCTGCTGTCGCGTCGCGCGGTATCGACCGTGGTTCAGCTAGCCGATGCGGTTCGAAGCTTCGACTTTCAGGAAGGCAACTCCAACGCTTTCCGGCTGGAAGGCTTTGGCGAAACCTCCGACCCCGAGGTGCTGGCGTTGATGAACGCGCTGGAGCAGTTCAGCAATCGCCTGCAGCGCTTCATCACGCGTGAGCGCAACTTCACACGCAACGCATCTCACGAGCTGCGCACGCCGCTGGCGGTGCTGAAGGGCAATCTGGACCTGTTGCGGAAATTCCCGGATCTACCGAAGCGCGACGAGGTCTTGCAACGAATGTCGCGCACGGTCGCCGACATGGAAGCGCTGGTCGAAACGCTGCTGATCATGGCGCGCGAGTCCGAGTCCAAGCTCGAATGGTCCTCCGTCGTTCTCAACGACCTGGTCGCCGAGCAGGTCGATCAGGTCCGGCGGGCGATGGCCAAGGAGGGGGTCGAAGTGACGATGACGGCCGACTGCCTGCTCGAAACCCAGGCGCCGGAGCGCGTTCTGGGGATGATCTTCCACAACCTGCTGCGCAACGCGATCACGTTTACCGACGCCGGCGAGGTCAGCGTCCATATCGACCCGCACTCGGTGATCATTCGCGACACAGGATGCGGAATGAGCGAAACCGATCTGGAACGGGTCTTCGAGCCGTTCTACCGTGCCCACGACCGCTCCAACGAGGGATACGGGCTCGGGCTTGCGATCGTCAGTCGCCTGTGTCGTCGATTCGGCTGGCCGCTTGAAGTCGACAGCGAGCTCGGCGCGGGAACGGTATTCCGCGTCAACTTCCCCAAGGCGAGCAATGTCCACTTCAGCCGGCGGGCAAGCATCCAGTCGCAGAGTTGAGGGGCAGTGCCATCCGCGGTAATCGACCTCGACACGACAAAAAACGCCCGGCGAAGACCGGGCGTTTTCGTTGAGCTTTGCCGACGCGACTTGCGCCCGGCGGTGATTCTCAGGCGTCGTCCGGATGGGCGAGCTTGAAACCCATCCCCTGCACGGTGTGCAGCAGCTTGGTTTCGAACGGGCGATCGATTCCTTTTCGCAGGTTGTACATGTGGCTCCGCAGGGTGTCGGAATCGGGCAACAGGTCGCCCCACAGCTCGTTCTCGATCTGCTCGCGGCTGACCAGGCGTGGCGATTCCCGCATCAGGATGCGCAGGATCCGGATCGACGTCGGCGACAGGTTCAGGCGCTGCCCCTCTCGCTCGACGCGCATCGTGCGCGGATCGAACACCAGGTCGCCGACCCGGATGGCGCCGTCGGACACCTCGCCACGGGCGCGGCGAAGCAGGGCGTTGATGCGAGCCGACAGCTCCTCCATTTCGAACGGCTTGACCATGTAATCATCGGCGCCGGCGGAAAAGCCCTCGACCTTGTCGTCGAGCTGTCCGCGAGCGGTCAGCATCAGGATGGGCGTCGAGTCGCCGCGATCGCGCATTTTTTTGCAGACCTTCATGCCGTCGACCTTGGGCATCATCAGATCGAGGATCATCACGTCGTAGACATTGTCTTCGAGCAGGTTCAGCGCGATCGACCCATCGGCGGCGTAATCCATCGCGTAGCCGCAGCCTTCGAGATAGGCGCCAATGGTTGCGGCGAGGTCGTCGTGGTCTTCGACGAGCAGGATCGTCGCATTCGGTGATTCGTCGGACATGGTTGCCATCTCCTTACAGATTTCGGCGTGATTCACAATTGTGAACGAAGTTTACGGCGCCCCCGTGATCGCCGAATCAACAGCAGTCCATGTCGCTTTGCTTCAGTTGTTGCGCACCAGAATTCGTTCTCCCAGCCAGCGCAGGCCGTCGGTATCGCCCGACAGCGAGTCGAGCGCTTTCCAGGCCCTGCCGGTGAGTCGATCGGCCTCGGCGCGGGCGGCCTCGGTTCCGACCATGGCCGGCCAGGTGGCCTTGTTCCGTTCGGCGTCGGAGCCGGCCGGTTTGCCGATCTGGGCGGTGTCGCCCTCGATATCGAGCAGGTCGTCGACGATCTGGAACGCCACGCCGACCGAATCGGCGTAGTCGGACAGCGCGCCGACGTTGAGATCGTCGCCGCGATCGAGCCAACTCGCCGGAAGCAGAACCGCCGCCCGGATCAGCGCGCCGGTCTTTTTGCTGAACATGGCCTTCAGCGCCTCGGCCGTGGGCCGCGTCGACTCGAACGCCAGGTCCATGGCCTGACCGCCGATCATGCCGCGCGATCCGGACGCCTCGGCCAACAGCAGCGAGGCCGACGGCGGTGCGCCGGCGCGGGCCAGCGCTTCGAACGCCAGCGTCTGCAGCGCGTCGCCGGCCAGGATGGCGGTCGCTTCGTCGAACGCGCGGTGGACCGCCGGCTTGCCGCGACGCAGGTCATCGTCGTCCATCGCCGGCAGATCGTCGTGAACCAGCGAATAGCAGTGAATCAGTTCGACCGATGCGGCCATCGAGTCGACGCGCTGGTGCGGGATTCCCAGCGCTTCGGCGGACGCATAGCAAAGCAGCGGCCGGATTCGCTTGCCGCCGTTGAATACCGGGTAGCGGAGCGCCTGGTGAAGGCGCTCGGGCGGACTGTCGGGCGCCGGCAGCAGCCGGTCCAGCGTGGATTCGACTCGCTGAACCAGTTCATCGACGCGATCGCGGAACGACATGGGCGGTATCTCGATTCAGCGGACCTGTCATTCTAGGTAAAGGAAGATTCTTTCGGGTCGCTGCTGCGCTGGTAAAAATCGAATCGGAACCGATCATGCGCCCGTGAAGAGTGGTTCAGAGGTTTCCTGGTTGCTGTCGGGTACCGATTGCTGATATCGGCAGTCAGTTCCCGGCAGTACACTAGAATTACTGCCTTGCTCCGGGCGTCGGGGTGCACCCGCTCCGACCCTGTTTCCGATGCCTCGAAATCCGAATCGCCGCCGATGACCGACACCGCCAGACAACGCACCGTGCGTGCGACCGCTCGCGCCAACTTCGCGCTGATCAAGTACTGGGGCAAACGCGACGCTGCGCTCAACCTGCCCGACGTCGGGTCGATTTCGATCACGCTGGACGCGCTGTGGACGCAGACGCAGCTGGCGCTGGATCCGTCGCTGAATGAGGATCGCTTCAAGTTGTCCGGACAGGACGACGAGCGCGCGTCGGATCGCGTGAGCGCGCTGCTGGACCGGTTTCGCGGGCTCGCGGGTCGCTCGGAATATGCCCGCGTGACCAGCAGCAACAATTTTCCGACCGGCGCCGGGCTGGCCTCTTCGGCATCGGGATTCGCGGCGCTGGTGAGCGCGGCGGACCGGGCCTACGGGCTCGGACTCACCGAGAGTCGGCGCTCGGAGCTGGCGCGCATCGGCTCCGGGTCGGCAGCACGTTCGATCTTCGGCGGGTTCGTCGAGATGCATCGCGGGAATCGAGCCGACGGCAGCGACGCGTTTGCCGAGCCGCTGATGGCGGCCGACCGCTGGCCGCTGGCGGTCGTGATCGCGGTCAGCGATCGTTCCCGAAAAGCGGTGGGCTCGACCGAGGGGATGGTTCGAACCGCCGAGACCTCGCCGTTCTACGACGGCTGGGTGGCGAACCAGCCGAGCGACCTCGATCGGGCGCGCAGAGCCATTCTTGCCCGCGATTTCGATGCGCTGGCTGAAGTCTCGGAAGCCAGCGCGTTGACCATGCACGGACTGGCGATGTCGGCGCGACCGGGGCTGCTTTATTTCAACGCGGCCACGGTGGAATGCCTGCACAGGATCCGTCGATTGCGCGCGTCCGGTCACGGTGTGTTCTTCACCGTCGACGCCGGTCCCCAGGTCAAGGCCGTCTGCCTCCCGGAGGCCCGCGATGCCGTGGTCGATGCGTTGTCCGACGTGCCCGGCGTGCGCGAACTGATCTGCTCCGGGCTCGGTGCAGGCGCCGAGTGCGGCATGGACGAACGACCCGCCGGCGCTGCATGACGGAGTTCGGCGCCGCGGCACCGGGCAAGCTGCTGCTGGTCGGCGAATATGCCGTGCTTGAAGGAGCGCCGGCGCTGGTCGTCGCGGTCGATCGGTTCGTGCACGTGCGCGTGCGCTCCGGGGGAAGCGACGCCGGGCGGATCACCTGCACGCCGCTGGGCGTGTCCGGTGAGCCCTTTCGCTTGGCCGACGGGCGACTCACCTGCCGCGAGTCGGCGGCCGACCGACTCGGGCTGACCGCTCGCCTGCTGCCGCGTATCGTCGAGGCGCTGGGGGAGCCGCCCGAATCGCTGGCGGAGCTGGCGATCGAGATCGATTCTCGCGAGCTGTTCGAACAGGCCGGCGCCGGGCCGGAGCGGGTCAAGCTGGGCCTCGGATCCAGCGCGGCGGTAACCGCTGCTTCGATCACTGCACTCGAAGGGATCTTCGACAGGAGGCCAAGCGAAGCGCGGACGCCTGCGGCGCAATGGCAGCGCTGGCTGCCGGTTTACCGGGAGCTGTTGGGCGGTCGGGCCAGCGGCGCCGACCTGGCCGCGTCGCTGGCCGGCGGCCTGCTCGAATTCTGCGACCCCGGCGATGGGCCGCCGAGGATCGCCTCAAGTTGCTGGCCCGAAGGCCTGTGCTGGCTCCCCGTCTGGGTCGGCA